>VFQN01003197.1_pt1 | contig 23884 bp, 32 predicted proteins | sample 3512371 | NCBI WGS metagenome assembly VFQN01 (sample SAMN10412370, study PRJNA504923) | tailings metagenome | isolation source: Replicate 2 from Balatoc abandoned mine | place: Philippines: Itogon, Benguet | collected 2017-08-28
CCCGCGGCACCACCAGTGTCACCGCCACGCCCTCCCGACCAGCAGCCCCTGCATTGCCCTCCCCTACACCGCCGCCCAGGCATGTAGCTAGTCCGCCTGCAGCTGCATCGGCCGCCACAACGGACACCGCCGGCGGCCAAGCAAAGCCGTAACTGGAGAGTACCTCGTTACCGCCGGCCTGCTCGTCCACCCCTCCGCTGCTGCTGCCGCCACCAGTGGCCCCCAGCCCGCCTCCCTGCCCCATCATCATACCAAGCAGAGCCCTCCTCACCTCCTGCTCAACAGCCAGCTCCCATGCCGCCGCCTCCTCGCCACCCTCCGCCGCCGCCTCTACCCCTGCCCAGCCGCCTGCCCCCCCCTCCCCCTCCCCGCCTCCTGCGCCAAGGGTACCCTGCTGTCGCCCAGCAATGTCCACCGTCACGTGGCGGACTGCCGGCGGGCCGTGTGTGGCGTACCCAGTCGTCCGCCCTCCAATGGCCTGGTCCGGCTCACCTCCACCACCTGCACCCGCTGCTGCTGTTGCTGCCGCATGACCCTGCTGCTGCCGCCGCTGCTCCCCCACGGCAACGGGCACTGCACGCACCACCATGAGCAGGTGCACGCAGCCCGCCACCACCACGGAGGACAGCACGCGCATGCAGCCCGCTGGCTGCGGCGGTTCCGGAGGGGGAGCAGGCCCCAAGTCTACAGCCACGTGCGGTGTATCCGACGCTGCCGCTTCAGCAGAAGCCGCCGTTGCGGTTGCGTTGGACTGCCGTACGGCAGTGACGGCGGCGGTGGACACGCTGGCGGCGGTGCGCGCGGCGTCGACGGGGGCGCCTGCGTAAATTAGGAAGGACCGGGCGGGTGCCCGGCAGGGGTACGTACGAGGGCTCAGGGGTGATCTTTCAGTGCTGGGTCTTGCACTGTACTCAGCTGCCCGCTCTGAGTTGTTGGCACGGAGACCATTGTGCCATGCATGTGCATAAGTGACTCTGCAAAGACAGCAAACGTTCATTTCGCGTGGCCTAGCGTAGGGAGACTGTCTTCATGTAAAGAAGGATCAAGTCGCCGGTGCCAAATGGAGACAGTACAAAACACGCTCCACCTCTAGGGCATCGAGCAAGGACTGACATGCGGCACGCACCCGCACCTGCATGTTGCCTGAGGGGCACCTTGACGCTCAGCGTGTGCACCTGGCCCACGGGGCAGGCCTGGCGGTACAGAGATGACGCGTAGCGGGTGGCGGCGGCGGCTGAGGGGCCAGCCGGGCGGGGGCGGGGCAGGCGGGGTTGTGGGGCGGACGGAACAGGCGCCGCAGCTGGGCTTCGCGTCGTGGGAGAGGCAGCAGCAACCGGGGTGTGATGAGCAGAGGGCACAGCTGCCGATGAGGAGATGGCGGCGGTGCCAGCAGCGGCGATGGCGGAGGGTGGCTGGTTCTGGGTGTCGGTGGAGCTGAGGCGAAATGCGCGTCCGCTTGGCAGGAGGAGGGGACCATGGGCTGGGGTGGATGCTGTCTGAGGCTCCAACAGCGTGATGTCGAGGGTGGGGCGCCTATGCATGGGGGCCCTGGTGTGCCCCAAACGAACAGGAGCTAACGCCGTCGCTGCGGACCCACAGCCGCCCCAGCGGGGTTTGGAGAGTTGCGGACGTGAGGATATTGCACACGCAAGTGCTGCCTGGTGCGTAGGGTTGTGGGCTGTTGGCATGGCATGGGTGGCTGCCGGCGCGATTACGGCGCAGGCCTGTTGACCGGGTGCCACGCCTCCACCTGCCTGTGGACCGGCTGCCGCTGCTTCCCCCGTCTCACTGCCGGCCACAGCAGCACGGCCGCCGGTGCCGGCTGGAGACGCGATCGAAGGCGAGAGCACGGCGCAGAGCCTGGAGGGAGGGCTGGCGTGGCTGCGAGGGGAGGGCCCATCGTCCGTGCGTTGCAATGCACCGTGGCGGCCGTCGACGGGCGATGTGGCACCCTCGACCTCCCGCGCCTGGACGCATGGGCGGGGGCTGCGGCGCACCGGCCGCTGCTGCTGTTGCTGCTGCTGCTGGCCCTGCCGAAGCAGGTAGATTGCGTAGCGCGGGCGCAGCAGGTAGCTGTCCAGCAGGTAGGCAACGGCGCACGGCAGCACGGCGACTGCCAGGAAGGTCGACAGGAGCTCAGTCAGCGGCTGAGCTAGCGGGGCCACGGTAGAGTGGGAGGCGGCAGCAGCTGCTGCGGGCGGGAGGCGGCGGTCGGCGGTGTGGGCAATGAAGGCAGTGAGCAGCCACAGGGGCAGCGCCAGGGCCACCTGCTGGGCCAGGGGCACCTGGGGGCGGGAGGCGTGCAGGGGCAGGGACACACCACAGCTCAAGTAACCACCGGCAGCAGGCTGAGGTTGCAGCATACTGTGAAGCGTGAAGTAGGGCAATGAGTTGAGGGAGAATGTAGCCTCCGACTCACCCGCAGCACAACCAGCGATCGCCAGGCCGAGTGCAGCACCCCCACGCGGCGGCGGAAGCTGCCGTAGAACGAAGGCCCGATCAGCGCCAGCATGGGCAAAGGGGCGGCCACAGCCGCGACCGCGTTTCCCGTGAGGTGCGCGACGGCGTTCGCCGCAAACAGCGGCCATCGATACCGCATGTAGATCCGCGGGTTTATAAGCGCGAGTAACATCGTCACAAGCAGCATGTAGACGTAAAGCAGGTTGCCCCAGTCGCCCGTCCTCACACGGACCCATGGGTCGATTGCTGCGCCGGTAACAACTGTGTAAGCGAGCTGCGCGGTATAGCTAGCGCCGCATGGGAAGCGCGACATTATACTGTCCACATGGGAATGAGCCGTGTCCAAGGGCAGGCTTTGGAGTGCGGCTTGGGGCGCGCCGGCGAGCGGGAAGCACTGCCGGTTGACCCACTGCTGCGCAACGTAAGGCGGAGCGATGACGATGAGATCGAGAAGGAGCAGCAGCAGATCGGTCGTGTAGGACTGAAAAGCAAACCAGTACGAGAACGGAAGCGGGGGCTGGCTTGTCACGTCGGGAGCCAAGCTGGACGCCTTGTCGTCGAGCTCCGCGGTGGAACGGTCGCCGCTGGGTCCCGCGTTGCCGCAGCCACCGCCACAGGCCGCCGCTTCGCCCACAGCATCAATACTCTTGCGCTTGCCTGCCATCTCAAACAGGTGTAGGTGTCAATGGACCGCGTTGGAAGCGGGTCAGGGAGTGCATGGGTTTCAAAGGGGTCTCGCTCCTTAGTCCGTCAAGCCGTGTCAACCTCGCACTGTCAGCAGATAAATTGTGGACCAGAAATGTATGTAGGTGGCGTATAAGGCGTCGTGTCGGCAAATGTTCCTAGGGCCCGCAACCGTTGACCAACATGGTCCTTACTACCGTTGCAACCACCCCAAGTCGGAAGCATTCCGGAGGGCCACCGAAACCACGACTTCCGCATTCACGGGACTACACATGCTGCTATTGAGGTACACGTCAAACACATATAGGCAAGCGGCCGCGGCGCAACGTAGCCTTGAGCGACATTCAGATGTCACTCACCTGACATGTACTAGCTTGGCTTCCCTGGGTGCGCAGCGCGGGGGAGCCCCTCCACCCTGGATGGCTAGGCTGCCACTGGCGGGCAGGCGCCCTTGTGCGGTCCCAAGGCCAAGTCCGTTGTAGCGTACAGTGCCATCGGTGAAGCCTAGCACTGAACACAGCAAGGCCCTTGGCGCACCCTTGGTAATTGGTACTTCTCCTCCCCTCGGCTCACCTGTACGTTGACCGCTTGCTCATGCCTGTGGTGGCAAGGTGCCTGGACTGGGAAGCTAGGTAGGCCATTTGAGGCCCCTCGCCCCAAAGCACGAAGCCCCTCCCCCTGCGTACGCTACGGTATCAAGGTGTCTGCAACTGGCTGGCCTTACCGCCACACATGGCACAGGGGCCGTGCCCGCTGAGGGCGTCTGGGTCAGGCCCTTGAAGACATGCATGGCATCCGCGGTCGAGGCCGCCACCAGCAGGGGGGCCCATTGAGGGGCCCGCGCCCCAGCAGCACACAACTGTACACCAAGGAACAGCGAGGCGTTGCCCGTCAACAGAGAGCGCACTTGTCTACGGGGCTTACAATACGTGGCATGATACCGGTAGGTAACCCTCACCACGCGTACCGTTCAAGCTGGCCCACAGGCCGGGATGCACAGCCGCGGACTGTGAGTCGGGTACAGACACAGGCAGCTGAGTTGTGCTGCAACCAACTCGACTTGGGGGTTCAACATTCACACTCCTCTGCAGCAGCCCGTCCTGGCAGCGGGACTGCACGCGCTGCACTACCCTCGATGATACTGGAACGGCACGTTGTCGCACGGTCCCACTGGCCACCTGAGCATCATGCAATGCATGTGCCAAACGGCCTGAGGCTTGCCCAAGCGCCAACGTCAGCGCGATAACCACACCAGCAATCACATATCCTCGCCAGCCGCTGCGCCGGCCACTTTCCCCGCGCTCGGTATTGCTCGTCGTTGAGCTGCTCCCCTTGCAGCAGCACTGGCCTGCCCCCTCCGCTGCGCCCTGCTGCGCTGCCGGCCACTCACCCGTCGCCACCCACCACGCGCTCCGCCTTGCGGTCGCCAATCCTACTACGTCTGCTGCCCCTATCACTTCTTAAGCTTCTCCCCCTGCTCCTGCCCCTCCTGCTGCTGCCGCACCCGCTCCTGCCTTAGGAAGCTCCGCCGGCAGTGCAGGTCCGTGACGCAGGACAGCGCCATTGTGAGCAGCGAGGTGCCCACGCCGATATCGGCGGCGGAGAGCCACGAGCCGCCGTAGCCAGTACTGCTGCCGCTGCTGCTGCTGCTGCTGATGTCGCGCTGCACCTGGCGGGCGAAGAAGGCCATGGGCAGCAGCTGGAGGGCCGCGACGACGGCTTGGTGCCGCGGCGACATCTGTGGGGTTGGGGCCGAGCAGCAACGGGTAGTCCCGATCCCGTTAGTCTCTTGGGGTTCCGCTAAAGATCCCAGGCATGGTGTCATGAAGTGACCATCCATACAGAAGGCATATGGATATTCGCTTAGCGAGGCAAGGCGCTGTCCCCCGAGTGCGACCAAGGCGTCCCAAACACGCGTGCCTGGTATGAGTGTAGTGCTACCGTATGTGGGCAGGAGCCAGCGAAGGAATGAGCAGCCTCCAATCCAACACGGCTTCAACACGGCTTCAACAACAACTGTAGCAACTCCCTACTCCTAATAAGGGGCAGTGCGCGTCCGTCTGTCATATGGTCCGCCGTCAGCCGTGCGGCGTGGCCGTGCGGACACGTGTGCGCCTGTGCCGTAGCACGTGCCATACCAGACATGCCAACCGGCCAGCCAACGGGACGCATCCGCGCAGCACCTGTGATGGACATGGGTTATGGCAACCAAACCACGTGCCATCCCCTCACCTGCATCATGGTAGGCTCCCACACCCCGAAGTGCAGCAAATGCAGCCCAAAGCGGCGGCACAAGCGGTGCCACGTGTGGGGAAACCGCAGCCGCCGCTGCACCAGCACCAGCAGCACGGCCCCCAGGTGCCGTACAGGGTGGGGGAGCCACGACGGCAATGGAGATGGCCACGTGGGGGTCATGGAGGCGGGTGAGCCCGGTCCAGCGTTGTAGGGGTCACCCGAGGGCGGGGGCCATGTGATTGCCGTAAGCGCCAGGTAGTCGGCCAGGCCCTTGAGCAGCAGCAGCCGGGTGCGGTGCCTGGAGAGGAGTGCAAGCAAGGACGCAAGCCGTGGCTGTTTACCAATGCAGCGCAGTACAGGTGCTGGGCAGGCCATGTCACTTCGGCAGGGTCATTGCACAATCAGGGAAGCCCTGTCGCGATTAAACCCGGTCAAGATCATTGCAAGCGCTCCCTCACCTGCTCAGCGCGGTTGTGAAGAGCGCCAGCGCCGCCGGAACCGCCACAACCGCCGTCCACAGCGCCTCCGACGCCGCCTGCCCCGCGTACTCCGCCGCCGCCGCCGCATCGCCCGCCGCCGCCGCCGCGCGGTACGAGAGTGCCGTACGTACCAGGCCCGTAGCGCGGATCGCGACCAGCAGTACAAGGCCTGCGCAGTCGCGGGCGCGGCAGCAGGCTGCCTTGTACTGCTGGTACCGGTGCTCCAGGGGGGCGGGGGAGAAGCCCAGCAGCAGGGAGCGGGCGGCGGAGGGTGGAAGTGGTGGTGACAGGGGTGTGCCCGGGGACGGGGGGGAGGACGATGGAGGAGAGAAAGGAGTGGCTACACCTTGGGCGTTGGCGGCGTCCGAAGGAGGCTGCTGGTGGTGATAAGGCTTTTGTGCTGTAGCTGAGGCAAGGGTAGCAGTGGCGAGGCCCGGTCCAGGAGAGGGGCACGCCGCCAGCGCCGCCAGCGGAACGGCGTATGCGGCGGCCCGCAGACCGCCCTCTGCGGCTGCGGCTGGGATCTGATGGTGTGGAGGCGGCGGTGCGCCCGCCTTCTCGGCGTTACCGTCCTCCGCCTCCGTCTCCGCTTGCACCTCCACCTCCGCCCCGGCTGCGTTCAAACTCTGCCGCACATGCGCCTGCCCGCTCCCCGCACCACTCTCGCGGGTGGCCCACAGCCCGTCCACCACGCCTCTACCACACTCCTCCTCGCCCCCCTCTCGCGGCTCCTCCCCCACCCGCTGCAGCTCCTCCGCCCACATGCGCAGGTCCACCCCCGCCCGCTGCAGTGCACCCAGACACGCCCCCAGGCACGCGGCCATGCGCCACGTGCCAAGGTGCAACAGCAGCCCCCGCCAGACCCACGGGTCGGGGGCCGGCGCGGAGGAAGCTGCCGGAAGCTGCAGTAGGGTGCCCATGTCGTACAGCAGGCCGTCCAGGCCGCTGCTGGCGATGGCGTCCGCCGCAGCTGTCCATAGGAACCGAACCTCCGTGCGTACAGGAGCACCACCGCTGCTTTCGTTATCATGGCTGCTCTTGCTGCTGCCGCTGTTGTTGTCCTCGGCGTCTGTCGCCCCTGCCGCCGCCCGCCGCACCACGCTGTCGTACAGTCCGCACACCTCCGCTGCGGCGGCGGGCGGCAGCGCCAGCAGCGGCAGGGTGGTCAGCGGGGCGTCGGGAGGAAGCAGGGGGGAGATGGTGGATGTTGTGTGGGCTGGAAGCAGGGCAGAAGCGACGGCGTTGGCGCCGACCATGGCGGTGGTGGTGGCGGTGGACGACTGGCGGGGCGGCAGCAGGTGGATGGACAGAAGGCCGGGGGCGCACACGGCGGAGGCGGGCAGGGCCAGCCTGCGTTCGGGTGATGAGCGACAGGGAATGATGGAATGCGCGAGAGGGCAGTTTGGCACACTGCCCGTAAGGAAGAGGTTGCCGCCCTAAACGCACGGTATGATGCGCCAACGTACCAGGGTACCAAGCGTGAATCAAGATGATACCCGCGAGACATAGTCAAAGTGAAAGAAGTAGACGTCCTTCGCTGGAGGTGACGACGGTGTGGCAGTGTCCGCTTTGCACATGCCTGGGCGACGGCTATGCGACAGGGGCATGCCCCCACCTGTCGTCACCACATGCTGGCAAGCCTCACCTCACTGACACGTAGTCATCCGCCTCGCCCCAGCCGCCACCACCAGGGGTGCCAGGCCTCCCAGCCCCGCCCAGCCCCTCTTGGTCCAGATCCACCTCCACGTCAGCATGCAGCTGCTGCTGCACCAGCCACTGTTCGCACTCCTCCGCCCGGCGAAACAGCTGCTGCTCCTGCTCCTGCTGCTGCTCCCGCCGCCCCTGCATCTCCCCGACTCCTTGCACCCCTTCAGCAGCCCAAGTCGCGCTGATAGGCTCATCTTGGCTTCCCCAGCTATCCAACTCCCCGGTGGCGACGTGCGCCTCCGCCTCCGCCCCGTCGCAGTCCCATTGCTCTGCAACCCCCGCCTCCCCTCCCGCCCCCACGCACCGCACCGCCCGCTGCCCCCGGAGCAGCCCCCGCGGCAGCACCAGCGTAACCGCCACGCCCTCCACACCCATACCTCCTGCGTAGCCCTCCCCCTCACCCCCGACACTGCCGCCCAAGCACGTAGCGGCACCAGCTGTAGCCGATGGTGCTACGGGCACCGCGGGCGGCCACACAAAGCCGCACCTGCCCAAGGCCTCCTCGAGGCCCCTGTGCGGGTTGCCGCCGGCCTGCTCGTCCCCTCCTCCGCTGCTGCTGCCACTCGCTCTGCCCGGGAGCCCGTCCTCCTCCCCCGTTATCATTGCAACAAAAGCCCTCTCCACCTCCTGCTCCATTGCCAGCCGCCATGCCGCCTCTTCCTCATTATTACCTTCCGTCGCCTCTTGCCCTGCCCGGCCCTGCCCCTCCCCCTTGGCGTCCCCGGCGCCAGACAGCGCCACGTGTCCCCTAGCCACGTCCACCGTCACGTGGCTGTGCGCCGCCGCGCCGTGTACGGCGTACGACACGCCGTACCCACCCGGCCCACGGCGGCCTGTAGCTCGACCTGCAATGGGCTCGTCTGCAATACCTGCATGCGCTGCTGCTGCCAATGGCGCTGCTCCTGTACCTGCAGCCGTTGCAGCATGCCGCTGCTGCTGCACAGGCACCGCCCGCACCACCATGAGCAGGTGCACGCAGCCCGCCACCACCAGGGACGACAGCACACGCATGCAGCCCATTGGCTGCGGCAGTCGCGGAGGCGACGCCAGCCCCGCGCTCGCCGCAATGCACGGCACACCGCCGCCGGCCCCCAGGTCCATGCCGTACCCGGGCGCCGCCGTCGCCGCCGCAGTGGCTGCAGCTTCCGCCGCCGCGGCTGAGTTGTACCGCCGTACGGCAGCGGCGGCGACGGCGGACACGCCGGCGGCAGTGCGCGCGGCGTCGCCCGCGGCGCCACTGCGTCCACCCATCATCATGGGGGTGCCGGCGTGCGCTGTGGAGGACCGTGCGCGTGACCGGCACGGGGACGGGGCAAGGGGGGTTTCAGTGCGTCTGCAAATGACCTCTAGCAGCCCACTCGTTGTTCACTGCATATTGCCAATTACGTGCATGCGGCACTCTGCAAGGACTGCGTCCAATTGACCGCCTGGCCTAGCTTGCGGGTGCCCGAATGCATATGATAGGCAGTGCTCGGCCGGTGCCAGATGACCAAGGATTGGCTCGCGGCATGCACCCCCACCTGCATGCCGCCTGAGTGGCACCTTGACGCTGAGGAAGTGCGCCTGGCCCAGAGGGCAGGCCTGGCGGTATAGGCAGGAGGTGTAGCGAGTGGAGGCGGCGGCTGAGGAGCGTGCCTCGCGAGGGCGGGGCCGTTGGGGCGGCTGGGCTGGTGGGGTAAGCGGCACAGCTGGGCTTTCCTCGGTTGGGTCTGGCGTGACGAACGGGCTGAGGTGTGGTAAGGTACTGGCGGCCGAAGCAGCGGCGGCGGTGAAAGGTGAGTGCGCCTTGACGTGGGCGGAGCTAGCGGGTGTGGGTCGGGTGGATGGGAGGAGGAGCCCACAGGGTGACGAGGATGCTGTCTGCAGCTCCAGTCGGGGCAGGAGCTGTGTGATGTCAAGTGAAGGACGCCGTTGTATGGGGGCCCTGGTGTGCCCGCTGTCACACGCCGGGCCAGAGGCTGCCGCCGCTGCTGCTGTGCCGACGCCGACGTCACCGCCGCCACCGCGGGCGTTGGTAGCTTGCTGGCTTGGGGACATTGGACTGGCAGTGGCTGCTGGCGGCGTAGACGTGGTGGCGGCTGGTGTGGAATGTTTCGGCGCTGGTGCTGGTTGGGCACTGGCTTGCCGCCCGGCGGCAGCCGCTCCCCCTGCCTCACGGCCGCTGGGGCCACATGGCGCCGCGGCGGGGCTGTTGCTGGGCGAGGGCACAAAGCAGCGATCGGGGGATGAGACGGTGGGGCTGCGGGAGACGGGCCCACTGTTTGCGGAATGCAATCCATAAGGGCTGCTGCGGACGGGAGCTGCTGCGCCCTCGCCCTCCCGCACCGTGCCGCATGGGCGTGGGTTGCAGCCTGCCGCTTGCAGCTGCTTCTGACCCTGCCGCCGCTCCTGCCAGCGCATCTGCTGCTGCTGCTGTTGCTGCCGGCCCTGCCGGAGCAGGAAGGCTGCGTAGCGGGGGCGCAGCAGGTAGCTGTCCAGCAGGTACGCAACGACGCAGGGCAGCACCGCGACTACCAGGAAGGTAGACAGGGGCTGCGGTAGCCGACTGGAGTTGAGGATAGCGGTGGTGGCAGCGGCGGCGGGCTGCAGGCGGCGGTCCGCGGTGTGGGCAATGACGGTCGTGAGCAGCCACACGGGCAGCGCCAGGGCCAGTTGCTGGGGCAGGGGCACCTGGGGTGAGGGGGAGGCGGGCATGGGGGCATGGGGGCCGGTCCTTCAGAAAATCAACAGGCTGCAATCTGTGATTGCGGTGCACGTGTCGTGCTGTGGGGCCCTGTCCCCTGTGGGGCCCTGTGAACGTGAGGAAAGGACACACAGCGCGGAGTGTTCAGCTCCGGACTCACCCGCAAGACCACCAGCGACCTCCAGGCGGTGTGCAGCACTCCAACCCGGCGGCGGAAGCTGCCGTAGAACGACGGCCCCAGTAGCGCCAGCATGGGTACTGGAACGGCCACCGCCGCGACCGCGTTTCCCGCGAGGTGCGCGATGGCGTTCGCCGCGAAGAGCGGCCACCGGCAGCGCACGTACAGCCGCGGGCTGGCAAATGCTATCGCCAGAGTTAGAATCAGCATGCAGACGTAGAGCAGGTTGCCCCAGTCTCCAGCCCGAATACGGACCCATGGGTCAAGTGCTGCGCCGGTAGCAACTGTGTAGGCAAGCTGCTCGGTGTAGCTGGCGGCGCATGGGAAACGCGATATAATACTGTCCGCACGATATGCTGCGGTGTCCAAGGGCAGCGTTTGTTGCGTAGCGTGGGGCGCGCCGGCGAGCGGGAAGCACTGCCGGTTGACCCAAAGCTGTGCAACGTAGGGAGGCGCGATAACGATCAGGTCCAGCAGGAGGAGGAGCAGGTCGGTGGTGTAGGACTGGAAAGCAAACCAGCGGGAGAAGGAGAGCGGAGGCTGGGTGCCCGCACTTATCGCCTTGCTGTCCATCGTCGCTTTGCTGCAGCCGTCGTCATCAGCCGCAGCTGTGGCTGCAGCATCAGTCGTTTTGGTGCTGCTTGGCATTGTATGTGTCGACGGACTGTGTGGCGGGTTGGTCAAGGAGCGCGTAGGGGTCAGTAGGGCGTCACCTGTGGTCACCGCTTGAACCCGCCAAGCCCATGTGCTAGTCATTGAACGGATTGCAGATATCGATTGTAAGGTAAGTGGTGTACAGACAAACCGTTGTGGTAAAAAGCAAACCTAAAGCTGACAGGCCAAAGTCAGTCATGCAATCAGGTTACGCTCAATCCCAACCACCTCCCAACCACTCCCGGAACAAACAAGAGCTCCTTGGACGCCTCCGAGACCAACGAATCTTCCCCGCATGCATCCACGACTTTGTTCACACATGTCGAAAACGAAGTACACGAGTACACACATACAAGCGGCTGTATCGCAAATCGGCATTTATGCAACTTCGGATTGTTGCTTGACCACCTGTAGCAGCCCTTCCGACACCCGCTTGACCGGTAGCAGCCCTTCCGACACCCCTGACAGGCTCCCAAGGGCAAGCCGGTGCAGCCAACAACAGCACTACGTGCAGGAAGCCCTTGGCGCTACCCTTGTTAGCCCCCTCACCTGGGTGACATGCCGCTGCTGCTGTGTGCCGCTGCGTGCCCTCCACCTTGACGGGTCCCGGTAGGTGCTTGCTGGTCTCCTGCGTCCTGTGTTAGCCCACGTGGCACACCGCCCCGCGTGGCTGCCCACGTCTGGCGTGCAACCGTCGCACTGCTGCAGCCTGGATGCAGCCGTCCACACCTGCGCGAAGCGCCATCAACAGCAGGCAGGGAGGGTTATACGCACAGCGGGAATACGGTACCTATGAGCAGCAGGAATCACCTGCCAAGGCGGTGATCACTGTGGAGAGCACCTGGCAACACTCCCGGACACCGAAGCCAGGCCCTTTGCCACCCCTCGCACCAATGCGTGTGGCCCTTCCCCATACTGTGAAGGGGTGCGCAACCCGCAGGACGTACCCCCGCAATAGGCGCAGGACGCCCGGTCGTTGTGTGCCACGGAGGCCTCATAGGCAGCCCCTGCCAAGGGCACGGATGGTCCAGGCGTGGTGTTGGGGCTGGTAGGGGTAGAGGGTACGGTAGCCCCAGCATGCAGAGGTGCGTGCTCCTCAACGGTAATGCGGATAAGCTCCTTCTACGCTGGGGGGTATGCAACTCTGCCGTGGAGGGTAGTCCTCAGTTGCACCAGGACTTGTGGGGCGACCCCCTAGCGCCTGGCCTGTGTGCAGCGCAGGCCTGTGGGCTGGGCCACAGTCTTGCTTCAGCGGACACCCACCCGTACCCACAACCCTCCCCCTTCCGCCTCCTGCCGCGCTGTACCTGTGTCCACACCCAAGCACTCCATTCGCTATGCTGGTTGTACCGGTTGAGCTTAGATCTCATGTCACCCGCTTGGTGAAATACTGTGCTCCACACAGGCTCAGCTCAGCCCTCAGCCCGTGCGTTCAAGAAGTATGCCTCCCGCGTCCATCTCTTACGCTTGCAAATATCCTGATTGTCATCCTAGAATCCGCATCGCGAAGTAGACTGAGCAGACCAGCAGAACTGTAGTCTCGCCCGATAGAACCTTCGCCACGTAAGCCGCAAGCACGGCCACGGCGAAGAGGACGCTACAGGCATTTATACATGAATGCGTCAAGGTAACGCTTTTGCGCATGGCAGCGCGGCTGCTGTTGCGAGGTCGCGAACAGGGCTACACGTCAGGTGGCTGTCGAAGGCTTTCGGGTGGCTTCAGTCAAAGTCAGCAACGTTTACAATGCGTTTGTCGCATATGGCACCTCACTCGCCCGGCTTTCCCCCGCCTGGTGCAGCGGCAGCGGCGCCACCGTACCACCAGGTATCACTTGAGTGCCACCCTGCTTCCCAGGGAACCTCCCCTGCTGTTTCCCTGTGTCCAGCCAGGTACAGCTGCAGCAGGCTCCGTAACCCACAGAAAGCCCTCAAGCCCTACCTGACCTGACAGGCGGCGGCGGGCAGTCAAGCAACTCTTCTGGAGCTTCCAGCATGGGCCAGTGGCGTGCTTGCCCACGTGGCCTATTATTGTACCCACCGTGTACTGCCCGCTTGGCCCCCTTTCCACCCTGCTTCCCAGTACGGCAGCCCTTACGCAACCTGTGAGGGCCTGCACGTCCTCCAGGTACCTCTAGAATGTCTTTTACAGTTGTTCACTCAAGGTACATCCCATGTGCCTCGCCCAGGGGAGCTCTCCTGAAGGAGAGCCGCACGTGGCAGCCTGCTGCTGCCTGCTGCTGCCGCAGCATGCGCATAGCCGACCTCATTTGAAGTTATGAAGCTCCAATCAACGCGATAAATTGTTGCCATACACTACTTCTGTTTGTAGGACGGTTGCGCCAGGGAACTATGCCCCAAACGTGCTTGACAGTTGACGCTTAGGACGCGATACCGTGCTGCTCTGAGTTATCATGGAGGGAACTCTCGACTACGTTAGCGTTGGTGTTAACCGCGTGGTCAACGCGCTGGCGTGGGGACAGCATGGCGGCGTTGCGTATGCCGCTCACCATATGATCGCCCTTTATGACATACCGGTAATGCAACTGAAAACAAAAGGCTTAAGCGTCCTGGCCTCTGTCGCGGGATACCTGACAGCTTCCTTCCCGCGAATCCCGACTCTACACAGTCTGCCAAGGTGGTAGCGACAATATGCGGCCACACCGACATGGTCAACTGCGTCTTGTGGGTGGACAGACAAGGTTCGACCCGCTGTCCCGCAAAGAATTGCTGTGGATACCTTAAAGGCCCGGGTGTGCGGGGACGGGGTGCGCGACCGCTCTACGGCCTTGCCCTCACCCTACAGCCTCGTACACCCTTTCTATATTCTCTCTCCCCTCTTACAGACGTCCCGGACCTGCCCCCAAACCAGCACCTTCTCCTCTCCGGCTCAGCGGACAACACCATCCGGGTGTGGCTGGTCACCTACCACACCCCACCAGCGGCACGCCCGCCCTCCTCGCCCTCCTCCATTGCTGCTCCGCCTGAGGTGTCTTGGGAGGCGCTCTGCGTGCTGCAGGGCCATACGGGCCCGGTGAGCTCCCTGGCAGTGCACCGCCTGCGGGCGCCCGGGGCCTACGGCAGCAACACCGCCAGCAGCAGCGCCAGCAGCAGCATTCCTGACGCAGGGGCCGCAGCGCCGGGCTCCCAACATGTGGATGACCCCGGCAGCCTCCCGCTGCTGCTGGTCAGCACCGCAGCGGACGCAGACGTGCTGGTGTGGGAGTGTGGGCCGGGCGGCCAGGGCGGGGGTCAGGAGGGCACCACCGCCGACGCTGCCGCGGGTGCGGGGCAGGCGGCGGAGGCGGGCGGGCTGCAAGGGGCTGCAGCCGGAGGGCCGTCTGACGCCGCCTCGGGTAGCGCTGGAGCTGCGAGAGTGGGGCCGGCCTCCGGCTGCGGACGCTACGGCCAGGGCTGCTGGCGTCTGGCCCAGCGGCTGCACGTGGGCACCCGCATGCAGCTGGCGGCGGCCATGACGGAGCTGACGTGCGACCCGGGCTGGTGGGTGGCGGGGGTGGGGTGGTGGAGAGCGGGAGCGGCAGCAGGGTTGGGGGCCGTGGCGATTCGGGGATGGTGGGTGGCGGGGTACTGCGTATGTGAGGCTGGGCTGGGCCGCGCGGGGCCTGGGGCTGGCGGCTCGCGTTGCTGTCCGGCACACGGTGCGCGGACGGCCGGATGGGGTGTGTGGCTGCCGTCCGCTGAACGCCGTAGCAACCAGTTCCTGGTGCCACGCTGCCACGCGGATGCCAGGCTGCCACGCTGCATCGTGCCCTGCTCATGCCCCTGGGGCGCTTGTCCCTCAGCTGCCCTTGAAGCGCCCTCCCTTTACTGACCTGGCGCTGTGCCACGTGCCACGCACCTCCCACATTGTGCCCCAGGACGCTGCTGGCGCTGGCCGGCACCGACCGGCGGGTGCACCTGCACCTGCGGCCGCCCGGGCCCGGCCCCGCCGCCGCCTTCGTCCCGACCGCCTCCCTGGAGGGCCACGAGAACTGGGTGCGGGGGCTGGCCTTTTGCACCGTGGAGGGGCAGCAGGGGCAGGGGCAGCAGGGGCGGCCGGAGGTGCTACTGGCCAGCGTGTCGCAGGACAGGTGGGTTCCGGAGTGGGGTGGAGTCAATGGTTTAAGGGGTAGGCATGGGTGCAGGGGGGTTACGGGGTGCGCGCGAGGGGCGACAGGCTGCGGGAAGGAGGCGAGCGCGGGACGCGTTGCTCCAGAGGGCTGGTGGGGTGCAGGGGGTGCAGGACCGTCGGGGCTGTGAGCACAGGGAGGTGCAGAGGCGTGCTGCCGAAGGGAGGAGTGGCGCTGCTGGCCAGCGTACCACAGGACGTGTGGGCGCAGGGATGGGCATGAAGCCATACGGTTTGGGGGTCGTTGTTGACTTCCAGGGCGCTCGGGGCTGAGGGCCACGTGCGGAAGCCAAAGTGTTTCGGGAGTGAGGCGCAAGCAGGGGCAGGGGGCAAGGGCTGGTGGTGGGCAGGAGTGGTTCACTTGGGTTGTGGGCTGTGGGGCGGACGAACACCACCTCCAGGGTACCGCACATGCGGGTGGCCAATGATGGGGCTGCTGCTCGCCAGGGTGTCGTAGGGCGGGTGGGGTGCAGCGGGACAGTTATCGGGGTACAGCTGCGACGCGTTATGTGTCTCCAACAGGGGCAGGAGCCTCCAATAAAAGGACAACCTGTCTTGGGTAACGGCGTTCGAAAAGAAGTCACTGGCACAAAAGGACGGATCCAGGTCGGTCACACACGGGTACAGGAGCAGCTAGCCACATGCGCCGCTGGGTCCCGTGCAGCCGTGGACGCGTGCGCGCGTATCGTACCTGCTGACAGGCAAGCCAACGGGCCCTGCTTGGCAGTCAAGCGCAGTGGCATAGTTCTGCTGTGACATTGCTGAACAATTGAAAAGCACGTCTCATTCGTGCATTACCGCAGGTACGGGCGAGTGTGGCGGCTGCAGCCGGAGCCGCTGAACGGTCCCGCGTCCGCTGGCGGCAGCGGCAGCGGCAGCGGCGGCGGTGCTGCTGCTGCTGGCTCGGACCCCCTGGCCACCTTCATCCAAAGCTTCGCGCCCAAGCCGCACGTGGACACGGACAAGACCAGGTGAGGTGCTTCTTGCGATGCAGCGAGTTGCAACATATCGCGTATGCGTCTCTTCTGCGGTGTTGCGGTTTTGCAGGGTGCGTGCTGTACACCCTGGCCGCCTGGTGCCCGGTTACCGCATCCGACGCACAAGCATCCCCACCTTGGCGTTTTACGTTTGTCTAACAGCCCGCCATCCTGCACACCGCGCAGGTACCTTGCCACGTGTGAGGCGCTGCTTATCGGCCACGAGGACTGGGTGCACAGCGTGCAGTGGCTGCCGCTGCAGGGGGAGGGGGCGGGGGCGGAGGGCCAGGCAGCAGGAGGGGCAGCTGGGCGAGGGCTGCGGCCGCGGCCTCGGTCTGCTGCTGCGCTGCTGACTGCGTCCATGGACCGGACCATGATCGTGTGGAGGCACGAGGTAGGGGGGAGGGGGATTAGGGCGCTAGGAAGTATGGGGTGGGGGGCGGCCACAGAGCAGAACATTACGGGAAAGGAAACAGGGGGCTGTGGTGCCTGTGGAGAGCGGTGGTGGTGGCAGCCAGGATGACAAAGCCGATAAGTTTTCATGTACGGGAGGGCCGGATAGGTTGCGCTCAGCAATGCGGACACAGTCTGCGGTGTCACAGTCTGCGGCCTCCTCGCGTTTTACGAGTGTCCCCAATTCTCGCACGCGCCCCCCCCCCTTCAGGCCTCCAGCGGCCTGTGGATGAACGAGGAGACGCTGGGCGACGCGGGCGCCTCCTGCCTGGGCTACTTCGGGGGGCTATGGGGGCCGGGGGGAGGCAGCATACTGGCGCACGGCTTCACAGGTGAGGCGGGCAGGAGTGGGAGGGCTGGTACTGGTGAGGTGATGAGGTACACCAAGAGCGGCCTAGTCGTCTCCAACCACCGATACTTACATGCACACCAGCGCACAGTGTGTCTCGAGCTGTCAGGATGTCAACAATAAGCCCGGTAGAAGACCGAAAGCGGCGCATCATGGACCAAACCAATGAAGCCGATGCTGACGGGTACTGACCCGCGGGCCTCCTCGTCCGCGATGTGCACCTCAACACGCCGGCCAGCGGCGGTTTGGTTCATGATATGCCGCTTCAGGTTTCCTATCGGGTTATTTGTTGGTTGTGAGAGGTGCAGGGGATAAGGGGCCAACCGGTCGTCCACCGCCCCGCCCACGACTGACACGTGGCTTACAGGGCGCTGCCTGCACACCTTCACCAGCCTGGACCGGTGTGCTGGCTGCCCTCCGTCCAGCGTGTGTGCGGTGTCTCATACAATCCATGCCTCGCACACCCTCCTCCCCCAGGCGCCCTCCACCTGTGGCGCCGCCAAGCCCCGTCCCACACCAACAGCGACACCCTCGGAAACGGCGACAGTCAGCCCCGCCCGGCGGCCTGCACTCCATCCTCCTCCCCCGGCCCCTGGGTGCCCCAGCACGCCTTGGGCGGCCACTTCGGCGCAGTGGTGGACTGCGGCTGGGGGCTGGACGGGGGCTGCCTCGTCAGCGTCAGCGAGGACCAGACGGCACGTGTGCACACGCACACGCACATGAGCACCGGCGGAGGAGAAGCGGGCGGCGGCACAGGAGGCGAAGGGCAGGAGCAGCGGAAGCAGCAGCGGCTGCACTGGTGCGAGGTGGCGCGCTCGCAGGTGGGTGTGAGCTGTGTGGTGTGTTTGCTGGGCCGGGCGGTGGGGGCTGGGGAGGAAGCTGCTGGGTTATCCCGCGGCTGCAATAGGCATTGGCGACCTCTGCGTCACGACCCCCCTTCCCCTGCCCCTTCTCCCAACCGCCTAAACCCCTTCCCCTGGCCACCTCACCCACAGATCCACGGACACGACTTCAGCTGCCTGGCGCACGTGCCCACCGCCCCGCCCGCCACATTCACCTACGTCAGCGGCAGCGAGGAGAAGGTGCTGCGCGTGCTGGAGGCGCCGCAGGTGGGTGTGTAGTAGCATGTATGCTACGTCATGCAGGGCACTTGCACCGTTGTGCGGGCTGGCAGGTTCAAGAGCGGCGCGGAAGAGACGTTCCTGCCTGTGCAGTGGGCGTGGATGTAGGTGCATGGTGTGGGTTCTGGGGAGCGCCCTTGCAAGCGCATTGTCGGGCCTTACGACTTGTGGCTTGCGGGACACGTGGTGCGACGGCGTGCTCCAAGGGCTCTGACACACGCACTGCGGCGCCCCTGCAGACCTTCATCGACTCGCTGATGGCGCTGCGTGGCGGCTCTGGGGCGGCGGCGGCGGCGGCGCTGGCCGGGCGGCGGGGCCACGGCTTCGGCGCCGCGGTTGCGGCCCTGGGTCTGTCCAACAAGGCGGTGTTTGAGGGCGACGTGGCGGAGGGCGGCGGAAACGCGGGTGCGTTGGGTATCTGTTTTGCAGAACGCGGGGGTGGGGCTGCAGGGCTTCTTGGTAGCATGCTTTGCGGTATGGGCTCCGTTAGAGGGCGACGTGGCTGTGGGATGTGGTGGCGGCTGTTGGGGACATGGGTGAGTCTTATGAGCAGGGTTTGCTTGGCTGCATGGCGGCGATGCGCACGGCGCATGCACCTCGGGTAGCTCAGGCGCTTCTTCTGCACAAGGGTGTCATAGCCATTGTGCACGAACGCACTGAACGCACTTCTGTGCCGTGTTTGCCTTCTGCAGGCGTGGGCAGCGGCATGGCGGGGGGAGACTACACGGAGGGACCCGACTTCGTGCCGTGCGCCGCGCCACAGGTGGGTTGCTGGCTGGGGTGCCAAGGTTGCCGTGGTGGGGCTGAGGGGCTGGGGCAGCGGTGTGCGAGGCCGCGGCGCCTTCCATGTGCCGAGCGCCGCGCTCGAGGCGGGGCGACGTGGGCGTAGGGTTATGAGTGGTTGGGAGTCGAGCCATGGTGCCTGGCCTGGCAGGGAGCTGCCGGCTGTGGGTGCCGCACGTGGGTTGCTTGAGGTCCTAGGGTGGGCACGAGGCCCGGTGGCGGGCAGCACCCGGTGATGGGGCTGGGGGGACAGCACCGAGCACCGTCAGGTACCGGTACGCTCCCCTCATGTTCCCCTCATCGCCCGTTGAATCACCTAGCCGCCCCTGGCTGTCCTCTCGAAACGGGCAAGGCCAGCTGAACTCCTAAACGGCGCCTTGGCGTGCCCGTCCGCCACCAGCTGTGCGCCCCACGGACAGCGGGTGAGCCGGCCCTGCAGCAGCATCTAGTAGTCCATACAGTAGTTTGCATCCACCATTGCAGGTCGTCTCCTGCCTCCTGCCTAAGCCAATACCGGCATGCCGCGCTACATATGCTCCCCTGGTGTGCGCAGGTGGTGAGCGGCCCTCCCCTGGAGGAGCACCTGGCCCAGAACACGCTGTGGCCCGAGACCCACAAGCTGTACGGCCACGGCAACGACGTGTACTGCTGCGCCGCCAGCCCCGACGGCCGGCTGCTGGCGTCAGCGTGCAAGGCGCAGGTGCGGCAGGGCGGACGGCAGGCGGTAGGGTGGTCTGCGGGAGGGTTTGTGCACAGCAAGCAGGGTGCGGAGATTGGGCCCTTGCCCTCGCCCATCTGGGTGTGGTGCTACCGCACGTGGCACGCCCTGTCTGCGCGGCATGACCAACCTAGTACCATGTCATTCATATGCACTACCCTTGTTTACACGGAAGCCGATGACGCGCACGCTGCACACATTGCTGCACAGTTTGTGACGCACATCTCCTTGTTTATCCCAGACCGCCGCCACGGCAGCCATCTGGATGTGGTGCTGCCGCACTTTGCGTGTCCTGCTGTTTGTCAAACCGAGAATCCCAAGTATCCAAAACCAGCGTAACCATCTTCTCATCTTAATTTCACAGACCGCCGCCACGGCCACCATCTGGGTGTGGTGCTGCCGCACGTGGCGCGCCGTGGCGCAGCTGCGTGCCCACACCCTCACCGTCACGCAGTTGGCGTGGAGCCCCAGCGGGGGGCTGCTGGCGGCAGGCAGCCGCGACCGCACGTTCTCAGTGTTCCGCCGCTGCGAGACCCCGTCGGAGCCGGGGGCAACAGCAGCAGCAGCAGCAGCAGGTGGTGATGGCGACGGTGGTGGTGTGTCGTTCGAGCTGGTGCACAGGTCCAAGGGAGCCCACTCGCGCATCGTGTGGAGCGTGTCGTGGTCCGCGGACGAGCAGCTTCTCGCAACTGCCTCGCGCGACCAGCTGGTCAAAGTCTGGTCAACGCACGGCTGCAGCGCGCGAGGTGGCGGCGGGAGCGCACAAGTGCCGCTGGCGGCGGTGCTGCCGGCCTTCCCCGCCGCCGCGACGGCGGTTGCCTTTGCGCCGCAGGCGGTTGGCGGCGGGGAGCTGCTGGCGGTTGGCCTGGAGGACGGGGCGGTTAGCCTGTGGCGGTTGGTGGTTGGGGGCGAGCAGCTGGAGGCGAGCTGCGTGTGGTCAGCGGGGCGGGCGGTGGCGCACGTGGCGGCGGTACGGCGGCTGTGCTGGCGGGGGGCCAGGGGCACGGGGGCGGAGGAGCAGGAGGGCCAGCGGGAGGGGCAGGATGGGGACGGGAGGTTGCGGTTGCAGCTGGGCTCGTGCTCGGACGACCACTCCGTCCGCGTCTTTACGTTCACGTGCTGACGCGAGCTCGTGTGCTGACCATTTACGAGGGCTACGTGTAACTGTGTGCCACGTGGTCGAGGGGTTGGAGGAGCCGTGGTCTGATGGGCAGGTGACGAGGGGGCCATGTGGTCTGGGGCGGAGGGGAGACGCAGGGCAGAGGCAAGGGATGCGGATACGTGTTGAGCACCTGCTGTTATAAGGAACAGAATGTACACCCGTAGTGCGGGGGCGGGCTGCCTTGGGACGTGGAACACGAAGGGGGACACCCCGCTTGTTCGTGCGCAGCGGAAGGGCAGCGCTGTTGGGCTGGCTGAAGCTGTGGGTGCACTAGGTTGTGGGTGCAATGCGCAGAGGGCAGTAGTGCATGGCAGAGCACTATGGTGACACCAGTGTCATTGGGGAAGTGGTGGTTCATGGTTATGAACGCGTTTATATGTCAACCCTGTGTGGACTGCGACAAGGACCTGTTACCACCAAGGGGGCTCCTGGTCCTGTCCTGCATCAGCGCGGAGTGCAGATGGGGGCAAGCCGACCAAATGATTCGAAATCGCTCACGAACAAAGGACAGGAGGATGGTTATAAAGAAGAAAAAATCACAGGCGTTTTAGTGCACTTGGTCAATTGGGGCTTTCAGTATCGTCGTATACGGGAGTGGACCCGCCCATGTTCGGCATGCGAAGCTACTCCTCCGACACGTGGCATCCAACGGATATGACAAGGCAGGCCATGCTACACATTCAACAAGATAGAGCACTATGCCATAGCTCTATTACTGCTTTCGAGGTTGGCGCACGATGGTCGACCCATTCACCGCTGCACTTATCGCGGCAGCAGCAGGCGCAACCTGCGAGTACTTGGTCTGGCTGATGCACATAGCAAGTCTACGGGATATGCCAACTAGCAGCGACAACGAAGAGCCCAGGAGCCGAAGGCGACGCGCGGTTCGCGGCCGGCCCTCCTGCTGTTGCAGCGGCTGCCTTGCGCTAACGCAGTGGATTTGCACCCCGCCGCAGCAGCACGCCGTGCCCATGGCCCCTCTTGAACGCCTGTAAGGCACCTGAAGCATGTTTAATACCAAAGGCATCGGCAAAATGATGAGGAGGAAGGGCGAGGACACGGAACGCCTCGCTGGAGCTGAGGCGGACCTGTGGCCAGGCGGAAGGTGCGCCGGGTCCCTGTTCAACACCCTCAGCAGCTGTTGTGCCACCTGAGGGTCTCAGTGCCGGTTAAAGCTGGTCACGATGTGCGCTGGCAGCGGTCGTAATGCGAGCTTTGTGACCGTTTCTCTTGGACGCGCCGAGCGTCAGTACATACATGACCCACGGGTCCTTTCGGCTATTACCGTACACGTCGGCACGTGTCGAATTCTCTGCATTCTCTCATGCTGCAGCCCTGCACCCTGCAAACGATGCAACGCGCTCACCCATTTCTACTGGGACGAGAGCCAGTTCTCCAGCATCGGTACGGTAATCGCTTAGGATCTCTGCTCCCCAACCGTATACGCGTGATGCTGCCCCAGCCCGGCGTCTTGCCCACAGGAAACGGACGGAGTGCAGCGCAACGGACGCGGCATTCGGGATTCATATGCATACCGTCATATGCATACCGCAACATCTCAACCGCGGGGTGGCGGCGTGTAGCGGGCGGGAGCCGTGCTGCATCCCCATGGCCCATGCCCCTTGAAACATCCAAGGCAAGTCGCTTCCTCAGAGGGTCTTCCTGTTCATGCCATGCTGCCGCATGATACCGTCGGGCACCAGCAACAGGGAGTACAGCATAACCGCCTCACTGGGGGATCCATGCAGAGGCAGCGCTTGCCAGGGCACTGACCGTGCCTGTGCCTGGCCTGGTCTGGCAGGCTGGCAGCCCGGCGCGTGCCATGCTATGCGCCGGTGGCACCACGTGGCACTGGTCGCATAAGCACCTCCCCTGGCAATCGGTCACGCGTTGCATGCATGAGAACACACACACACATGCTGACACCGCACATGGGGTGTCTATTCAATGCCGGTACCATGCAGACGCAAGCTGCAGGCCCGGGTCTTCGCTGACCAAGCGGGCGCACTTCATCAGGGCGGCAGGAAGGCCCACCGCTCGTACACCGTAGCGATAGAGCATGCCGTACCAGGGGATCTGGATCATGTTGTGTTTGCTGGCTAGGGGCCGATGTCGCTTCTGCTGGCTGTAGCGTACACCGTACGTTCGTCGTACGTACAACTGGAGGAAGGGCAACTGGGACGTTTCATGTTTGCGGGTTGCATACTGCGCCGTAGCATAGTAAATGTGGTATTGGACGGGAGCCGGCGTAGGTTCAACGGTACACATACGCTGTTGTACATCACTGTTGCGTGCCATTAGCTTGCACGGCATGTTGCGGGGCATGGTTGCGGTACCGGCATTCATTGCATCTTGTGACGTCTTTGAGTGCTGCTGGAGCTCCCTGCTTGTGGCTTGATCAACCACAATTGTGCTATTTGGCACGTTCACACGTCATTATGCGGTACTACATGCCGCACATGGCCAACATGTGTGCACAACAATTGTCATCAGCTGCGGTGAAGCGGCACGCGTAGCACCCCAGGCGTGCCCGCAAAAGGCATCCAGCTGCACATGTGCGGTGCGCAGCATGTTGGCGCCGTATCGCACAACTGCCGGCCCCAGCGTGTTGGCCGAGCAGCTCCGTGCATGCATGGCCGGGTTACCGAGAGCCGAGGTGCGGCACACGGTATGACGCAGAAGTGCTGCTTCGCAGCTGCAATCCATGAGCTGAACGGTTTGACGTCTTGAAGATTTGCATATAAGGCTTCATTAGCTGCATGATATGCCATTACGGGCAGCTGTTGGTTCATTCCACGCTGATCATTGGGGTGGGTTGGGGTTGACTGGTGAGTTGCAGCAGGTTGCAGCTAGCAAGCCGTGTGACTGTCATCGGGGCGACCTGTTCGCACTGCTTTGAGCGGCGACTGTGCGTGCATCGGCTGCGTGGATGTTCGTGTTGACACTGCAGGCGTCTGGCGTGCCCTGTGCTGTGCCATATGTACGCTGCTTCCTTGTCCCCTGCCCTCCCTACCGGACCTACGGTATGGTACCCATACCTACGATCAAAGGACGTACGGACCAGTGTTCCGATCTTCCGTGGGGGCTTTCGGATGGCGCGTCGAAACAGGTGCCTC
>VFQN01001221.1_pt1 | contig 23880 bp, 21 predicted proteins | sample 3512371 | NCBI WGS metagenome assembly VFQN01 (sample SAMN10412370, study PRJNA504923) | tailings metagenome | isolation source: Replicate 2 from Balatoc abandoned mine | place: Philippines: Itogon, Benguet | collected 2017-08-28
GAAGGCTTCCAGCGCTCCGAATATCTGATGGAGCACGGCATGGTCGACATGGTCGTCTCCCGCCTCGAACTGAAGGAGACGATCGCCCGGCTGCTTAAGATCCTCCTGAAGACGCCCGTTGCCGCCGCAAACGAAGCCGTCGTGCCGCCTCCGGCCGTGGTAACGCCGGAAGCGCGGCCGCAGGCCTGAGCTCGGGCCGGGCGCGCCTGGCGCCGCAGCAAGGTAAGACCGTGACCATCACATCCGCCGCCGACCGTGAGATAGAGCGTCTGATGGCGCTGCATCCGAAGGGTTTCGACCTTTCCCTGGAGCGGATCACCCGGCTCCTGAAGAGGCTCGGCGACCCGCAGGATCGGCTGCCGCCGGTGATCCACATCGCCGGCACTAACGGCAAGGGCTCGGCCGCGGCCTTTTCGCGGGCGCTGCTGGAAGCCGAGGGCAAGCGGGTGCATGTCCATACCTCGCCGCATCTGGTGAACTGGCACGAGCGCTACCGCATGGGTGCGCCAGGAGGCGGCCGGCTCGTGGCCGACGACGTGCTCGCCGATGCAATCGCGCGGGTCGCCGCGGCGAATGCCGGCGAGACGATCACGGTCTTCGAGGTGCTGACCGCCGTCACCTTCGTGCTTTTCTCCGAACATCCGGCTGATGCCGCCATCATCGAGGTCGGGTTGGGCGGCCGCTTCGATGCCACCAATGTCATCAAGAACCCGGCGGCCAGCGTGATCATGCCGATCTCGCTCGACCACCAGGCCTATCTCGGCGACCGTGTCGAGCTGATCGCGGCCGAGAAGGCCGGCATCATCAAGCCTGGTGTGCCCGTCGTCATCGGCGCACAGGAATATGACGCGGCACAGGACCTGCTGATCGAGACGGCGGAGCGGCGCGGTTGCCCGCTTCTGGTCTATGGGCAGGACTTCCTCGCCTTCGAGGAGAACGGCCGCATGATCTATCAGGACGAGGAAGGCCTGATGGATCTGACGCCGCCGCGGCTCAACGGCCGCCACCAGTTCGCCAATGCGGCCGCAGCGATCGCCGCGGTCAAGGCGGCCGGGTTCGAACTCAGCCATGCCGCCGTCGATCGGGCCATGGGCACGGTGGAGTGGCCGGGCCGCATGCAGCGTCTGCCGCAGGGCCGCCTGTCGGACCTGGCGCCATCAGGCGCCGAGGTGTGGATCGATGGCGGCCACAATCCGGGAGCCGGTCTCGTCATCGCCGAGGCATTGACCGAGCAGGAGGAGAAGTTCCCCCGGCCGCTTTTCCTGATTTCAGGCATGATCAACACCAAGGACCAGGCCGGCTATTTCCACGCCTTCCACGGCATGGCTCGCCATGTCTATGCCGTGCCGGTGAGCGCCAGCGACGCCGGCGTGCCCAATGCGGAGCTTGCGGCGCGCGCTGCCGAGGCCGGCCTCTCGGCCGAACCCATAAACTCGGTCGCCAATGCCCTGATGCTGCTTCGTGACAGCTGGGACCCCGAGGAGACCCCACCGCGCATCCTCATCGGGGGCTCGCTCTATCTGGTTGGGTCGGTGCTGGCGGAGAACGGCACGCCGCCGGTCTGACCAGAGCGTGGGCGCACCGACGGTTTTGGTGCCGCCGCCCTAGCTCGGGTGCCCGCTTTCCCGTGCCTCAGGGCTACTTCAGCTCGACCTCGATGAAGGCATATTCCTTTCCGCTGGCGTTGACGACGTCGTGCTCGACGCCCTCGCTGCGGAAATAGGGCACGCCCTCTTTCATGTCGGCGAAGCTCTCGCCCTCCTTCGTCACCAGTTTCAGGCGGCCGTCCATCAGAGGCACCACGACATAGTCGTGACCATGACGGTGCCAGCCGGTGCTGGCGCCGTCGGCGAAACGGTATTCGGTGACGATCACACGGTCATTGTCGATGAGGACCGTGGCTTTTGCCGGTGTCGACATGGTCTCCTCCTGGCTGCTGGACATGACATCGAGCAAAGCGCGGGGACGCGGGCGGGGCGAGGGCCAGGGCCCCTGTTTCAACCCGGCCAGCAAAAGGCTTTTGTCGCAAATCCGGAAAAGGGTTGCGAAGAGCCCCCCACCAGCGCTGATCACGCCGCGAGGATATCGAACTGCTAGGCGATGGACGGATCAGGATTGTAGGCATGCCTCGCCTGTCGCTTCCGCATCATGTGGATCGTTTCGATGCCGGAGAGGATGATCTCGGCACTGGCCATTGACTTGAAGCCGAGCATGGATCGGACACGGCGCTTGACACGTCGGCGATCCTGCTCGATCCGGTTGTTCAGATACTGGCCATGGCGAATGGGCTTCAGCAATCGTCGCGACCGATCGCGCAGCCGGTTCTCGGCATCGCAGGAACGACCCAGCGATGCACGGTGAAACGATCGACGCTCAGGCCGCGTTCGGCCATCATTTCCTCCAGATCGCATAGGCTGAGATTGTAGGCCAGGTACCAGCGGACACGCGGCAGGCTCCTCGAGTGTTGAGGCGACTTCCATGCCTGATCGCGCTTACCGAAGCGTATGATAGAATCAGATGAAGACGTCGCGATCGGTGGCGTAAAGCGTCGTCGTGTCTTGCAAGACGCCCACATTGGAATTGTAGATGCCGGTCGACCAGTCGAGCATACCGGGCACCATCCAGCATGTTTCGCCAGTGCCGTTGCCTGCGATCTTCCGCGGGCCCAGTCGTACTGCAGGTTGATGCCTGCGGTGCTGCCGGAAGCTGCCGCCGATAGTTTGCCGGTGCGCCGACCAGGATTGCGAACTAGCCAAAGCTCCAGTGTAGCGACGCTCGGCAGCATCAGCGTCAGGCGTTCGGGATTGTCTCAGCGGCCTCGACAAGGCGGGTGCGGCTTCGTTCACGCCGCTGCGTTCGTCGACCGACCGGTTGAACCACTCCGACGACACGCAGCCGATGCGCTGCCCTCGACTGACATCGAGCTTGTAGCCACTGAACGCCATCGGGGTCGGGGTCTCCATCTGCGTCATGGGACTTGCTTTCGATGGCGGGCGCCAGGAGCCGCTCACCCGCCGCCACATCCCGGCCCTTCCTCTGCCGACGCCGCACGTTGCACAAAGCGCGAAAGCGGAGGAGCGCTGCGTTGGGCGCGCGCTCTCGGGCTATAGACCGGTCGCAGGATCGCCCTCGTTTCCGCCTATGTGTTTTTTTGCGGATTGAACCTGTTGCTGTCGACCTCCTACACATTCGGCCGATACTGTTGCCGACAGGAGGAAGGCTCCGATGTTCGCGAAAGATCTGCTCGAAGGACAACGCATTCTGGTGACGGGCGGCGGCAGCGGGCTCGGGCGCGAAATGGCGACGAAATATGCCGAACTGGGCGCAACCGTCTATATTTGCGGTCGCCGCCAGTCGGTCGTCGACGAAACAGCGGCGGAGATTTCCGCGGCCACAGGGGGGACGGCGATCGCCTATCCCTGCGACATTCGGGACCCGAATTCGGTCGGGCAGTTGATGGACTTCGTCTGGCAGGCCGGGCCGTTGACGGGGCTGGTGAACAATGCCGCCGGCAACTTCATCGCCCGCACCCAGGACCTCTCCGTCAATGGATTCAATGCCGTTTCCGACATCGTGTTCCGCGGTACGTTCTATGTGACGCAGGCGGTCGGCCGCCGCTGGATCGACGCCGGCAATCCCGGCTCGGTCCTGTCGATCATCGCCACATTCACCCAAACGGGTTCGCCGTTCATCGTCCCGTCGGCGATGTCCAAGGCAGGTATCGAGGCTATGACGCGGTCGCTGGCGATCGAATGGGGGCGTTACGGCATACGTCTGAACGCGGTGTCACCCGGCGTATTTCCAACGGAAGGCGCAACGGCGCGCCTTCGCCCGGGCGATGAGCTACACGAGCGAGAGCGGCGCGAAAACCCGATGGGGCGGCTTGGGAAGATGTCCGAACTGCAGAACCTCGCAGCGTTCCTGATGGCGCCAGGCTGCGAATGGCTGACCGGACAGACGATCGCCGTGGACGGCGCCCACCATCTGGCCAATGGCGCCTATTACACCGACTATCTGGCATGGACGGATGCGCAATGGCAGGAGGCCCGCGAGAAGGTCCGCAGCCAGGATGCGAGGGACAGGCAGAAGCGCTGATACCCCGGCCTGCGCCGCAGCCGCGCCGCGGGAACCTCGCATCGGCGCCAGCATCTTGCGTGACAACGAAGTCACGCAAAACGCTGTCGGTCTTTGATCTGACGTATGACCTCGTCCCGAACCCGGCAACCCGCTTTCGATAGGCAGCTTAGGGGCACCACGCCCACAACCGCCTCATCCCAGATCAAGACGCCGTGGCGCGCGGTTGCTTCTCGGCGGCGACCCGGGCGAATTCGGCGCCGTGGAAGAGCTCGAGCTGGGCAATCATTTCCCGCCGCAGACCGGCGTCGAGGCCTCCCTCGTGTACCGCATCGACAAGCCGCTTTTGCGAACAGGCGGCAAGCGGCGGGCGAGAGGCGAGCAAGGTCGCCTTTTCCAAGGCCTTTGCGTCCAACTCCTCTGCCGACACCGTCCATTCCGCCAGCCCCCAGCGCACGGCATCGTCCGCACCGATCCGCTCGCCGCTGATGAACAGCCACTTCGCGCGCGCTGGCCCGAGGAGCGTCGTCAGCAGATGCGAGGAGCCGGTATCGGCAATGATGCCGAAGCCGACCTCCGGGAAGCTGTAGCGAAGATCGTCTGCCGCGATCCGCATGTCGCACACCAGGGCGAGTTCGGCGCCAGCCCCGATGACGTGGCCGCGCATGGCACAGATCGAGGGCTTTCCGATATTCGCCTGGTCGCGGGTGACGTTCTGGGCCTCTTCGATCAGTTGAAAATGCGATCCGTGAGACGCCGGGTCGAGGAAGTTCTCACGGTCACGACCCGAGCAGAACGAGCGTCCTTCGCCGCGCAACAGCACGGCCCGGACCTCCGGCGTCTCCCGCGCCCAGCGGAAGGCGTCAGCCAGGGCGGCCCGTGCCGCGAGATCCAAGGCGTTGTGCCTTTCCGGCCGGTTGAGTGAGATGATCCCGACGCCATCGCGTATCTCGGTGAGAACAGGCTGCACATCTGTTTGCTGAATGACTTCCATCTCTCCCCCAAAACCGGCTCTTGGAATGCCTCTTTGGCCACGCTGGCCGAGCCGTTGAACAGAATGCGGCGCCGTGTGGCGCCGCGTTTGATGACGTGTTGGATGACGCGTCACTTCTTGACGAGCGGACACGTGCTTTCCGACAGAGGCTTGAAGGCATCCTCGCCGCTCACGGTGGAAACGAGCTTGTAGAGGTCGTATTTGTCGGTCGATTCCGACGGAGCCTTTACCTGCAGCAGATACAAGTTCTTGGGGATCATGCGCCCGTCTTCGGCCCGCACATACCCATCGATCGTGTAGGCATCATTTGTGCGCAGTTTGCGCATCGCCTCGTTGACCGCAGCGCCGCTGTCAGACTTCGCCTCCTTGACCGAACGCAGGTAGTGCAGCGCGGACGCGTAAGACGATATCTGGGTCAGCGTCGGCGCCCGACCATCCTTGTCCTGGAATCGCTTGCGGAAAGCACGGCTTTGGTCGTCGCGATCGGCGTACCAGCCCTCCACCACCATCAGTCCCTGCGCCCTGTCGAGACCGAGCGCGACGACGTCGGTCACGTTCGTGAACAGGCCGATGATCTTCTGACCGCCCGCTGTCAATCCGAATTCATTCGCCTGCTTGAGCGAATTGGTCGTGTCGCCGCCGGCATTCGCGAAAGCCACGATATCGGCGCCCGAACTCTGCGCCTGCAGCAGGAAAGAGCTGAAATCCGTCGTCCCCAGCGGGGCCCGCACACTGCCAACGACTTCACCCCCGAGGCGCTTCACTTCGGCAGACGCATCCTTCTCCAGATTGTGGCCAAAGGAGTAGTCGGCCGTCACGAAGAACCACTTCTTCGAGCCGGCATCCATGGCGGCTTTCACCGCCAGCCGGGCTGCGGCGTAGGTATCGATGTTCCAGTGCGTGGACATCGGGCTGCACGCATCGTTGGAAAGCGCCGAACTGATGCCGCCGGCATTCAGCACCGCTACGTCTGCGTCCTTGGCGACCTCGAGCGTCGCCATCGTTATCGCGCTGCCGGGCGCCGGAAGCAGCACGTCGACATGATCTTCGTCGATCCACTTGCGCGCCGCCGTCGAAGCGATGTCGGGTTTGAGCTGGGTGTCGACGTTCAGCACCTGGATGGGGCGCCCATCGATCTCACCGCCCATCTCTTCGACCGCCAGTTCGACGGCGTGAACGACACCGACGCCGCTCGCATCCGTGTAGGGGCCCGACATGTCGTTCAGGATGCCGATCTTGATGGCGTCGTCGCTGTACTTTTCCTGTGCGCCGGCCTCGGCTGCGTACATCAGCGCCAGCGATATCGCGACCCCGCCCATGAGCGACGTTGTATTCCGTTTCACCAAGATCCCCTCCTCCGTCACACGAAAGTGTGTGATGGCGGGACCCTAGCAAGTGTCACAAAAGAGTCATCCTCATTTTTGTCCTCTGCTTCCCGTCTACCTTCGTCAAGTCAAGGTTTTCATGAATATGGAAAGCCGCGACGATGGTGATCGCGACGCGATCTACACCGCCATATGGATTCTTTATGGAGCGATAAGGAGGATCACTTATTAATTATCTGAGGCGCCGTTTCGGTGCTATCGGCAACGACCGTCTGCGTCACTGCCGGCCGCGTACTGCGCTACGCCAACGGCTCGGCGTGGAGCCTCCTATCCGCTGAGGCTCCATGCGTTGACAGGGGTCGTCTCGGAGCCATGCGCAGATGGCTTGCTCCGGTCGTTGAGCCCCCCTCGCCTGAGGGGATCGAAGCCGCTTTCGGAGCTACGACTGTTCGCGCCGGCCACTCAAGAGCTAGAGGTCATGAGGCCAACTATCTGCGACGCGCTCTCGACTCTGCGAACCGCTTCAACTCGCCGACGATGCCACGCCGGAACAGCATGACGCAGACGACGAATGTAATGCCGATCACCACCGGCACCGGCAGGTTGGTCACTGACAGGTAGTTCTCCAGCGACAATACCACTACGGCGCCCACGACCGGTCCGAACAAGGTTCCCATCCCACCCAGCAGCGTCATGAGCACGACCTCCCCCGACATCTGCCAGGTCACGTCGGTGAGCGTCGCCAGTTGGAAGACCAGCGCCTTGGTCGAGCCGGCAAGGCCGGAAAGGCCTGCCGACAGGATGAACGCCACCAGCTTGTATCGTTCCGTGCGATAGCCCAGCGAGATCATCCGCTGCTCGTTGTCCCGAATGGCGTGGAGCGTGTGTCCGAAAGGCGAATGCACGGTGCGCCAGATCAGTGCGAAACCGAATACGAAGATGGCCAGCACCGTGAAGTACATCGCGAAGGTATCGTTGAGGTCGATGACGCCGAACAGATATCCGCGCGGAATGCCTTGAATGCCATCTTCGCCGTGCGTGAACGGCAGTTGCAGCGCCATGAAATAGACGAGCTGGGATATGGCGAGCGTGATCATCGCAAAATAGATGCCCTGCCGGCGAATGGCGATGAAGCCGAAGACCGCACCCAATGCGAGCGAATTCAGGACGCCGAGTAGAATCCCGATTTCCGGCGAGACACCCCAGACCTTGACCACGTGGCCGGTGATGTAGGCGGCGCTGCCGAAGAAGGCGGCGTGACCGAATGAGAGCAGTCCGGCATAGCCGATGAGCAGGTTGAATGCGCAAGCAAACAACGCGAAGCAGAGCACCTTCATCAGAAAGATCGGATAGATGACGAGCGGTGCAAACAGCGCCGCGATCAGCAGCACGCAGAACAGAATGGTGGTGCGGGACCGGTTGGAAACCGAGGATTCGACCGCCGATGCAACGAGGGGTGTCGTCATGGGATCAGTTCTCCTGTCCGAACAGACCCGCGGGCTTCAGGATCAGCACGATGGCCATGGTTATGAAGATGACGACGTTCGACGCCTCGGGATAGATCACCTTGGTGAGCCCTTCGACGAGACCCAGTCCCAGGCCGGTGATGATGGCCCCGAAGATCGATCCCATTCCACCGATGACCACCACCGCGAACACGACGATGGCAAGATTGGATCCCATGGTGGGGCTGACCTGGTAGACCGGCGCCGCGAGCACGCCGGCGAAACCGGCCAGCGCGACGCCACCGGCGTAGGTGAGCGCGAGCATCATGGGAACGTTGATGCCGAAGGCTTGCACCAAAGCGGGGTTTTCGGTGGCGGCACGCAGATACGAGCCGAGACGCGTGCGTTCGATCGCGTACCATGTGCCGAAGCAGACCAGCAACGAGACGACGATGACCCAGCCACGGTAGGTCGGCAGATACATGAAGCCGAGATTGTGGCCGCCGCTGAGGGCTGCCGGGATGGGATAAGGAAGGCCCGAGACGCCGTAGCCCTCCCGCAGCAGCCCCTCGAGGATCAGTGTGAGTCCGAACGTGAGCAGCAACCCGTATAGGTGGTCGACCTGATAGAGATGGCGCAGCAGGGTGCGCTCAAAGACGATGCCAACGGCACCGACCACGATCGGGGCGAGAAGCAAGGCCACCCAGTACGGCAAGCCCAGATAATTCAGCGCCATCCAGGCGACGAAGGCGCCCAGCATGTAGAAGGCGCCGTGCGCCATGTTCACGACCCTCAGCATGCCGAATATGACCGCGAGGCCCAGGCTCAGCATGGCATAGAAGGATCCGTTGATCAGCCCCAGCATAAGTTGGCCGAACAGCGCCTGCGTTGGGATGCCGAGGATCATCATCGTGGAGTTCCTCCAAAATCCGGCGTCATAGGCCGAGATATTGATTCAGAAGGCCGCGCTTGGCCTCGATCTCGTCGTTGAGGAGCATGTCGACGATATGCCCCTCCTCCATCACGTAGTGACGGTCGGCGACGCTTGCGGCGAACCGAAAATTCTGCTCGACCATCAGGATCGTGAAGCCGCGCTGCTTGAGCGTCAAAAGCGCCGCGCCAATCTGGTCGATGATGACCGGCGCCAGCCCTTCCGTCGGCTCATCAAGAAGAATGAGTTCGGCGCCGGTCCGAAGGATCCGGGCGATAGCCAGCATCTGCTGCTCGCCGCCCGAAAGGCGGGTGCCCTGCGTGGTGTCTCGTCCCTTGAGGTTTGGAAAGAGGGCGTAGATCTGTTCTGCGTCCATACCGCCTTTCTTGACCACCGGCGGCAGGAACAGGTTCTCCACGACGTTGAGCGACGAGAATATCCCTCGTTCTTCCGGAACGTAGGCGATGCCCAGTCGCGGGATCTTGTGGGGCGCCATCTTAAGCAGCTCGACATCGCGAAACCGGATCGACCCCGAGCGTTTGGAAAGAATACCCAGAATGGATCGCATCGTGCTTGTCTTGCCGGCTCCGTTGCGCCCGAGCAGTGTTACGACCTCGCCTTGCCTCACCTCGAAATCGACGCCGTGCAGGACATGGCTCTCCCCATAGAAGGCATGGAGATCGGAGACTTTCAGCATGCATGTTTCCCTGATGGCATCAGGCATGGGCGTGACCTCCGGTGCCGAGATAGGCTTCCATCACTTCGGCATTCGCGGAGACTGTCGAATAGGGTCCTTCCGCCAGGATCTTCCCTCGCCTCAGCACGGTGATCGTGTCCGATATGTCGGAGACGACGGAGAGATTGTGCTCGACCATGAGCACGGTACGGTTCTTGGAAACGCGCTTGATCAATTGCGCGATCACCTCGATGTCTTCCCGGCCCATTCCCGCCATCGGCTCGTCGAGCAACATGACGCGAGGTTCGAGTGCGAGCGTCGTCGCCAGTTCGAGGGCACGCTTGCGCCCGTAGGGGAGTTCGCCGGCCAGCCGGTTGATCCAGGGGGCCAGGTTCACCGCTTCCACCAGTTCCTCCGCCCTTTTCTGGAGGACAGCGAGGCTTCTCTCGCTTTTCCAGAAGTGGAACGTCGTCCCGAGCTTCCGCTGCAGTGCAACGCGCACGTTCTCCAGCACGGTCAGGCTAGGGAACACCGCGGATATCTGGAACGACCGCACGACCCCGAGCCTGGCCACGTCAGCCGCCTTGGTGCCAGTGATGTCGTTTCCCTCGAACAGGATCGTGCCCTTGGTCGGCGAGATGAATTTCGTCAGCAGGTTGAAGACCGTGGTCTTGCCTGCTCCGTTCGGACCGATCAGGGCATGGATGGTGCCGCGCTTGACGCGCAGGTCGACGTCGCTCACCGCGACGAACCCACCAAAGCTCCTCGTCAGCCCACGAGTCTCGAGGACGATCTCGCCCTTTGCTTCCATAATTTCCTCCCGCCCCGGTCCCATCAGCCACCGATCCCCGCCTTGAAGCGGATCAGGCTCGGCGGCCCCTCCCTCGACTTGCCGGCATGGATACCAGCCAACCGCCAGATCCCTGGCACATCGATCCCGCGAGGCGGCGGTCCTCGATAGCCAAGGAGTTGAATAGGCATGGCTCGCCGATCGGCCCAATAACGATTTCCGATGCATCGATAGGCCGAAACGACGTCACCTTCCAAATCTCATGCGCCGCGGAAAACCGGCACCGGCATTCCGTTCTCGCTCGGCTCGAAGGCCACAACCAGCTTGCTGCCGATCGAGAGTGAGGCAGGATCCGTCTCTACGATGTTGGTGAGCATGATCGGCCCCTCTTCCAGTTGAGCGTAGGCAACGATCTGCTGCTGCTCCTTTCCCACGACGGTGAAGCTGTAGACGGTAGCGCGCCCCGAAGCCTGTTCCAGTTCCACATCCTTGCTGTGACAATGCGGGCAGAAGGGGCGAGGATACCAATGCGCCGATCCGCAGCTTCGGCATTTCGGCACCATGAAGGTCTTCTGGGATGCTGCGTCCCAGAATTTCTGTGTCTGCGGACTCGGGATCGGCGATGGCCGGCTATCCGACATGTCTCTATTCCCTTTCTAGGATAAGCGTGCAGGCAGCATGACGGCTGCCGATGATGGCACCGATGCCGTTCGCCAGCGCCACGTCGCAGTTCTTCACCTGGACCGCTTCATGCGCCTCGCCACGAACCTGGCGGACGGCCTCGATGATCTTGGTGATGCCGCCGCGGTTTGCCATGTGGTTGTTGCACAGGCCGCCACCATCCGTGTTGAAGGGAAGCGCGCCGACACCGGAAATCAGGTTGCCGTCGGCCACGAACCGCCCGCCTTCGCCCTTCTTGCAGAAGCCGAGGTCTTCGAGCTGGAGCAGCACGGTGATGGTGAAGCTGTCGTAGATCGATGCATATTTGATGTCGGCCGGGCTGCGCCTGGCGTCGGCGAAAGCCCTCGGTCCGGATACCGACGTTGCGGTCACCGTCAGCTTCGGATCGCCCGCACCCATGTGCTGGATCGCTTCACCCGCACCCGCGACCCTGACGAGCGGGCGCTTCAACGACTTGGCGATCTCGGGGCGTGCGACGATGACGGCGGCGCCACCGTCGCTGACGACGCAGCAGTCCAGGCGATGCAGAGGGTTTGCGACCAGCGGCGAGGCGAGAACGTCGTCGACCGTCACCGGCTTGCGCAGCATGGCGTGAGGATTGTGCTGCGCGTGTTGCGAGGCCGCCACCTTGATCCAGGCCAGCTGCTCGCTCGTGGTCCCGAATTCGTGCATGTGTCGCGCCGCCGCCATTGCGTAGAAGGCGACGACATTGGTGTTGTATGGAACTTCGAACTGTGCATCCGGCTCGGACATGTCGTCCGAGCCCACCGGTTTCACCGCGGCGCGTGCCGCGCGTGGCCTGCCGCCGCAGGTTATGAGAGCAACGTTGCAGCGTCCGGCGCGGATGGCGTCACGCGCATGGGCGACATGCGCAAGATAGCTCGAACCACCGACATCGGTGGCATCGAAATGGGTCGGCGTGATGTTGAGGTAGTTGGTCATTGGCAGCGGACCGAGACCGGTCGCGTCGCCTGCGCAATAATATGCGTCGACATCCGACATGGAGAGGCCGGCATCGTCGAGAGCGGCGAAGGCGGCCTCGGCATGGAGTTGCGGGATCGACAGATCCGTCGCCAGCCGCGTCGGATGTTCGTGGATGCCTACGATATACGCGTCGTCGACCATTCGTTTTCCTATTGAGAGCGTTGTGCGCGATCTGTCGGGACAGCTCGCGCGGTTGCCGGGATCAGGTGCGGAAGAAGTGTCGGCATCCTGGTCGGCGCCACGTTTCGGGCGGCGGAACACTTCCTTGTTCTTCTATTGGGCCATGCGCCGGGGACGGACAAGGTCACCAAATTCGTTTCCATGTCGGTGGAATCTCGCTCCCTACCAGGCATCGATGAAGGCGCGTTTCTTGGTGGCGCCCTCCATGCGCTTCGGCGCGGTGAGCAGGCCGTGGGACAACCAGCGACGGGTTTCCGCAGGATCGATCACATCGTCGATCTCCATGAAGGACGCGGCGTTCATCGCCTTGCCCTGGCGGTACATGTCGGCGACATAATCCTGGTATCTCTTTTGGCGCTGCTCGGGATCGGCGATCGCGGAGAGTTCCTTCCGGTAAGCGAGCTGGACGGCGCCTTCGAGGCCCATCGGCCCCATCTCACCGGTCGGCCAAGATACCGAGAGCATGGGAAAGCCATAGGTCCCACCGGCCATCGCCTGGGCACCGAGGCCGTAGGCCTTGCGCAGCACCACGATCATCATCGGCACGGACAGATTGGCTCCGATCACGAAGAGCCTGGAGAAATGCCGGACGGTGGCCGTGCGCTCGGACTCCGGCCCGACCATGAACCCGGGCGTATCGCACAGCGACAGGATCGGAATGTCGAAGGCGTCGCAGAGCTGCATGAAACGCGCGGCTTTGTCCGCGCCCGGCGCGTCGATAGCGCCGCCGAGATGCAGGGGATTGTTGGCGATCACCCCGATCGGCCGGCCTTCGATGCGCATCAGCGCCGTGATCATGCCCGGCGCGAAGGCGCGCCGGATTTCGAGCAGGCTGCCGGTGTCGGCAAGTGTGGCCAGAACCTCCCTGATGTCGTAGCCGCGCAGCCTGTTTTCCGGGATCACGCGCCTGAGCTGGCGCTGGTCCGGACAACTCCATTCGGCGACATTGCCCTGGAAGAACGAGAGGTAGTGCTTCGCGACATGCACCGCTTCGGCCTCGTCCTCGACGACGATGTCGATGACGCCGTTGGGTGCCTGGACGGAGACCGGCCCGATCTGCTCGGGCGTGCAGGCGCCAAGTCCGGCTGCCTCGATCATCGCCGGGCCAGCCATGCCGATAGAGGAGTTGCGTGTCGCGATGATCACGTCGCAGCCACCGAGCAGGGCGGCATTGCCGGCGAAGCAGCGTCCCGAGGCGATGCCGACGATCGGCACCTTTGCGCTCAAGCGCCCGAAATGCCAGAATGTAGGAAGGTTCAAGCCGGCTGCGCCGAGGAAATCGGTATCGCCGGGCCGGCCGCCGCCGCCTTCGGTGAACATGACCAGCGGCGTTTCGAGCCGCTCGACCAGGCTGAAGAGCCGATCCTTCTTTTCGTGCGCCTGAAAACCCTGCGTTCCGGCGAACACCGTGTAGTCATAGGCCAGGATTGCGCAGCGCGAGCGTTCCGCGCCGAAGAGGCCGCCGTTGACATTACCGAAGCCGGCCACCATGCCGTCCGCGGGACTGAGCCGTTTGAGCTCCTCCATGGACCGGCGGCCGCGCTGCATGGCGACGATCAGCGAACCGTATTCGATAAAGCTTTCGGGATCGCACAGGTCGTCGATGTTCTCACGCGCCATGCGACCGCCGGAAGCGTGGCGTTTGGCGACAGCCTCCGGACGCGCGGCATCGGAGATCTCGTGCTTGCGGTCGAGGACCTCCGCGAGGTCAGGGCGGATATCGTCCAGGTCATGCGTCTCCTGCTCGATGTCCGTGAATTCACCCTCGGCGGCCGGCTCGATGAAGGCCACGATATCGCCGCCGCGCACAAGGTCGCCGACTTGGACGACGATGGAGCGGATCACGCCCGCGCTCGCCGGATGGATGACGAACTCCGATTTCATGGCCTCGATGACAAACGCCTCGGTGGACGCCGTCACGCTCTCCCCTTCCCCGACCGGGATGGCGACGATGAGCCCGGGCATCGGCGCTCTGAGGGCAAGCGTGTTGGAAGGAGCGCTGGGTTCAGCACGTTCGGCCTGCACGCCGCCACCGCCGCCGTCGACGCTGAAATTCATGTCCTTGGCATGCTCGTCCGGGCCGAGTTCGGCGAGGTGCTCCTCGACGAAGCGGGTGTGGACGTCATTCGCCTGTACGGCGGGGTGCGCCAACAGGCTGCGGAGGAAATCGATATTGGTGTCGACGCCGGCGATCCTGAATTCGGCAAGGGCACGTCGTGTCCTGTCGAGGACGACCGGGAAGGCCGGCGCGCGGACGATCAGTTTTGCAAGTAGAGAATCGAAGCCGACGCCATTCTCATATCCGGCATATCCGTGGCTATCCACGCGGACACCCGGCCCACCCGGGAGATCGAATGCATCCAGTCGTCCGACGGACGGCACCACCGTACCGTCCTGCGCAAGCGTCTCCATGTTGACCCGCAACTGGACCGCAAAGCCGTTCGTTCGCGGCGGCGCGGCAGGGTCGAGGCCGACGTCGGCAAGCCGCTCGCCCGAAGCCAGCCGCAACTGGGTTTTGACCAGGTCGACACCAGTCACTTCCTCCGTGACGGTGTGCTCAACCTGAATGCGCGGGTTGCATTCGATGAAGATGAAATCGCTGCGACCGTCCGACGAGACCAGGAATTCGAATGTCCCGAGACCCATGAATTCGGCCTTTGAGGCCATCGCCCTCGCCGCATCCCTGAGCCGGACGCGCATTTCCTCCGACAGGCTGACACTGGGCGCGTATTCCACCAGCTTTTGATAACGCCGTTGGAGCGTGCATTCCCGTTCGCCGAGATCGACGACGGCGCCGGTCCCGTCGCCCACGATCTGTATCTCGACGTGGCGGGCGCGGGGCATGAAGCGTTCGACATAGATCGCATCGTCGCCGAAAGCGGCCATCGCTTCGGAACGGCAGCGGGCCATCGCTTCCTCGAGATCGACCGGATCCGTCACGAGGCGCATGCCGCGGCCACCGCCACCGGCCGCAGCCTTGACGAGGACACCGTCGCCTTCGGGAAGAGACAAGAAGAAGGCCCTGGCCTGTTCCAGCGTCGTTCCGGCTGTGGTCCCGCTAGCGACAGGCACCCGGCATTTCAGGGCGAACTCCCTCGCCCTGACCTTATCGCCGAAAAGATCGAGTGTTTCCGGCCGCGGGCCGACGAAGCGGATTCCGGCCTCGTCCAGGGCGCGCGCAAAAGCGGCATTCTCCGACAGGAAACCGTATCCAGGATGGATGGCGTCGCAGCCCGCTTCGCGCGCCAGCGCGACGACCGCGGCGATATCGAGATATCCGGCCGCACCCCGCCCGGGAAGGGCAAGAGCGTGGTCGGCGCGCCGGACATGAAGCGAACGTTCGTCATCGCGTGTGAAAACCGAGACAGTTTCGATGTCGAGCTCTGCGGCCGCTCTCGCGATCCGGATCGCGATCTCGCCGCGATTGGCGATCAGCAGTCTGGTCATGCCCATTGCGGGACCTCGAAAATGACGGCGGATGGGAATTGCAAAGGGCGTGCCCGGCGTATTTCAGACCACGGCGGAAGCACGGCCCTCCCAATAGGGCTTGCGCAGCTCGCGTTTCAGGATCTTGCCGGCGCCGGACACCGGCAGAGGCTCGGTGCGCAGCTCCACCGAACGTGGGCATTTGTACCCTGCGATCTGCCGGCGGCAGTGGTCGATCAGTTCCTCGGCGCTCGCTTCATGCCCCTCGCGCAGAACCACGATCGCGTGCACCGCCTCGCCCCAGCGCTCATGCGGCACGCCGATGACGATGCCGGTGGCGACCGCCGGATGCGAGGCCAGCGCATTCTCCACCTCGGTCGAATAGATGTTCTCGCCGCCGGAGACGATCATGTCCTTCAGCCGGTCGATGATGAAGAAGTAACCATCCTCGTCCATGTAGCCGGCATCGCCGGTACGCACCCAGCCGTCGACCAGGGTGGCGGCGGTTTCCTCGGGCTTACGCCAGTAGCCCAGCATCATGTTGGGACCACGTACCAGGATCTCGCCGAGCGTGCCCCGAGGCACCTCCTTGCCATCGGGATCAGCGATGATCACCTCGCAGCCGACGCAGGCCCTTCCGGCCGAACGCAGCCTCGCGGCGAGCTGGCCGGTGGCCCGGTGATCTTCCGGCCTTAGGGTCGAGATGAAGGGTGCGAGTTCGGTCTGGCCGTAACCCTGCTGAAGGTCGGTTCCCGGCAGCTTGCGTAGGGTCTCCTCAATCTGCGCCTGCGACATCGGCGCAGCGCCGTAGGTGAGCACCTTGAGGGAGCTGACGTCATAAGAGGGCAGGTCAGGCAGATCGATCAGCATGCGCACCATCGTCGGGACGAGCACGGTGTGCGTGATCTTCTCCCGCTGCACCGTTTCGAGGAAACCGACAGTGTCATAGGCCGGCATGAAGACGTTGCAGCCTGCCCCGATTACCGTGGAAAACATGGTCTGCACGCCGCCGATGTGGAAAAGCGGCATGACCAGGAGTGTCACCGAGGACTCGCTGGAAAGGTCACGCACTTCGTGACCGAAGGAGAGTGCGCTCGACCAGAGCGCGAGGTGCGACAGCATCACTCCCTTCGACTTGCCGGTCGTTCCCCCGGTGTAGCAGATCATCGCCATCGTATCGCCGGCTACCGAGACAGAATCCAGTGGATCGGCCTCTTCGATCAACTGCTCGTAGGCAAGCAGCCCCGAAACCGGCGAAGGCAGCCCGCTCACCTCGACGATCGGGACGTTCAGCTCGCCGCGATCACGCAGGGCGAGGGCCTTGTCTCGCAAATTCGGATCCACCAGGAACACACTCGGCTCTGAATCTCCCAGAGCGTAGGAGATCTCATCGAGCGTCCAGCGTGTGCTGATCGGTACACAGACCGCGCCGAGCCAGAAACATGCGTAATAGACTTCGAAGTAACGGCCCGAATTCAGGGCCAGCAGGAGGACACGATCCCCTTTGCCCACGCCGAGCCCGGCCAAAGCTCCCGCCAGGCGCCGGACGCGCCCATCTACTTCGCGCCAGCTGCGGCGCTCATTCCCGTCGATGACCGCCGTCTTCTCGCCTCCAAGCTGCACGGCACGACGGAAGGACTGCGTCATATACATGGAAAGCGCCTCCTCCGCGCCTGGTGCCGATCCAACAAGATGCCGGGAACAGCAATTAATGTGTAACACTCACTTTTGGCTTGTCAACGGCCGCGAGCTGTTGAGCGAGAGCCTGTCGCGATGCCGGCAGCTACCGAAACGATCCCGATTCCGACGAAGATTTCGCGCGCCCCTCGATCAGAAGCCCACTGAGAGGCGTATTTTTCATATGCTTGTAAAGGCGCGGCATGCTGTGCCTTCAAGTCGTTGCCCTGTTTCGAGAAACAAGGCCTTCTGCCTGAGAGGAGTGCCAGATCCGAGGCAAGGCCTCGGTTGACGTTTCTATGGCGCCATGCAAATGAGCTTCACTTTCAATATTTCACAGACGATCCGCATATCTTGCGGCACATCACCCAAGCCATAAGGAGGGATAGATGACTATTCGATTCGACGGGCGCGTCGCGATCGTCACGGGAGCCGGTAACGGTCTGGGCAAATCGCATGCGCTGGGCCTCGCTGCCCTGGGCGCCAAAGTGGTCGTGAACGACCTCGGTGGTACCACGAACGGCACGGGAGCATCGTCGGCGATTGCGCAATCGGTGGCCGACGAAATCGTCGCCAATGGCGGCGAGGCGATCGCGGACGGGGCCGACGTCTCCAACGAAGAGCAGGTCGCGGCAATGGTCGGCCGTGCGATGGACAAGTGGGGACGGGTCGACATCCTGCTCAACAATGCCGGCATCCTGCGCGACAAGACCTTCGCGAAGATGGCCCTGGAGGACTATCACAAGGTCATGGATGTGCACATGACCGGGACCGTGGTCTGCTGCAAGGCAGTCTGGCCGATCATGCGTGAGCAGAACTACGGCCGCATCCTGCTCACATCCTCCACCTCCGGCCTCTATGGCAATTTCGGACAAGCGAACTATGCGATCGCCAAGAGCGGCATGCTCGGATTGATGAACGTACTGCACCTGGAAGGCGCCAAGAACGACATACGTGTCACGATGCTCGCGCCGTCGGCCGTGACACGCATGACCGAAGCGTTGCTCCCGCAAGATGCCCAGGCGCTGATGCGCCCTGAAGCCATCACGCCGGGCGTGCTCTATCTGCTCAGCGAAGACGGCCCTTCCCGCTTCATCCTCAGCGCATCGGCCGGCAGCTTCGCCAGGATCCTGCTGCACGAGACACATCCCGCCTATTTCGGCGACGAAGAACGGACGCCGGATGCAGTCGCTGCGCATTTCGCGTCGATCGATCCGCACAAGGATGTCCTCTTCATGGAGAACGCCTTCGAACAGAACAAGAGCCTCGTCGGTGCGGCAGCCGAAAAACACGGTTTCAGCGTGAGCTTCTGATCGCGAACTCGTTTGGGCGGAACACATCCTCCCGACACCCAAGGCGATCGAACAAAAGGGCCGCCGGATCCGATCCGGCGGCCCTTTGTTTGGGTTGGCGGCAAGTCGCTACTTCTTGACCAGCGGGCACTCGGACTGCGAGAGCGGGCGGAACGCTTCTTCTCCGGGGATTGTGCGCACCACGTCATAGTAGTCCCACCGACCCTTGGACTCTGATGGCTTCTTGACCTTGAAGAGATACATGTCGTGCAGCATCAGGCCGTCTTCCCGCAGCCTTGCATTGCGTGCGAACATGTCCTCGATCGGCATGGTCCGCATCTTGTCCAAGACCTCCCGGCCACCGTCGACCCCCGCGGCCTCCACCGCTTTCAGATAGGTCAGGACGGAGGAGTAGACACCCGCCTGGATCATGGTCGGACGGCGCCCTTCCATCCCCTTCGAAAAGCGATCGGACCATTCGCGCGTCCGCTCGTCCATGTCCCAGTAGAAGGCTTCGGTCAGAACGAGCCCCTGCGCGACGTCGAGGCCTAGCCCGTCAATGTCGGTGATCGTGGCGAGCAGCGCGGCGATCTTGAAGCCGGACTGCGGCATGCCGAGCTCCGCCGCCTGCTTCACTGCCAGCGAGAAATCGGCCGTGGAATTGGCCAGGCCGATCGTCTTAGCGCCGGAGCCCTGGGCCTGGAGCAGGAAGGATGTCATGTCGGGGGTCTCGCGCGGGTGCCGCACCGATCCGACGACCTTGCCGCCGGTGGCCACGATTGCGGCCGAGGCGTCACGCTCGAGGTTGTAGCCGAAGGTGTAGTCGGCCGTCAGCAGGTACCAGTCCTTGTTGCCTTCCTGCGTGACGGCGCGTGCCGTACCACTGGCGAGCGAATAGGTGTCGTAGGTCCAATGGGCATAGACGTCAGAACAATACTTCCCCGTGAGGTCCGACGATGCCGCGCCAGCGGACAGGACAGCGACGTTGTTGGCCTTCGCGACTTCCAGAGCCGCGAGCGCGACGGAGGTGACAGGCAGGTCGAAGATTGCCTTGACCTTGTCCTTGTCGATCCACCCGCGCGCCACGGCGCTCGAAATATCCGCCTTGTTCTGGGTGTCGGCGGAGAGGATCGTGATCTTGCGGCCCAGCACGGTGCCACCGAAATCCTCGACCGCCATTTGCGCGGCCAGAACCGAACCACGCCCCGTGGCATCCGCGTTCACGCCAGTCATATCGGTCAGGACGCCGATGGTGAAAGCCTCCTGTGCTGTCGCATCGGCGAGCGGTAAGACGGCCAACGCGAGGCCGGTGGCTCCGGCGGCAAGCATGGGTCTCAATCCAGTGATCATTCCAGTGTCCTCCCAAATGGTAATAGAAGAGACCGCCGGATCTCGCTCGCGGGAGCGAAATCCAACCTTCGACCTGCGAGGTCACCATGCGGTCTTGTCAGTGCTCCGGGCACAGCTGTCGCTGCCCCGCGCGGAAGATCCTATCCGGAACCCTCCGGGACCTGGATAGTGGACGAGAATTCCCTGCCGTAGCGAGAGGATTAACGGGCCCGATGTGACATTCCACAAGGATGGAAATTCCGGCCGCGCGGCAAGCCAAAAACTCCGCCGCGGGCCAAGCTGGCGCCGTCGACGGGGCTACTTGCGTCGACGTCTGGAGGGCTCGTCCTGCGCACCGTCGATCCTCTCCTCGATATGGGCGAGACGCTTCTCGATGCTGGCCATGATCTCGCCCATGGACGGCTGCTCCTGTCGCTTGGCCGATAGCCCGTAGTGAATCAGGTTCGTGAGATGGTTTGCCGTCTCGTCGATGTCGAGCGGCCCCTCCCCACGTACATATCGCCAGACATGATGTTCGATGGCGCCGTAGATGACGTCGCGGATGAGCCGTACCGGTATCGACGAAATGAACTCGCCGCTTTGGATGGCGGCTTCGATCGTCTCCATCGTGCGCCGCGTGTAGGCTCGGTTCAAATGGAAGATCGTCGACGAGCGGTATTCGGGATCCTGCTTGATCTCGTACTGGACCAGCTTATGGATCGCAGGCTGGTCATGGATGCTCTTGAGATGTCGCCACGCCATATAGCGGAGCCGGTTCCATGTTCCGGATATGCCGTCCAACTGCTCGTCGAAGTCGGCGATGGTTTCCTCGTAGGCCCGCTCGGCGACCTTGAACATCAAGTCGCGTTTCGTTGCGAAGTAACGGAAGATCGTGCCTTCCACGACGCCGGCCTTCTGCGCGATTTCGACGGTCGAGGTCGTGTGATATCCCTTCTCCAGGAACAACGCAGCAGCCGCATCGAGGATCTGGTTTTCACGAACCTCTTTCGCCAGCCGACGTCTTCGGTTCTTCACGGCCATGTCTTTCACGATCTCCTGCGCGGCGTTCCGCATCCGATGTCGTAGATCATTTCGAGAACGGGTGGAATGATCCGGGCGCATGCAATCTTTGGATGAAGTGTATTGATTGCCGCGCCCCGGCTATGACGTAAGACTTGGTTTGCCGAGGCGCGCATGCCTTCCTCAGACCACGGCCGAAGCACGGCCCTCCCAATAGGGCTTGCGTAGCTCGCGTTTCAGGATCTTGCCGGCGCCGGACACAGGCAGCGGCTCGGTGCGCAGCTCCACCGAACGTGGACATTTGTACCCCGCGATCTGCCGGCGGCAGTGGTCGATCAGCTCCTCAGCGCTCGCTTCATGTCCTTCGCGCAACACGACGATCGCGTGCACCGCTTCGCCCCAACGTTCGTGCGGCACGCCGATGACGATGCCGGTGGCCACCGCCGGATGCGAGGCCAGCGCGTTCTCCACCTCGGTCGAATAGATGTTCTCGCCGCCGGAGACGATCATGTCCTTCAGCCGGTCGATGATGAAGATGAAGCCGTTCTCGTCCATGTAGCCGGCATCGCCGGTGCGTACCCAGCCGTCGACCAGGGCGGCAGCGGTTTCCTCAGGCTTGCGCCAGTAGCCCAGCATCATGTTGGGACCACGTACCAGGATCTCGCCGAACGTGCCGCGTGGCACCTCCTTGCCGTCCGGATCGGCGATGATCACCTCACAGCCGATGCTGGCCTTTCCGGCCGAACGCAGCCTTGCGGCATGCGGGCCGTCGGCCCGGTGGTCTTCCGGCTTGAGCGCCGCGATATAGGGTGCGAGTTCGGTCTGGCCGTAACCCTGGAGGAGATTGATCCCCGGTAGCTTGCGCATGGTCTCCTCGATCTGGGCCTGCGACATCGGCGCGGCGCCGTAGCCGATGAGGCGTATCGACGAAAGATCGAAGGATGCAAGGTCGGGCTGGTCGAGCAGCGCCCTCACCATGGTGGGGACAAGCAGTACATAGGTCACCCTTTCATCCTGCAACGTCCGCAACAAGGTCCGCGGCTCGAAGGACGGCAGGAAGACGTTGCACCCCGCGCCCATAACGGTTGCCAGCATCGGCTCGAAGCCCCCGATGTGGAAAAGGGGCATGACGTTGAGATTGATCGTCCGTTCGCTCGCCAGATCGTGCACGTCGTGGCCATAGGCGAGTCCGCTGGACCACAATGCCAGATGCGAGAGCATCACTCCCTTCGACTTGCCCGTCGTGCCGCCTGTGTAGCAGATCATCGCCAGTTGATCGGGCGAAAGCGACGTCGCATCCGTCGGTTCGCCGGTCCGCAGCAGGTCCTCGTAACATGCCACGTCGGCATGGCGCGCCGGCTCGTCCGTCATGGCGACGACCTGGCGCAACGTGTCGATTTCGCGGCGCAGCCTCATGGCTGTGTCGAGGAACGTGACGTCGGCGAAAATAACGACGGCTCCGGAATCCGCAACGCCATAGGCGAGTTCGTCGAAACTCCACCGCGTGTTCAGCGGCACGCAGACCACGCCGACCGCGAACAGGGCGAAATAGGTCTCGAGATAGCGGGCAGAATTCGAAGCGAGGATCGCCACTCTATCTCCGCGCTCGATTCCCAACGAGCCGAGGCCGCCCGACAAACGACGTACCCGCTCAGAAACCTCTTGCCAGCTCCGACGCTCGTGGCCGTCGATCGTCGCCAGGCGCCTTCCGCCGATCTGAACCGCCCGCCGGAAGGATTGTGATACCAACATACTCTTCCCTCACCGTACCGCACTCCGGTCAGGCAGACCGGCGATATCGAATACCAGCCATTTCGCGAATCCGGCACTGTGCGGCCCACAGCGTTTGCAGAGCAGGAAAAGGCGGGTCAACGCTTCTTTAGCGCGCGATCGCAACTTTACATTTAGCGGGAATCGATAGCTCCGGCGACATTCCGCGTGACCCCGTCGACCGCTTTGGCGAATACTTGCGGCAGGCCGCGCGTGCCGCCGCGTCGGGATCTTCATATTCGCGGCGCCGGGCAGGCTTTCGAAAAGCCGGTTCCGTCCCCCGTGACTTTCGGCTGCTGTCAGGGGTCCATTGTTTGAGCGGCAAGGGAAAAGATGACCACACTCACGGAACAGCAGGAACGTTTCTCGCCCTACGCCCTCGAACGTTTCGCTGGCCTCGAGGCCGCCGGCTGGGAACGTTCCGACCCTGCGCCCTTCTCCAATCTCGCGGGTCCGATCTGGATGCGGAACGACCGGGACGGGCCGCGCTTCGGTGTCCTTATCGAACCCAGGCACGACAATACGCAATCGCGTGCCCATGGCGGGCTGTTGATGACGCTGAGCGATCATGCCCTGGGAATGACGGCCAGACACGTACGGCCCGATGTTCCCCTGTTCACCGTGAGCTTCACATGTCACTTCAGCAGCGCGGCGACCATCGGCGAGTTCGTCGAAATGAGAGGCGAGACAGCCCGTTCGACCAGATCGCTCATGTTCATGCGCGGGGAATGTACCGTTGGCGATCGCCTCGTCGCATTGTGCTCAGGGGTGTGGAAGGCGATTGCCGTCTGACGCCCCGTATCTATCCGGCTCACCGCGAAATCCGGAGCGCGCCTGCCTTCCCGCCCCGGTCGTCCTGCCTTCGGATCGGCGGAATCGCATGATCGAACCGAAGGCTTTCCACATACGCGAAATGTGTCCGGAGTGGCGGGGCTGTCGCTGGACCGTGAGCATCGGGATCGATATCCGCTTGCCTGACGGACGGCATGGGAGGCCATACGAGCGATGAATTTTGACTACTCCCCCGAGGACGCGTCCTTCCGCGAAGAGGTACGCGACTTCATAGCCAGGCGCTTGCCGCGCGATATCGCGACGCGGCAGGCGCGTGGATACCATGCCCGAAAAGACGATCTCCAGACCTGGCAGGCGATCCTCGATGAACAGGGCTGGTCGGTCCCTCAGTGGCCGATGGAGTTCGGCGGGACGGGTTGGAGCCCGCTACGCCAGTTCATCTTCGACGACGAATGCCTGGCAGCGGATGCTCCGCCGACAAGCCCCTTCTTTAC
>VFQN01003198.1_pt1 | contig 23864 bp, 15 predicted proteins | sample 3512371 | NCBI WGS metagenome assembly VFQN01 (sample SAMN10412370, study PRJNA504923) | tailings metagenome | isolation source: Replicate 2 from Balatoc abandoned mine | place: Philippines: Itogon, Benguet | collected 2017-08-28
GCTCACCCTTTCCGGTCCCGTTCCTTTCCCCCCCTCCGCCCCCCCCCCTCCTCCCCCCCCCCTTTCCCCCCCCCCCCCCCCCCCCCAAGGTGCACACGTGACCACCTCGCGCACCACCCACCTCATCAATGACGTCATCGGGCAGGTCGCTCAGGTCGCTGTCCGCATCCTCGCCCTCGGAGTCCGAGTCGTCCGCGCCGCCATCTGCACCGCCCCGCCCGCCCTTGCGCTGCTTGGGCCGCTGCAGCCCGTACCGCCCCTTGGCCGCCTCCGCCGCCGCCCGGACCGCCTCCGGCGACGGCACCGCCGGCGCCGCCGCCAGCTGCGCCGCCAGGCTCGCTTCCAGCGCCGCCAGCCGGCCTTTCATACCTTCTAGCAGCCCCTCCACCGTTTGGATCTTGACGGCCCGGGGGCTGCTGACGGTGCCTCCGGCCCCCGCTGACGCCACCGCCGCCGCCACCGCCGCCGTCCCCATCGGCGCAAGCCGCTGCGACGGCGCGGGCCGCCGCGGCTTGCGCTTCAGCGCGGCTGCGGCTGTGGTGGCTGTGTATCCTGGCACAGGGCCCAGGCCCTCATCTGGGTCAACCAGCGGGTGCGCCAGTGCAAAGCGAAGCGCCGCTATCGTCCCCGCGCTGTCGGTGGTGAGCACCCCCGTGTGCATGGGCAGCGTCAGCGGGTCCAGCCCCAGCGCAACCGCCAGGCGTTCTGTTGGGTCCGTTATGCTCTCCCACAGCGGCGCCTCCTCACCCGGCGGCGCCGCCGCCGTGGACGCGCTAGGCTCCGGCTGCGGCGGCTCCTCCGCCGGCCCCTCCGTGCCGTCGCCGTCGTCGCCGTCGGCCTCGTCGTCGTCAGCAGCGGCGCCGCCGCGACGGCGCTTTTCGGAGATGCCCACCCCCGTCAGGAAGGTGCCGTCGGGGCCAGCCGCCTCGCCATCCTCCTCCTCCTCCTCTTCCTCCTCCTCCTGACACGGGACAAGCAGTGCCATGGCACTTGTTCGGTAGCACTAAAAGATAAAGGAATAGCACTCCGTGTCTATACCTGCAGCACACACAGTATCTCACAGCCGCTCAGCTGGCATGCAGGCCGCACGCGGATGGCTGCTGTGCACTTCCCAGAACCTCTTCCCTTTCCTGCACCCATGTAAAGCTGGACCGCACCACGCGGCGCAGTCGCCGTGCCCCCGGCTACCTCACTTCCATGACGCTTAATGAGACTGCACGCCACACGCGGGCGGCTGCTTTCCTGCACCTACACAAACCCGCACCGCACCATGCGCCGCCCTGCCCCGTGGACCACTACAGCACTACTCACCTCCATGACCGTGTTGAGCTTCCACTGCTCGATGGCCTGCTCCGTGCGGTCAAACACCTCCGTCACGTGCTCCGGAACCACCGCCGCAGTGATGGCGGCCGCCGCCGCCGCCGCCAGCACGCCGTTCGCTCCGCCCTTCTTGCCTCCCTTGCCCCCGGGCATCTGGGTCGGGGGCGTCTCGTCCACCTTGGCGAACCGGGCCGTCAGAGACGCCGCCACGGAGGGCTTGCCCCCAGGTCCAGCAGCCCCATAGCCGCTGGACATAGACGAGGCTGAGGACGCAGAGGACAGGGGTCCGCCGCCGCCGCCGCCGCTGGCATCGTGGCTGCCGTACACCAGCTTGGAGGCCCAGGGGTGCGTCTCCCCTGCTTTGGCCATGGCGCGGGTAGCCGCCGCAGCCTGCGTTTGCAACATGGCAAGGGCCCGACGCGTGGTTAAGGGTTCAGCGCAGAACGTGTTGCATCCTCGTGCTGCATCCCCTTCGGCAGTACGGAAAGTCGGCAAGGCGTAGGATTGTTGCATTGTGTGCAGTACGTAAGGTGGGTCAGTAAAAGGTGCCTCACCAGCGGGTTCCCTGCGAGTATTAAGCGCTGCAACCCGGGCAGCCGCTGCAGCAACGGCGTCACCGCCGCCTCCGCCGCCACCTTGTTGTACGACAGGTCCAGCACGGCAAGGTGCGGCAGCAGCGGGCCGCCCGGCAGCTGCTGCTGCTGTTGCTGCTGCTGTTGTGCTGATGAGACAGATCCTGGTAACCCCGAGTCTGTAATGGAGTTGCGTGATAGGTCCAGGTGCATCAGCATAGGAGGCCCCAACGCCGCTATGGACGCGATGGCAGCCGACTGCGGGTTGGGCAGCGCGAGGGAGACGGGGAGCGGTTGAGTACATTGCCATAGGCGATAGACGTGACCAGGTCTTCCACACTCAGCTGCTACGTTGCTTGCTCCGCAAGACAGCCTACAGCGGAACATGCTCGACCAACCAAGCGCGACCACAGCTGCCACCAAACCCACCCGGCCCACTGTCCGCAAGCCCCAGCTGCCGCTGCCTGCTCCGCAAGACAGTCTAGGGCCAAACATGCTTAATCAGCAAAGCACAACCACAGCGGCACGCATGCTCCATGCGGGCTAACCCACCCGCAGGCCGTTATCCGCAAGCCTCAGCCGCCGGAGTGCAGGGAAGGCCGTCGCCGCCGCCAGCGCCGCCTCCGCCGCGCCGCCGCCCGCCGCGCTGCCCACCGCCGCCGTCGCCGCCGCGACCGCCGCCTCCACCACCTCCTTCGGCGATGGCAGGTGCTTCAGACCGTTGGACGACAGGTCTAACTCCGTCAGCCGCGGTAGCCGCGCCAGGGAAGACCCCGGCAGCAGCACCATGTGCACCTGCAGCGAGTTGAACGACAGGTCCAACGACTCCAGGTACAGAAACGGCGACGCCGGCACCGGCGCCGACAGCACCGCCTCCTGCACTGCCTGTTCCTCCTCCTCCGCCTCCTCCCCCTGCCCCTCCTCCCCTGCCTCCGCCTCCCCGCTGCGCCCGCTGCTGCCTTCTACCCCCTCCGGGGCCTGCCACGTGCCGAGGGTTGCCAGGCGGCACGAGGCAGCTCGCAGGCTGACCAGGGCGGGCAGCGAAGCCAGGCTCATAAGGTCGGGCAGGCGGTTGTCGGACACGTCCAGCGCGCGGAGGGCGATAAAGTACGACAGGTCCGTTCGCTCGACGTCGCTGACGGCGCGGCCCGCCACGCTGGCGGCGGTGACGGCTTCAGGCAGGTCCTCGTCGGCCGCCTCCAGCAGCATGAAGCCGTCAAGCTTGACGCCTAGCGCGAGGGCGGCAAGGGGAATCGGAAAAAGAGAGAGTAATTGTGCTGCCTTGTTGACGCCTGCAACGCTTACAGCGAGAAGGGAGCGCTAGCCGCAAGGAGCGTGCACACAAGGAACGTCCGCATCCGCGGCAGCACACCCAGCGCAGTTTGCACATGCTAAAATTCAGTGGAGCCCACCGCCAGGTCCAAGGTCCCGCAAGCGGGATGAAGCAGGTTCCCTCCTCCTCACAGGTTCCGGCCGATAGGCACCGGCGCCCACGCACCTGCAGGCGTCGGCGGCGCCTGGCTCCGGCCCCGCTGGAACGGTGGCGGCGCCGCCGCCATCACCCTCGCCGCCTTGAGCCGCTTCATGAGCCCGCCGGGCAGCATTGCCGTGCCGGCGGACGCCTGCTCCGCCCCTGCCGCCAACAGCGCCTCCACGCCGCCGCCGTACGTCGCCGCCAGCGACGACGCCGACCACACCGCCGACGGCGGCGCCTGCGCCGCCGGCAGGCGGCGGCCGCGCCGCCCCGGCACCCCGGCGCAGGCCATGCCGCCGCCACCCGGCGCCACCGCTGCCAATGACTCCGGACGCGCCGAGGCTCCGGCTGACCCTGGAGGCTGCTTCATGCGCTTGATCTGTATCGCGCCGCCTAAGGAGAGCCCCAGCTCCTCAGCTGCGGCCTCGGAGTTGGCGGCACCCGCCGCTGCGGCGGCGGCGGCGGCCTTGACGGCGGCGGCGCCGCCGCCAGCAGCGTGGCCGCCGGCCCTCTCGCGGCTTGGCACGCGCGTGAGGGGTGGCGGCTGGGACGCGCCGGCCGTGCCTAGCCCGTCCGAGCCTGCGCAACACAAGGCAATAATCCAAATGCTCTGGGCATGCTTTCACGTCTGGACATTACTCATCAAGTCACGCCTTGGACCACAGATCCCCTACATCGCGCCACAGATTATCGTGAAAGATGTGGCGCTCAATGCTCAGCGAGGTACCCTGCGTTGGATGACAGGTACGGTAACGAGTACAGCGGGTACAGTAGCTTCTCAACACGTACCTCTAGTCGGCGGAGTACGAGCCCCGTGCGGCTTGAAGCCGGCCGATGGCACGTGGGACGCGTGCCCGGCCGGCGACCCCGCCGCCCCCCTGCCCGCCGCCCAATGCCCCGGCGAGCCGTGGTGCACCGTCCCGTGTGCGTGCCCGTGCCCGTGCCCGTGTCTCCCGGACGATGACCCCAGCGCGCTGCGCTTCCCAGACCCCAACCCGGGCTCCCCGGGCGATATCCCCTGCTGCGGCAGCCTCTCTGCAAAAGGCCCCACCACAGGTCCACCGCCCCGGCCCGCCTGGCCGCTGACGGTCGTCCCCGCGATGGACATACGGGCAGCGCCCGGGCCCCACGCCGGGAGCATGCCTGGTCCCGTGCCCGGGTTCGAGCCCGGCCCCATGCCCATTATTGTGGTCCGTGGCGTTGGCCCAGCCGACGAAACCTCCCTGTGGGAGCCGTACACTGCGGTGAATATCTCAAGCTCCTCTGGCAAAGGCGACGGCGCACGCACCTCCCGTCGCGCGGCCGCTGGCTCCACCGCGGGCATGGTGAAAGGGGAATTGGCCGGCAGAGTGAAAGGGGGGACTACCGGAGCTGACCGTTGCGCGGCCAGCGCGGGTGGCCCTGGGTCAGGTGCCTCCGAACCGCGTTGGGAGTGGGCGCTGAGCTGGCGTGTGGGTGAGGAGGGGTGCTGGGGGCTGGCGGACGCGGAGGGACCCAGGCTGCTGCTGGGCCGGTGCGAGCTGGCACTGTGTGCGCTGTGCGGCCGGCTGTCACGCCCACGCCCGTGCTCGTGCTCGGGGTCGGTGGGTTCGCCTGCAGCTCCTGCCAAGCGCTCCTGCAGGCTGCCGGTGCTGCCTTCCGCGTGCGGCACGTCCGCAGCCTCGGCGGCTGGCTGCTGGTGTTGTTGTTCCTGCAAATGCTGCCCCGGGTCCGGTGTAACGACGTCCTGCTCGCCTTGCCCCTGTCCCTGCTCTGATTCCTGCTCTGGGTTTGCCTGGGATGCTTCAGCGCTGGCCCGCTCCGCCGGGTTCACTGCAAGCGCACCCTCGCCCGCACCATCAGCCTGTACGGTGTTTCATTGTGGGGGAGCGGCCACACTGTCAGCACACAGTGCACCCAGACGACCCAGTATCGGTGCCCGCACGCGTTCGGCATACTCCAGCCCGTGCCCCGTATCTGCTGCTGCCGGTGTGTCCCGTGCGCACGTGCAGGGGCTGGCACCTGACGCCACGTTCTCTACCCACCTGTGGCGCTGATGCCTCCCGTCCAGCTTCCCGGTCCTGGACCTCCAAGACCTCGCCTGCGCCCTGCCGCTGCTCAGTCCCGCTTGGCTCTCCCTGCCCTTCGTCTCCAGGCGTGGGCTGCAGCGCATCCTCAGCACCTCCCAAGGGCTCCCCTGCATTGCTGGGGCCATCATCCCCTGTCGCTGTGCTGCTACTCTCCCTCTGTGCTTCGCTTCCTGTTGCTGCAGCAGCGCCAGTGCTGGGCTCGTTGCTGAAGAGGTGGGTGCGGCGAGGGGCAGGGTTAGTGCGGGTTGCACAGGAACGGGGGTGCTAGCTTTGTCAAGCACGTAGCAGTTTTAGAACATTTCAGGTAGCATTAGGCGCCTGCAAGTGCCCAGGAGTGCGGCCGTATGTAGTGTACGCTGCGGTAGCGCTTACGCGTTCTCCCACACGTACCTGGCCGGGCGCCGTGGTACCGACGGTGTCCCCGGCAGCGACGCGGCAGGGTCTGGATGTCCATCCCATCCGTTAATGGCATCCGCACTGTCCATTGAATCCAGCCTCAGGAGATCCCGGCAAGCTATGCTTTCCCCGTGGGGTGGGGCCGGTCCATGTGCTCAGAAGTCCACATGGCCACGGAAATGGCGCACCCCGCCCCTCACGAAAAGGAGTGCTAGTCAGGGTTCGACTATGCACGATGGAAGACTATGAAAGTGCACAGTGGCTCTGTAGTCGAGTCCCGCGGGGAAGTCCCCGCAGGCATTTTACGTCGAAGTTATCCGAAGTGGTGTTGCTCGTTGACAGATTAACAAGAAATCTAACAATGGTCACGACGGCAATGAAGTAAGCAAAGGCTCAGTTCGAAGGGTGTTTTCGGACGGAAGGTTACCGTTGTCATCGGTGGAAGTGAGCAATTGCAGTCATTATCGTATTCATAAATTCTGTCGCTTTGAGGCGTGCGCTGTGCCAACGAACTGTCACGCATGAAACCACGAAAGCCGGGCGTCCTGTGAAGCACTCCGGGATGTCTCCTATCTTGCCACCGAACAATAACAAATTCATGCTGCATATGACCATCTAGGATGGCAATCTGGTGACGCTGAGCGACTGTTGCGTGATGACCGTGGCGTGGGGGTTTTGTTGCGCCCGCACAATGCCACGACAAGCAAACAAGAGCTAGCCTCGCGTCCTACCTCTCTGAAGTTTATGGCCGGCAAACAATCGCAGCAGAAGCGTGGAGGGCGGGCGGGCTCCGCCATCCCCGCTGGTGCAGGCGGAAGCGGCGATGCCGCACGCATTCGCCCCTCGTTGGCAACACAACCCTTCACATGGAGCGGGCTCCAGGTTCTACCCATCGCAGCCAGCCTGGCGGGTAGTGTAGCAGTGGTCCCGCCACCCTTGCCTGTGCTCTTCCACACAGCTCCCTTCAGGTGGGTCCTAACCCTGCTGCCCCACACCCACACCACTGCCTCAGCCCAGCTTTTCTGCAGCGTGCAAAGTGTCCTGTACCTGGGTGTGAGCCCAAATGCAGCCCTTTTCATCTTCGCCTGGCGGCTTGTCATCGTAAAGCGTGTTGCCGGTACACCGTGCTACGGCGTGCACGTGCATACACCGTACCCTCGCCATCCAACCCTCCGAATCTACCTCTTGGCAGCGCGCTTTAAGGCATGCTCGTCCCCAACACAACCTATGAGTAGTATACACAGCGAGGGCCTGTACACGGTGTAAAATGGGTGCGCTCCTCGCTGCACTGCCCTGTAGGGTCGCCGAGTACGACCGACGCAGCAAGGCCGTAGTGGAGGCACTGGAAGCGGCGCTGGCCGAGCAACAGCACCAGCACCAACACCAAAACCAGAACCAGAACCACCACCAGTACCAGTATCCGTACCAGCACACCGCTGGGCAGCAGGGGCAGCCGCACACAGCTGTGGACGCCCCACCAGGCGCTCCTGCAGCCTTCCAAGCCGGGCCTAGCCATGGCCTGGGGGCAGTGTACCACGCAGCACGGCATGGTGGTTACTACGACCCGCAGCAGCAGCAGCAGCAGCAGGCCCCAGGTGTGCTGCCGCCACAACAGCAGTACCCTGCGGGCTGGCCCCCAGGCGCAGACACACACGCAGCGCTGGCCCTCGCCCCTGGCCACGTGCCCCACACCATGCAGCAGCAGCAGCACGCCATGGCTCCCTACGCCCAGCAGCATCTGGCGCTGCCCGGGCCTCATGCCGTACACACCACCGAGCCCACCGGCCAACAAGAGTACCTGGTGGCTCTGCATGATGATGATGTAGAGGAGGACGACTTGGACACAGCCCTTGACCTGTCAGACCTGAGCGTGCCCCTACCACCAGGCTGCTCCCATCCCCATGTCGCGGCACCTGGTGGTTCACACGCTCAGTTGCCACATGCAGCTAACCCACACCCGGTGGCGGGTGCGGGTGTGGATGCCCATGGGGTTGGTACGGCACCGGATGGCGGCCAGGGAGGGGCAGCAGGGGCAGAGATGCAGGTGGATGGTGTGGGTACGGGCGAAGCCAGTGGCCCGCGGGCGAAGCGCAGAAGGCTTGGTGCTGGCCCAAGGGTGCCTGGGCCGGGCTCTGGCCTTGGCGGACCGGCAGGGGAGGCCTTGCAAGGCCGAGGGGAGCAGCAAGGGGATGTGGGGATGCGGGATGTAGAGATGGGAGAGGGAGCAGCTGCTGCGGTGGAGGTGCGTGGGGCTGCGCACGGCGGCGGCGATGCAGAGCCACCCGATGCTGCAGCACATGGGGGTGCTGCTGGTCAGGATGCATCGGTTCGGTCTGAGGTGCACGCACAAGGCGAGGCGCCGACGGCGGTGGAGCAGGGTTCCGGGGAGAAAGGTCCCGGACCACCGGGGCAGGGTGCGGCAGGACAAGTTGGCGTAGGTGCAGTGCAGCCTGCAGTGGCCGAAAGTGGGTTACAACAGCAGCAGGAGCTGGGGGAAGTTCAAGGGCCTGCGGAGCAACAGCAGCAGCAGCAGCAGCCCGGGAGGCAGGGGCGGCGGCGGGGCCCCACCCGTGCGGAGCGCGCGGCCCGGGAGGCGGAGGAGCGGGCTAGGCAGGAGCATGAGAGGCAGCAGCAGCTGGCGGTGCAGCAGCAGGCAGCGGAGGAGTGGTGGGGTGGGCTGTCAGCGGCAGCGGGGAAGCTGGAGAGCCTCAAGGCCGTGCTGCAGCGGCCCGGGCCCGGGCCCGGGGCCGGGGCCACTGCGCCGGGGCCCGGGCAGGTAGCTGGGCCGGGAGGGGTAGCGGGAGGTGCAGAGGCGATGGGGTGGGGTAACGGTGGTGCGGGTGGTAGCGGCGATCGGGACGGGGATGCGGACCGGGAGGTGCTGGAGGAGGTGGAGAGGGAGGAGGAGGCGCGGCGGCTCTTCCTGGAGGGTGGTGCGGCAAGGGGAGGCAAGCGCGGCACGCAGAGGCGAGGGGGGACACGTGGCGCCGAGGCGGGGGGCGTGGGTGGGGCGTATGGGGATGCGGTGGACGAGGGGCCGGAGCTGGAGAGGGGGCAGGGGCGTGGTGGTGGGGCCGGTGGCCGGGATGGGCAGGGCGTGGCGGTTGGGGTGCGGGCCTTGGCGCGGGGGGTGCTGCCTCCAGGGGTGAGCTTGCCGCCTGCTGCTGTGGCGGCTGCGGAGCGTGTTGCTACGGCACTGCGCGGGCCGCAGGAGCGGCTGAGAGCGGTGGTGGGGCCGGAGCCGGTGCCGGAGTCAGGGGGCCAGCGTGGCCGGAGCTCGGGCGGGGGGGCGGCGGAGCTCGGGGTGGGGCCTGCCGGCTCAGGGGCGCTGTTGGAGGGCGGTTCAGCAGATGACCTCGCGGTAAGTCCAGTGGGAGGGCTGGTGGTCTGGGCCCCGTGCTGCATGAGAATGGCAAGGATTGGTGTACAGCGCTTACGAAATTACTGCATGCCGTGCCTTTCCACGCTTTGACGCGCCCGGGCAGTACGTCCGGGGCGCTCCCCTCCTCCCTTCCCTCTGTTCTGGAGTTGCTCCTGATCTAGTGGACGCCCCTTGTGTTGAAGGCGGTGGGCTGCGGCACGGACGCCTGAAAGCGCTGCCATGCTGCCCCGTTCACGCCCCTTCCGTTGCCCTGTGTCCCCAGGGCGAGGTGGTGGTGTGGGTGGTGGCTTCGCTGCCCCTTTCACGCATGCCCCCTTCCACGCGTGCCTTCTTGAACTCATGCTCCAACCGTCGCCTCTGTGCCCACAGAACGAGGTGGTGGTGTGGGTGGTGGCCTGCTCCCCCGCGCAGCCCAACCTGCTGGCTGAGGAGCTGCTGCTGCTGGGCAGCAACACGCTGGCAGGTGAGCGCACAACAGCAAATATCACGTTCACGTTTTGAATCTTACATTCATATTACACTTTGCGTGAGCGAAATTTGTTGGCGGAGGAGCTGCTGCTGCTGGGCAGCAACACGCTGGCAGGTAGGGACGGAGCTGCAAACTGTAATTCTTATTGGGCGTTATTGTGCGTGCGGAGAGCGAGGTGAGCGCGGAGCGGTAACCAATTTATGGTTGTGCGTACGGAGAGCGACTTCCGTAGCGAAAAACAGTCCGCACACCTGACATGACGCAGTGAAGGTGTAATAGGGCATGTGCTGCAGGAATGGTGGGGTGGGGTAAGGGACGCAGTGAAGGTGTTGGTATGCTGCTCACAATTCTCGCGTGAGGTCCACATACCTACCTGCCTGACAATACCGGTACGCTTGGAAGGCAACAGATTGTCGCGTATGCTGTTTACTCCTTCCGACAGAACTGCGAGACGCCCTAGGATGCGTTGTCGAGGACGCAATGGAGGAGGCGGCGGCGCTGGGCTTGGGGTCTCCCACTGGGGCGCAAGGAGAGGGGAGCCCCGCCGGGGGTCCGGAGCAGGAGGCAGCAGAAGCTGAGGCGGGGGACTCCCCCGGGGTCGGCCGGGGCAGGCGGGGCGGCAGGGGCGGGCGAGGGAGAGGGGGGCGTGGGGCGGCGCGCGGGCGGGGGAGGGGCCGAGGGCGGGGGCGAGGGCGGAAGGGGCGGGGGGCGGAGGAGGGCGCTGATAGTGAGCATGGGGAAGGGGAGGAGGGAATGGGTGCAGGTGCGGAGGCTGCGGCTGCGGCGGGAGCCCAAGAGCGGGGGAGTCCTGTGGAGGAGGCGGAGGCTGCGGGAGGGGAAAGGCCGGGCGAGAGGGTCGCTACCGCGCCATCTGCAGCGGCAGCCGCAGCCGCAGCTGCCACCACCACCCAAGCCGTTGCCGCGGCTGCAGCAACAGGCCCCGCAACCACCCCCACCCCAGCTGCCGAACCCGCGCCCGGCCCTGCTGGCCACCCAGGCTCCGTCCCTCACGCCACGGCGACTGCTGCAAGCGCCGCCCCAGGCACCGCCACCGCCACCGGCCCTACCGCCGCCGCTGCTGCTGGAGCCGGACCATCAGCACCACCACCAACACAAGCGGTCCCTACCGCTGCTGGGGCTGGAACAGCAGCAGAAGCACCACCGCCGCTGCCTCAGCCAGCCCCTGCCGCCGCCCCCGGCCGGCCCTCGCTGCTGCCCCCCAGCCACGGCGCCTACCTGTACCTGGAGGGCCGCTTCTACCGTGACTGCCGCCACCCCGACGCGGAGGACTACTCGGCGCCCATCCGCCAGCTGTGCAGGTGGGACTAGGTGCCAGGGGGCACGCGCAACAAGCAGGAGCGCTCCATGGTGCATGGTTCAGTGACGTGGGACTAGGTGGGGCTAGGCGCACGGAGTAGTGCCTGGGACCGGGTCAGCAGGAGGGCTGCTTCCGTTGGACTTGAGGGTTGCAATACAGCGTGCTGCAGCTGCATCTCGGCTGGGTGGGATGCACCGGCGGGATATGCCGGTATGGTGGGCACAGGGGTGGGTATACCAGGCGCAGAGCCTGGGGATCGGCATTGTCACAAGGTGCACGGTTACATGAGCGAATGAGGGGCCGTGGGCGGGGTCGGTGCAGGGATGCTAGGTGCTGGGTGCTGTGGCAGTAGGGGTCACGCATTACCTCCTGGCTCTGGACCCATGCACCTTACCCTTACTCCCTTGCAGGGAGCACAAGGTACGGCCCACGCTGCTGCAGAGCGAGAAGGGGTGGCGCCCATCGCTGGCGCAGCTGGACACTGCCGACCCTGACGGCGGCGGCGGCGGCGGCACCGGCGGCGGCGGAGCCGACGTGCTGTCGGAGGCTCCCCCCATGCACAACACCCGGCTGCTGGAGCTGTCGCTGCGCTGCGCCAACCACCCCGTGGGCATCTACTGCCACCGGGCGTGCTGCGAGCACCTGGTCTTTATACGCGACGTGCGAAGGTGAGATGGGGGCGGGGCAGGAGCGGCGGCGGGCGTGCAGGCCACCTGCCGTTGGCAGTTTGACTTTTGGCGTGCACCTGGTCTGAATATGTGACGTGCGAAGGTGGGCCGGGGCGCGGCGGGGCCGGGGTCGAGATCGGCGTTTGCAGCTTTCTTGAATCCTGACGCGTGCAGGTGGTATGGGGGCACGGGGGGCGGGGAGGAGGTAGCGCCGCGGAGGCGGGCGTGCAGTGCACCCGGCTTTGGGCCGCTTGCAGTTAAAGGCTTCGGTGGGCAAAACAGGCGACGCGGAGCCGTGGGACCAGCTGCAACTAATTACAAAAGAATGTGACCGGTAGGCTGGTGCAGGTAGGCAGCACTCGCAGCTGCGTGCCGGCAAGATCCTGTCCTTCGAGTCTAACCGGGGCCGTGCCGTGCCCGCCGCTCCATATTAACCTGGCTAAACACACAGCCTTGAAGCTGTAGAGCGGAACGTGGTCTTGGCGGAGTTGTTGACATGTCCGGCTTCGGCTCCATGTCCAGGTGGCACCCCGGGGACCCGCCGGCGCGCAGCTGCTACCCGCACCGCCTGAGGCTCCGCGACCGCGCGGGGGCCGCGGGTGGCGCGGCGGGCCCCCCACAGCCCCCGGCTGCGGCGGGCGCACGGCGGCGCTGCTGCATCTGCGAGGCCCATCCCGCGGAGCTGGTGACCCACGACGACCCGCTGGCCCCCACCAACCCGTGCATTATGTGCAGGTGCGTTTGTGCGAGGCGGCCGCTCGGCATGTGGAGAGCGCATCCCTAGCTCCCCACACACTTGGTCCGCACGTTGCTTTTACGCACCTTGCAATTCGCAATACGCACTTTGCAACTCCCTACGCTACGAGTCGCACACCGCCGTCCTGACGCGCTTACGCCGAAGCACGGCCAAGGACGCCCGTCCCTCGCTGCCCGGCGAGAGGGCACCGCGATGCGGCGTGCCACTGTTCCGCTGACGCCCCTGCGGGGCCTTGGCCCCCTGCTAGCCGTGCCGTGCTCCTGCCGTGCTCCTGCCGTGCTCCCCAACACAATTGCACGTATTGCATTGAGGGCACTGGGACGGAACACTCCCATGGCTGGTATGTACCGTACCTGGCATTGAGGCTGTGCGGAAGTGCCACATTGCGGTCGTGTCTGTGCGTACACCCTCCTTCAACGTTGAGGCCGTGCCGTTTTGAAGTTGTCGTGTGTGCTGGCATCCTTTGGGCGCAGGCGCTGCTTCGACCTGCTGCACGTGACCGCCGCCGGCGAGCGCGTGGCTCCCCACGTGGCAGTGGCGCCATACAACCCCTCCCTGGACCACGTGCTGCACGGCACGTGGCGGCAGGCGGCGGACGCGGTCACGGAGGCGCGGCGGCAGCAGTGGCGGTAGCGGGGGCCCGGCAAGGAATGGCAGCAGCAGAGGCGGCAGGGAGGGCGGCTCTGGTGGCGTGTTGAAGGAAAGCGCGGAGCGGAGGGACAGGGTGGTGCTGGTACTGGGGCAAAGGGGCGTTGCTGGAAGGCGTTGTGGGACTGGCATGGGTGTTGGTGGCACAGGAGCACAGGGTGCAGCTGGTCAGGACCAGGGGAGGTCTCTTCTAGTCAGGGGGTTTGTTGGGCAAGGTCCTTGTTGGCACCCAGCACCAGGGATCCCAGGTGCGTTGCGCTCTGTTTGTGCAGCAGATACGTTGCGGGATGCAGGCATTACAAGGCTTGGCAAGCAAATTACAAGTAGAACGGAGTAGGGTGTCTGTGGCGAGGCAGGGCAGGCGGTAGGGCAGACGTGGTTGTGCATGTGCGTGGTGCGTACTGCGCTGTGCGCTGCACTGCTGGGTTGCTGCCGGCTTGGTACGCCAATGCCATGGGAGCTCCCCTGGCCAAGGCTGCATGGAAGGCACGGCTGAGCGTTGGTATGGCTCGTTCATTGACATGTGAGCCTGGCTCCATGCCTGGACCTCATCTGTGCAGCAGTCGTGCAGCACTCCTATCCGCTCAAGGCACCGGTGGATGAATATTGCTACTAGTTACATGCTTGCGCAATTCAGTGTCGTATGCTATGAACGCCGATACAAAGTGCAGATTGGCATACGCTGTGCGCTGGGTCCTACGCGTCTTTCAGGAAGCACCTGGCTGGGTAGCGCTGAGCGAGCGTGGATGCGTGCAGGATGCGTGGTCCCCTGACGTGCAGGTTTGTAGCGTGCATGCGTGCATTGCTAACGCCTCAAGGAAGCGTGGGGAAGCAGAAAGGGATTTGCAGCATGCAGTTGTAGCTTGCAGGCCCTCGGTCGCATGCTCCACCGCCTCTTGTGCGTTCCGTACAGAGCCCTTGCGCAAAACCGCTCCACGGCAGCACAATTATGCGATCAGTAGATGTACCAGTCTTAGACCAGAGCGATGCGATCAGTGTGTTCGACACGGAGCGCCAGAGCAGGACCGCTACCCGGCTCACGTGCTCCTACCCAGTTCGTAAGCACACGGCCCTCACCTGGGCCTCATCCTACCTCCACGGTCCGGGGCCCGCACACACACCGCCCGCGCCCTGTGCAGGTGGCCCAACGCGTGTGTCAGACACACCGCCGCTCTGCTGCTCGAACAGAGCGTCGCTCTCCAGGTTCTTGCTTTGCACACCCTTGCACCACAACCTACTTCACACAGGCCGCACGGCAGCGCGCCCACACCTCGCAGTCAGGTCTCCACTCGCACTCAACTGAATTATAGGGGACCCCCTCCGGTCTCCACACCCACCGACACAGGACGACCCCAAGCTACCACCCACTCGACAAGAGGAGCATTCTCGTCCATCGCACACGTCGTCCAGCTGCTGCACTGCTCACTGTCACGGTCAGCTCAGCTCTCCAAGGAGTGACCACCTGTAACCGCCAGCAGCCTCCAACGCCACCGCTCACGCTGGGGGACGCCTGCCCCATGCACCCTTTACCTTTCCCCCCACCCGCCCCCCACACACGCACACACACTCAACAGTCCCTTCCCGTCCTTGCACTACTTCACTAGGGGCCGGTTCTTGTCCTAACCACCTGCGGCCAATAACCTCCAACGCCACCGCTTACCCTGCGGGAGGCCTGCCATATCCACACCCTACCACACTCAAGGCTCTCTTCTCGTCCTTTTTACTACTTTACTAGGGGCCGGTTCTTGTCCTTGCCGTCGGATGCGCAGCTCATAGACTTGTACCGCTCCATCTCCTTGATGTACGCCGGCGTCGACTTGTCCTTCTCGTCTGCGAGTCACATGTTGCCCCGTGCACAGCCGTACGACCACGTGCCGCGATGCACACGCGTGACGCCAAGCGTCGGGGCAGCGGGCAGTGCGGGAGGCCAGGGGGCAGAGCCAGAGCCATGCGAGAGGGAGCAAGCCTAGCCCGTTAGTAAGCGATAGGACAGCAGAAGCGCACCAACAGCATTGCCAAGCTGCTGTGGGCCTGTGGGTTGGGCCAAACACCACGCACGAGCGTCTTGGAAAGTGGTAACAGAGAACAGCTGCGGATGCACGCAGTCAGCGCATACGCTGTTGTTGTGGTGCAAGCGCTGCTGCACTATCCCTTGCCCACAAAGACAAACCACCTCCACGTGAAGCAACCTCGACATCAGCTGACAAGGGTTTGTGCTAGTGTCCGCCGCATCAATTAGTGCAGAGGCAACCCCATAAGGTGCAAGGTCCCCACACGGTGTCAGGGGTGTGGGGCCGTGGGGCCAGGTACATCACCCACATGCCCAGCGAGCTGCTGGTTGCACAGCACAGAACTGTGGAGCAACCACACACGCACCTGTCTTGGCCTTTTTGGGTACCCCCGAGGGTATCGCCACTGGCCCGCGCTTTTGCAATGACTTGAGCAGCGAATTGTTGGCCTTGACCACCACCGGCTTTGACCGAGCCTCGGCCCGCGCTGCAGCCATGCGCTCCTCCAAGGGAACGTCACGGTAGTACCCCAGGCCTAGCCAAGCAGCATCGGGAGGAGCTAAGACGTCAGTACAGGAGGGACTTCGCGCAGGAGGGAACTGGGCGCGGGGAGAATCCTAAGCTTGAGGGAGGGGTAAGGAACGCCACGCTGCGCGTGCAGCGGGTCGGCCAGGACTCGCGGTGAATGCGACGGCGGCGCATAACTTTCATGTGGAGCATGCTCGCTCTGTCAGCTGTGGCTTGCAGGAAGCCGGCTCGGCGCTGCTTCACAGCGCCATCGATTCAGGCAGCAAAGGCCGCACCCACCAGCATCGTCCATTTTGTAGACGTAGCCTTCACGAGCTCCCGCAAATAAAGGACTTTCTAAGAATAAGGGCTGCTCGTTGGCCTCGGGTTCTCCGTTTAGTTCTTTGCCGGCCTCCGCTGGACAAGCCTCGCTCTTGGACGCCATTTCTATAGTTTAACAGCGTGTATTTTACTTTAGGTCTTCGCCGCGTTCTGCGAACAGGTGTGTTGGCTTTAATTACGCTGCAGGCTGCTGCAGTTATACCTCAATGCAGGTCAGGCACTGTGGTATCTGTAATGTCGAGGTATCTATCATAACATAAAAGGCCAGGTGGTGTTGAGGGCACGTATGACACGCGATGCCCGACCAAGGGAGGCCTCGGCAGTTGCACGGCAAGGGTCGGTGGGTCCAGCCAGGTCCAGCACGGCTGCCGTGCCACGGCAGCAGGGCCTGGCTCCGGCGCCATCCAGGGCCTGGCTCCGGCTGCCACACCTCGCCAAAGAGGGGAAACCTCCGGCCCCAAAGGGGAGCGAAGCGAGGACCGGCAGCCTACCAGTACCACGGTACCGTCAACGTATGGGGTTTTGCGGCTGCGCAGAAGGAACGAGCTGGTCGTCTGACAGACAGCGGAAGATGAGGCTGATGGGCATACTAAACAGGAGCACTGGGTTGACAGAGTTGGGGCTGCGGCTCCCTGCCTGATCCTGCGTGATCCTTTGAGTGTTTGAGTGTGTTGTCCTTTCGGTGACCCTAGGTGACCCTGGGAGAACCTTTAGCCTCTTGCTCGTACATGGGTCGTTGCCATGCGGCGGCGCCCTGTAACCCTGGCTGCCTGCATGGGGCCCCTTTGCGTGTAGTAGAACGATGCGGTACGACACCGCGTGCGCATGGGTGCAACGTAACAGCGCAGTCAGTGGCCTTGACACCCCGGGTGCATTGGTCAAAGCTGATCGGAGGCATAACCGAGTTGACTGGGCTGCGGCTCTTGACTCCGTCGCCCCCGTCTGGAAAAGCAGATAGCAAGCATGCGCAGCTTCCCGTTACAGCTTATGCACATTCAGGGGGGCGTCCCCTGACCGCACTTGCGCAAGAACCAGGGGAGCCCCTGGCAAGAACACGTTTCTGCGCGTACGCCTACCGCTAGCACGTGCTAGCCAAGACTTAGAGACGACAAGAGCGCAAACCAAGCAACTAGAGGATGTGATTACACCCACAACGAAAGAATCAATGGCCAAGGCTAGGACACAAGCCAGTGTACTAGCAGGTAGGAAGGGCTAGGGACAGCCACTCAGTCAGCACACAGCTACCGGGTGAACAAGTATCCCGAAGCCAAAAATAACCCGAACACTGTCAGTCCAGGTGAATCAAGGAGCAAGGGCAAGGGGAGGAAGGGAAAGAGGAGAAGAGGATACCAAAGAATAGCCACTCAGTCAGCCCATGGGTCAACAAGCACCACGAAGCAAAACGTCCAGTCAACACCCTAACCAGCTCTCAATCAAAGCCAGTCGTCAAAATTAGCCCATCGCTGGGCGCTGCAATACGGCAGCGGCAGGGTACCGTACCGGGCGGGGGCATTGTGCCACGTGTACGCACTCGCAGTACACCAGGGGGAAGTACACCCCTACCGCCCGTAATGGTCCGCTTGTTATGTCATGTCCAAGCAGACACGCTCGCGACACATCGCTTGCCAGATGCTCTGTTTTGGCAAATGCATGTGCGCCTCATCGTCTCAAGCCAAGCAAAGGTCCGGAATCAATGCATAAATGGGGAAGAATGCATCCCGCCACGTCTGGAGCCCTCCTCTCTTTCAGGGGCCCACCCTGCCGCCGTACCTCACTGCGGTCCGCACATGCAACCTGCCGCACAAAACGACAACTCCTGCCTGAGCAGCTTAAAGCGGCTGCCATGCCATTCCTAAACAACCCGCGCTCCCCAATAGCTGTGTGCGCCGACGTGCCGCTCAGCGCTCGCCCCGCTGAGATCTCCCGACAAGTCCTGGTTCCATACCACCAGCCGCCTTCAAGTCCCACACTGCCCCCCCCCGTCAAGCTTTCCCTCCCTGCGCCATCCTCATCACACCCCAGGCGTTTGCTTCCTCCCCGTTGCAAACTTTCCCCTCCCGAACTGCTTCATCACTGCCTTCGACCTGCACCACAACACGCCAACCCCCTTCCGCCCCCAACCCCGTTGCAACCCTTCCCCCGTCCCCCTCTCCCCTCACAACAAGGCCAGCTCCTCCTCCCACACGTCCTGCCCCAGCGCCCTGCACGCAATGCCCTCCACCCGCGCCACCACCTGCTCCGGCGTCAGCCGCTGCGACGGCACCACCTGGCAGCACGCGTCCACCAGCGCCTGCAGCTGCTCCAGCACCCTCTGGTCCCTCGCCCTCAGCCGCTCCCCCTCCTCCGCCCCCACGCACACGCCCCCGCCCTGCCGCTGCTGCTGCAGCAGCGCCAGCGCCTCCCGCACGAAGCTCAGGACCAGCCACAGGTTCCGGAACACGAGGAAGGTGTGGCTGGAGTCATATGCCCGCGGCGCCGAGCCCTCGAACCCGTCGTCCCTGCAGCCCTCCACTCCCAGCTCCTGCAGCGCGGCCGCCTGCTCCGCACTGACCGCAACGCCCCCCTGCAGCACGTCCTCCGGCAGCGCGCGCACCCAGCCCGCCAGCATGAACAGCCCGCCCTTGCTCGCGGACAGCACCAGCAGCTCCTGCTTCGCTGCGTCGCGCTGCTGCTGCAGCTGCGCCACCTCGGCCACCAGCTGCACCCCGTACGGCTCCTGCAGCCGCGCCGGCTGCTGCACGCTCAGCAGGTCCAGGTACTTCCGCCGCCGCTGCAGCTTCTGCTCCGCCGCCGCCAGCTGCTCTAGCACCGCCAGCGCCTGTGACAGCTGGTTGCAGAACATCTCAGGCGCTGCGAAGCGATCCGTGCGCAGCGCGACCGCCACGCCCTGCCCCTCCCGGCCGCTCTCCACCACCACCGCGCCCTCCACATCGATCAGCGCCAGCTCGCCGTTCGCCAGCAGCACGATGTTGTCGAACTTGAGGTCCGGCAGCACGATGCCCGCGCGCCGCAGCCCGCGCGGCAGCCACCCGATGCGGCGCAGCTGCGCAAAGAGGGGAGCCCAGTCCCAGCCGCGCGCCGCGTCCGCGGCCTTGAGGTGCCGGTCGAACCAGGCCGTCAGCGAGCCGCGCTCCGCCCACTCCATCACCACCACCAGCTCAAATTCAATCTCCTCCTCCTCCTCCGCCACCACGGCTGCTGCTGCTGCTCCTGCTGCTTTGCCCTCGCTGCCGCTGCTGCCGCTGCTGCTGCCGCCCCGACGCGCCACCGGCTGCATGTCGAAGCACAGCACGGGCACCAGGTTCAGCCCCGTGTCCGGCCGCTCCCTAAGCCGCTGCAGCACCGCCGCGTTGGCCGTCAGCTCCCCCAGCGCCCGCTTTACCTCGTCCCCACGCAGCGGGCAGTACCTGCTGCTCGCCCGCTGGCCCCCGTGCTGCACCCAGCGCGCCAGGCGCCGCCGGCTAACCCACAGCGACCGCGCCACCTTGACCGCCACACGCGTGGGGCCCGGAGCAGGGCCGGAAGCAGCAGAGTCAGAGCCAGGGCTGGTGGGGGCTGCGGGCAGTTTGCCCTTGTACACGCGGCCGCCGTTGACGGGGTTTAGGTCTTGGACCGACTCCATGCTGTGCAGCTGGTTCAGCAGGCCGGGGCGGTACGGGGCGGTGGTCTTTGTGTGCCACACCACCACGCCAGCCATGGCGGCAGCGAGCTGCTCGTCGGTCTCCAAGCTGGGCGGGGGCGGGGGCGGGGGCGGAGGCGCTTTGCTGCGGTGGCCTCTGTGGCCTCTGTGGCCGCGCCGGCTGTGCTTGGGTGCAGGGTCGCGGGAAGGCTCCTGCGTCTGCGTCTCCTGCAGCGGTGCCGGTCGCTGCTGCTGCGGCGGCGGCGACGGCGGCAGCTCTTGCGGCTGGTGGCCCCGTGCCTGCCGGCGGAGCAGCGACAGCAGCTGAACGCCGCGCCCACGCACCGCTGTTTGCTCCCGCACCTCCGCCACCGGCTCCATCTGCTGCTGCGGTTGCTGCTGCTGCGGCTGCTGCTCTTCCTGCTGCTGCTGCTGCTGTCGGTTGGCCAGCATCTGCTGCAAAAGCGGCAGCGCCAGCAGGGGCTGGTGGCCACGCCCTAGGGCTGCGGCAGGCTGCCGCACCTCCGCCGGCACCTCGATCACCGCCTCGCCCTGCTGCTGCTTCTGCTTCTCCTCCTGCTCGTCTCGCTGTTGGTTCGCAAGCATTTGCGGAAGCGGCGGCAGCTGCGGCAGCCGCTGGAAGCCGAAACCCAGCTCCGCGGTCTGCTGCGGCTGCTGCACAGGGGCCTTCTCCTCCGCACGCTGCTGCTTCTGCTCTGGCTGTCTGGCCACGGCTGCCGCTTTGGCCATCCGCTCTCGTGCCATTAGCTCGTCCGCCAGGTCCTCCGTCAGAACCACCAGGCGCAGCCCCATGGGGGCACGCGGCTGGGGGCAGTACCCTGCTGCGCCGCCCTTCGCGCCCTTGCCGGCATCCGGGTTGGCAGCCAGGCTGACTTGGGTTGAGGTGGGGTAGGTGCCGAGGCTGGACAGCTGGCCGGATGCAGGGCCGGACGAGGTGTCCTTGGTGCCATTGGCGAGGGAGGTTTCTGTGGTGGTGGTATCCTTGGGGCAGGTGGCGGCGTTGAAGCCCACGTGTGAGATGCCACGTGGCACGGGCAGGGCGGCGAGGAGCGCGGCAATGGGGGACATGGCGGAGGTGGAGGCGGCGCGGCCCTTGAGGGCAGAGGCGGCGGCAGCGGCCTTCTGGGTGGGGCCGTCGCGGGTGGGCGTCACGGCGAAGGGCGTGGAGTGGTCCTGCGGGGGCCAAGGGAGGATGGAAGAAAATAGGTCCAACCAGTTCAGGAGAGACGGGGAGCACATTCAATCAGATGCGAGGGTACGCAGCGGCTAACTACGGCAGAGGACTGCTACTCTTGCACCCGAGCACTACAGTAGGGGTAGGCGGCTGAGTGCGTGCCGTGTCCCACACGTCTATGTAACCCGCAACTTGCACATGGCGCGGCGCGGTGGAACACATGCGATTCCTAGCGTGCTGCACAGCGCACGCATTGCCGCAGTGCGTGCCGTGGTTCCTCCCGTTCCAGTGTCCCGGAGGTGTGCCACGCCAAAGGTTTGTCTCTGAACTCCACAGGTTGCTGATAGGACGGTGCGTGCGGCGCCAACTACTGAAAGGCATTTGTAACCCCGCACGTTGCGCGCAATGCGCTGCAACAACCTGCCCTCTCGTGTCCATGCGCATGAGTGTGCGCGTGGTGTAACCCACCCAGTCGCCCTGACCCACCGTGTTTTGCAGCGGTGACACGGTGGAGATGCACGAGTCGCCGGAGCTGTAGACGCACTGCTCGTCGCCGTGCTGGTGGCTGGCACGCACAGCCACATGGTGGTGGTCGCAGCCCTTGGCGGTCGACGCGAGGGCCTTGGCGTGGGGCTGTGCAGGCGGTGGGCTGGCTCCGCCCTTGGGGTGGCTACTGAGCGCACCGGTGGCATTGGCGTCGGCGTGCTCCTGTTGGAGGAGCAGTAACCGTCGAGGGGACGCACCGTGAGCAGGGTGTGCTGGCAAGGTACCGCATAGCGGCAGGGAGCTACTCAGGTGGCGGGGCCACTAGTGGTGCCATGGGCGGACGACAGGCAGTCGCAAGGGACTCCCCACCCCGCTCAGACGCTGTCTGGGTGCGAATGGTGGCAGGGTGCATGCATGACTGCAGCCAGCTGCGCATTGAGGGTTTGGGTGCCCTCAGCTTCAGGGCTGCCACGGTAAGAATGCCCCGGAAGGACAGAATGCCCCGGAAGGACAGAAGCGAAAAGGACATGCAGGCGCTGGACTGACGAAGCTTCGGGCATGGCCAGAGGGGCGGGAGGACCAGACCGTTGGGCACTATGCCCCTGCCCAAGACTCACATTTACAGGGAGGATGACGTCTTCAATATGTGGATCGGGCCTCAAGCAACTGTAAAGAAAGAGAGGTCGCGTTAGTCGGCTGCGCTTAGTAACCGCAATTGCTTCCGGCGGGGTTCCGTGCTGGTTTGCGTATGACAAGACCATTTAGGCTGTATCGTGCAATTTTGGAGCACTCAAAAATATTCAGTTGTCTGCTGCAGTGCTGCTCGAGTGCCGCAGGCCGGGGCACGGCCTCCACTGCAACGCCAGTGAATTCCACACCTGGAAAAGAAGCGCCCTATTCGCCGTAGGCGAGATGGTCGTCGAGTAGACTTGGAAGCCATTGCGACTGCCGGAAACAAGGGACGATGCGACGAAGGCAAAGCCTGATGGTTCGCGCAGGGTTCGCGATAGGGCCTCTTATGATGGCCTCTGTCGTCTGCTATGATTTTGATGCGATGTACTCATGATTTTGGTAAGGAAAGGACTATACTGGTCTGGCGCAGGCTTATACCGCTGTTAACCAGCCCGCTGTTAACTTGTTACCAGACGGGCTGCATGGGCCCCTGTTGCACTACAGAATACTGGTGCTCAGTTTTATATTATATGATATATTTAATGGAAGTGTATATTGTGAACTACCCTTAAGGGCTGTCCGCGCACCTTTCGTTCATGGACGGAGTGCAATGACGCAGGAGAGAAGCGTAAGTTTCGAGCCTTTACCAACTGTTATAGGTTTATACAGTTCAGTTAGCTTAATTCCTAAGGAAAGGCAGGTACCTTGGGGCATTCCTTGTCCAAGGGAGTCCTCACTGCGGCGCCGAACACCCAGCCCCTGCCCAGCCCACCTTCACCGCCACACGGTACACCCACGAGGTACATCATCGCGCGCGTTCCGACCTCCTGCCTCATGAAGCAATATGCCGCAGCTGCACTAAGGGTGCACCGATACATATTGAACAACAACGGCCTCTTTCCGCAGCCATTCCGCCCATGACCAGCCCTGACCGACACAGCCCTCCGTGAGCATAGCAGCCCAAAGCTCCAACGCCTGTGAGGTAATCAACCAACGGATTATGACGTTATCAACAGTCCCCGCGTTTGAGAAGTGCAATCTTCTGAACGTGCCGCCAAGCCTTGCATTCCCCCACTACCAACCTACCGTACTCTCCTAGCAAGGCGGTACAACAAGATCCCACCGAACTGCACCAATTCCTGCCTGGTGCATGCTGAAACGCCGCAGTCCCCAAGGTCCCCCGCACGGCCCCAAACGGGCAGTACGGGGTCGAGCATAGCAACACCCACTCACTCCCCTCCCTGATACAGCAGCAGGTGAGCTGCGCGCCTACACTGTTGCGCGGCAGAGCCAGCCCCCTGCAGCTTCCCACTAGTCACATGCATGGAGCCCTGAGGGTGCAGCACACCAGCCATGCCATGGCCCACATACGACATACCCTTACCCTTTATACGTCCTCGACCGCAGTTCGCGCCACCCCGCCACTCGCAACGGCAGAAACAGAAGCTGGACAAAGATGGTACGACCGTGCCCCTCATTGCTGTGCCAGCATTCGATGGGGGCAGGCTGCACCCGAGTGCGTCTCTAGAACTCCCAGACACATATACGTTTGCTCAAGTGCTAGCACCCAAACGTGTACTGGAACCCATTCCACAAGCTGGTCGCATTGGTCTTGTGACCCAACGCTCACGCCACTTGCCGACTTCGTGACGACCTTTGCTTGCGCCTCCCTTGTCCCTTCCCTATCCAAGCTCCCACAACGCACACAGCGGCGCCCACCCGCAACCGCCATTGCACCGCCAACCCAACAACACCCTCGATCAACACGACTTACAATCCAACTGCGAGCAGGCCAAAGTGTGAGCCAGCTCGACCAAAGCCCGCCCGCTTGGCGCAAATGTCCACGTTACCAGAGGACTCCTACGCCCTGCGCCCTTGCTACTACGCCTGCTGCCCCCAGCCCCCGCCCCCCCCCCCCCCCTCCCCCCCCCCCCCCCCCCCCCCCCCCCCCTCCCCCCCCC
>VFQN01003199.1_pt1 | contig 23848 bp, 30 predicted proteins | sample 3512371 | NCBI WGS metagenome assembly VFQN01 (sample SAMN10412370, study PRJNA504923) | tailings metagenome | isolation source: Replicate 2 from Balatoc abandoned mine | place: Philippines: Itogon, Benguet | collected 2017-08-28
AGGCGTACGACATACAATGGGCACGGGAGGGACATGACAGGCAGGACAGGGGCGGAGCGGGGCTCAAGTGAGCTCCCCAAAGCAACTCCGCACCCCTGGCACAGTCTGTACATGCTGACTGGCCCGGGGGGCGGTGTGGGGTGGGGAGGGGATGTCAGGTCAGTGAAAGAAGGGAGAGGAGGTAAAAAGAGAATGGGAGGGGGTTAGTGGGGAGGGGGGTTAGTGGGAACGGAGATGCAATGCAAGAGGCTCCCGGGAGGCGGTGTCAGACCAGGCTGTATGAGCCAACGGGCCGCAAGGGCCGAGGTCACCGCAGTGGTGCCTCCAGGGTCAGTCATCCACCCCGCCCGGGAGGTGCGGGAATGCAAGGGGACGGCGGAGGGGAAGATGCAAGCGTGCAGTAGGGGAACTTGATGGAGGTGACGGCGTAGGTAGCGCCGCAACGGTAGGACGAGGGGGGATGGGGATGGGGACGGGGATGAAGGCGACGACGCGGACGAGGGGCGGGGGTGAAGATGAGGGCGGGGACGCTGGGCGGCAGGGGGAGGGTGGGGTGGGGCGCACGGGGGGCGGAGGGGCGGGTCAGCAGGGGAGGGGCGATGTGGGTGGGAGGGCGGGAGGGGAGGAGGGGGGCGGACGGGTGGTGGCGGGGGGCGGGTCAGGGGGACGGGTGGAGGGCCGGGCAGGCGTGCCATAGGGTGCGGAGGCGACGGCGAGGCGGAGGGGAAGGGCGGGGGGAGGAGGATGCAGGGTTACCAGCGACGGCAGCCGACGGGGACGGGCCCCAGCGGGTAGAGGGTGGGCGGAAGCGCCAGCAGGACCTGGGCTTGGCGCTGGATGCGGGGGAAGAGGTCACGGTGGGTGGTGCGGCGTTGGATGGGAAAGAGGTGGGGGAGGGCCAGGAGGGCGTCATTGGTGCGCTGCAGCAGCTGGCCGAAGGAGTAGCCCTGGCGAGTGAGGGCAACGACCAGCCTGGCTGCTTGTAGGGCAAAGTCGTCGATGTCCAAGATGATGGCACGCAGTCGGTGGAATTGGCTGGCGAAGATGTTGCGCTTGGCAGCCTCATTGACGTTGGAGCAGCGGGGGATGTAGCGGGAGAGGCGGACATCATGGAAGGCGGGCTGGTCGCGCTTGTCGTACAGGCGGGTGGTGAAGCGGCTGGTGGGGGTGGCGCCGGTGGTGGGTTGGTGGACCAGGAGGATGTCCAGGAAGGGGATATGGGCGGCGGGAAGGTGGGGGTGCTCCTGGACGGGGACGTCAAGGCACGGTGGGTACAGGCCTAGCAGGCCATGGGCGGGGAGGGGGCCAACGTCGTGGCGGAAGAGGAAGCTGGAGAGGTGGCGGTTGTTGAGGGCGAGCAGATCGTCCAAGAAGCGTTTGCTGAAGCGGAAGGTGTCGAGGATGGCGGCGGCCACAGGCGTACAGGAGGGGTGGTAGCGCTGGAGGAGGAAGCAGTACTCGTACCAGCCCAAGAAGAGGTTGGCCATGTAGGGGGCGGGGGAGATGCCCATAGGGATGCCGCAGATCTGGAGGACGCGCAGCCAGCCGTACTGGGAGTAGCAGGAGCGGAGGAGGGCGCGGATGGTATCCATGATGTCGCACACAGAGAATGGGGGATTCGGAAGGGGGATGGTAATGCGGATAGGGCGGCAGGCGCGTCCCGCTTGTGCGGTTGGGTCAGGAGTGAGGCAGATTATAACCTCCATGGGTGTTCAGGCCGAGTGGGCTGGCGGTGGCGGAGCATGGAGCAAGGCAACGAACTTGGCGGTTGCAGGCTTGCAGCGGTTTCCATGTCCACTGGGGTGACCACGACGCCTAAAGACGATTACATTGTGGCATGAAGACTGGTGTGACGCGTGTCTAAGGTCCTAACGTGTAAGCCAACTGGAAGGGTTTCAGGCACCGTGGCGGTGCCTCGGCGATTCTCTGGGGCGACGGGCCTGGACGGGCTTTCCCTGGTCTTGCCTGAGGTGATGACGCGCCCAGCCGCAGGACCACTTACATCTTACCCAGATCTTACCGGTACGAAAGGAGCATGACAACCCAGTCTCCACTTGAGGGAGACCACCTCGTCCACGCCTCGTAACAATCATCCAGCCCAACAGCTCGTGCAGGCGCACAGGGCACAGCCTTCGTGACGCACCGAGCAGCGAGCATGACAGCCTGACAGCGCGCCCTGGCGCCCCATGACACACCAACATGCTAAGTATGCTGCATAACGGCTTGCCGTGTAGCTGCAACAAGCTCGCCTCCTTGCAGCGCGTACGTCCTTGCTGTGCTTCCATGCCCAGCTTGTGAAACACTGGCACTGGGCCGGAACGATGCCAAGCGTACATGCATATGCTCTCATCCGTTCATGCAATGCCCGTTTTGAAGTGCTCCAAGCAGCATAGCTTCGCACTTGCATAGCTTCGCACCCCGTGCAGCCATGTGCCGCGCTTCGTTTGTTATCGCATGCTTGTGTGGCAAGTTAGTAAGCTATCGGCGCCCCGCCCGAGGACCGCAAGTCTTCATGCCGGAGGCAACCATTGCGATTCAGCAAAGGACTGTACGGCCCAACACGCCGCCCCGAGCACCAGCGCCCACCCGGCGTTGCCCGTGCTCCGCGCACCAAGCAGTGCCCACCGCCGCCCCTCATTCCTCCACGCCACCGCGTCCACAACCCACCGCCCCCAAGCCCACATGCCCCTGCGTCATGGCCATCTCGACACCGCTAGCCACCCTATCTGAACCACCCCAACCACCAGGCAACCGTCAACCGCCCTCACGGCGACGCGTCCTCGTCCGACGAGTACTCGCTGTCGTCCTCCTCCTCCTCCGAATCATCGTCCAGCATGAGGTCGCGCACCAGCCGCGCAGTGGCCGTCTGGGGCTGCTGCTGCTGCTGCACCGCCGCCGTCTGCTTCTCCTGCTGCTGCTCCTGCTGCTGCTGCTGTTGCTGCTGCTGCTGCTCTCCGCCAAAGCGCTCCGAAACCAGCCTGTTGAGCACGTCCAACGCCCCGGGCATGTCCCCAAGGAATGCCAGCACAGGCTCGGGGAAGCCGTGCTGCGGCAGCCAGCCCGTGTTGCACAGGTTGTCCAGCAGCATGCGGCACGCCTCCTCGGCGCGCGGGTCCACGGCCGCTGCCCCCGCGGGCCCCCCGCGGGAGGCTGCCATGGCCTGGTGGCGCTCCGCCAGAGCCCTCTCCCACAGGCCTGCATGGTCTAAGTGCAGCTGCTGGGGCGCGGGCTCGCCGGAGTAGAGCCCTGTAGTGGCGAAGGTGGTGTAGCGGAGGCGGTGGCCGTAGGAGAGGAGCTCCTGGGGGAAGGGGGGTACGCGTAAAACGCGGGAAACCGTGTAAGGCGTCAGGGAATCGCGGAAGTGCTGGTGGGGGAAGGGAGGGAAGTGGGTCAGAGAGTGGGTGGTACCGCGTAGGGTGGGAGCAACTGGGGGCATGGAGGGAGACAGAGGGGGTGCGGGGCAGGAGGGGGCTGCGCGTTGCGGTTTTGAGGGCTGATGCGTGGAGTGGCCTGGTCAGCACACGGCAGGAGACGTGGGGCGTGGAGGATCAGGGTGTTAACCGGCGCCTTTCGTGGCGAACGGTTGTCTGCCACACCTGTACGTTGGGAAGGTAGCCGCTGTCAGCGGGCATGAGCTCTTCCACGTCGTCCAGCACCGCACGCAAGGACAGTGCGACCGAGCCGAGCGCAGTTAGACCCTCGCTGAGGCACCGCTCTCGCGCTTGGGACACGGCTAAGAGCTCTTTAACATCGTCTGCTGTAGTTGTTGGGGATTCACATGTCAATTTGGCAAGGAGGTCCGCGTGCTGCTCAAGGAGGTCACGCAAACTCTGGAGCGAAGGATGCTGCGATCCCGTTTCGGCTTCATTTTCAGGTTGCAAAGCTGTTTGAAATCCCAGGCATTTTGTCTTTACCGAATGCTGTCCAGTAAAGGCTTCCATAATATATCGTTGTACTCTAGGCAGCAATGAACTCCAACCCTCTATGCTGTGAGCTTAGGATACAGGAGGCAAAGTCCTCGGCTGACAGCATCATGCTGGGTATTGGTTTGTAGCTGTGTACTCTATGTGAGAAACGGCGTCGGTTGGGGGCGGTTGGCGTGTCACCGCGTCCAGTTCTCTGGTTTCTGCCGTCTCTCCCTTAGTACCAACATGTTATATGGTAGTCTTGCATAAATGTTGACACCTGAGGGTTAGAAGTTAAATATGGCAGTGAAGGGGTGGGCGCAAGGTTGAGCCCCCATGGGAACGGCGCGCTTGGGGCCGTTGCTCAGGATATGCTGTTTCGAGCTACTCATTGTAGCAGCCTATGTTGCAGCGCGCGGCGCGGTGGCAGCCGTGTCGACTCAGACCTGGGCGCAGAACCACTTTGAACTCCTGCCAGAGGCGCAAATCTATATTCAGAATAAGGACAATCTTCGTCGCCTGGGAAACGTTACTGCAAACACAGCGGTAATCGGGGCGCCACAGAAATGGTCTCAGTTCTCGCTTCCGCTGGTGCCCGTGGACGCTGCGTCTTTGCGACTGGACATATTTCCAGGTGAGGCACATCTCCATGTTATATGCCAGGTTACTCGTCGGGCAAGCCAGGCAGGCCTCCGGACCCCAGGCAGGCTGGGCGTGTACACGATCGTACTTACCAGTCAGAGGAATTGCATGGAAGAAACCAGTTTGCATGTTGTGTGGGGTCAGGTTGGGTCAGTGCGGAAACATGGACACGTTGCGGGGGAACGTATTGGTGCCACGCACAGTCCTGCGATATTGTCTATCCGATCCCTCACTTAGGTAGAAGGTGCGGGAAGTCATGGGTTTGCAAATGCGGCGGTCGTCGGGCCGGCGTGCCGAGTGCTCCTATTCCCTGTTCGCACGCGTATGTCGTCGGACATTGCGGCACTTAGAAGGCAGCGCCAGCTGAGAACTTGCGTACACACATCTGAAGTAACTCGCAGCTACAAAGAGCTCGCTGGCGGGGTTTCAACAGTTCTCGTGCTTTCAACGGCCCCCTGCAACCCGTGCACGACAGGAGGGGCCCCAGCTGAGACATAAGCACATTCCAAAGCCCAGTAGTCCCTCGCAAACACCTACACGCACATGACCTTGGCAAGACTGAACCTCCCCCGCTTCTCCCTCATCACCACCCGCAGGCGCACGCCTCCGGCTCACAGGCCTTAGGATTGACCTCCAATGGCTAGCGCGGCCGCCGCCCCCGTCCCCACCCCCAACCCGGCCCCCACCACCTCCTAAGCCCCCACGGCAGCCCCCTCTCCCAGAGTACCAGCCCCCCAGCCCTCCTCCCCCGCCCCGAAACCGCTCCGCGGGTGGCATCGGCGGCATCATCATCCCAGTGTACGGCAACTACACGCCGCCCGGTGGATACGGCGGTCCCGTACCGACCGGCAATGTACCTAGTACGACGCCCCCGCTGCCGGCAACGTACGGCACGGACGGGGGCAACACCAGCGGCCCGTGGAACGAGTACGACGATGACGCACCGCCGCCGCTTGCAATGGCGCCGGATGCGATGGGGCAGGAGACGCGATCCATGCCCGTGTACGGAGGACAGGCGGTCGCCAAGCGGCGGCAGCAGCAGCAGCAGCAGCAGCAGCAGCAACGGCGGCTAGCGGAGGAGGCAGCTGTCAAGGCTGTGCAGCAGGCGTTACGTGGCGCAAGGGCGTTGGCGGCCCGGGGTCGAGGGGCCGCAGCCCCGGTTGCGAGCGCGGGCCGGGCCGGTGCGGCAGCAGCGCTGGGGACGGTGGCGCAGGGGGCCGGCGGGGTAGGCGGTGTTGGCAGCGGCGGGCAGGGGTTGCGTGTGGCACGGGGCCATGGTCGTGGTGGCGGTGGCGGCGGTGGGCGGCAGCTGAGGCAGGAGTCCGGTGGCAGCGGCAGTGGCAGCGGTGGCACTGGTTCGGCAGCAGGCGACCTTGCGTCTGTGCTGCTGCCGCTGCTGCCCGTGCTGCGACTGCTGCCGGCGGGCGCTGGCGCTGGAGGCGGCGGCGCCGGTAGCACAGCGGGGGCGGCAGCGTCTGCCGTACATATGTCGTACAGCACGCTGCTGGTGCGGTGCGGGGTGCTGGACGACCTGTGGGCGCTGCAGCAGCAGCGGTACCCCGAGGGAGGGGTGGGCCCGGGGCCCGGGGGCAACGACACCGACTTCATCCGGGTGGGTGATGGACGGCGGTGACGGTGTATAGAGGTGCTGTGGCAAGTATTGGGATGCATGGCGACGGTGTGTAAGGTGCTTCCCTGGGGCTGTCGTGCGGCTGCAACAATGCAAGGAACTCCATCTCCCGGCTGGCCACGCGGGGAAGTCACCCAGTTGCCATAAGGGGGCTGACGAGCACGGTCATTGCGGTTCCGGGCAGTGTAGCAGCAGGGTCCGGCAGTGGGGGCATGATGCTGGTGCCTAGTAGGGCAGCACTGCGGCTCATGGCATGAGCAATACCCACCCCTTTCATTTGTGCCAGTGTCAAGGAGTCGACAGAACTTGCGCCTTGCATTCGGAGGGGCGGTGCATTCCAGCGGTATCAAGCGGTGCACAAAGGCTGAGTCAAGGCGCCCCTGCCGCTCCGTTGACGTGACTCACGCAACTCATCTCGCCGTGTGCCTTCCCGTGTCGCCAGTTCGCCTACCCACGTGCCTTCATCCGCTCATGGAGCAACGGCTCCTTGACGGCCGAGGAGCTCACCATCACTTGCGAGGTGCGATGCCGAACGAGCGACTATGATGTACAGGGTGTACGGGTGTCATGCGGGTGTGCGGCTGTACAGGTAGTGAGGGCTATGTGGATACTGTCAAGCGGGTGCTGTATACACACGACACTTGAGGAATTATAAAAGTCCATTATCAAGTAGAGTCCAGCACGCAACCGGACGCCATGGTTGCTAGAAATGCGGGCTGGGCGCCCAAAGAACGCGGCTTGGGGAGCCTGTGCGCGCCGGGTGTGCGCTGCACAAGCTTAGCCTTTCAGTTGTCACGGATGTGGCGTCACCTGTTTAGTATCCACCGATTCGCGCCCCCTTGCAGTTTTCGGACGACTTCCGCCCCGCCGACTGCGCCGCCGCCCGCGCCGCCTCCGACATGGTGGTCCCATGGGACGTCTCCACGGCAGAGCAGCTGCAGGCAGCCCTGGCCGCCATCAGCGCCCGCCAGGCGCCCAACTGCTCATCCCACGCCTCCCACAACCTCCGTCTGCCCTCGGGAACAGTGGTGGGCCCGCCGCCCGCCTCCTGGCCCCCCGGCGGCTTCGTCGTACTGCACAACCTCACTTTCTCCGTCCAGGCGCCCAATCCGATCCCAACCACCGAAACCGCCACAACCGCTTCAACCGACACAACGTCCACAGCAACAGCTTCGGCTGTGCTGCAGGGTGGGGCATCCGACGGGAGCCCCGCTGCCGTCGCACAGCTGGTGAAGCCGGCTGAAGCGGCGTACGGCGTACGGCGTATGGCAGCGGCGGTTGCACCGTTTGTGGCGGGCCTGGACCTGGGGCAGGTGCCTGTGCTGGTGGCGTCGCGTGCGGGGGCGGGCGTGCAGCTGCAGGGGCTGATGCTGTTCAACCTGGCGCACCACCCCGCCATGTTCCTCACCGTGGCACTGGGATCCTTCCAGACCAGCAGGTGCGGAGCTGGGCGCCACAGAGTGCCAGCACTGCAGCGCTTAGCACTGCCTTACGTGCAGCGCACCCTTACGGCCAGCAGGGCAGGGGCAGGGCGCTGGGGCAGGGGCAGGCGGGTGGCACAGGGCTTGCAGGCACCGCAGCGGGCCACCTGCAGGGCACAGGGAAGGGAAACGTCGCAGGCCCACCACACTACACCAGGTACCTCGAACACCACTCCTCCCCGGGCACGCTCTTCCCTTGCACCCCCCAGGGTCAGCGCGCTGCAGTCTCGTGCCCCGCTGCACGTGGTCAACTGCACCATGGTGGTTTCGGAGGACGAGCTGCGCGCCCTGGCGGTGTGGGCCTCCATCTACGCCAGCCAGGCCACACGGCGACCCCCGCCGCCGCCGCCGCCGAAGACGAGGCCAGGAGCGGGGTCGGGGTCGGGGGCCAGCAGCCCACGCGCCGGGCTGCCCACGTGGCGTGGATGGTTGCTGCAGCAGCTGCAGGTGGGCCGTTGTCGTACGGGACGCCGTACCTGACGGGATCTGGTGGTGGTTGCCTTGGATGCTTGCGGGCAGGATTGCGGACGCTGGGGCGCACGGAGGGGTTGCCGTGGGTGTGCGAGTAGCGCGACCTTGCTGCATGTTGCGCGGGTGTGTCGCTGCATCTTGCAACGGTTGCAGTGTGTGCAGCCATGTGGGCTGGTGTGTGCCCGTCGCGCCAGCGCCAGTCGATTCCAGGGGGGCTCGCTGTCAATTTGTGTGAGTCGTACACTCCCGCAGGGCCTGTCGTACGAGAACGGCACCACGTTGTCGTACACCTCGGGCTGCTTCCTGGGCTTCACGTCCCGTACGTGCCACGTGACCAGCAGCATAGAGGTGGTGGCGGGGCAGCTGGCGGCGGCAGCTGCAGCAGCGGGCCGCGAGGCGCCACAGCTCAACGAGATGTCGGACATGCCGGGTGAGGCGTGCTGCTGATCGCATCCTACGATTCTTCGCCCCTGCTTGCATGTGATGCGTCCAGCCTCTGTATAGAATGCGGCAGCACATGCGGCGACGAAAGGGTACGGACGGTTCGCGTTGCGTCAGGGACTCGGGTAGGTAGAGCGCAGGGCCACACATGGGGCAAGAGGGCTAAGGCAGCGGGGCACATGCCGCTGGGTCCTGGACGGGCCAAGACAACGCACCGTGTGCTACATTTACCACCCGGCCGCCCTGTCCTTATTGCCCTACGCTGCTGCTCCCGGCCGCTTGGCAATGCCCGCCCCTGCTGCCTGCTAAACACGGCTGCCCTCCAGTTGCGAGCCGCCTCCACTTTTGACAACCCTTGCACCCTTCTCTTTCCCTTTCTCCAGGCTTCCCCCGGCTGCTGGACCCGCTTGACCCCACCATATCGCTGCTGCTGCCGGTGGCCTCGGAGCCGCAGCTGGCGGAGGTGCTGGGCCTACCGATGGCCGCCACCAACCGCCTGATTGGGGGCCTCGGCGTGCCAACGGGTGGGTCTCCTCTGTCCCGGGCGCGCGTCCCAGGGCCGGTCGGGCGCGCGTTGCGCCTGGAGGGGTCTTACTTGTTGCGGTGGGGGCATTTGGACATGTGGAACCCCTGACAGTGGTGGCTGTGGGGCGTTGGGTGCCCGCCGTGTTGTACCTGGAGCGTCCAGGGGCCCCTCTGGGCCACCGTAGTGACATTATTGGCCCCTCGAAATTATCAGGAAAAGCGAAGGGCCTATGCACATGTGCCTCGCATGCGCACCGAACGCAGCTTACGCGCCGCCCCTTGTCGTGCCCCCGTGCAACGTGCGTCCACCCATGCAGGGGCGGCCACGGGCCGTGCTGAGGTGGTGCTGTACGCCGATGTGGCGCTCAACCGCTCGCTCTGGCCGGCGGAGGGCGTGTCCCTGGCGCTGCCCACCGCGCTGCAGGTGTGTATTAGCATGCCTACCGTGCTGCAGGTGTCTATTAGCATGCCCACCGTGTTGCAGGTGTGTATTAGCACACCGCGTAGCAGCACCATGTCTCCACGCGCTCAACCCAAACCGTACCCACGCGTCCCACCCGGGGATCTCCCCAGCGCATGCAATGTTAGTGCAGTTGCTAGTTGCTTTCTTTGTTTGATTGCGTTTTCGGGGGTTGACTTGTCCCGGTTGTTGTCCTGTCCTCGCCGCCGCAGAGCGAACCGGCCGTGTCGCACACGTTGGACTTCGGGCGGGGCACGGCGTTCGTGTCGGGGGCCCGCGGCCCGCTGACGGTGACGGGGCTGATGCTGCAAGGCGCCGGCTGGGCCGCCAACTACAGCGCGGAAGCCAACGGCTCGGTGGCGGCCGCGCAGCTGCAGACACGCTTGTGGCCCTTCAACACCTCATCCGGGTCGGTGGGGGCTCGAGAGATGCACCTGGACAGCCCCGATCGGCTGTGTGAAGGTTCACAGTCGGGTTGCGTTCTGAGGCGACGGCTGAGGTTAGCGCTCGGCCAGGAGTGCGTACGTAAGCGGCCATGCAATGGTTAGCCTTCACTTGTGCTCGGCAAAACTGCTAACCTGATGCGCCTGGAATGCGTGCCTGCGTTCAGGACCAGCGGAGCTGGCGAGCAGCTGATAGCCGGCGTCAGCATCGTGGTGTCTCGGGAGGAGATGCTGCTACTACTGTCTTGCGCCGTCCGGGGCGGCGCCGCCCTTCCAGTTCCCTCAACCCCCGCCCTGGCTCCCAGCGGTGGCGGCGGCGGCGGCGGTGGTGGCGACGATGACGGGGGTGACGGTGGCGGCGGTGGTAGCGCGGTGCCGGCGACGCCGTCAGGTCCGCCGGGGACGCCGCTGGCGCCGCTGGCGCCTCCGCCGCCTCCGCCGTCCAAAGAGGCGGCGGCGCAGCAGGAGGCGTGGGACGCGTGGCTTAGCGCGGTGCAGGACGGGGCGAAGCAGCTTCCGGCGGGGACGTGCCAGGCCCTGAATGCGGCGGGGTGGCAGGTGCGTCAGCTGCTGGCAGGCGGCGGCAGGGTGGCTGACTGCTGGTTGGGATTATCAAGCCAGCGATGGGCGTCGCTAGACGTGGTTCATTTACGCGGCCATTCGGAGTTGCGAGCGGGCTGTTGCCTGCACTCGTCGAACTAATCCGTGGCACGTCCGCCTGCGTTCTTTGTTACTTGTTATACCGGCACGCTCAACTCTTATGCACAATTGCAGGGTCAATGCGCAACGTTCCTCCCATGCGAGTGCATATGCATTTCGGGGCTGGCAAGTGGACGCCCATACCCACGGCCCACCGGACTCCTTCACGCCTAACACTTTGCTCACGCGTTTTACTTGAACGCACACCCAACGCAGATCGCATTGTGGCCCATGAAATGGACCGCCCTGCCCTCGGGCGAGATGGAGGTGCGGGTGGCCTCCGCCCGCCTGTCGTACGGAGCCACGTGGAGTTCTGTCGTACTGCGGAGCAGCACGGCTGTCGTACGGGCGGACCTGCAGAAGCTGCTGTTCCCGAGTGAGCTGCTAGCAATAATTGCAAATGTCAAGGCACATGTAGATCTACGTAGGGCTTCTGCAGAGGGTCATAGTGTTGCAGCAGGATGCAGTGAGGGGAGGTACAACGCATGTTTCAGAGCAAAGTTAAGGGGACTAAGCGGCGATGGCATGTGCGGTTGTATGTGAGGCGCCAGGCCACACCGTGCCGATGCTACCGTACGTCGCTTCTCGGTTGTGTCCCGCTGCCATAGTGATATCACTACGGGCTGGATGTGTTAGCTATCCCCTGCAGCAGCAGGACCAAGGGATGACCCACACGCGCCCTTGATATCACGTCACTGTGTATTAACATCCTCCTGCAGGTGCGGTCATAGCTAAAGGCAGCAGCGGCGGCGGCCATGGCGGGCTCAGCGGCGGCGCGATCGCGGGCATCGTGGTGGGCAGCGTGGTGGGCGCCGTACTGCTGGCCGTACTCGCCCTGTACCTCGTTGCGACCTGCCGTAGCGGCGCTCGCACGCCAACCGACAGGTGGGGCCTCTGTGACTTGGGTTTCCATCCACCGTATGCTGTGGGGCTGTCGGCCCACAACTACCGCGCGCACAGTATCTAACGGTACCTCGGCAGTCAGCACTGCTGCTGGTGGCGTAGCCCAGCGCGCAGCCGCTGCCCACGCATGAGAAAACACCAACGCACGGTCTGGACAGCATTTCAGCACCATTATCAGGCGGTACGGGTTTCCGCACGCTGTTGTACGGCACGCCTCGCAGGTCGTACGGAGCGGACGACTCGTTGCTCATCCGGGGGATGTCCCCCAAGAACCAGGCAGCGCTGGGCAACATCCTCACAGCCGCCTTCGCCTCCAGGTCCATGCGTGGCGGCGGCAGCGGATCGCCGTACGGCAGGGACTCCCACGGCCCGCCGCAGGTGCGAGGGAATTTGAAAAGCGGTGTGTTGTTCAAGGGGAAGTTCATGGGGCGAACGTCCGGTGACAGGGCCAGGCAGTATGTGAGGAACAGCATGGGTTGTTGGCTATGGCGGCTACAGGTGCGCTGTATGGCCCAGGCCAACGTCGGGGAGGGAGCAGCGGGGTGTGCAGGGAGGTGCAGCTTCTAGAAGTGTCTGGAGGGACTGGTTATGCGCAGATGCGGCCGCGCGGATATTGAGGAGACAACCTACACAACTGAGGGCGCGCCTCGCATTGTGGAGTGAAGACGTCCAGCATGCTAGTGGTGTTAGTGTTTGCACTGTCGCAAGCCTGCAGACCGCTATTCTTCCCCAAACGTCATCCCCAGGGCCGCGTCAGCGAACGGGCCCTCCTTGCCGTAAGCCGCTCGGGCGGCCGCGACGCACCAGAGCCGCGCACCGCGTCGGGGCACGGGACCGCAACCACCATAGTGTCAGGCGCAGGCACCTTGGTCGGCAGCGGCGGCAGCGGTGGTAGCGGCAGCTCGCTCCTGCCCGCGCAGCCCAGCGGCTCTGGTATGTCCGCGTCCGGGGCGGCGGCTTCGCCTGGCGGCGGCGGCGGCGGCGGTGGCGCAGAGCGGTCGTCAGTTGATAGAGGCAGCGCCGCCAGCCGTGCCGGCCGCAGCCTAGGAATGCAGCTGACGGTAGACGTGGAGGCCGCGGCGCTTGCGGCGGGTGTGGGAGGGAAGACCAGCACGGGGATTGCAGCAGGGAACAGCCCCGCACGGCTGTCGGTGGTGGAGGAGGGCGCGTCGGCGGGGCATCACACGGTAGGGTCGGCGTCACGGCGCAGCGCGGACTCGGTGGGCCGGCTGGCGATGGCGGCGGCTGGGGGGCTGAGCGGTTTGGAGGTGGGTCCGGGGGCGGTCGCAGATGTGGGTTACCGTCGGTCCGGACGAAATGCGCCAGGGTTGGCTCCTTGCAGCTGTTTGCTAGTGTGTAGAGAGTATGCGATGCGGGAATGGGATGTGTAGAATCCTGACAAGCAGACATACAGGAAAGGATGACTTACGACCGTGTCCAGGAAGGAGTTGGCGATTGTATGCTAGCGTGCGTTGCTGTTACCGTTCTTGACCGCCTTCGGTTCCCAACTTAATCCACCATGCGCTGGATGGCACAGCGATACATCGTGCAAACTGTGCCAAGCTTCATTGGTTCTGACGCCATGTGCCCTTTTGCCCGCAGACGCCCGGCGGCCGCGGCCGGGCCAGCGGCACCAGTACCCCCGGCCACGCGCCCCGCAAGGGCAGCGGCTCTCAGCTGATGGTGGCGCACCAACCCGTGGGCACGCCCGGAAGCGCGGCGGGTGCCTTGAGCGGCGCGGCCGCACGTGGCAGCCTGTCGTGGCTCAGCCGCGTCATGGACAGGTGGGCGGTTGGCGGTTGGAGGGTGGAGGCGGTGCGGACGGTTGGCAGGGGTTGGTCGTGTGCGCCAGTTTCATTGTTAGGCTGGGGGGCGGCCCTCGTCCACAGGTGGCATCTTGACTACAGGATACGTCAGAAAGGCGCTCTGCTGGGGCTTGCTCATTGCTTACCATCCCAAGCAAGGACCCCTTCAGGTTGATTTTCACGAGTCTAGGATGGCCGCCCCATGCGCTGTCGCCCCGTGCAGGCTCCGTGCGGGGGAGCCTCTAGACTCCGGCGGCTTCGCCCCCGCCAACGAACGCGGCGGCAGCGGCGGCGGCAGCGGCGGCGGCGGCAGCGCGGGTGACCGACGCAGCCCCACTGGAAGCGCCTCCGCCGTACCCCGTGGCTTGCCGCCTCGCGCCGGCAGCGGCGGCGCCGGCTCCGGCAACAGCGGCACCGCCAGCCGCGACGTCAGCCGAACCGCTGCCGCCGGCGGCGGCGGCGGCTCCTCCCGCGGCACCTCGGTCACCATGCGAGGAATCACCCGCATGTCGGACGACTTCAGCGCGTCCCTGCCGTACCGTCAGCGCCTTACAGGCAGCGGCGTCGTACCCGCCGCTGATAGCCCGGCCGGCGCTGGCGGCGGCGGCGCGGCGGCGGCGGCGGCGGGCGTGCCTCCCGGCCGGCGGTCAGGATCGGCCCACGGGGGCCAGAGGACCTCCCTTGGGCAAAGGTTCCCGGGGCGTGGGGAGCGCGGGAGCGAGTTGAGGGTGGTGGTTGACCTACCGTCGGAGGAGGCCCTCGACGGCGATGTGGGTGGCGACGGCAGCGAGCAGCCGAGCCCCCATGACGAGCAGCTGCATGAGGAGCAGCGGGATCGGCCCAGCGCTCGGATGCACAAGCAGCAAGGTGCGCGGTGATCTTGTGTGGAGGCCAGTCGGTGGGAAGATGCGCCGTGCTGTGACAAGTACAGTAGCCGCGCCGCTTCGGCAGAGCCGTGCAAACGGCGTGTTGCCCGGGTTTGGCGGTTGCGCGCTCTTACCTTCGCTCCAGTCCTTTGGGGCCGCCACGGCTCATGTTGCTGCTGCTGTTGCCGCCGCTGCTGTTGCCATCCCTATTGCTGTCGCCAGTCCCGTTGACTCCCGCTGCTGTCCCTGTTGCTGCGCAGATTCCGTCGCCGCTGGCGGCAGCCGCAAGCTGACGGCGTTCGATGCGTTGAGCAGCACCGTAGCCACCAAGGTGGCCAACCGCACTTCGGCGTCGTCGGCGGGGCGCTCGCAGTCGGCGGTGGGTGGCAGTGCCGGGCCGCGGGGCAAGCGCATAGCCAGTTTGCCGTACGACGACAGGGTCCAGGTGGCTGGACGGGCAGCTGCGTGAGCGGGTCTTGACGGAGCTGCGTTTGCTGGCCAGCTCCCCGACAACAGAGTGCCGGTGGTAGGGGTTAGGTTTTTGGACCTGTTCCTGAGCGGCTTTGGCAGGGCCGGGTCTGCGCGGCCGCATGTGTAGGGCGGGCTCGGGCGCATGGGTAGCTGAGGTGTGCTGCTTTACCGGGACCAGGGCATTCACCGGCAGCCGGTCGCGCCAAGGAAGCGCCCCCGGGTTGCACCCGTTCCTGTTGTCCCTTGACCGTGCCCCCATGCTTGTCCATCGCTGCCCAGGTGCTGTCCGAGCTGCACAACCTGTCCATCGACTTGGCCTCCGAGATTGACGACAACCAGCTGCTGGTGCTTGACGTGGTGGCCAGCGGGGGCTACGGCACCGTGTACAGAGGTGAGCAGCTGTCTCTGTGGGACCGTGTGTGTTAACCGCACGGCTAAGCCACAGCGGCTTACGTGCACTTCCTTCGACGTCACTGGTCCTAGATGTGGTGGGTGCCGCATATGAAAGCCTGCATCGCCGGCCAGTCACCCACACTTACACACACTGTGCACTGATGCGTGATGCCCCTTGTCCCCGGGCACGCACACGTGCCGCGTGCAGGCACGTGGCAGGGCCTGGCCGTGGCGGTCAAGACCATCCTGTTCCAGGAGTCGTCGTACAGCCGCAGGGTGGCGCTGCAGGAAGCTGCCCTGTCCAAGTCCATCTCCCACCCCAACATCGTCGCCACGTACGCCGTGGACGCTCGGCCCATCGGTGTCATACGGCCGCGCCGCAGCAGCGCCGCCGGTCAGGCCCCCGGCGGCGGCGGCGCCATGGCCACCAGTACGAGCACCAGCAGTGGCGAGCGCTCCATGGCAGACATACAGGACTGGAGGCTGTACATTATCCAGGTACGGCAGCTGGGGGTGCTCAAGCGCGGTACTTGTGTCGTACGGTGCCGTGGGGTCGCACCGCGGTGTATGGCACAGCAATCGGTGGATGTGGAAGGCCCCGGCATGCCTGTGGACAGTTGCATGGCGTTAGTTGGTTTTGCACAGCACGTGCCGTGGCATGCACGCCTGTACCGTGGTAGCTGTTGTAAAGCCGGCGGTGCAGCGTGAAAGAATGCCGTGCCCCGGACATCCCCCGCCACGCCCACAGGAGTACTGCGACGGCGGGACGTTGCTTCGGGCTCTGCAGGTGGGTGCTCACGTCGCGACCCGTGGGTCACCTAGCTTGGGTTTGCACCGGCTGTCAGTTGTGCAGTGTAGACCAGGGGCCAGTCCTAAGCCAAGTACGTGGATCAATCCTGTACTACTGCACAAGCTTCCTGCCCTCCTGTCACGCGCTTGCTCTGCTTGCTCCTGCTTGGAGCACACCGTTAATAGACGGTCATGCTGCGAACCCACACGCACAGGGCCGCTTCTTCTACAACGCTCCCGTCCACGCCACACACAACAGCGGCAGCGGGCCGCCGGGCAGTACGGCAGGGGACGAGTGCGACAACAGCAGTACGGCGCTGAGCAGGGGAGGCAGCGCACTGCCCTGGGGGCCCAACATGGTGCGTGGGTTAGCGTGGATAAGCGGCGGATGCAGCGCTCTATCTGTAGGCGCAGCAGCCCGCAAGCTGAACTGGGCCAGGAGCCGACCACTGAAGGACCCTTGCGCTCCTACGTAGCCGGCAGCTCCACCTCCGCCTCTGCCTCCCGCACCTCCCCTGCTTGTAGCTCCGCCATATCGCATGGTGCTTACGCCTGTGTCCAGGAGTTTAGGGTGCGGTCCTCAATTACTTATCTTGGCAATTCGCTTTCCCCCCATGCGCAGCACATGGTGCTGGAGCTGGCCCTGGGCATCGCCTCCGCCATCCGCCACCTGCACTCCAAACAGGTCGTGCACGGCGACCTCAACCCCAGGTGCGCCAGGCCACATCCACACCCTTCGCAATTAGGCAGGGACGACATTGCAAGCGCAGTAACGCTGTGTGGCATCATTCCCTGCTCACACAAGACCCACGAACGCTAACCCACATCCCGGGACCGGGACAAGCAGCTCAAGCGCGACAGCGCAACGCTATCCTACTCCGTACCCCACGTGCTGACCAACACCCCATTAACCCACACCATGGGACAGGAACGTGCTGCTCAAGCGCGATGGTGTAACGCTGTCCGGCTACGTGCCCAAGGTGGCGGACTTCGGCATGTCGGTGCGCATGTCCGCCCACCAGAGCCACGTGTCAAACGTGTGGCAAGGCACGCAGTTCTACGCCGCGCCGGAGCAGATGGAGCAGGTGGGCTGCGAGGGCAATCGGTCGAGGTATTATGATACCGTATATGCCTGTGGGCGCACTGCAGGCAGGCATTCGCTCTTCGCCGGGCGCGCGTATGCCGTAATGCCGGCAATGTGATATGGCTGTGCCCACGCTGCATGTCCGCTCCAACAATGCTCTGCTCCTCACTCCCTTTCCAGGGCATCCTGACCAAGTTCTCCGACGCCTACGCGTTCGGCGTCATGCTGTGGGTGAGTGCGGGCTCCACCTGACCAGCTGCAACCTCCATCCACAAACCCGGCCGTCAGTCGTATGACTTTCTCTGTCACCGTTCATCCAACCACTGGCGTAAGCCCCTGCCACTGATTAATTTGTTCCCTCTAGCTTGCTCCGCAGGACACCTTTAAACCTGCGAGCAGTGCCACATGACGCACCTTCCCGTGCCTCATGTGTCTTAACCCCCATGTGTGTCTTAACCCACAGGAGCTGGCACACAGCCAGCCCGTGTGGGTGGCCGTGGAGACCCCCGGCCGCCCCGGAACCCAGTACGTGGCACACCCGGACTTCCCGCACCTGCCGCCCACGGTGAGCACGCGGCTGGGGGCCGGGCTGACTGCAGAGCAGGAGTCGCGGTACCCCACATGCCAGCCCGGGGGGCAGGGGCGCCCCGTCCTGCAGCCCCATGGGCAGCAGTGTAGCACCCCGAACCGGTGCCCACACCCACGTATCTGTGCATCGTGACTGCACATCGCTGCACGCGTCTGCTGGACCATGGCGCATGGCGTTCCCTGCTGACACACCGCCGAACGCCCTTCCCTCCAGGTGCCCCCCGAGTACGCGGCGCTCACCGGTGCCTGCCTGCGGCCGCTGCACACGCAGCGCCCCACCTTCTCCGCCATCTACCGCGCACTGCGCTCCATGCAGCACGCCACGCGCGCCGTCATCCACCGCATCTGCCCCGAGCTGGAAATGGTAGAGACAGCATCAATGTCCGCCGCCTCAACCGCCACAACCGCCTCGGCGTACGTACACCCCGCCGCCACCGCGGCGGCGGCGTCTGGCGGCGGCGGCGGCGGCGGCGGCGTGCCCCCCGTCCTCCAGCAGCAGCGCTCCAGGTCTGCGATCACGGCGGGCAGCCCCAGCGGCGCCGGCAGCGGTGCTGGCGTTGCCGCCAGTGCCAGTGCCAACGCAAGCAGCGGCGGCGGCGGCGGCGCGGTGGTACCCAGCCCAGGGTCGCCGCTGGGACTGGCGCAGGTAGTGCTGGCACGACACCAGGAGGCGCAGCGGCACCTGATGGGGGGCCGTGCCGTACCGCGGCGGTCTAGCAGCGCGCGGGCGGCGTCGAGCCTGGGCGCCGCGCATAGCGGGATGCCGTCAGGGGCGAGCTCGCTCGCAGGCACTGCCGCCGGCGGCAGCGGCGCGGTGGCGGCGGGCGCGGCGGCGGTGATGATGATGGTGATGGCCGGTGGCGGCGGCGGCGGCGACAGCATGGCGGCGGGCAGCGCCATGAGCAGCGCTGCGACGGCGCGGCTGCTGAGGAAGAGCCTGTCGGCGACGGGCAGCAACGCGACGGCGGGGGCGGTGGCGGGAAGCATCGGTGGCGGCGCCGGCATGATGACGGTGTCGACGCTGTACGGCACGCAGCAGATCGGACCGTCGTACGAGGGCTCCCTTGACGGCGGCAGCCCGTACACTGGCGTCAGCGGCAGCATCGTGAGCAGCATTGCGCTGCATGGCTTTGGAGGCGGCGCCGGCGGCGCGGGGACCGATCGCGACAGCAACCTGACCGACCGTGCGTCGACGGTGTCGGGCGGCAGCCGCGGCAGTGCGCCCGCCATGATGTGGAGCCCCATTCAGGCGCCAGGCGGCCACGTGGGCGGCTTGCCGGGCGCTGGGTTAGCGCCGGCGGCGCCGCTGCCGCCAGGTGTTGGGCCGCTGGGCGGCGTCAACGGCGGTCCGCCAGCTGCGCTTGTTGGCGCCGGCGTGGGTGTGGGTGGAGGTGGCGCGTGTACCCTCGCAAACCTGGCGGCGCTGCGTGCTGCTGGACTAGGCCAGCCGCTTGGCATGGTGATCGAGGAGGGTGATGAGGCCGTCGAGTCGCAGTCATTCACCAACGCGTCGCGCGACCAATCGCCCCTATCGCGTGAGGTGCAGGCGGCCGCAGCCGCCACCGGCAATGGCAACGTCAGCAACGGCCGCCTCAGCGGCTCGGGCATACTGGCCGTCGCCGCCGCCGCCGGGCCGTGGCCTCCCGGCCAGCCTCGACGGCAGCTGCCGGCGTCGCGCCTTGCTCCAGGGAGCGGGCCCAACTCGGGTGCGAGTCAGTTGAGGGATGAGAACCGCTCGTCGCACAGCGCCTTGGACAGCCGGCGGCGGCCCTCTCCGGAACCCGACGTGCCCGTGGGGCGGGAATCGGACCCTGGCCACGTGATAATGGAGCTGAGTCGAGAACGGGACATGAGCACTGCGAGCGGCTTACGTGGCATGAGCAACGGTCAGGAGGAGGGACAGCAGGGGCTAGCACCTTCACCCTTTGTGCGGATGGAGGCGGTCCCAAACGGTTACGGCAGCAGCGCAGCGGCGCCGCCGCGTAACGCCAGGTCGCCGCTGCTGCGGGTTGCCATGTCGGAGCGGGACATTGAGGCCGCTGACGGCGGCGACGGCGACGCTGGCGGTTGGTCGTCCTTGCCGATTGCGCCTCGCAGGTCCGCCGGCGGCACTGAAATCGACCTGGGGGGCAGGCGTCACCGCCGTACGGGCAGTGCAACGGGCCAACCCGCGAACCGGCTTCGCGAGTCGCTTCTGCTGCGCATCTTCGGGCGGGCGGAGGGGCCCGGGTCGCGGACCCCTGGCAGCGGCGGCAGCCGCCGTCATGCGGCAGCGGAGGCGTTCGGCGGCGAGGAGGGGATGGAGGGCGGGCGGACAAGGGAGTCCCCGCGCCGCCTCTCAGAGCGGCGGTCACAGACCGCTATGGGCCATGTGGACCAGGAGCAGCCTGGCGGCGTGTTGATGGAACAGGCGGCCGCGGCGGCAGCAGCGGAGGCGCAGGGCGACGCGCTGTCGCCGACGGGGCAGCGCCTGACGGCAGCGGCGGCAGCGATGGCGGCGGCGGCGGCTTCGCCCGCCGCCGCGGCGATGGCCTCACCGGCGGAGGGCCCCGACAGCGACGGCGCCGCCGCCGGGCGCCACCGCCGCCACGCGGACATGATGGCGGTCATCGCCGCCGTCCGCGACTCCAACGACGGTGCCATCCTGTCGCCGCGTGTGCCGCCGGGGCCCACCGTCGCCGCACTGGCGGCCGACCTCCGGTACAGCTCCTCCCAGCCCAACAGCGCCCTCCCCAGCATCATGCAGAGCCCTGAGAGCCACCGATCCAGCCGCGGCCTGTTCGAATCTCTAGCCCAGAGCGTCCGATCGGCGGGCAGCGGCATCGCTCGCGGCTTCAGCGGTGCTTCAACGCTGATCAGTCGCGCGTCCAGCATGGTGCGCGACGGGAGCCAGTCCACGGGCAGCGGCATCGGCCGCCGTGTGGGCAGCGCGGTGGGGGGCCCCTCCATGCGCACCGGCAGCAGCTCCACCTTTGCGGGCAGCATCACTGGCCCACCAGGCGTCGGCTCCCACCCAAGCGCTGCCGGCGCGTCCGCAATGACGACAATGTCCGTGACGGGGGTGGCAGGCGGCGTCGCTAGCGGCGCGAGGGCGCTAGCGAGCCCCGCCAACGGCGGGTCGATGAGCGGCGCAGCGCTTCCCCCCACCGGCCGAGCCAGCACCAACGGCCGTGTCAGCCACAACGGCCGCATCTCCGCCAACGGCGGCAGGCTCAGCGGCGGTCGGCTCAGCGGCGGCAGCGCACGCGCCACGCCGTCGCTCACAGACATCGGTGAGCCGGCGGCGCTGGCGGCCGTGGCCGCCGCCGCTGCCGTCGCCGTCCCGCTGTCCCCCGGCGGCGCCGTCACAGCCGAGCTGGACCTCCCACTTCCGCCGCCCCCCATCGCACACCACGCGCCACCTGTGCCGTTGCAGCCGCCGTCAGAGGCAGCAACCTCCTCGTCGCCGTCGCCGCCGCCGCCGGCAGCGTTGAGCCGCGACCCATCGCTCAACACAGCTCTCCCGCTGGCGTCGTCGTCGTCGGCCGCCGTCGTACCCACCGGCGGGTCGAGCATCGGCCCTGGCGCCGCCGCCGGGCCGTCCTTCATCAGCCAGCAGGGTGAGGTCGCAGGCACAGCGCAGAGCCCCGGCGGCTCGGCGACCGCCAGCCCAAGACCGGACTTGTCCCGCTCCGAGTCGATGGCGGAGGCCGCTGCCGCCAACTCCGCCGCCTTCCGACGCGAGTCGGCGTCGCTTATCCGCGAGGCTTTTAGCCGCGAGCTGCAGCGCCTGCTGTCGACGTCACGGCGCGCCGTCGCCGCCGCCGGCAGCGGCTCGGCCAGTCCCGGCGGCGCCAGTGGCGGCGCTGCCGGCGCCGCCGTCGCTGCCGCCGGCGGCGGCTGGGGCTCACTGTCCCCGCAAGGCACCATGCGGCGTAACCTGCTGGTCTCAACACCCCGGACGGTCTCGTTGAAGGAGCGTGAGGGGTCGGAGGTGGAGCGGACAAGCGCAGGCGGGTCGCCGATGGCTGGTCGGACGAGCACCGGAGGCGTGCTGGCGGGCGGGTCTTCCCTGGCGGGCCGTATGAGCTTGGGAGGGCTGACGGCGGCGGGCGGGGGAACGACGCTTACGGCAGGGCGCATGAGCGCTGGGGGCACGTTGGCTGCACCTGGCGGCATGGTGGGTGCAGGAGGAGCGGAAGAAGGGGCGCTGTACGGCAGTGCGTCTGCGCTGCTGGCGGGGAGGGTAAATGTGGGCGGGGGACTGGGGGCGGGCGGGGGCCAGGCGGGTGCCGCGCGGGGGGAGCGGCCGTCGCCGCTGGGGGGCAGGCTGTCGTATATGGGCATGAGGGGTTCGGGTGAGGGCGGTAGCGGCGATCAGCAGCAGTATCAATGACCAGGGCGGGTATGGGCAGTGTGTTGTGTTGTTCAGGTACGGGCAACACGGCGTGGGCAAAGGCCTTGGCGTCGTGTGGTCCGCGGCCGGGGGCAAGTTTGTAGGTCGCGTGTACAGTGTGGGCAACAGTAGGCGGTTTGTAAGTGGGTCCGCGACCTGTGCGACAGCTTTGACAATGTGTCCTGGTAAAGGCGTCTGCACCATAGCGGCGGTGGGTTTGGGGGTGCTGAGGCCTGTGGCAGGCCTGTACTTCGATGGTGCGAGCAGCGACGGGTGGCGGTGCAGTCATCGGGCCTGCGGCTGGAGCGTGTGGCAGGTGTGAACTGGTTATGTGACATGGCTAATCGGGTGCTGCGTGGCCGCTTATAGAGTTTGGCTCCGCGAGCTTTGCCGCACTTGCGGCCGATGACACTTCGACGCTCTGCGGTAGTACGGCAAACGGTGTGGTGTCTGTCCTGCAATTGCGTGCTGCTGTCGCCCTGTGCGCTGGTGGTTATGCACTCCAGCATAGCTGTGCCGTGCGGAGTCGGTGGTCGATGCGGCTGGGGTACTAACAGTAGGGGTCGGGCACGTGCCTAGTTGAAGGCGTTGCGGCACGAGTGCCATGCGGTGGCCAACCCTTGCCGAGCCGCACTGTTTTGCACCTCGTTGCGCGCATCCCGCATTCATTATCGCTTTTACGGCCTGCAAATACTCGGCTACACACAGAATGTGCTGTAGCAGTGGTGGGCCTACGTTGACGTTGACGTTGACATTCGCGGGCTAGACGGTTGAGCTTGGTCCGCGCTGTGCAGGTACTGTACGGTGACCGGAAGCGTGCTGGTGGCCGCGTGATACGCTGATGCCATGAGGGCGACTTGAGAGGGACAGGGACGCGCTGCAAGCTGCGCCACTCCGTCAAACGACTCGTGGACACAGCGGTATTGATACATGGTGTGGCGGCGTAAATGCGCACGAGTGACAGTAGTACACGGCGCGGACAGGGAGTTGTTCCGCCTGCGGGCGCCAAGTGCAACGCGGCGGGGCAGCGCGGATGGGCTAAGACGCACCGTGCTTGGCGGGGCGGTCGGATTCTGTTACCCGTGCAGTCCTGGCACGGGCGCGCGCGCTTATTTTGCTTTATTTGGGAGCAACGCCGCACATTTGACTCCTTTCCATGCGTGCGGATAGTGGCAGTGGGCACCCATCTAGGCGCTTGGCGGGGCCATTGCCCATTGGTGCTGGGTGACGTGTGGGCTCACACTTTCAGGCAGGCGGCCCGGCGCGTAGCTCAGGTTTGGGCAGGGGCCCTGCATTGGGCAGGTGTACTGTGTTATATAGTCGGTTCGCGTGCCAAGTGCACCGGCGCGCAGCAACCAAGGGTGACCGTGTAAGCCGCACTGGTTACGGCGGCACCATTTTGCACCTGGTACTGATACTACGCAGACCCCACCGGTCACCTAACAGCAATACCGGCCCTCCCCCAGGCACTGAAAGATCCAATTGCGTGCACTCAGGCCTTCATAGCATCCAACTGCATCCAACTGCATCCAAGCGCACGCCCATCATGGCGGCCATTTGGGCACGTACAGCCGGCCGGCAAACCTGACGGGGTGGGGGCGTGGAGCAGGCAGCAAGCAGAAGCAAAGGAGGACCGAACCAGGGGGGGGGGGGGGGTAGAAAACTTAGTTTTGGACACATATGCCAACTTAGTTTCAGCAGGGGGGTCCAGACCGACCGCCCGCCCCCGTACGGTGCCGTACCATTATTTAATATTGCTAAAATACTATATTATTTTCTGGAAAATTTAATATTGTTTCCTGAGGTTGTATCCGATTAAATGCGCTGGTCAGACGTAACTGGCGTCAGGTGTGACTGTTCCACTGTCAGCTCTGGCC
>VFQN01003200.1_pt1 | contig 23848 bp, 22 predicted proteins | sample 3512371 | NCBI WGS metagenome assembly VFQN01 (sample SAMN10412370, study PRJNA504923) | tailings metagenome | isolation source: Replicate 2 from Balatoc abandoned mine | place: Philippines: Itogon, Benguet | collected 2017-08-28
TCAATCCTTTCAAGCAGGCACAAAGGTTGGCTGGTGGAACAGGATTAGGTTTATACAGCCTGGCGAAAAGAATGGAAGCGTTGAAAGGCAATTACGGTGTAAGAAAGAGAAAAGATGGGAATCAAGGATCTTTATTTTGGTTTGCAATACCATATAAGGAAGATCAACTGACTGCTGGACTGTTTAAAGAAAAGGACATGTCTGTGCGAGTAGGATTTACATCATTAAATGATGATGTTTTAAGGAGTTTAGAAGTCCTTGTTGTTGATGATGCGCCTTCTATTTTGAAGATGTCATCAATGATGTTGAAGAGACAAGGACATCAGATTGAAACAGCAGAGAATGGTGAAATAGCTTTGAAACGAATCGAAGAGAAGTGGAGAAAGACGGGGAAGGGGTTTGATTTAGTGTTGATGGATTTACAAATGCCTGTGATGGATGGTTTAGAGGCGATAAGAAGATTGCGTAAGATGGAGGATCAAGGTCGCGAGTGGATGATTAATAATGAAACATCCCAGATTACTGGTGGACGTCAGCTTATTTTTGGAGTTTCTGCGAATTCCGACCATGAAACAATGCAAGATGCTTTTCAGGCAGGTTTTGATGATTTTATTGGTAACCCATTCTCAGTTGAGATGTTTAACAATACAATACAAAAGCATTTATTGCATTCTAGATTGTAGAAATATACTGTATTTTTCCTTAGATGCTCATTCCTTCTATTTGATTTCGTGATTAGATTTAGTTGTTGTTTATTTTTTTTCCTTCATAATGAACGCAATTCATTACTAACGTGTCTTTACTAACTTGTGACTGTAGCTGTATACTTGCACCTGTATAAAGTTATTTAGTATTCTTATATTTTCTTTTTTCTTTATATTTGATAGTTTTTATTTATTTCAATAATTGCTTGGTATTACATGACGTATGATGTCTTAACGGCTGCCTCTTGTGCAACTAGTGATGGAGCTCTTTGCACCTCTTTTTTTTGTATGGAGGATAGGATTTTGCTTCCTTTTCTTCATTTTTCTATTATTTGATGCTTAAGTCAACATTCAAACCAACTAAAAAACTTAGATATTAACACATATACATTATAATACAGTAGACATCAGATAATCTTTTATTCTATAAAATTTGATTGATTTTCACCTGCTTACTTCCTTACTAACTGACTTTCTTTCTTTGTTTCTTTAGCTGTTTATGTGCTAGTGTAATTTAATAAAGATACAATCTTCTTGACTCATCAAAAGTAAAGTTGATCAATCTATGATATAACCAAGATTAAGAAAAATAATGAAGATTATGAATATTTCAATTCATTTACTCATTTCAATAATGGTCAATAAATTTTTATTTATTATATTTCCTTTATTCTTAGAGGGCAGGAATAATGCTTCTTCGTTCCATCAATCAAAATAATCACCAATATCTATCATAGGATCTAATAATCTGATTCCAATCGATGATATATTTAATCGATTTAATATGAGATTTTCAAATACTTCCTCTAAATCAGTATTACCAATTAATAAACATCCTATCACCCTCCCTTCATAGATGACAAGTTTAATATATTCCTTCCCTGGATTGATTCGAACCCATAGTTCTAATGATGATTTACTACGTTTAGTCTGACTCTTTCCTTGGTCTCCTGAAGAATCTATTTGAAACTCTACTTCCTCTCCTAATCAAAGGGTTAAACAATGTCACTCAAAAGTATGAATGAAGTACCTTTAACTACAACTGTTGACATCTTTACAGTATCTTCAATATCTTTTCCAAATCCCTGTGCATTATACCGTCCTAACAAGACCACCTATTAACCATTAACATCACGAAAAGCTCTTATAGATAAGCTCTTTCGACTCACTTTATACCCAAAGAAGCGAGTAATATGAGAGAAAAGCTCTAAATGACTATCTAATCCATAATCTTCCTCCACTCCTACCAAACATTGTGCAACATACATTCCCATAATCCTTGCCTAGCGACAAATAAGATCATGACAGTTCGAGACTAAAACAAAGATAGGTTACCTGTGTCCATAATTTCATTTGAAAGAACAGCTCCGTACTTCGATCTTTAGGTTGATAATGACAACAATCACCTGCTGAATAAACATCAGGATGAGAAAGTGATTGAAATGTATCATTCACAATTATATATCCCTCCTCATCGCAAGCGATGGGAATAGCTGTACTATTATTATTATGTCGAAGAAAATCAGTATTTGGCATGACTCCAGTAGCTGATACAATAAAATCACAGGATAAGAGATCGTGTTTCGAGGTGTAGACTAATAATTTGCAGGATTGAATGTCTTCGATTGATAGCTTGCTTTGTACTTCATTGAGTGTTGGTAAAGGAGAAGTAAGAAGTTGTTCATTCACAATATTCCAGCTTCTACCAAGATTATCACTTATTGCAATAACTTCTTGTTCGTAGTGTATCTGAAAAGGATATCAATCGATAAGAGGAGAAAAACATTTCAATGCTTACATTCAGATGATATGAGCTGGGAGGGAGATCGGCTATCTTATCTCGGAAATTGGTCTTTTTCAGCCATTCAGGTCCTAATCCATATCCATTATTCATTTGAATTTCATTGGATGTCCTGAGCAGATCTTCTGAAGTGGTAATATGTTGGTTAGGAGTGATGGTAGATGAAGAGGAGGATGAGGATGAGGGTGTTGGCATGGGAATGATTGCTTTTGCTTCTAAAATTGGAGTAATAAAAGCTGATGCAGTCGAATCAAAGAAAGCAGATCCAATATAATTATCTTTTACGATCCAATCAATTTGATATTGTTTCATCTAAAAAGAAGTTATTACACTAATAATAATACTTCGAATTCACTGATGTTTGATTGACTGTACCTCATGAATCAGTTCCAAGGCGATTCCACCATTCCCAACAATAATGATTCTTTTAGCACCCCTTAACCTCTGAACAAGATTTTCTACACTCTCTAAGTCTCTAATTCCAATGATATTAGGATGGTCAGCGATGAGTCTGGGCCGGACCCCAGTGCATAAACAAAGCTTCTCAAAGTACACGATCTTTCCACCTTAGAGATATACAGAAATATGAAAAACGAGGCATTTTAGGATATGAAACATCTCACCTTTGAGAGTTAGTCGCTTGTTTGTTGTATCTAAGTGAATGACAAAATCCTTGAAAACTTCAATATTAGGATTATCGAACTGAAAAGATTCAGCAGTTTGCTCATAGACTTCAATTTCTTCTAAAAACTCACTATGTCTCACAATAATGTTGGACTATCGTCAAGAGTAAAGGAGAGAAGAAAGAAGGACATGGTCAAGTATTGTACCTCAGAAACAAGCGAAGATCCAGTTATCAAGAGAATTTGGTGCTGTTTCTCAGGGAATAATCTAGCCAACTCTTTAACACAACAGATTCCACTGATTCCACCTCCAATAACGACATATAAGTACCTATGTTCTGTCATTTCACCACCAACTACAAAATACAAACATAAATTCAAACAATCTCAAATTTTTACGCTTCATCACAATATTCTCTCAAATTTACGGTACTGGTATTGTGTGTTTAGTATAGGTGGTCTCTTGGATTGACATTACTAATAAGAATATGACGGATATACTTGATCCAATCCTGAAACGACTCATCAAAGGTCATCTGAAGACAATACAATTACCTGATATTACACCAGCACATAGGAATAATACAATTCGTAATATATGGGGAATAGTAAATGGTGATTGTAAAGCTGCTCTAGTTCAAGATCCTGAAATAAATCTTCTTCCAATCTTACGGACAACAATGCTTGATAATATTGATGATAATGAATACATTCTTTGTGTTGTTGGTTGTATCTGGTATCTTTCTCGTGATATTGAAGCTTCTCCTTCTATTTGTTCACCTGACATTGGTCTTCTACCAATTCTTTTAAATTTTTTAAGTATGAATCATCCTTGTAAAGATTTTGTAACCAATGCATTATCTAACTGTTGTTTAAATCCTGTAAATCATCTTTATTTAATTGAAAATAATCAAGATTTTCTTGATCTTTGTTATAATGATATCAGAGTGAACCCCACGACACATCAGACAATCGTCTGTATTGCATTAGTCTTACACCCAAAGCATAGAAGATTTCTTTTGGAATATCCATTCCATGAGATTATGTTCCATCATCTCTATTCCATTGGTCCGGATCCAGAGCATTGGACTAATCGCTACACTGGCCCTGACTACTGGTCACTGAACTACTGTGTTACAATATCTATGTGGGTTGAGGCAAGGGATTTATTCTCATCATTAATTTCATTCGATTACTTTTATCAATTATTACAAACTTGTGAGAAAATCGAATCATTAAAGGCAATGTTAGTCCTCAGCAACCTATCACATTGGCATACTCCCAATAATTATATTACTAAGAAGATGGAAACTCTCTTCGATGATTATCCTCGTCTCCTTTCTTTCTATATTGATGTATTCACACTTGCTATTAGTAACGACACAGAAAGTCAATTCTATGAGATGATGGTGAGTCGAGGATTCGCTTATGGTATTCTGAAACTATCAGAATTAACCTTCTCTTTAAGAATATTATCAACCATGGATAGAAATGCCGTGCATTTAACAAACTCATTATTAATTCTTTTACCATTATTATTAAAAGTAATGGATTCTTTTATTCAAAATCTTTTACCATTTTCTGTTTTTGTTCGAATTGGTATAGAAACTGCGGGTGGTGGTGGGAAAGATTATCATACAATAGAAAATATATTAATAATGTTCATTCATTTATTAACATTTCACAATATGAACGGTGGTTCACAATTTTATCGACCATCATCAATACGAGTTCTCGAGAGAATCAATCAAATTCTTAGTTTATCTTCGAGATCATCTGAGGAAAGGAATATACCAACAGAAATCTTTCGTTATTGTGAAATTATTAAAGATTTATTATTAACTTCTGATATTTAATGATTAAAATGGTTGGGGAGGGGTTTTTTATTACTCTAAGGAGGATTAATTATTAAGTACAGTGAGACAGGAGGAAGTTATGGTGGAAGCGGCGGGAAGAAATCGTTACAACTCTACCAGCTTTAAGCTACGAAACTATGAGGTTAGTTTTTGAGTCCTTTGCTTGCTTGATGGTTGTTAACTCCCTTCAACATGTAGAGAGACACTATCCCCAGGAATCGACATTATAACTGATATGCTAAAGTAATATTCAACCTCCTTCTCTTCTTTCTTCTAAATGTAGGCAAAAGATCATAATCAATTTCTTCTAAATGTTGCTTCTCTTCCTCTTCTCCCTCTTCCTTGTTACGAGGGATATCTTTGCTCTTTTTCTCCTTTTCGGTTTGCTCCGCAGCAATCAGCGAAGAAACTTCGGTAGTTGCGATTGCTTTCTTGCTACCACCAATAAAGTTGGCAAGAGATGCTGGTTGCTTGAAAGCTCCGTATTCATTCTCTTCCTCATCATTCTCTTCTTCCTCACCTAATTTCTTCTCAGATCTCTTCTCTAATTTTGACTCTACAAACTTTCTTTTACCAGTATGAGGATCATATTCATCATCGTAATCATTCTGTTTCCTTGCTTGTTGAAAAGCTTTCGTCCAAATTCCACTCATCCCCTTGCACTTCTGAATGCAACAATTCAAAATACCGGTATTTGTTAACAACATATCATTAACATGTTATCGGCTAATATTTTATTGAGAGATGATTGATTTCATCACAGAGAAGCAAATTATCTATGAATACTACACAAAGAAGTATGTTTCACTTCATATCTATGAGATTGGAGATTTAGATGACTTTTTCTTTCCTCGAACTAAGTGGGTTGGTAGTCGAATTGATGAGAAGTTGAACTTTCTTGCATTATTCTATGATGCCCCGGGATTAACTGTATTATTAGCTTTAGGAGGAGATCAAAAGGAAGTTCAAAATGGTATTTCCATGTTTCAAGAGTATATGTCACAATTACCTAATGAGTTTTATGCACATCTTTCTCCTGGTCTCTCCATTGTATTCGACCAATACTATCACTTTGAACCTCATGGATTATACTCGAAAATGGTCATTGAAGATCATACATTAGCAAAGAAATTAGCTGAAGACTGTCTATTGACCTTTTCTAATCATTCGCCCATCCAACTGAATGAAAGTCACCTCAATGAAATCGTCCAATTCTATAGTGAGGCATACCCAGGTAATTGGTTTGATCCAAAAATGCTTGAAACAAAGCAATTTTTCGGATTATACATTGATGTAGAAGCTGATAAAGATCATAATAAAGAGAAAACAGTAGAAAGAAGGATCGTGGCTATTGCTGGTATTCATGTTTATTCTCCACAGTATCGAGTATGTTCCTTAGGAAACATTGCAACTTTACCTCAATACCGAGGAAAAGGATTTGGAAAGCTTGTTACTGCAGCTTTAGTTCAATCACTACTTCAATCGGGCAGTATTGATGTGATTGGGTTGAATGTTCTTGCTAATAACCATATAGCGATTCGTTGTTATGAATCATTAGGATTTAGATTCGTTGATCATTACGAAGAAATCATGATGAGAAAGAAATAGTGAAAACAGTTTAGAAAATATAATATGCTTTTTCAAAATATTCAAATGAGGGAATAACTTCTATTAGGTTCTACCCTATCTTCTCTTCTTCCTATTCTTTCATTTTATGCGCCGGACTAAACTAAATAGAATACAGATCAACAACTTTTCCGTTCCCATCACCATATTTTATCTCTCATTCATCCAAATGATTGATCGAAAGAAAGACTACCAGCTGAATTATTCAGTGCTTCTATCACATGTGATGCAGTGACAGCAGTGAGAGATTTCTTCTTCATAATAACAAACATCACTGGTTGAAAGAGAGTTGTGTGCTTAATGAACTTCTCATAGTTCATTAATTCATTACAAGAAACACAATGATTTCCAAACCAAATCGTTTCAGTTCTTGTTCCTGTAGCAATGCAACCAAATGTTTCATTACCATAATATTGATGTACGAATATCCATCCTTGGCTAAAGAAAGAGGAAGCTTCTGTCCCTTTCACAACTCTATAGATAATCTCTTCTTTCTTCTTTGAAATATTTTCTAATCTTCGTTGAATTTCACATTCAATCAAAGTAGAGAGATGAGTTAATTGATAATAATCTGCTTCAATGGATAATTTTTGAAGATATGCATCTGATTCTGATTCAGAAAAGATTGCGGTATGAGCCCGTAAATAGGATAAAATCATTGGGAAAGTTGTAGGATCTCATATAGAGAAAGCAGCGTTCAGATAAGACAGTTGAAGGAAGTGTGACGAACTCAACTTACCTCGATCAATGAATATAGGATGAGAAGATTTCTCTTCTGCCCAATTTCCATCACGAAACATTGCAGCAAAGTATCCATCCATTGAACAAAGAGTAGTTTTTGTTGTCCGAAAAATAACTCCTCCTATATCTAATTGAACTACATCATCTCGAATCATTGTCATAAGATATTTAAAATATCATCTCATTATTTGACACTGCATCCTAAACTAGGCATTTAGGTTTATGGGATTTGGGGCGGCGACGGTTTCAGTCATTTAGACTGATCAACGACTTAACAACGAAGAAGATCCAAAAGATGGATGAAGGAGAAATATTTGACATCAATTATGATGATCAATCTGTTGCATCAAGTGTAAGTGAAGGTCCACCACAAGGAGATTGGCAAAACAATGATAGAGCAATGGAACCATTGAATTTAGAATCACGACAACCGTCTGCTACTAATTTAGGGAATACTGAAAAAAGCTGGAGGAATATAACAGATTCAACTGATGTCTCAGCAAATATATCAGCAATTACAGAGAATCCATCACCTCGTAGTTTACATACCTCTAATAGTAATGAAACACAGCTGCACTTCCCCACCACCACTGTACCATCAGCTGTGACCTCACAGGGGATCATGTATAGTGATCGACTTGATTCACCGAATAATATTGAAAATAAGTCTCCTCCACCATCTCCCTTGCATCCAGCTCATCATCCTCCCGTGAGTCCAGTGAAAACGTCTCATAAGCAAAGTAGTCACATACACGATACCACCACCAGCCCCACCTCAACCACCGCTAAGATTAACTATGGTCCTGTTTGGAAACCTGGTTTTAAAAATCGTCGTCATGAATCATCTGACCTATTAAAGACTTCATTTCCTGCAGGATTTCAATTAAAGACGACTAAAGATAAATTCTTTTATCAACAGGTTTCACCGCCTCGTTATCAGATGGATGATAGTTACGTGACGTCATCCCAAACTCAATCTCAAACTCAATCTAATAAATTTTCGTTCCATGACTGGACGAAAGGTGGTAGTGGAGTTCTTGGTGGTGATTCAGAGTTTGATGACAGTGCTGATGAAGGAGATCATTTCAATCATGGTGATCCATACATGGATGTTGCAGGTCCTTTACTAAGAGATATTCAACGTGCTCGTGTTAGTATGGAATTATCAACAAGAGGAAGTATCGAGACTGATCCTTCTTGTCAAATCTTTAAAGCACCAATTTTTACTCAAAGACCTTCAAGTAAGAAAGAACCACAAAGAAGAAGTCAGGTGAGACCACTCAGTGCATAATACTAGTTAGATTATCCCTTACCTCATTTGTTCTCTATTGATAGACACCACTCTCAGCACCAAAGGTATTCCATGCTCCAGCAAGTCTACCATCATTACCTGTAGCGAGCGCATTGATCCGACCATATCAAACACAAAAAGATTATCCACCACCATGGCGACCAACCTCACCTAAAGCAACAACAAAAACACTAGCATCAATACAATCCAGTACAACAATCTCAACATATGATGATTGGTTACAATATAAACGATCCAATTTACATCAAAAAGTTTGGAAAAAGAAAGGAAATCTAGCAGATTATAATTATTCCGCACATTCATTTAATGGTTGTAATGATTATAATGAAATGAAATATATACCATCACCAATACATTATATACCAACACCATTACCATTATCCATTGAATTAGAGATTTATACATTACATCAATTTAATCAATTCCCTTTCCATGAACTTCATACGAATACTATTAATAGTAATAATAATACTAATAGGAGTATTGATACGATGAATAGTAGTACAAATAATAACAATAATAATAGCTCTCCTCAACAACAACAGAAACGAGGAAAGGCGGGGAGTATTAGTAGTCAGATTGCTACACCCACAATGAATGCATCAACAAGTTCATTAAATACAGCAATCCCTCCACCTCATTTAGTCTCTTCTTCATCATATTCCAAATTAACACGAGCCAATCTTCTGGAAACGATTAATAATAATAATAACAATAATAATAGTAACAATACCAACACTCATACTACTAATAATAATAGTAAAACATTTGAAGAATTACAATGTAATATATTAACATTAATCCCATCCAATATGACATTAATTGATTTACAACAACATATTATTAAAGATATTATCAAACAAATACATGATTTATTTATACCAACATTACCATCATTAACAACGCATATAGATAAGGTAAATCATCAATATCATGAAGAGAAGAATAAATCCTATCTCTATGAGAATATCGATGAAAAACGATTAATATTAATGATCTATCATTATGATTATGCAATACATCAATGGAAGATAATTAATAATGAAATAGAATGGGTACAAGTCAAACATTATCATCATCATTATTATCTACAACAACAGTTATATCTTCAACAACAGCAACAACAATATAATCATTATAAGAATAATGAAAAAGATATGAAAGAAACATTAGAAATAATACAATCACAAGGATTAAATATGAAATTAATGTATTGTATTGAATTATTATCAGAACAATATTTATTAAAACAAATTCAAAAGAATTATGAAATAAGAAAACAAATAATTGAAAAAGATCGTATGAATATATCATTACAACAGTTAACCGAAGTATTAGATAAAGAACAGATTAAAAAAAGAAAGAAATATATTTCATCATCGTCATCATCATTGTTATTACCGTCGCAGCAAGCAGCGTTTCAACCTCTTCCTTCGTATAATAATTATGATGGGGAAGGAAGAGATGCTGTATCATCAGGACAAATCAATAGTTATGATTTAGATGATCAAGGTCAGGTAAGACCTCCAAAAGCGAAATCATTGAAAAAACTTGTGATTACAAAGTCAATGTTCTTACCAACACAATCTCAATCAACTCACGAGACTTCTCATCAAAGAAGAAACTCTCGAACCCTAGCGATGAGTCCAATGAGTCAACTTAATGATTCCCTAACGATAAATTCAGATCATCTGAACTCTGTTAATGGTGATACTTTACTCCAATCAAGTCAACAGATACAACATACGAAGAAATTAAAATCACTTCAGTTATCGTCATCCACGTCATCTCCTTTGTTGAGTTCTGGAGCTTCAATACTTTATCCAAAGCAAAGTGCTGTGTTAAAGCAGCTACAAGAAGATGCACAAAAATCAATACCTAAATTGCAAAGCTTTGCAGAACAATTACAAAGTCGATTGCTAAAGACAAAGTTCTAATGACTCCCTTCTTTGTTTCACAATTATATTCATGTTATATGTTAGAAGTTTCAAGTATTGTTTGTAATAAGAAGTGGAATGAATGAGGATTATTTTCATAATCATCTGTAAAATCAATAAAATAAATGATATATGTATGAAACAGCAGATATCCTTCCTAAATCAGTTGATGTGTGAAAGTCAATATTTCAATATCAATCAATTCACAGTGAAAAGTGACTCTTTCATCAAGATTCACAAAGAGGAAAAAGAAGATATATCATTGAGGGAAAGCTGGATAGAGCAAGAAAAAGAAATGACCTAACAATCGCGAACAGAGAAAGAGGGAACGAAAAAGCAATTTTAAAAAATTCAACACAAAGATTTGCTAAAGAACTGTCTACGAGCAAAAAGATTCGAATTTATCTTCGATAAGTTTGACAAATGTTTTCACTTCAAATGGCTTTGATAAGAAATGATTAGCACCACATTCATATGCTGCATTAACTTCTTCAGGATTTTTTCCGGCACTTACGGCAACAATGAAGTAACTCTTCCCTAAACCTCCTTGTTTCTTCTCTAATTCTCTTATCTTGCAGATTGCTTCCAGACCTGTCATTACAGGCATCTGTAAATCCATGAGAATTGCATCAAAGTGCTCCAGTAAATATGGAATTCCTTCAAACTCGCCATCCGAAATCGAAGAGATCGTTTCCGATGATAAAGACTTGTCTCTTACAGCTTCAATAGCTTCTAATCCATTCGCGACAAGAACGGTTTCAAATCCACGTCGTATTAAACTGGAAGAAATAAGTTTCGCAACAGGTATAGAATCCTCTGCGATTAAGATTTTCTTTGGTTGAATGATCGTAGGAATATCAGGTAACAATTGGGAATACTCTGTTGTCCCACCACTTTCTTCACTTTCTTCGTAATGAATAGTACCAGTATTATCCATTTTACGGATTTCTTCAGAAATATGCTCTCCATCATATTCACTGTCCTCTGCCTTTACATTTGCAGGATCGTTTGGCATATTCATTCGCAGCTTTTCATTTGCTTTTGTTACACTCAGCAATTCTATCAGATTGATCAACAAGAAAAATTAAGAAGCATGAGCGTTTCGTCTTACCTTTTGTCGGTCTATACTCTTTGTAAGGAAAAGAAAACCACACAATTGAACCTGGCTGTCCTTTCTTACGCCTTTTGATCCCATAATCACCATGCAAGGCATACACTCGTTGCGATAGGCAATATAAACCCAATCCCAACCCACCAAGATCAATGCGATTTGAATAATTCGGATCTTCAATCTTCTTCTTGATATTATTCAAAATCGTTTGATCAACAAAACTCACATCATTAGTCGTCTTGTGGTCGAAGGGGAATCCAGGACCTGAATCTTCAACTTCAAGACGAAGGAAAGGCTGTTCGTTCAAACAGAACTTCTTCACATAAACCGCAGCAAATTGGGCGCCAGACCATCTAATTGCATTTTCCAACAGGCATAATAGATTATCTTTAAACCAATCACCATCCGTTAATATATATTCTGACATATTTTCTCGATGTACAATGTTTAACTCGATACAAATTTTCCCTTGTATTTGCTTCATTACTGAGATTGCAGAAATTAACGACTCTGTAAGATTAATCGGAACAATCTTTGGAACGAGTGAGATCTTATGAAAACATCTGGTAAAGTCAGTTGCTCGATTCACTGCTGAGAGAAAGAAATGATAACTTCCAAATAGTAAGCTCACAGTAGATTTGCAATGATAAATGTTTTCTTGAAGAGTTGCTTTCGACGAGCCTAAGTTATGTAAAGACATTAAATCAACTAATTTGGAAGCTTCAGATAATGAATTCGCCAATTCTTCAAATCCTGCCGAAAACGCAGTCATTGGCTATAACGGTAGTTATGGAATTGAAAGAGAAAGGTTAGAAGAACAAATTTAAAAAAGGAAAAACATTGATGGGTATTTACAGTTTTGAAGTCATGGGAAATCATCGAACAAACATCATTGGCAGCTTTTTGAGCTGCAAATATCCGTTGCTCCTCATCAATCTTACGAAAAGCTATAAAAGATGTGACCTTCTGCAAACAATACATAATCATACAAATCGTGGTTAATAGGACAATCACAGTCAACCAGCAAAAAGGAACGAATTCGACTAATCGACGAAATAAAAGTCCAAGGACTAAGAACTTCAGTAATTGAGTAAAGATAAAGAAACGATAACTCACAAATGAGAAAGTGGTTAAATAAATTAAAGGTGAAAGACAAAAGATGGCCAATAGGTGTAAAGTTGTTCCTGGGTTAATGAAGGCTTGCTCGTTATTAGAGCACGTTATTTGAGATTGAGGTCTACAATAACCGTAACAATGTAATGAAAAGATTAAACCATGAAGAATAACAGAGCTTAGAGAGATTGCTTGTTCCATAATTGTAATCGTTTTTCGAAAAGATTTCACTTGTTGTTTTAATGGCAATGCTAATCTAAGCAACACCAATCCCCACAATGAGAGGAGAGCGAATAGACAAGAGATCGCGCAAATCCAATCTAAGCTGCTAAAGTCAGTCGAAAGTGATGAGTACCAATAGAATAGCATGGTTTGAATTGCAGCATAACAGCAGAGCAAGAAAGGACTCCCTGTCGCCACTTTAAAAATGAAAAACTTTTCACTCATCTCACAATCCTTAAACTCTAATGTCCAATTCATATACTTGGGAAGAATATGAAGGTTGTCAATTTGATCAAGAATTCTTATATCAGAAAGATCCAAACTACTTTGACCCTCTTGACCTTTGCCAGTCATCTTAGCTGTACTAATAAATGAGACAAACACTGGTTATAATTGATAAAAGTTTGAATGAATTATGACTCACATCACAGCAGACAAAAGACTCCTCGATCATCATCCAATCTATGGGATCCTGCTCCTCCAAGACACCAAAATCAAAAACTGAAAATAAAAATCAAGGAAGTTTTCACTCTTTTACACCACATCAACAGTGAGTCTCTTGAAGATACGAAACAGTTTCAGTTTCTCTTTCTTCTCTGCGCAATTCCATAATATTTTCTGGATTTCTTCAGGAAATCGGATGGATAATTGGCATTTGCGCGAAAATTGAAACCGCTCCGCCCAATACTACATATATAATTCTTCTGAACGAATTTTGTGTACCTTGCTTTTTATCATTGAAGAATAATGCAGATTCTTTTTTTGCTTACACTTTCATTGTTATTTTGGCGTTCACATGGAACAACAACAGAGCCCCCCACTGGTGCACCAAGTAGCTTGCCTTCAGGTCAACCTTCGGGCGAACCCTCTGGAAGACCCTCCGGTCAACCATCTAGTCGCCCCTCTGGAAAGCCTTCTGGTCAGCCTTCTAGCCAGCCCTCTGGCAGACCTTCCGGTCAACCTACTTCGAAACCATCTGGTCAACCATCCACACAGCCATCTACCTCTCCGACTGGGCAACCTAGTTCCAGTCCCACAAGCGCCCCTTCATACAAGGCTGAAAGCTGGGGTCAAGTTACCTGGGACAAGCGTCGCCACAGACAAGGAGGTTTCTGTGAGAATCATTGCTCTAATCACGGAACTTGTGAGACTAATCTCAACTGTAATTGCTTCACCGGTCTTGATGGTGAGCCAGAGTGGACTGGTCCTGATTGCTCTTTAAGAACCTGTCCTAGTGATTTTGCTTGGGTTGGTGATGTCGTCAATGCTAACGATTTACACCCTAAGGCTGAATGTTCCAATAAAGGTATTTGTGATCGTGGCAGCGGTGTTTGCAACTGTTTCCCTGGATATGAAGGAATTGCATGCCAACGTACCGTCTGTCCAAACAATTGTAACGATCGTGGTAGCTGCTGGCCTGAAAAGTTACTTGCCTCTAAAGCTGGTCGCACATATGCTGCGCCATGGGACTCCATGAAACATGTCGGATGCTTCTGTGACGCTGGTTACCGAGGACCTGCTTGTGAGCTACAAGAGTGTCCAACTGGCACTGATCCTCTTGACGGATATGGCAATGAAGCTGGTCGAGATTGCTCTGGCAGAGGTATTTGTAACTATTCTGATGGCACTTGCACTTGTTTCTCTGGTTTCTATGGAACTCGATGCCAATATCAAACAACAATCTACTAAATAAGTGTTATGTATTTTTATTTGTTGTCCTCTATCTTCGTAATTAGAGCATTTGCATTCCTTGTATAGTAAAATATCTAAATAAATGATGAAAAAAACAATTCCAAAGACAAGGTAGGAGAGTAGTTGATTAAGTTTAGTAAAAGAGAGGTGGAAAAAATGATACCTTCCTCAACAACCTAAGTAGAAGAAAAGTGTGAAGGAACTTCTTTCAACGTTACTATGTTAGGACAAGGAGGAGATGAGAGAGACTAGATGCAATGTTATTCGAGATATGAATGGCAAAGGCATGTCACATAAGAGTACACAAATGAAACGTTGCCGCTCTTCACAGAAACTATTAATGACTTTCATTGAAAACATCTCGGAATACGTAAAGAAAGCAAAAATGCAATTGCAAATGAGAAAAAAAGCAGGGACCATGGAAGTATTTGGAATATTTTGTCCCTAAACTCAAAAGGAAATAGCGAGCGCGAAGGCGATGATCAATGAGAATAGAAGAAGATGTGTGGAAGAAGCAAAGAGTAACTCGAGATTTAGAAACCACCAAGTATAAAAACAAAAAAAAAAAGAAGCAAGGATTAAATGAAAATAATGAATGAATGAGAAAAAATTGAATTGAAAGAAAAGAATAAATCAATTTCAAACATCGTTTGGTTGAATGCTGACTGACTACACACTACAAATAAAAATTTGGGGGCAGCGCCAGAAAAAATGATATGATATTGGCGATTTATTTCCAATAACACAATGTGAACTATTTCCATTTTTCCTGTCATTTGTGGATGATGTATGTTTCATTATAGATAGAATATGTGGATGATGACATGAAGGAATATAAGAACAAAACAAAAAATAAAATAAGAAGGATAAAGAAAAATGAAGTAACAAACGCCAACGAAAAGGTTGGGACTCAAATTATTAATGTCATGATGTGCAATTAATGAAAGAAACTTAAAAGAAGAGAGCGACAATGATGTTATGAATTAATGCATGTTGTTCATGACGAGTAATTAACTTCGCACCTGTGTCAATAGACCAATTCATTGACACGTGGGAATGAATAAAAAAGGCCGTGACACAAAGACAAATGAACTGCGTGAGAGAAAACAAAGAAAATATCACGACGATTACTCGTGTGCGAATGAAGATCGAGAGAAATAATACAAGCAAACTATCGCGGAGACTCTTCGATGAAAGGGAGGCGTAAAGATACAAGATGATTTTAAACTTCTTTCACTTGAAAATGAAACAGGTATTGATATCTTCAACTTGACTCTCAAACAAAGACTTAAATCGAAAGAACACAACCTTTACAAATAATGAATCAGATGGTATCAAGTTAGCTTCACTTGTTTCTTCATAATGTGAAATAATTACAATCATCTTCTTCTTCCTTTCCGATTAATAATAATGACAATATATTCTTGGATGCCAAACTAAAAAAATAACAATTTTGAAAGAAAAGATGATGAGATATGAGAGAGAGAATACATAGAGGAAGAATAAAAGCAATAGAAAGGAAAAGATACGGCAGATGAAAGTGTTTCTTAAGAATATGAGATCTACTTTAAATCAATTTTTTTTCGAATTCAAATCATGTAGAGAGAGTGATTTCCTAAAGTAGTCGTCTATTGGTGATGAGCAATAATTGTTAATCAAAATAATAAAACAAATATATATTTAATACAGATGACCTTCACCACATTGAATAAGACGTAGGATTGGTACCATTATTATTGTTATTATTAATTTCTACCTCACCTTCGTGTTTCACTCCATCGACAAGATTGGTATTATTCTGAATACGGTCACCGCTCGGAGATATTGGCTCATGGTTGATTGGTGAATTCAATTCATCTTTAGGGGAAAGGAGATCGTAGTTGGGTACCCTCATATTATCAGGTAATGACAGATATGATGATGTTACGGTTGGAAGAATTTTCTTCTTGTAAGAATCTCGTACGACGGTAGAAAACTCAGTGGAGGTCAAACTAGGATTTGCTGAGTTTAGAGTCGGAACCGATCCAGAACTATCTGAGTTGAATGACGGTACATGATGAACATAAGTCCTCCCCATAGTTGCAGCGTTAGCAACATTTCCAGCGATTCCAAATCCACCGTCTGAAGCTGAAGCACGACTTTGATTATCAGATAAACGACTATCTGATAAACGCTCGGATAAATCGTCTTCAACATTTGCAGGGAACATTTCATTAATATTGTTTGGAATAGGTCTTGATTGAGTCGCGTAAGTACTTTCAAGATTACTCATACTTGCAGAAGGTGGAGGCGGAACGGCCCGATAATCCATATTGGAAAAGCTCTTCGTGTGATATAATTGATCACGTGGAGAGGACGCAGGAGGCATTGCGTAAGTCGAAGGCGGACGGACGTTTGAGTAGTTGTTAGATTGCTGTGGAGGCATTGGAATAGGCTGCGGTTGTAAGTAAGTATTACTTTTACCTGTTATGAAATTATTAAAATTGTCAGTAAGATGGCCGAATGAGCTAATTTTACCTAATGCTCCTGAGTCCAAAGAAGGATCACTTCCATGCATCTGATGTGGTAAAGCTCCATGGAGAGAATGAACAGGCCCTGAAACACCCGCTGAAGAGGGGTAATTAAGACCTCTAGTATTGGAATATTCCATCGGTCTAACGTAAGGACCGCGATTAACGGCAAAACTGGACCCTCGTCCCCCTCCATGACCTATGTCCTGTTGAGGATACATCGATCCACGTCCACGATTATAATTTGATGGTTGTTGCTGGAAATTGTTATTACGCTGATTATTTCTTTCCATACTCATTAAAATTTGATTTAATTGATTACTAACACTACAATCAAATGTAATTTGATTGATTGTTACTTGATGTAAATTTTGTACTGCCATTAAAGCTGAATTAATTCCTTCTGGTGTTAATGGATAATGGACAAATCCATAACCATTTTGTACAGACATTTCCTACATAGAAAATTCGTCAGAAAACCCCTTGTAAGATTTACCGAAAGCGATTGATGCTTACCGGGTCAACGCATGTCTTCTTAAGAGCAATTTCAAGAACGTTTCCGAAATTACCAAAAATATCTCGAAGGAATTGTTCACTTATAATAAAATTTAACTAATCAGAGACAGTTAAGGAGAAAATTTTGATGGAAATTTAATGTACAGTTACCTGTTTACTTAAATAACTAATATGAACTTGAGCTGTGCGAGAACCTTTTGCAGTAGGTTGAGGAAGACTTGAATTGCTTAGATTTGGATTCGATTGGTTTCTAGGCATCCAGCTTGCTCTAAGAAGCATATCGTTACAGAAGGATAGGAAGAGAAGGTTGTATAGAGAACTTACCTCAGCACTTTCCCCATGTAAGTAGCACCATGTAAAGCGCGATATGCTGCTTCAGCGCTTTCAATAGTATAATAGTTTAGAATACCGTAAACAGAAATGACATGATTTCTGAAATCTCTTTTAATCTCACAAGATTTTACACGACCATAACTTTGTGCTAACATGAGTAAATCCAATTCTTTACATTCTCCTGGTAACTCGGAAACCACGAGTGAGTCGACTACCCCAAGAGTTGGTTGTTGTTGCTGCTGTGGTCCAGGTTGAGAAGATGGTGGTTGTATCAAATAACTCATGTCAGGTAATTAAATAATTTAAAAACAAAAAAATCAAAGAATATAATAAAAAGGGATAAAAATAGGGCGACGAAAGAATAAAGAAAACTGAAGGAAGAACGAAAAATGAACGAAGTAACAAAAATAGTAAGTTGAATGAATCAGGCAGATAATAACAGAAGTTAGAGGAAAGCAAGAAGAAGGTTTTGATGGAGACGAATGGTTAAGAGAGAGAGAGAGAGAGAGAGAGAGAGACACCCACAGTGCAAGATAATATACACGTGAAGAAGATATATTCACCAAGCGCAATGATTGATGATTTTTTTTTTCAGGATAATTATTAACCAATGGAAATAATTAATTAGTAGATCATGAAAAAGAAAAGCCAAGGAAAGATTCAAGATAGAGGTGCTCGGTAGAGTTGGATGTATAACTAGAACTGAAAAAAAAAACAAAACAAAAGAAGCAAGGTTCTTTCTGAGAATGCTTTTCTAACCTATTTCAATAAGAATCAGAATTTGAGCCAAGCCACTTGATCACACTCCCTAAAAAGAAGAGCAACAACCAAAACCCTGACTCATCACCACTACCACCTCAACCGAACACCTCTGAAATACAAGATCTTGTGACCCACACCGCCAGAACGCTTCGTTCAACTTAGAAAGGTTCTGACGCACTGCAATTCTGTTTGTGCACTTCGGAAAAAGCACAAAAAGGCACTCTTCAAAGTGCATGGCATAATTCAAAATGCGTTGCCATATTTTGAAAATTAATGGCAAAAGGTAACTACTTTCTCCACACACAATTGCCAAACCGTTTTTAGCAGACAAAAAGAGACTCGTTACTCGACTAATCTTTCCCTCATCTTTAACGGCTGATAAAATTCTCCCACTATTACTCGCTTGTGAATCCAAACCTAACAACAACAAAGAAAAAAAGTATAAACAATGAAAAAAAAACTTCTAACAAAGCTTTTCATTTCTAGTGATTAAAGGAAGTTGCACTACAACTTTACTACCGTTACTTAGAGAATAAAATCACCAAAATCGTGTGGAAGAAGACAAATTTTGGTTCTCTTGCCCCCTTTGCAAAAAGAAGACACAAGTACAATGATTTTGTGGGAGGGGCGGTGAATAATGGAGTCCAAAAGGCAAATATAAACCTTCCTAATCAATTTATTAAAGGCAAACGCAAGGGATATCAATCGACAAAAGAGTAACTATTTTAGACATTTGAATTCTTCCAGAACCTTAAATGAGAAGAGGTATAAGTCAATCTCAATAAAAGGAAAGAGAAGATACGAGTATGAGTGACCGAATTTTGGAGAGAATAAATAAATGTCTCATGTTTAAAAAAGCAGAGAAAAAATGAAAAGACTATCAACTTTGACAAACCTTTTTTCTCAATTAAACTTTATCCTTCCCTGTGAAAATTTTGAAGATCAAGCGATTGGCATATAGAAATATACTGTATCCTAGAATAGACTTTTGTTACATTACAAAAAATCAATTTTCCCTCCCCTCTTTTAAGCAGACGAAGTAACTTTTAATTTTTTCGTCTTTTTCTGAACTTTCTCAGTTGGTTGAACATCTTCTTCAAAATGATTTGTAGTATTATCGGCATCATCATCATGACTTCTCTTCTTCTTTCCTTTCTTATCTTTGGTCTTCTTATCAGCATCAACCTTTGGAACTATCTCGACCTCAGACTTATCCTTGATAATAGAAACAAGATGAGGAATTTCCTTCTTATTCCCCAAAGATGATCGAATATTATCATCGGATACTTTAATTTGATGTTTCTTTAAATCAGGATCAGACATCATTAACTTCTTTTGTTCTTTGCGAACATCATCCTCTTCTTCCTCTCTCTCATCATCACCAGAAACCTTAATATCAGAATCATGATTTGACTTTCTCTCAATACGACTAGTAGCACTAAACACACTAGCAGCAGTCCCCTTATTATTACTGTTATTATTAGACTTGATTCCATTATTCGTTTTACCATCTAATTGTTTTTCTTCTTTTAATTCAATTAAACGTCGGAAATGATTTGATATCTTTCTAACAGTTTTATTGAAAAATGCTAAAATTTGATTTGATGGTAAATCTAATTCATTACCAATCGAATCAATATCACGATGTTGTAAACCAATGGCTAATAAGATAGCAGCCTGTAATAGACTGACACGTACTTGTCCACCTAATCTACCTTGAAAGAATAATCTTGCCATAATGGGTAATAAATCTAATATCATATGATGATCAACAAGATTTCTTGAATACATTTCTAATCGTTTCATATCATAATGATTAAAATGAACAGTAACAAGTTCTTCAACATTTAATATACCACGACCATTCGTCATTGCTAATGCTGTATTATTAATAGGAGTAGAAGTAGGATCATCACCATCATCATCAGCATTACTATTAATCGCTGCGGTAAACTGTCTTTCAGGATCAATTAATGTTAATGCCATTGATGATGATAAATGTTGGAAGGTATAAGATAATAAAGAAATTAAACGGAAACGATAATCATGAATGAAAGGTCCTAACCAACCATTCTGTGGTGTATTATTATCATAGATACCACTGGTATCTAATTCCTTTAATGCAATACAAGAATGTTCACCAGTTAATTCATTCGTTGTTTGACGTAAATAACAGACTTTAAAACCTTTACGATTCCAAAAATTTAATAATTCATTTGTTAAACCAAATGATACACCTAACCAATGTAATCGTTCGGCTGGACGATCAGCAATCGGCGTTAATAATGGTGGTAATTTATTACGTGGTATAATCATTTCATCTTGTAATGATAATGATTGTCCTAATTCTTCTTCGGAACGTTGAATTGCTTCTTGATTTAATTTATTATGAGAACCTTCACCACCAAAGATTTGCATGGAGGGTAAGATGGTTTGAATCGTTAATTCACCTTGGAAATAAGAGATTAATAAATCCATTGCACGCGATCCATATCCCATCTTTTGAACATCTAATAAAGAAGAGATAAGATAAGGTTTGTAGAGGAGATGGGTTTCTTACCTGGATGAGTTGCAATACGAACGACTCTTGCACCAGATAATGATGCAAATTCACTATCATTAAACTGTTGAGCTACAGTCCATGGAATCATATCACCTGACGCTTTATTACCCTTGGATAATTCAGTTTGTATTGACTTTTGTGAGATTCTTCCTTCAAAAGCAACTTGAACAATACAAAGAACATCGGGCAATGATGACGAAGATGAGGAGGAAGATGATGACTTTTGTGGACCTAATAATACAAATAAACGATGTGCTGGTGCATCTGATAAAATTTGTAAATCATTTGGTGAATTTTTATAATGTGCTGATGTATATAATGCCCATATTCTTTGTAATAGATTCTCGGCTAATGGATGATATGAAAATAATGCATCGCGATCAACAAGATATAATTCACAATCTTTAGGTGCTGGTATATTAGATACAATACGTGATACATTTTGATTGACATCTAAACATAATAATTGATGTAACCAACGTTCTACAGGATCATTAGATGAATACCGGATTGGTACAGATAAAGTAATCTCTGTTAATACACGTGATGCATCAGATGAATTTTGTATAAATGCATTTGCTGCAGTTTTCCAACGTTCTTCATGTAATTTACGTTCACCTTTTTTCGTACCACCTTTATTACCGGAAACTGATGCCGCAGCGGCATTCGCTGCTGCATTAATCGCAGCACCTTGTTGTACACGTAATTGTTGAATTAATTTCAAGGATAAAGAACGACCAGTGCCTTCATAACCATTGATGGTAGAAGACAAGAAGACAAGGTAAGGACCCATGAGTTTCTTTACAGTAGGAAGAGGGATTGCAGCAGCTTCATCAATGGCAACTAACTCTGCTTGAGCTAATTTCAAATGATCAGAAGGATTAACATACTGGATGGTTTGACGATGTTGACGAAAGATATTAATTCGTACAACAACTTTACCAATTTCATCAATGTGTTCATGAATCACCTAAAATAAGGAGGATTAGCATGGAAACAAGAACTATAGCAGGTGGCTATCAACTTACTTCAAAGTCTAAATGTTCTGCATAATTTAATGCTTTTAATCCTTCAATTACGAAATCAAAACAAGTTTTAAGATTTTCTGGAGAAGGTGCAGTCACAAAGACATTCGAATAGCCAAAAGCAATGGATCCAGCAAGACAAAGACCAATGGCAGCGGATTTACCACGACCTCTTCCAGCCGTTAAAGAGACAGTGCTACGCAACGAACGATCAGAAATCGCATCCAAGAAAGACATGATGGCTTTGGCTTGATCTAAAGTCTTGCTTAAGGCAACCAGGTTGCCTACATGAGGTGTGTTCACCAAAGAACCTTTTAACTCTGATAATTCAGGATCTTCCACTTCACCACCATCAGCAACAAGAGCATCGGTGGAATTTTCATAATCTGATCCAGAGGTTGGAAGGTAATTAACCTTGCTACTAATAGGTAAGATGTTTAGCTCATCATCAAGGACAAGGCAGTTAGCACAATCACCCAATGATAAAATGAATCTTTCATTAAATCTCGGTACAACCTCGTGATGAGATTCAGTACGGAAACGACTATGAACGTCCATTGAAAGAGTGTATAATTGTTTTAACGATTTAACCGTCTTTAAGAGAATAATAACAATTCCACCACCTTCAACAGTTTCAATGGTACGTGCTAAAACATTGGGTGTAATTGCTTCAAAGTCTTGTAAAACACACATACCAAAGGTTTGACCTAATACTTTATCAGTTTCTTTGTAGTAGGTCCAACGAATGTTAGTGGATGAAATAAATAAATCAAAAGGATCATCACGATCAGGATCATATAAACCTCTTGATTGTTGCTTCTTAATATCCTTAATACGCTTTTTACGATGTGTACTAAATCCTAATTCCTTTTTATAACACCATAAAACAGATGGACGTGCCTTTACACGTGCTTTTGATAAAATACGATGAATATTTTCAACTTGATCTTTACCATGATCACCAACTAATATAAATAAACTACGATGATTTTTCTTAATACCATGTTCAATTAAACCACGTACACGAGGATCAACCTTCTTTTTCACCATTTTTCTCAATGAAATTGGATTGAAATTGTAAACTATACCTCAACACCAGTCAATAAAAGTTGTTTGCACTTAGGAGATACGGTGTAAAATAATGAAAAGACTGGAAAGCTTTGCCATTCATTCCTTTGCTTTGTGTCAGGAAGATTATTTAGTTGATAGTAAATCACATAAATCACTTTCATAAGATGAGTCAAAAGCAAAAGAAGAGAAGTTCAGATTATGAAGAAGGTGGTAAAAAATCGAACAAGCGAAGGGAAAAGAGAGAGGAAGAAGAAGATGAATCAATGTTAGTAGATGAAGAGACTGGATTAGTCTTTGAAGATCCTTATGGAGATGAGTATGAAGAGGAAA
>VFQN01003201.1_pt1 | contig 23843 bp, 25 predicted proteins | sample 3512371 | NCBI WGS metagenome assembly VFQN01 (sample SAMN10412370, study PRJNA504923) | tailings metagenome | isolation source: Replicate 2 from Balatoc abandoned mine | place: Philippines: Itogon, Benguet | collected 2017-08-28
CCCTCGGCGCCCACCAGCAGGTGCGCGAGGTTGACGCTGCCGTCGGCGGTGTAGGGGCGTTCGCTGCGCGGCCGGAAGATGTCGAGGTTGTAGCCGGCCACCCGGCGCATCACCGTCGGCCACTGGGCGTCGATCTCCGGCGCCAGCGCCTGCGCGAGCCCGCGCACGAATTCGGCGATGTCGCGCTCCTTCGCGCCCAGGGTGTGCAGCGGTCCGAAGTCGAGCTCGCCGCCGTCGCTGGCCCAGGCGGCGATGCGCTCGACGTTGTGCACCATGTTGCCGTAGGCGATGCTGCGGCTGCCGCAGGAATTGTTGCCGGCCATGCCGCCCAGCGTGGCCTGTGCGCTGGTGGAGACATCGACCGGGTACCACAGGCCGTGCGCCTTGAGCTGCGCGTTGAGGTGGTCCAGAACGAGGCCGGGCTCGACCACGGCCTGGCGCGCGTCGAGGTCGAGCTCGAGCAGGCGGCGCAGGTGCTTGCTGAAATCGATCACCAGCGCCGCGCCGGTGGTCTGGCCGCACTGCGAGGTGCCGCCGCCGCGCGGCAGCACCGGCGCGCCCATCTCGCGCGCGACCTGCAGCGCGATGGCGACGTCGCGCTGCGTCTTCGGCACGAACACGCCGACGGGCATGATCTGGTAGATCGATGCATCGGTGGCGTAGCGGCCGCGCGAGGCGGCATCGAACAGCACCTCGCCTTCGGTCTCGCGCGCGAGGCGACGCGCCAGTTCGTTGCGGTCGGCGAGCACGCTCGGGGGCAGCGGCGCATTCATGCGCGTTGCGTCCCGTGGCCCTGCAGCGCGCCGTGCTTCATCAGCTCGAGCACCGCATCGCGCTTGTGCATCAGGTGCTCGACCAGCAGCGCGCGCAGGCCGGCCGCATCACGCGCGGCCAGCAGCTCGACCATGCGCTCGTGCTCCTTCACCGCGCGCTTCCACTTGGCCTCGTCGAAGTTGCTGCGAAAGCGCAGCGCCTGCAACCGCGCGTTCACCGTGCGCCAGGTCTGCGCCAGCACCGGGTTGCGCGCCGCGGCGTTGATCTGCGTGTGGATCTGCGCGTTGAGGCGGTAGTAGGTGGGCAGGTCGCGGCGTGTCCAGGCGGCCATCATCTCGTAGTGCAGCGCGCGGATCTCGCCCAGCTCGGCCGCGGTGATGCGCTGCGCCGCCAGTTCGCCCGACTGGCCCTCCAGCCCGGCGATGACCTCGAAGGTGTCGGCCACGTCCTGCGCCGACATCTGCGCCACCACCGCGCCGCGGTTGGGAAGCAGTTCGACCAGCCCCTCGGCCGCGAGCATCCTGATCGCCTCGCGCAGCGGCGTGCGCGAGACGTTCAGCAGCTCGGCCAGCTCGCGCTCGTTGAGCTTGGCGCCAGGGGCTAGCTGCCCCTCGACGATGCGCTGGCGCAGCCGCACCGCGACCTCCTGGTGGAGCACCTGGCGGGGGATGGAGATGATCTCGGCCATGGGTCGGTATGCAATCTTCGGGGTGTCGTGCCCGGGGATTCTAGGGCAGCTTCGCTTGACAAATGCATTTTGTATGCAAAACTGCGCCGCATCCAGGAGCTCCGAATGATCCCTCTCGACCAGCATCCCAGCGGCCGCCACTTCCTGCAGATTCCCGGGCCGAGCCCGGTGCCTGACCGCATCCTGCGGGCGATGAGCCTGCCCACCATCGACCACCGCGGCCCCGAGTTCGGCCGGCTCGGCCTGAAGGTGCTCGCCGGCATGCAACAGGTCTTCCGCACCCAGCACCCGGTGGTGATCTATCCGGCCTCGGGCACCGGCGCCTGGGAGGCCGCGCTGGTCAACACACTGAGCGCGGGGGATGCGGTGCTGATGTTCGAGACCGGCCACTTCGCCACGCTGTGGAAGAAGCTCGCCGAGCGCATCGGCCTGAAGCCAGAGTTCCTCGCGGTGTCCGGCACCGATGCGGCCACCGGGCTGCCGTGGAGCTGGCGGCGCGGGGTGCAGGCCGACCTGATCGAAGACCGCCTGCGCGCCGACACCGGCCACTCGATCAAGGCGGTGTGCGTGGTCCACAACGAGACCTCCACCGGCGTGACCAGCGACATCGCCGCGGTCCGCCGCGCCATCGACGCTGCCGGCCACCCGGCGCTGCTGATGGTCGATTCGATCTCGGGCCTGGCCTGCGCCGACTACCGCCACGACGAGTGGGGCGTGGACGTGACGGTCAGCGGCTCGCAGAAGGGCCTGATGCTGCCGCCGGGCATCAGCTTCAACGCCATCTCGCCGAAGGCGCTGGCGGCGAGCCGGACCGCGACGCTGCCGCGCAGCTTCTGGGCCTGGGACGAGATCGTCGAGATGAACAAGACGGGCTACTGGCCCTACACGCCCAATACCAACCTGCTGTACGGACTGTCCGAGGCGCTCGATTTGATCCTCGAGCAGGGGCTGGACGCGGTGTTCGCGCGCCACCAGCGCTGGGCAGAGGGCGTGCGCAGCGCGGTGCGCGCCTGGGGGCTGCCGATCCAGTGCGCCGACGCGTCGGTGTACTCGCCGGTGCTCACCGGCGTGGTCACGCCGCAGGGCGTGGATGCCGATGCGCTGCGCCAGCTGATCCACGAGCGCTTCGACCTGTCGCTGGGCACCGGCCTGGGCAAGGTCAAGGGGCGGATGTTCCGCATCGGCCACCTCGGCGACTGCAACGACCTGACGCTGATGGCCGCGCTGGCCGGCGTCGAGATGGGCTTCAAGCTGGCCGGCGTGCCCATCGCCGGCAGCGGCGTGCAGGCGGCGATGGCGTTCTTCGCCGCGCATCCGCAGCAGCCGCCGATGCGCGCCGCCGCCTGAAGCGACTCACCGATCACCACGACAGGAGACAAGCCCATGCAACGCCGTTCCATCCTGAAAGCCACGGCCGGTGCGGCCGCCACGCTGGCCATGCCGCGCGTGTTCGCGCAGACCTGGCCGAGCGGGCCGATCCGCATCATCGTCGGCTTCCCGCCGGGCGGCGGCACCGATGCGCTGGCGCGCGTGGTCTCGACCAAGCTGACGCAGATGTGGAACCAGCAGGTGATCGTCGAGAACAAGGCCGGCGTGGCCGGCGTGCTCGCCGCCGACTACGTGGCGCAGCAGGCCAGCGACGGCACCACGTTGCTGATGGCGCACATCAACAGCCATGCGCTCGCGCCCAGCCTGCAGCCCAAGCTGAACTACAGCGTCGAACGCGATTTCGTGCCCATCGTGCTGGTCGGCGTCACGCCCAACCTGCTGATCGCCAACCCGAAGGAGGAGGCGAAGACCGTGAAGGACATCGTCGCGCTGTGCAAGAGCAAGCCGGGGCAGGTGAGCTTCGGCTCGGCGGGCAACGGCTCGGCGCAGCACCTCGCGCTGGAGTCGTTCAAGCTGCAGGCCCGGGTCGACGCGATCCACGTGCCCTACAAGGGCAGCGGTCCGCTGCTGACCGACCTGATGGGCGGGCAGATCCAGTACAGCTTCGAGACCATGACCGCCGCCACGCCGCACGTGAAGAGCGGCAAGGTGCTGGCCATCGCGCAGACGCGCACCAAGCGCGCCAAGGGCCATCCCGGCGTGCCGACGATGGAGGAGCAGGGCTTCCTCGGCTTCGAGGCCACCACCTGGTACGGCCTGGTCGGCCCCGGCAAGCTGCCGGCGCCGATCGCGCAGAAGATGAACGAGGACGTCAACAAGGTCCTCGCGATGCCCGACGTGCAGGAGAAACTCGACACCTACGGCGCCGAGGACGGCGGCGGCACGCGCGAGAAGTTCGCCGCCTTCATCCGCGCCGAGACGGCCAAGTGGGCCAAGGTCGTCAAGGACGGGAACATCAAGATAGAGAGCTGACCGGCAGCTCCAGCACGAACTCCGCGCCGCCCTCCGGGTGGTTGCGGGCGGTCAGCCGGCCGCCGTGCTGCTCGACGATGCCGTAGCTGATCGACAGCCCGAGCCCGGTGCCCTTGCCCACCGGCTTGGTGGTGAAGAAGGGGTCGAAGATGCGCGACAGGTGCTCGGCCGCGATGCCCGGGCCGTTGTCGCGGAAACTCAGCCGTGCCACGTCGCCCTCGCGCTGCAGCGACACCCACAGTGCCGGCGCCGGGTTGTCACGCGTGGCAGCGGCGTCGTAGGCGTTCTGCACCAGGTTCATCACCACCTGCAGCAGCTGCCCGGCGTTGCCGTGGATCGTGCAGGGCTCGCCCGGCGACCAGTGCACCGCGAACGCCGGTGCCGTGCCCTTGCGCACCCAGTGGATGGCGCGCTCGATCACGCCGTTCAGATCGACCTCGCTGCGCTCGCCGCGGTCCATCGCCGAGAAGCGCTTGAGGCCCTGCACGATGTCGGCGGTGCGCTGCGCGCCCTCCAGCGTGCCTTCCATCAGCGAGGGCAGGTCGGCCAGCAGGTGGTCGATGCGCAGCTTCGCGCGCAGCCTCGCCTGCTCGTCGGCATCGGCATGCGCGTGGATCGCGCCGAGGTACTCGCGCAGCCGCTCGGTGTAGCGCTGCAGCGCGTGCACGTTGCCGAGCACGAAGCTGATCGGGTTGTTCAGCTCGTGCGCCACGCCGGCCACCAGCCGGCCCAGCGAGGCCATCTTCTCCGAGTGCAGCAGCTGCTGCTGGGTGCGCTTGAGCGCCTCGTGCGCCTCGCGCAGCTGGTGGTAGGCGCGCTTGAGTTCGCCCAGCGGCCGGCCGACGAAGACGTGGCCGACCAGTTGCCCCGCGCCGTTGAAGCGCGGCGTGATGTTGAAGTCCACTGGCACCGGCTGGCCCTGCGCGTCGGTCAGGTCGATCTCGACCGTGCTGCCGCGCCGCGGCGCGTTGGTCAGCGCGGTGCGCAGGCGCTCGCGGTGCGCATCACCAGCCAGCAGCTCGGCGAGGTGGCGGCCGCGCAGCGCTTCGTCGCCGCGGCCCACCAGCTCGCGCAGCGCGGCGTTGGTCTCCTCGATTCGGCAGCCTTCGTCGCAGGCCACCAGCACGTCGCTCATCGCGGTGAGCAGGCTGAAGATGAACTGCTGCGACTGCTCCAGCTGGGCGTTCTTCTCCTCGAGCGCGATCTCGTCCTGCACCAGCTGCGAGTACACCTCCTCCATCTTCTCGATCACGTCGAGCCAGGCGGTCTCGTCCATGCCGTCGATCTGGGCCAGACCGTGCAGGGGCGGACGGGGCGTGGTGCTCATGGCGTCAGTGCACGGTGCAGACCATGCAGGGATCGAAGGAGCGCACGATGTGCTGCACGGCCACCGGCGTGTCCTCGCCCTCGCGCACCGGCGCGCCTTCGAGCGCTGCTTCCAGCGCCCCGGGCGTGCCGGCGGCGTCGCGCGGCGAGAAGTTCCAGCTCGTCGGCGCCACGATCTGGTAGCGCTCGATGCGGCCATGGCGCACGCTCAACCAGTGGCCGAGCGCGCCGCGCGCCGCTTCGGTGAGGCCCACGCCCTGCGCTTCGTCGGGAAGCCGCTCGGTGTGGAAGAAGGGCTCGCGCGGCGCGAGCGCCGCGAGCCAGCGCTCCATCATCGGCAGCACGCGGGCCAGCTCGATCAGCCGGGCGAGCACACGGCTGCGCACATTGGCGCCGGCGCGCGCCACCGCATCGCGGATCAGTGGCTGAGCACTGGCAAGCTGCCGCGCGATCGCACCGGTCTCGACCACACGCCCGCCGAGCCGCGGGGCCTTGTTCCAGGTGTAGGCGCCGGGCTTGTCGGCCCAGGGCTCGGTGTGGCCTTCGCGCGGGTGCAGCGGCGCATCGCCGGCGAGCCAGGCGTGGGTGGCGTCTTCGCGGATCGCGTCGACGTCGACCGGCTGCACCACCTGCAGCGTGTCGTCCCACACGCCGCCGGGCAGTTCGAAGCTGTCATCCGGCAATCGATAGGCGCCGTAGCTCAGCGTGAGGCCGGGGCCGCGGCCGAGCGCGTGCAGTTGCAGGTCGTCGGCCACGGTGAGGAAGAAGCGCAGGTCGCCGCGTTGCGGATCGACCGCCTGCCACGCCGCCAGTGCGGCCTCGCCATCGAGCGCGGCCACCTCTTCCAGCGGCGCGCCGAAAGTGGTGGCCTCGAGGAAGGCGCGGAACTCGCGCACCTTGGCCAGCAGCCGGATGCGCTCGGCGGCTTCCACCGCGCGCGCGCTGCCGCCGGGCTGCACGCTCAGCGTGTGCGGCCACTTGCCGCCCAGCGTGCCCATGATCTCGAACCAGCGTTGCCGGGCTGCGATCGCCGCGCGTGCGTGCTCTCCCGCCAGCGCGGCGAAGCGCCGCACGCCCTCGGCGAACCACGGCCGGTCGGCATACACCGGCCGGGTGAAGTCGGGCATGAAGAACAGGTAGAAGTGCGAGAGGTGGTCGGCCAGGTTCTCGCACGCGAGCATCAGGTTGGTGACGTGCACGCCGTTGGGCGGCACCGCCACGCCGCTGGCATCGGCGATGGCGCGTGCCGCGGCCACCGACTGCGACACCGAGCAGATGCCGCAGATGCGCGGCACGATCACCAGCGCATCCTGGGGCGCACGGCCGGCGAGCATCTGTTCGAAGCCGCGGTACATCGGGGCGTTGACGCGGGCGCCGGCCACGCGGCCGTCGGCGATGTCGAGCTGCACCTCGAGGTCGCCCTCGACGCGGTTGAAGGGGCCGACGACCAGCCGCGTCATTTCAGCCGCGTCTTCTTCACGGCGGGCGCCACCACCACGTGGTCGGCCGTGGCGTTGCTCTTCACGCGCTTCGGCGTGGCGCTCTTGGACAGCGAGGCCAGCGCCACGAACCAGGCCTTGGGCATGTCGGTGGGCAAGCCGATCGGGATGCCGGCCAGCTTGGGCGTCTGGTGGTACGGGTGGCCCGGATCCTGGAAGCCCGGCTCGGTGCAGCTGATGCAGGCGTAGCCGCCGCGGGTGCACGAGCCTTCGCCGTTCCACAGCCGCGTGTTGCAGTCGGCATGGGCCTGCGTGCCCTTGCAGCCCATGTTCTCCATCATGCAGCCGAGGTCGGACGGCTTTTCCGCGCTGGCCTTGAACTCGTAGTACTCGTTGCGCGTGCAGCCGTGGTGCACCAGCTGGTCGGCGTAGAAGCGCGGGCGGTGCAGCGGGTCGAGGTCGTCGGCGCCGAACAGGTTCGCGGCCAGCGCCATCAGCGTGTCGACCACCCAGCCTGGGTGCGTGGGGCAGCCGGCGACGTTGATCACCGGCAGGCCGCCGCGGGCCGTGAAGTCCGCACCGAGCAGGCCGCCCGCGCGGTCGCCGTCGTACTGCAGGCCGCAGGCCTCGGTGACGTTGGGGCCGGTGGCCGTGATGCCGCCCCAGGCTGCGCACGAGCCCACCGCCACCACGTGCGTGGCGACGGCCGCGAGATCGCGCACCCAGTGGATCATCGGCACGCCGGTGCCGGCCAGCAGGTGGAAGCGGCCGGTGCCGTGGGGCCCGCGCAGCAGCGAGCCCTCCACGCACAGCACGTCGAGCTGCTGCCGGCCGCTGCGGCAGTCTTCCAGCAGCGTGATCAGCTCGCGCCCACTGGCCAGCGACAGCGACGGGTGCCACAGCAGATCGATCCCGCCGGCCTTGAGCATGGCCGGAAAGTCGGCCGTGTCGGCGCACAGCAGCGACATGCTGCAGCCGCCGCAGCCGCCGCTCTGCAGCCAGAGCACGTTCATCACTTGTCCTCCAGCCCGAAGCGCTGCAGCTTGGCGCGAAGGCCCACGCGCGACAGCCCGAGCTCCTTCGCCGCATGCGTCTTGTTCCAGCGGTGGCGCAGCAGCGTCTCGCGCAGCACCATCGCCTCGATCGCATCGAGCCGCTCGGCCAGCGTGCCGCTGGCGGGCAGGGCGTGGCCATTGAGCTTCTCGGCGTGCGCACCGGCCTGGCCCTGCAGCAGCTTGCGCGAGAAGGCGCCGGCCCGCAGCGTCGCGCCCTCGCCGAGCGCCAGCGCGCGGGCGATCTCGTTGCGCAGCTCGCGGATGTTGCCCGGCCAGGGATAGCCCATCAGCACGGCGCGCGCGTCGTTGTCGAACTGCGCCGGCGGCAGGCCCAGCTCGGCCGCCACGTCGGCGAGCAGCCGCTGCGCGATCGGCACGATGTCGCCCGGCCGCTCTCGCAGCGGCGGCATCGCCAGCGTCACGCCGGCGATGCGGTAGTAGAGGTCTTCGCGGAATCGGCCGGAGCGAACGTCGGCCTCCAGGTCGCGGTGGGTGGCGGCGATCACCCGCACGTCGACAGGGATCGCGCGCGTCGAGCCCACCGGGCGCAGCTCGCCTTCCTGCAGCACGCGCAGCAGCTTGACCTGGAAGGCCGGCGAGGTCTCGCCGATCTCGTCGAGGAAGACCGTGCCGCCGTGGGCGCGCTGGAACAGGCCGACGTGGTCGTCGACCGCGCCGGTGAAGGCACCGCGCTTGTGACCGAAGAGCTCGCTCTCCAGCAGCGTGTCGGGGATGGCGGCGCAGTTCTCCACCACGAAGGGCCCGGCGCTGCGCGGGCTGGCGTAGTGGATGGCGCGCGCCATCAGCTCCTTGCCGGTGCCCGATTCGCCGAGCAGCAGCACCGAGAGGTCGTGCCGCGCGATGCGCGCCGCCATCGCGCACAGTGCATCGAGCGGGCTGCCTTCGGCGCGCACGATGCGATCGAAGTCGAAGGCGCTGCGAGCCTGCGCCAGCCGGGCCTGGCCCCTGGCGCGCAGCAGGCCGGGGCCGCTGCGCAGTTCCATGTCGAGCCGTGCCAGGCCATGCTGCAGCGTGCGCGCCTCGGCGGCGCTCTTCACCGTCTGCAGCAGGTGGTCGGGCACCCAGGGCTTGAGGATGTACTGCCAGATGCCGGCCTCGTTGATGCCGGCGATGATGTCCTCGCTGTCGGTATAGCCCGAGATCACGATGCGCACCGCATCGGGCCAGCGCTCGCGCGCCTCGCGCAGGAACTCGACGCCGGTGGTGCCGGGCATGCGCTGGTCGCACAGGATCACGTGCACCTCGCGGCGCGCCATCTGCTCGCGCGCCTCGTCGGCGCCGGTCGCGGTGAGCACCTCGAAGTCTTCCTCCAGCGTGCGCCGCATCGCATCCAGCGAGCGCACCTCGTCGTCGACGAGCAGGACGGTCGCCGTCATGAGCGGTGCACGGCCAGGTGGCGCGGCGTCCAGGCGTGCGGCTTGCGGGTGACGAAGTGGTGGCGGGCCACGTGGTAGCTCGGGTCGAAGCCGTAGAAATTGCGGTGCATCTGCTGCAGTTCCTGCTCGCGGTACGCCGCCAGCGGACGGCGCGCCTCGTCGTCGGCGCGCCGGCGCTGCTTGGCCGCGATGCGTTCGCCATGATCGCACGCCGCGGCCAGCGCTTCGGCCTCGGCCACGGCGCGCCGGCGCAGTGCGTCGCCGTGTTCGGTGAATAACGAGTCGACCAGGCCGAGTGCAGCGCCTTCGGCCGCCGACATCGGCAGCCGGCCCTGCATCACGCGCTTCGCGATGTCCGCGGAACGCGCGTCGCCGACACGCCGCGGCAGCGTGTAGGTCCAGTATTCCGAGCCGTACAGGTTGCCCATGTTCTTGTAGTGCGGGTTGAGCACCACGCCCGCGTGCGCCCAGACCCGGTCGGCCGCGAAGGCGAGCCAGCAGCCGCCGGCGCCGGCGTTGCCGCGCAGCAGCGCGACCGTCAGCCGGTCGGTCATCGTCAGCATCTCCAGCACCACGTCGTCGATGGCGTGGATGTTGCGCCAGGAGGCATCGGCGGCGCTGTCGCCCGGCATCTGCGCGGCGGCCTCGATGTCGTGCAGGTGGATGCCGTTGCTGAAGAAGTCGGTGCCGCCTTCGAGCACCAGCACGCGGGTCTCGCGCGCGCGGGCGAAGCGCAGTGCGTCGCGCAGCCGTTCGCACTGGCGGGTGGACATCGCGCCGTTGTGGAAGTCGAAGGACAGCCAGCCGACGCGGGCATCGGTCGGGCCAGTCTCCTCGTAGCGCAGCTCGTCCCACTCCTGCGCGTCGCGCTGCAGCGCGACGTCCAGCACCGGCAGCCCGGTGCACTCGCCGACGAAGGCGCGCGTGGCCGCGAGCTTGAGCGCTGGCTCACCGGGCGGCGGCTCGGCGCGCACGTGGCCGATCCACACGCCGCCGTCGACCGTGCGGCGCAGCAGCGCCGGGCCGCGCGTGGCCACCACGTCGCCGGGCACGCCGGGCCGGGCGCGCTGCAGCGTACCGGCCGTGGCCGCGTGGGCGTCGTGCAGCCGGCAAGCCCGGCCGAACAGCACATCGGCGACGCCCGGATGGCCGTCGGCACTGCGGATCTTGCGCAGCACGGTGGCGGTGTCGTCCTGTGCCCAGTCGATGGCACGCTGCTCCTTCGGCACCGGCCCCTGCCAGCCTCCGCTCCCGGCGGGTGGCGGTGGCCAGCGTCCCGGGCCGGGCGCCCCCGGCTGCCAGCGCGACAACGCCTCCAGCACCGCCTCCACGGCCGCCTGCGTCACTTCGTGGCGATACAGGCTCGCCTTGCTCGCATCGCTGCGGATCGGGAAGCGTCGGAAGGCCCACACCGGCCCGGCGTCGAACTCGGCGGTGGCCTGCAGCACGGTGACGCCGCCTTCGCGGTCGCCGCGCAGCACCGCCCAGTCGAGCGCCGCCGGCCCACGGTCACCGGGCGGGCCGGGGTGCACCACCAGGCAGGGGCGCACCGACCACACCGACTCCGGAATGCGCCGCTTCAGGAAGGGCGCGATGACGAGGTCGGGGTCGGCCAGCGCCACCGCCTCTTCGGTCACCGCATCGGCGATGTCCAGTTCGACCGTGACCGCATGGCCGGCGTCGCGCAGTGCGCAGTGCAGGCGCTGCGTCAGCCCGTTGAATGCGTGGCACAGCAGCAGGAGCCTCATGCCGTCATCCCTGCGCGATGCGGCGCGCGAGCTGCTCGGCGCCCTTGCGGCCGAGGAAGACCGACAGCTTGTCGCGCACCTCGACGAGCGCCAGCGCGAACTGCTGCGGCGTGGTCGCGCTGCGCAGCGGTGCTGCCACCAGCTCCGCATCGGGCCCGTAGTGCGGCGACAGTTCGACCAGTGCGCGGCGCCACGCCGCCGCGGCATCCGGCGGCACCAGTTCCGCCGGCGGGGCCGGCACCGCGGCAGGCGCGGCCGGCGGCTTCGCCGGCGCCGGCGGTGGAACAGGGCGCAGCTTCGGAACCGCAACGGCCACGCGTTCGACCAGCCCGGCACCGACGAACCGCACCAGCATCTCGGCCGGATCGAAGCCGACGCGGGCGGCGAGTTCGCCCGCCGTCAGCTCGCCATTGATCAGGATCAGCAGGCCGCGCGTGCGCGCATCGAGGCCGAGCGCGCGGTTGCGGATCTCGGCGTGGCCGGCCTCGGTCTTGCGGAAGACGTCGCGCTGCATGCGCCGGCCGCTTCGCTCAGCAGATGCGCGGCAACGGCTCGCCCGAGAGCCAGTCGACGACGCGCCGGCCGCCGAAGGCCGTGGCCATCTGCACGAAGCGCTGCGGATCGTCGGTGACGGTGCCGATGCGCGCCGCCTCGCGGCCCAGCGGGTGCGAGCGCAGCGCCTCCAGCGCGCCCTCGGCCACCGCCGCATCGCAGACCACGATGCACTTGCCCTCGTTGGCGATGTACAGCGGATCCAGCCCCAGCAGCTCGCAGGCTGCGTTGACCTGCGGCTTGACGGGAATGGCCGCTTCGTCGAGCAGCACGCCCACGCCCGACTGCTTGGCGATCTCGTTGAGCGTGGTGGCCAGGCCGCCGCGGGTGGGGTCGCGCAGCGTGCGCACGCTGCCTTCGGGCACCGCCGCGAGCAGCCGCGCCACCAGCGTGTGCAGCGCCGCGGTGTCGGACTCGATCGTGGTTTCGAACTCCAGCGACTCGCGCTGGCTGAGCACGGCCACCCCGTGGTCGCCGATCGTGCCGCTGACCAGCACCGCATCGCCCGGGCGGGCGTGGCGACCGCTGATGCTGCGGCCCGCGGGCACCACGCCGACGCCGGTGGTGGCGATGAAGACGCCGTCGCCCTTGCCCTGCTCGACCACCTTGGTGTCGCCGGTGACGACGGGCACGCCGGCCTCGCGGGCGGCCGCGGCCATCGACTCGACGATGCGCTTCAGGTCGGCCAGCGGAAAGCCCTCCTCGAGGATGAAGCTCGCGCTGAGGTACATCGGCGTGGCGCCGAGCATGGCCACGTCGTTGACTGTGCCGTGCACCGCCAGGCAGCCGATGTCGCCGCCGGGGAAGAACAGCGGCGAGATCACGTGGCCGTCGGTGGCCATCACCAGGCGGTGGCCAGCGGGCACGGGCAGCAGCGCGGCGTCGTCGCCCTGGCGCAGGTATTCGTTGTCGAAGGCGCGGGCGAACAGCTCCTCGATCAGCTGTGCCGAGGCGCGGCCGCCGGCGCCGTGGTTCATGTCGACGCGGCCGTGCCTGAAGTCGATCGGGCGGACGTAGCCGGGCTTGCTCATGCCGCCACCACCGGAATGTCGCGGAAGCGCCCGTAGGTGTAGTGCGCCGCGCAGGCCCCTTCGGACGAGACCATGCACGAGCCCATCGGCGTCTCGGGCGTGCACACGGTGCCGAACAGCTTGCAGTCGGTGGGCCGCTTCACGCCGCGCAGGATGGCGCCGCATTCGCACTGCTTGTGGTCGGGCACGCTGCGGTAGACGAGGCCGAAGCGCTTCTCGGCGTCGAAGCGCTCGAAGGCCGGGCGGATCTTCAGCGCCGAGAGCGGCACTTCGCCGAGGCCACGCCACTCGAAGCTGGAGCGCCGCTCGAACACCTGGGAGACCACCGCCTGCGCCGCGAGATTGCCCTCGCGCGTCACTGCCCGGCTGAACTCGTTCTCCACTTCGGCGCGGCCCTCGTTGACCTGGCGCACCAGCATCAGAACCGCCTGCATCACGTCCAGCGGCTCGAAGCCGGCGATCACCACCGGCTTGCGGTACTCCTGCGCGAAGTGCTCGTAGGGCATCGCGCCGATCACGATGCTGACGTGCGCTGGACCCACGAAGCCGTCGATCGGCACCGTGCCGTACTGGCGCACCTCGGGCGATTCGAGGATGTGCGTGATCGCACTCGGCGTCAGCACGTGGTTGCACAGCACGCTGAAGTTCGCGATGCCTTCGGCCTGCGCCTGGCGGATCACCAGCGCGGTGGGCGGCGTGGTGGTCTCGAAGCCGATGGCGAGGAAGACGACTTCGCGGTCGGCGTTGTCGCGAGCGAGCTTCAGCGCATCGGCCGCCGAATACACCATGCGGATGTCGGCGCCGCGGGCCTTGGCGCGCATCAGCGAGAGCGACTCGGAGGCGGGGACCCGCATCACGTCGCCGTAGGTGCACAGGATCACGCCGCGTTCGAGCGCCAGCGCGATCGCCTGGTCGATGCGGCCGATCGGCAGCACGCACACCGGGCAGCCGGGGCCATGGATCATGCGCAGGTTGGCCGGCAGCAGCTCGGTGATGCCGTAGCGCGAGATCGCGTGCGTGTGGCCGCCGCAGAACTCCATGAAGTGGTAGCGGCGCTGCGGGTCGGCCTCGGCGGCGATGCGGCGCGACAGGGCCTGGGCCACCTCGCCGCTGCGGAATTCGTCGATGTACTTCATGCGGCACGCTCTGGTGTGGACACTTCGGCCGCAATCTCGGCAAACAGGGCCAGCGTCTTCTCGGCCTCCTCGGCGTCGAGCAGGCCGATGGCGTGGCCGACATGCACGATGACGTAGTCGCCGACGCGCGCCTCCGGCGTCAGCGCCACCGAGATCGACTTGCGCACGCCGCCGAGTTCGACCACGGCCTGGTCGGCGGTCTGGAGCTCGACGATGCGGGCGGGGAGGGCGAGGCACATGGTCAGCTTTCCAGCGCGAGGGCGTTCGAAGAGAGAGTGGCGTGCGCAACGCTGCACGCCGCCACCCAGGCCTGGCCGAGCGCGAGGCCGGCGTCGCCGCAGGGGGTCTGGCGCGGGGCGTGCACCGCGAGGCCGGCGGCCTGCAGTTGCCTGGCGAGGCGTTCGCTCAGCACGCGGTTCAGGAAACAGCCGCCGCCGAACACCACCGTGTCGCAGTCGCGCCCGTGCGCGGCACGTGCCGCGGCATCGGCCAGACCGTCGGCCAGCGCGTGGTGGAAGCGCAGCGCGGCGCGCGCTCGTGCGGGCTCGTCGTCGCGCGGAACGTCGAACAGCTCGGCGACCACGCCGCGCAGGTCCAGCGTCGGCGCGAAGGTCGCGGCCTGCGCGCCGTGGGGCAGGGCCTGCGTGGCCAACTGCTCCAGCGCGATCGCGGCCTCGGCCTCGAAGGCCTGGCGCACCGACAGGCCGAGCGCGCCGGCAGCCGCATCGAACCAGCGGCCGGCGCCGGTGCTGGCCGGGCAGTTCAGGCCGCGATCGAGCATGGTCTTCAGGCCCCGGGCGGTGAGTGCGGGCACCGCGCCGGCGAAGCGCGGCTCGATCTCGTCGCCGCGGCCGAGCGCATGCAGCACCGCCGCGGCCAGCCGCCACGGCTCGCGCGCGGCGACGTCGCCGCCGGGCAGGGCGATGGGGTGCAAGTGGCCGATGCGTTCCCAGCGGTGCGCCCGGTCGCCGCCATCGACCCACAGCAGCTCGCCGCCCCAGGCCGCGCCGTCGGTGCCCAGGCCCACGCCGTCGAGCGCGATGCCGATCACCGGTCGCGCGAGGCCGGCCTCGGCGATCACCGCGGCGATGTGCGCATGGTGGTGCTGCACCCCGATCGCCGGCACGCCGAGGCGCTCGGCGAGGGTCTGCGCCAGCCGCGTGCTGTGGAAATCGGGATGCAGGTCGTGGGCGATCGCATCGACGCCGCCTTGCGCGAGCAGCGCCTCGGCGGACTCGTCGAGCGCCCGGCAGGCCTCGGCCGTGCCGAGGTCGCCGTGCAGCGCCGACCAGGCGAGCCGGTCGCCCGCCAGCCGCGCGGCGCGGTTCTTCAAGAAGGCGCCGCAGGCCAGCACCCGCGCGGGGGCGGTGGTCGGCAGCGTCGCGGTCTGATTCATGCCACCTCGGGATGCAGCAGCCACTCGACCCAGGCATCCAGCCCGGCGCCGGTCTTCGCCGACACCAGCAGCACCTCGATGCCCGGGTTGACGCGCCGCGCGTACTCGATGCATTTCGGCACGTCGAAGTCCAGGTGCGGCAGCAGGTCGGTCTTGTTCAGCACCATCAGCTTCGCGGCGGCGAACATGTCGGGGTACTTCAGCGGCTTGTCCTCGCCTTCGGTGACCGACAGGATGGCGATCTTGGCGGCCTCGCCAAGGTCCCACATGGCCGGACAGACGAGGTTGCCGACATTCTCGATAAAGAGCAGGGACTGCGCGTGGTGATGGTCGTGCGCATGGCCGTCGTGCGCATGGTGGTGTGCATGCAGGTGCAGCCGCGAGAACGCCTCCGCCACCATCGGCGCATCCAGGTGGCAGCCCTTGCCGGTGTTGACCTGGATCGCCGCCGCGCCGGTGGCACGGATGCGGTCGGCGTCGTTGCTGGTCTGCTGGTCGCCCTCGATCACCGCCAGCGGCAGATCGGGCGCATGGCGCTTCAGGTATTCGATCGTCGCGCACAGCAGCGTGGTCTTGCCGGAGCCGGGGCTGGAGACCAGGTTGTAAGCCGTCACGCCGTGCGCCGCGAAGTGCGCCCGGTTGGCCGCGGCGATGCGGTTGTTCTCGCCGAGCACGTCGGCCTCCAGCTTGATGGCGCGGGCCTGGCTCATGCCGGGCACCGACACGCGCGCGGCGCCGGCGCCGTAGTGCAGGTCGCCGGTGCGCGCATCCACGGCCACGTGGGCGTGCTCGGGATGCGTGACGGTCGGGTTGGCGCAGCCGCAGACGACGCACATGGCTCGTTCTCCTTCAGTCGTCGTGGACCAGCAGCTCGAGCACGCGCAACTCGGTGCCGCCGGTGGGTTGGATCTGGTGGCCGCCGCACCGCGGGCAGGCGTCGGTGCGCGAGGCGATCTCGACGGTGGCGGCGCAGCGCAGGCACCAGGCCTGGCCGGGCGGTTCCTCGATCTCGATCGCCGCGCCTTCGAGGCAGGTGCCGGGCGCGACGGCATCGAGCGCGAAGCGCAGCGCGCGCACCTCCACGCCCGACAGCGCGCCCGCCTCCAGGCGCAGCTGCGAGACGCGCTTGAAGTGGTCGCGCACGGCCGCGTCTTCGACCAGCTTGACGATGCCGCCGGCCAGGCTCAGCTCATGCATGGGCGGGCTCCGGCATCCACGCCACGTCGAACTCGACGCAGGGGTCGAAGGCCACCGCGGCGCGTGCGGCCTGATCGGCGCGCGTGTCGCCGTGCAGACCCGCCAGCGTCTGCGCCAGCACGCCGTGCGGATGGAAGTTCCACTCGGTCGGCGCGAGCACGCGGCAATCGGCCACGCGCGGGCGCTGCGGGCCGTCTTCCAGCTGCACCCAGTGCACCAGCAGGCCACGGGCCATTTCCGTCCAGGCGACCGCCTCGCCCGGCCCGAGCGGCAGTGCGCCTTCGGCGAGGCGGTCGTGCCCGGCCGGCAGCGCAAGCTGCAGCAGGTCGACGAGGCGGGCGACGAGGCGCATCCACGCATTGTGGATCGGTGCGGAGGCCGTGTCGGCGACGCGGGTCCAGGGGCCGGTCTCGGCCGGGGCGCCCAGCCAGTCGGGCAGCGCGCAGAAGTCGGGTTCTTCGGCCATGCGGCGCGCGAGCCGCGGCAGGGTGGCCAGCGGGGCATCGAGCAGGCGCAGCGGCCGGGCCGGCGTCGTGATCGCCTCCATGGCCACACGCTGGCTGCGCAGCAGCCGTGCCAGCGGCGTGTCGGCCGCTTCGCACCAGTGCGCGGCCCAGGCCAGCGGATCGACGCGCTGTGCGGCCAGCCAGGAGCTCACCGGTTCGGCCAGCCAGTGATGCGCCAGCCACAGGGGCAGGTCGGCCAGCTGGTCGTGCGCGTCGAGATCGTCGCGCCACAGCGGGCAGCTGCGCAGGCGCAGTGCCGGTTCGGCCGCCGGCGCATCGGGCAGCAGGCGGTGCCAGTCGTGCGCGATGCGCAGCACGTGTTCGCGGGCGGTGCCGGCCTGCAGCGCGAGCCGCTCGGTGGGGGTGGACACGGCCACCTCGCCCAGCGCCGCCGCGACGGCGCGGCGTGCCGTCAGGCGGTGGGCATGGGCGCACAGCGTGAACAGGGCGCCCAGTGTGCCGGGCAGGTCCTCGGCGCGGCGGCCGCGGGCCACGCGGGCGGCCAGCATCGGCCGGCTGCTGTGGATCGTGGGCAGCGCAGCGCCGGGGCGCAGGCGCATGCGGCCGGCGAGGTTCACGCCGCCGCTCCCTCGCGCCGGCCGAACAGGAATCCGCGCCGCGCCGGCTGCGCCACGCGCGGCGGCAGCGGGCCGCGCAGTTCCTTCAGCACTTCCTCGGCCGTGGCCACTGCGGCCGCCTGGTCGGCAAACTCGGCCATCGGCGAGAACAGCGAGGCCGCTTCGAAGGCGCCGACGCCGCTCTCGCGGGCGCCGATGAAGTCGAAGCGGCGCGCGCCGATGTCGCGGGTGCCGGCCTGCCCGACGGCGAGCATGGCCACGCCGTCCTGCAGCGGCAGGCGCACCAGGTTCATGCACCAGGGCGTGACCAGCACGCCGAGCGCGACGTCGTCGTCGAGGGGCCGGAAGCCGACCGTCGCCACGGCGAGCCGCGGGTGCACCAGCGGCAGGCCGGCCATGCGCGTGGCGGCGATGTGGGCATAGGCCCGGGCCAGTGCCTCGACGCGGTCGGCGAGCGACAGGCTCATGCGGCGTCCTGCAGCACCATGAACTGGTCGGCCGCGCCGTCGCACTGCGGGCAGCGCCAGTGCGCCGGCAGTTCGGCGAAGGGCGTGCCGGGCGCGACCTGCCAGACCGGGTCGCCCTCGGCCGGGTCGTAGACCCACCAGCAGATCTTGCACTCCAGCCGCGTGGCCGCAGCCAGCTTGGAGACGTCGCCGAGATAACTGCCTTCGAACATCTCAGCTTCCCTGAGCCACCCAGTTGAGCACTTCGCTGAGCCGCTCGGCGGTGTCTTCGAGGTCTTCGGCCGCGGCGCAGGCCACCTCGGGGATGGCGCTGACCTCGACGGTGTTGAGGATCACCGCGTCCTGCGAGTTGTAGTAGACGATCCGCCAGGTGTTGGGCACGCGCGTATCGGTGATGCGGCAGTTGCCGTAGCCGCGCGAGAGGATCACCACACGGCCGGTGCCGAGCTGGTGGTCGAGATGCGCGATGTCCGCCGGCGACAAGGGCAGCAGCGTCAGGTTGACCACATGCGCCACATCGCCGGGCTGCCAGCGCGCGCGCTGGTCGACGAGTTCGGTGAGGATGGGCGGCAGGTTCAGCAGCTCGGCGGGCACCGGCGGCAGCGGCTCGCGGGGTGCGTGGCCGTCGTCGTGCGCTGCGCGCAGCAGCGCGGCCGGGATCGCGCCGACCTCGATGTGGTCGCGCACCGCGCCGTCGTCGTCCGTCGTGATCACCCGCCACACGCCGGCGAACACCGACTCCTGCACGCGCACGCGCACCGCTTCGTCGCCGACCAGCCGGGTCTCCGGCTGCGCGAGCACCTGCGCGCTGACCTCTCCTTCGCCGAGCACCTGGTTGACCAGCGCCAGCTCGCTGGCCGGCAGGCCGTCCAGGCGCACCGGCGCCGGCGCGCGGCCCTGGCAGGCGGTGGTGACGGCTTCCAGCACGGCGGCCAGCACCTCGCGGGCGAGTTCATGGGCGGCGAGCTCTTCCGGCTCGGGCAGCACCGGCGGCCGGTAGGTGTCCATGCCCTTGGGCATGCTCATGTAGTCGAGCGCCTCGTCGTCGTGGCTGCCCGGCCCGAGATCGGCCACCACGGGAATCGGGAAGGGGCGGTGAGAGGCGGTCATGGCGATTTTCCGGTTCAGTGGCAGGAGGGTGCGGCGTGGGCGCTGACCACCGGGATGCCGATGGTCGGCGCGCGCGACACCGGCATGGCCAGCGCGGCTTCGACGAGCTTCAGGTATTCGGTCCAGTCGTGCATGCCCGAGAGCGTGGTGACGTACTGGCCGTCGCGCAGGAACACCAGCGAGGGCCAGCGCTGCGAGCCGTAGCGGCGCGCCACCGCGTCCTGGCTGTCGGGCGCGACGACGCCGATGGCGAACTCCGCCGCCAGCGCGCTGCGCAGCTCGGGCAGCACCACGGCCACGTCCAGGCCTTCGGGGAACTGCACCGGGTCGCCGGCCAGCAGCAGCACGCTGCTGCCCGGGCGGTCGAGGAAGGCGGCCAGCGTGTCGGCCTCGATGCGCGTGGCATCGAAGCGGTCGATCAGGCGCTGCATCACGGGGGGCAGGGTGGTGGCGGTCATGGCGATCTCAGTCGGTGCGGCCGGTGAGGGCGGCCAGCGTGGTGGGGTCCATGCGCGAGGGCAGCGCGAAGCCGGCCTCGGCGGTGGTCTCGGGCGCGCCGGCCAGCGCACCTTGCAGCAGGTCGAGCACGGCGTTGACTTCCGCCGCGCGCTGCGCATCGATGCGCTCGCGCGCCGCGTCGAGGAAGACGAGCAGCCAGTCGCGTTCGGCGCACTCGCCGACCAGCGCGGTGTCGACCCGCTTGACCTCGCCGCGGCCGGCCACCCAGGCGTGGCCGGGCTCGACGCGGATCACCTGCATGGGGATGCCGATGCACATGGCGCTCGTCTCGTCGTCAGCGCGGCAGGAAGCGTTCGTCGCCGACACGGCAGGCCTGCTCGGCCGGTGGCCGGCCGGCCTCGTAGGTGCCGAGCGCCAGCGTGGGCACGGTCACCGCCTCGTCGTGGGCCGGGGCGGCATCGCGCGGCACCGGCCTCGCGCCCCAGGCGCGCAGGCGGTCGAGGCCGAGCGCGAGGGCGTCTTCCAGCGCCGTCTTCACCACCGGGCGCAGGCTGCCGCCGTAGTCTTCCAGTTCCTGCGGCTGGCAGCCGATCAGCAGCACCTGCTCGGGGTACTGCTCGGTCAGCTGCGCGAGCATCAGCACCTCCTGGAAGCCGGTCTGGTGCAGGCTCATCTTCTTGGCGCCCATGAAGCGCGGCACCTCGTCGTTCTCGATCAGCTTGAGCGTGCCGGGTTCGAGGCCGTAGTCGATGGCGTCGAAGATCAGCAGCTTGCCGGCCGCCTGCACGTGCTGGATCAGGTACAGGCCTTGCGTGCCGCCGTCGACCAGGCTCACCGCCTCGCCGCCGTCGTCGAAGGCCCAGCGCTGCTGCAGCGCCTCGACGCAGCGCACGCCGAAGCCTTCGTCGGCCCACAACACGTTGCCGATGCCCAGAACGACGATGGACATGGCCTCAGTCCTTGAAGGTGCGGTAGCCGGAGATCATCGTGCTGACCATGCTCTGCCGGCCCATGATGTCCTCGCGGATCGCGGCGTACACATGCAGGATCACGAAGATCACCATGCCCCACAGGCCCAGGTGATGCCAGGTGTGCACGTCCTGCGACTGACCGAACAGCGGGATCACCCAGCTCGTAAACAGCGTGTGCGCCCAGGAGCCTGGCTGCGTGCCTTCGCCGTACAGCGCGAAGCCGGTGACCAGCATGAACAGCGAGATGAACAGGAAGCCGAAGAACATCGCCGCGCGGGCCAGCGGGTTGTGGCCCACGTAGCGGCTCGGCCTCGGGATCAGGAAGGCGTACCACTTGAGCATCGTGGCCACCTCGCGCCAGTAGACGCGGTTGAACACCGGCAGCGTGAACAGCTCGCGCGCGTGGTGGTTGCCGACCAGGGCCCAGTAGAGGCGGCCGATCAGCCCGACCGCGAACACGTAGCCGGCGGCGAAGTGTGCGAAGCGGATGTAGCCCATCAGGTAGTTGGCGCTGGCCTCGCCGGGCATGGTGGGCAGCGGCGAGCCGATGAAGTAGCCGGTGATCGCCAGCACCACCAGCGACAGCGCGTTGACCCAGTGCCACACGCGCACCGGGGCTTCGTACACATAGACCGACTTGATCGCCGCCGCGCGGGCGACGGCCGACTCGTCGGTGCCGGTGGCGTCGTTGAAGGATTGCGACGGTGTGAGCGACATGGTGGCCTCCCGTGTGCCGCGGTGTCAGACGCGCGCCAGCAGCACGACGCCGGCCAGGCCCAGCAGCGCGCCGCCGCTGCGCCAGATCCACGCGCCGCGCTCGCGCAGCGCCACGCCCAGGCCCACGCCGCCGGCATGCAGCGCGGCGGTGGTGGCGAGGAAGCCGAGCGCGTAGCCGGCCACGCTGGCGCCGGCCGGCAGTTCGGCGCCATGCGCCATGCCGTGCAGCGCGGCGGCCGCGGCCACCAGCGCCAGGCCGGGGGCGGCCGGGACGCGCTTGGCGAAGGCGAGCATCGCGCCGAACATCAGCACCGACAGCGCGATGCCGTGCTCGACGAAGGGCAAGGAGAGGCCCGCCATCGCGAGCAGCGCTGCGGCGGTCATCGCGACCAGGAAGGTCAGCGGCGCGATCCAGCGGCGTGCGCCGTCGAAGGCGGCGGCCGACCACACGCCCACCGCCACCATCGCCAGCAGGTGGTCCATACCCAGCGGGTGGGCCAGGCCCTGGAACAACGACTCGGTGCCGTGGCCGGTGTGGGCCGAGGCGGTGCCGGCGGCCAGCGCCAGGCCGAGGGCGGCCGCGCCGCGCAGAAGCTTCGATGCTTGGTTCATGGTGTCTCCGTCGTTCGTCTTCAGCGCACCTTGACGCGGGTGAGCTCGGCGCCGTCCTCGCTCATCACGTGGGTGGAGCAGGCCAGGCAGGGGTCGAAGGAATGCAGCGTGCGCAGGATCTCGACCGGCTGCTCCGGGTTGACCATCGGCGTGTTCATCAGGCTGGCCTCGAAGGCGCCGATCTGGCCCTTGTGGTCGCGCGGCGAGCCGTTCCAGGTGGTGGGCACCACGCACTGGTAGTTCTCGATGCGGCCGTCCTTAATCTTCACCCAGTGGCCCAGCATGCCGCGCGGCGCGGCCACCGTGCCCACGCCCTTTGCCTCCTTCGGCCAGGTGGCCGGATCCCACTTGTCGACGTTGGCGGTGGCGGTGTCGCCGGCCTTGATGTTGGCGACCAGCTCGTTCCAGTCGTCGAGCATCATCTCGCCGCAGTACTGGCCCTCGAGCGCACGTGCCAGCGTGCGGCCGATGGTGGTGGGCAGCAGCTGCTTGGCCGTGTACTGCGTCTCCGGCAGGCCCAGCGCCTTCGGAATAGCGCTGTTGATCATCATCGCCGAGTACTCGATCTGCTCCTTCGGGCGCTGGGCGAACTGGTTGCCCTTCTTCGCGTGGGCGTAGGCGAGGATGTAGCGCGACAGCGGCCCGACTTCCATCGCGTGGCCGCGCCAGCGCGGCGCCTTGATCCACGAGTACTTGGCCGCCTCGTCGATCTGCTCGATGGCCGTCTTCGTGCCCTTGGTGTTGGCGCCCAGCGCGTAGTTCGGCTCGGTCACGCCGTCCCAGGGGTGCAGCCCCTTGGTCTCGTCGGCGTACTTGTACCAGCTGTGCGTCACGAACTCCTGCACCTGCTCGGGGTCGCGCGGGTCGATCGGCAGGATCTCGTCCCAGTTGCCGTTGAGGATCACGCCGCCGGGCAGCTGGTCGGTGCTCTTGTCGTAGTTGACCTTCGGGTACTCGCCGTAGTCGCTGACGTTGGTGGCCGACAGGCCGCCGCCGTGCAGCCAGCCGGCCTGCTTGTAGATCGTGCCGATCGCCAGCACGTCGGGGATGTAGACGTTCTTGTTGAACTCGATGATCTCGTCGATGCGCGCCTTGACGAAGTTCAGCCGCTCCATGTTGATCGGCGCGCCGGCCGACCCGTCCTTGTCGATGTTGATCGCGCAGGGCACGCCGCCGACCAGGTAGTTCGGGTGCGGGTTCTTGCCGCCGAAGATGGTGTGGATCTTCACCCACTCCTTCTGCAGGTCCAGCGCCTCGAGGTAGTGGGTCACGGCCATCAGGTTGGCCTCGGGCGGCAGCACGTAGGCCTTGTTGCCCCAGTAGCCGTTCATGAAGGGGCCGAGCTGGCCGCTCTCGACGAACTTCTTCAGCCGGTTCTGGATGTCGCGGAAGTAGCCCGGCGAGCTCAGCGGGTGCGACGGCGACACCAGGTGCTGCAGGTCCGAAGTCTTCTTCGGGTCGGCCTTCAGCGCCGACACCACGTCGACCCAGTCCAGCGCATGCAGGTGGTAGAAGTGCACCGCGTGGTCGTGCACCTGCAGCGTCTTGGCCATCATCTCGCGGATCAGGTGCGCGTTCTTCGGGATCCTGATCCCGAGCGCATCCTCCACCGCGCGCACCGAGGTCAGCGCATGGCAGCCGGTGCACACGCCGCAGATGCGCTCGACGAAGGCCCAGGCGTCGCGCGGGTCGCGGCCCTTGAGGATGACCTCGAGGCCTCGCCACATCGTGCCGGTGGAGACGGCGTTGCGGATGACGTTGTTCTTGTCGAGGTTGACCTCGCAGCGCATGTGACCCTCGATGCGGGTCACCGGATCGACGACCACGCGCCTGCCGCTGTCGTCGAGCTTGAAGCCTTGCGTTTCGTACGCGCCCATGGGGTTGGTTCTCCTCGTCCTTACTTGTTGCTGCCCGCCGGGGTGCTGACGCGCTTGATGGCGGAGACCGCCGCATGCGCCGCCACCGCCGCGCCGACCACGCCGGCCGCCGTGCCGCCGACCTTGTCGGCGTTGGCCTCGATGCCGAACTGGTGGATGTCGGTCAGGCGGCTGTAGAACGAGCCCTTGTCCCAGAAGCCGTCTTCCGAGCAGCCGATGCAGCCGTGGCCGGCCTTGATCGGGAAGCTCGTGCCTTCGTTCCACTGCACGGTGGAGCAGGCGTTGTAGGTGGTCGGGCCCTTGCAGCCGACCTTGTAGAGGCAGTAGCCGCGGCGCGCGCTCTCGTCGTCGAAGGCCTCGACGAACTGGCCGGCGTCGAAGTGCGGCCGGCGGTAGCACTTGTCGTGGATGCGCTGGCTGTAGAACATCTTCGGCCGGCCCTGGCG
>VFQN01003203.1_pt1 | contig 23837 bp, 48 predicted proteins | sample 3512371 | NCBI WGS metagenome assembly VFQN01 (sample SAMN10412370, study PRJNA504923) | tailings metagenome | isolation source: Replicate 2 from Balatoc abandoned mine | place: Philippines: Itogon, Benguet | collected 2017-08-28
CCTGCTGTCGCTCCCTTCTCTTAACCCACCTGCTGTCGCTCCCTTCTCTTAACCCACCTGCTGCCGCTCCCTCTCCCGCCGCCGCCGCCTCTGCCGCGCCCTCCCGCCGTCGCTCCCGCTGCTGCTGCCTCCTTCCTCTTCCCCACCCTCCCCATGCCCATCCGTCCCGCCCGCCCCTCCCCCCTCGCTGCTGCCGCCGTACGACTCGTCATCGCTTCCATCGCTGCTGCCGTACAGCTGTCCGCTTTCGTACGCTGCCGTACGGCCGCCCGCCAGCGCCCGCCCCAGGTACAGCTCCAGGTTGTCCATGCAGGTAAGGGACGACAGGTGCCTGCACGTGGTCGGCAATTGGGGTTACGGATGCGGCGTTCGCAGAACGCAAGTGATCCAGTCGTGGCTTGGAGCGGGGTTGGTGGGATTACCACCCGGCACGACAACTGGGTTGGCCGCCTGGTCGAACTAATGTGTGCTTAAGGCAACAAGGGTCGCGCCGTTCCGCCATCAAAGTTGCGCCGCACCCAAACCTATCGTCGCACCGTGTGGTGCTGTGCCGTACCTGTACGGCAGGGCAAGCCCGGCAGGCGCCTGGCGGCCGCTGTGGCGGCCGCGGTGCACACGCCCTCCTTCTCCGTCCCGTTGCGCACGCTCCGATCCGTCGCTGCCGCCGCCATCAACACCACCGTCTTCGTCATCATTATCTGGCCTATCGTCGTCCCCTTCGTCGGGCCCGGGGCACAGCGTGATGTCCCCAAGGTCCGCCAGGGCGGAGAGGGCGGTGAGGGGGGACAGGTCCGCCGACATGAGGCTGGAGAAGCCTGCGACACACCAGTACTCAGGTTACGAAAATGTTACGAAAGGTTACGAAAAGAGTCACATGCAGCCACCATATACACTTCCCAGTGCATACATGGCGTGGCAGGCCCGACAGTGGCCCCCGCAACACATCCCACGCACGCCCCCTGCCAACCACCGATAGGGCAAAGGACTGAAGCGACGGTGGCACATGATTTCAATATGCCGAACGATCGGCTCAACAACCAAAACTTCACGCACCCGCTAGGTCCAGGGACTGCAAGCCCTGCGGAAGGTGCAGCCGGGTGTCCCACGGTTCCCCGTCGCCGTCCCGCCAGGCGCACGCCCTCAGGCACAGGGATGACAGGCGGGGCAGGCGGCGCAGGTCGGGAGGGGCGTCCGTCCACACGAAATCGCTTCCACGCAGGTTGAGGTGCTGCGGGAATGGGAGTCAGGACGGGGGAACCGGTAGTAAACAGCGGTTGCACGATAACATATGTTGCATGATAACATATGCGGTTGCACGATAACATATGCGCCACTGATGCCGCTGGCTTCCACTCCCTTGCATTAGACATGATGCTGTACCCCTGATATGCATTATGCCCACACGCGACATCCTGCCCCCACCTGCAGGCTGCCCAGCTGCTCCAGGGCCGCCCCCGCCATCGGCTCCACGCCGCACTCCACCAGCTCCAGCCGTACGAGCCCGCCGTACGGCAGCGCTGGACCGCCGTACGGCAACATCCGCCCGCCGTACGCCGCCGGCCCGCCGTCACCGGCGTCGCTGCACCCTCCTGCCGTCGCACCTCCTCCGCCCGCCGCCGCCGCTGCCACTGCGAACGAGGATCCTGTACTGTGTACCGTGCCCGCCAGTGCCCCCAGCGCCGCCGCGACCCTCAGCGTGACCCTCTCTCGGGGCAGGGCGGCGCGCAGGGGTGCGGTGGGGTCGCGCTGGCCGAAGCCGCGCAGGGACAGGGACTCGAGGCGGGTGGGGCGCTGGGATACCAGCCTGCAGAGGGGCGAATTGGGTGAAGGGTGGGGAAGGACAGTGTGCAGTGTTGGTCGCTCAGGGGTGCCGTGCGATCGCGCTGCACAAACCTGCACTAGTACTCACAGCTCCAACGCATGCAGGCCCACGGTGCGCGACGGCGCCTCCAGGCCCAGCTCCGCCAGGCGGCCGCCGCGCGCCAGCAGCGCCGCCGCCAGCGCCCTGTCGTACGACAGCCAGTAGCTCCGGAACCTGCCGTACACGGCACGGCTGTACACCGACACGTGCAGCTGGGGGTCTGGCGGGCGGTTGTGGGGGAGGGGGCGGGGGCGGAGGGAGAGGGAAGGTGGTTGGGTATGGCCGCTTGCCGTACAGCCGTCAGGTACGGCAGCGTCCAGCCCGTCGTGCACCTCTGGCGGCAGCCAACGACTTGGTGACCGCATGCCGTAATGCCGTAGATGCAATACATCACGCTTGTACGCACCTTCCAGCCCCTCGTGCACCTTTGGCGGCAGCCGCATGCCGTACTGCCCTACTGCCCTTACGCACCTTCCAGCCCGTCGTACACTTCTGGCGGCAGCAGCTGCCGCAGTCGCGCTTCGGCCGCGGGAGGCCAGGGCAGGGAGCCCTCGTTGTAGTTCCAGGAGGAAGGCAGCTGCAAGGATGGGAGGTTGCAGGGAAGCTATATGCCCACACCAGCCAGCTTGTCCCGATATGAAAGACGAGGGGTGGCGGCAGGTCTGCTATCAGCTAGTACACGTATTCCAAGCCTCGCCTAGCCTGGTGAGGCAGGGGAGGTCTTCGCACCGACGCGCAACTGCCGATCCTGAGCTGACTTTGTTGCATACCCTAGCACACGGTAACTATCAGCACTGCACTCCGCACCTGCGCCAGTGTGAGGCTGGTGAGGCAGGGGAGGTCGCACGCCGCCAGCAGCAGCAGCGGCAGCGCAGCAGCGCCATCGGCAGACATCGTGTGCAGGCTGCGGGGCGCAAAGGCAACACGGTTGCATCGGCTATGCCATGCCATGCATGCATAATGGGCATTACGACGTGAACGAACCAATGCCCTCGCCTGTCGCCATCAGCCCTCCCTGCTTGTGGAAGAAGGGAAAAAGGCACATGGTGCCAGCAACGCGTGCGTTCTTGTGTTGCAAAGCTGGAGGTCAAGGAGAGCCTCGTCGCGTTATGTGGGTGCCCAGCTGCACGCCCAAGCACTGTCCACAAACACCGCAGTCTCCCGTCGTCGCCGCCATCCGCCCCCTCTGGCCCCCTCATCTACGCGCCACTCCCAACCCACCTGCACGGGAGGGTAGTGCCGCCGGCCCCACTGCCGATGCCGCAGCTGCCATCGCCGTCGCCGCCTCCTTGCTCACCGCTCACGCTACCGCCACCAATAACGTCGTCACTACCGCTGCCGCCATGGCCCACACCGTTCCCACAGCCCCAGCCGCCGCGAACAGCGGCAGAAGCAGCATTCGCCACAGCAGCAGCACCGCTGCCGCTTTTCCCCCCACCTTGCCCACAACCCCCGCCGCCTATAACTCCGCCAGAGGCACCAGTGCCAGCACAACTGCCGCCGTGGCGCCACTGCCGTACGCAGCTGTCCCTTGCAGCCGTACCCCCGCCGCACGGCATCCCCGTACGGCCTCCGTACAGCAGGGCGCCCAGGGCGGCGCGCGTGGTGGTTGCTTCGTTCAGGTCGGGCAGGGGGCAGCTGAGGTGCAGGGAGCCGATGCGAGGCGGGTGGTGGCGGGAAGCCAGGAAGGCTGCAAGGGAGTCCACTTGGGCGGCATCCTTAAGTCGGGCCTGGAAGAGGGGAGCAGGTGCGGTCGGACGTGGGTTCAGGCGTCAAACCAGCGCAGGGTCGATCCAGTAGTAGTGGTACGGTACTTGCGGCAGCGGAGGCAAAGGGAGGTGGTGCGGGGTGGCTGGTCGGCGGAGTGTGGAGTGCGGGGTGTGGGTTAGCCGCTTAACCCACCTGCAGCACGGCGTGCTCCGCCGCCCGGTGCGCCGCCGCCCACTCCCTGCACACGCCCGCCACCGCCGCCGCCGCCTCCCGCGCCAGTACGGCATCCGCCGCCGCCGCGTCCTCGATCGCCGCCACCGCCGCCGCCGCAGCAGCAGCGGCGGCGACGCCCGCTGCCGCTGCTGCCTCCGCTGAACCGGGCGCAGGGCTTTGGCAGGGGTACCAACCAGGGCCGTGACCCGGGGGAGGAGGTACTGCTGCGCAGCCAGCGCTGTGTGTGTGGGTTGGGGCCAGGAAAGGATGGTACTGCTGCTGCTGCTGCAAAGGCTGCGGTCCTTGCTGCTGCTTGTGCTGTTGCTGGTTGAGGAAGGGTATGATGCGCTCCCTGAGGATGTCGGTGAAAGCCCGGCTGGTCCACACGTTGCCACTTCCTCCGTCGGCAGCCGGAGCAGCAGCCATGTCGCCGCTTTAGCAATGGCTCTGGGATGGCTCGCCGTCACGCTGTCAGAGTGCAGTCTTATAGCCTGTTGATGTAGGTCTGTGTTGTACTAGAGATGCAGGTCTTGCGAAGGTTCTTCCGCTTTCCGCACGCACGAAGTTATGCGGCTTGGCGGCATCTGCCTGCACGCCAACGTCGCCCAGGAGTTCCCCGAGCTTTACACGTTTACAGCACCGCTGGCTGACGTCTGGGAGCAGCAGCAGCTGCTGCTGTAATTGCAGCGACGGCCACAAGGATGAAGTTGCTGCAGTGATGGTACCTGGTGCCGCTCGCGAGCATGCGAAGCGCTTTACCCAGAAGCCGAAACAGGGTTTCGGAACCGCGGGCCTGTGAGTTAAAGCATTCAGCTTACCAACTGGAGCTACATGAATCAACAAAGCCAGCCAAAGGGAGGGCGTCGTGCATGTCGCGTCGGAACGTCACAAACAGAAAGTTTGTTCACGAGTAGCGGGCAAGAACACATGCGTACAAGGCTAACTTATGTAACATGATTTTGTCTATCCAGTGCACTAAGTGCATGACCCAACGCTTGGCAAGCCTTACTGTCGCCCCATTCCAAGGCACCAGTCTTGGCAAGCCCCTTTCCTGATGGCCTCTATAAACAACTATCGACAATAGCGATTCAGCGGCGAACGACTAGTATTGACACGCCAAGCCCAAGTCAAGCGCAACACTCCTTTCGTGTGACGGGACCCCTATCCTTTACGGAGTGTATCTCCGTTGCGACTGATTGTAGAAGCCTCATAGCTTCAATAGAGCCTGGCTACCCTGGCTTAGTTGCGTCCTCTGCCCCGGGCTCGGGCCCGGCGAGGAGTAGGCGAACACCATGGCCGCTGGCAGTGCAGCGGTGCTCACCAACTTCATCATCAACTTGTGCATCTTTATTGGATGCTATGTGGCGTTCTCGCTGCTCCGTGTGCGGCCATGGGCACGTCGCTTCTTTGCGTCAAGGAGGTTGGTGCGGCGACAGGGAGGAGTTGGGTCGGCGCGATATGCTCTGAATTGCCGGTACCGACCTGGTTGTCTCTCTCATCCTGTCGGCAGCGCGCAGCTGTGCCGATAGTCTGCGCACTTGGCATTTTGCCGTTACACAGAGCTGAGACCGAATAGGCGCCTCCCTGTTCAGCAAGTACATGCAATGTCAACAAGTAAAATAGCAGTTTGCACGCGCAAGTTACACTTGGGCTTATGTAAGGTGAAGTTGGCCGATGGCCCACCAATGGACTGCCAAACCCTTTCCTGACAGGTTCGCCAAGGATATAGACTTGAAGCCCAAGAGGCTTCCCAATTTGCCCCTGAGTTGGGTGTATCCCGTGATGATGTACCCGGAGGAGCAGATTATTGACGAGTGTGGCCTGGACTGTGCCATCTACCTACGCATCCTGCGCTTCGGTGAGCCGAGGTTGGCCACGAGCCCTGTTCCTTGTCCACCCGCCACTTCAGGGGTGTTGCAAGGCAAACAGTCTATGTGCGTGGGGGAAGGGAGCTAGCACCGGGGGGTGGGGGGTGGCACGTGCCAGGTCCGCCCCCGAAATGGGCTTGCTGTCTACGAGCTTTATGTCTACGGTACCGGCGGTTTCCCCGATGCTTACCCATCCTGACCTCCCCCCCCTCGCAACCTCACACCCGTCAATATCTCGCACAACCCTCCAGCCCCAATGTCCCACCTCCAGGCCTGTTTGTGAGTGTGTTCCTATCAGTGGTGTGGCCCCTGTGGATCATCATCGCGATGGTCCCAGTCAAACCTCGCCAGCTCACACTGCCGCATCCCTCCTCATATCCTTCATTTATTGATGCCGTCATCAAAGCCGCCCCTCTCCCCCGCGCTTGTCCTTCCTGCCCCCAGGCCTGTTCCTGTTCACCGGCGTGGCCCTGTGGACCATCATTGCGGTCCTCCCCGTCAACCTCACCAATGGCGCTATCTCGCAGATCCTGGCCGATCAGGAGGCGCAGGAGGTAGGGTGCATTTAATTGACAACAGTTTGTCGTACCGCAATTGATGGCATCCGTACTGAGAGAGATGCGATGCGACATGGGGGTATTCGGCCCTTGTCAGCCATCCAGGTGGTTCTCGCCGAGCACAAGGCGCAGGAGGCGAGTCAATCTCCGTGCTCGTGCCCATGTGCTCGTGTGAACGTGTGACAAGGGCTGGGGGTTCCATGACCGGACCGAGACACAGCGAGGGCAGTCATACTCCGTGCGGTGTGTGTTCGTGCGAACGTGTCCGTGTTCGTGTCTTACTCAATGTCCGTGTGTTCGTGCGAACGTGTGTCAAACTGTGGGCAAGGGCCGGGGGTTCCATGACCGGACCGGAGCACAGCAAGGGCGCCTTGGGCCGAGGGTGCCAGCCGGAGGGGAGTGGAACACGTGACAAACGGCCAGACAGCACAGGCGGGGAGCTATCCTATCCGTGTGTTTGTGTGCGTGGGGTCTTCACCTACAGAGGGGCAGTGTACGGGTGGGGGTGGGGCCGGGGGGCGGGGGATGGGGATGGCGGGAGCCGGGGCAGTGTTGGGAGAGTACTGGTGAGGCTGCAATGCACAGGGCGCACTTCGTTGGGGCCCTGCATTGATTCAGAGCCCGTGTGGGGTAGGTCGTTGTTGCACATGTCGTTATTGCACCTCGTCCTTGACCTCGTTCTGACGTTTGGCTTTGCCCTTGGCTTCGCTCGTTGCCGGCTTCCATCGACCCTTATCACTCCGTTCCGAACCTTCCTTGACTTGACTCGTTGTCCATCCCGACAGAGCTCGGGAAACGTGACGGTGGTCAACGGCCGCGAGCTCAAGTTCACGGTGGGTGTCACAAATGGCAAGCGGGCATGAACGGCCGGTAGCTGTCATTTAGGGTGGGAGTAACAGGTGGACAGCGGGCAACTTGAATACCGCGTACTGCAAGCAGGCAGGCGCTAATGTTACCTTGCTTGCTGTCTACACGGGACGGGGCGGGCTCGCAGAGGACATTGAAATAGGGAAATATGGAATATGGAATATGGAAATATGGAAATATGGAAATAGGGCGCGGGCATTAGCCACGGCCGCCGAACTCACCCAGCCGCTGCACGATCACCCCGCTGTATGCTAGCCTTGCGTTGCATTACATTGCCAGCGGTGGAGCATGCACGCCCGCCTTCACGCGTCGCCCGTTTACCGTTGACCGTTGACCGCAGAACTTTGACCGCTACAGCCTGGCCAACGTGGCGGAGGGCAGCCGCGTGATGTGGGTGCACCTCATCTCCACCTACGCAGTGGGGCTGTACACGCTGTGGGTGAGTACGTGGTGTGGTGTGAGTGTGGGTTTGGGTGCGTGGGTTTGGGTTTGGGTTGTTGATGGCGGGGCGGGGCACCGCAGCACCAGCTGAGACTGTGTGGGTGGGTGCGGGGGCGGTGGGTGTGGGGGCATCCGCAGAGCTGCACAGGGACAGGGCTCAGGGCTATCTTGGAGGGCTCAAGGCGACCCGGGTGCACCTCATCTCCACTTACGCCGTGGGCCTGTACACACTATGGGTAAGTACTTTGTGTGGTTAGAGGCCGACCAGGGAGGCGGCGAGGGTTTACACGCTGTGGGCACGTGTGTCGGTGGGGTGGGGCGTGGTTGGGGGGTCCATGAGGCGGGGTCAGGGGTCAGGGCCGTGGGTGCACCTCACCTCCACCTACGCAGTGGGCCTGTGCACCCTGTGGGCAAGTAACCGATTGTCGTGGTGCGGACATTGGGATGGATTTGGGGGCTGGTGGCTGTGTGTCGGTGGGGCAGGGTGAGCTCGGGGGGCCGCCGCAGAGTGCGTGCGGGTGAGTTTGGGGCCAGGGGCAACCGCAGAGCCGCGACAGTGCGGGGCAGGGCGGGAGGTTATCTTGACGGGTTTCGCGTGGTGTGGGTGCGCACATTTGGACATACGCAGTGGGCCCACACGCTGTTAGGCAGGCCAAGCAGGCTGAGCTTAGCGTGTGAGGGCGAGGGGAATATAGACCTACATGTTCAGTCGTTCGCTTACTGCCTTGCACCGTGTTCTCTTTGCTGCTCCGTGTGCCTACTCTGCAGCTGTTGTGGCGGTTCAAGAAGGAGTCGGTGCTGCTGCGCCTCGTTGCCCTTGGTCTGTGTATTTTATTTACATGTCATATCTTGACCACACGCTACCCGCGCTTACACCAAATCATGCCCCTCATTCCCTGGTGCTCGTTTTCCTGTTGCAGCTGCTGTAGCGGTTCAACAAGGAGTCGGTGCTGCTCATTGCCCTTGAAGCATGTATCATCGCGCATTCGCACAAAATAACTTCTGGATACCTGACGTTCCAATTCATTTCATACACAGCTGTTGTGGCGGTTCAAGAAGGAGTCGGTGCTGCTGCGCTTCATTGCCCTTGGCCTGTGTATTACCACACACCGCGTTGTTCCCAAGATATAGGAGTTGACAGATGTGTTGGCCCTCTGTTGTCCCGCAGCTGCTGTGGCGGTTCAACAAGGAGTCGGTGCTGCTCATTGCCCTTGAAGCATGTACATCGCGCAGTCGCACAAAATAACTTCTGGATACCTGACGTTCCAATTCATTTCATACACAGCTGCTGTGGCGCTTCAACAAGGAGTCGTTGCTGCTGCGCCTCCTTGTCCTTGGCCTGTGTATTTTATTTACATGTCATATCTTGACCACACGCTACCCGCGCTTACACCAAATCATGCCCCTCATTCCCTGGTGACGTTTTCCTGTTGCAGCTGCTGTGGCGCTTCAACAAGGAGTCGGTGCTGCTGCGCCTCATGTTTTTGGGCAACAGCCAGCGGGGAGGGCCCAGCCACACGGTGCTGGTCACCGACATCCCGGGCGTAACGGACGTGAGTCACACGAGGGAGAGCAGCTGCGGTCGGGCATTGTGCCATGTGCCTTGAGGACCCCTGCAACTGAGCCGGTGGCGGTCACAGGTTGAGGTCTGTTTGGAAGTTGCATTATGCTAGTGTTTCCGTGCAGCGTGACGCGTATTGCCCTGGTGGCAGATACAGCACCCTGTAACACTACTCACATGCTTGTTGTCACACCACTACTCTTCCCTCCGCAGGCCGTGGCGGCTGCCCTGAAGGTGCAGAAAGAGGCCGATGCTGCAGCAGCCAAGCTGTCGCGGGCGAACTCGCGGAACGCGGGAAGCCAGGTGGGGGCGGGGTCGTACATCGAAGCGAGGGATGGTGGTGCCGTGGTGGCACTCCTGGCTCTCCTGGGCTTGCGAACTGCACGCACGTGTGCGCGGAGTCCGCTTCCCAGCCCGCGTCCCGTCGCTGCTTGCACACCGGCATCACAGTTTGCGCCTGGCGCCCGCTGCCCAGCTCCTGCATCCCTGTAGCTGCACGGGCGTGTGCCTGTGTGTAGTGAGATCCGTGCGACACGTGCCTGCCGTGCGGTGTACGACACGCGTGTGTGACGGTTTGCCGTACGACACTGTGCAGACCGACGTGGACCACGCCGACGTGGAGCTGGGCGGGCTCGGCAGCCAGCAGTCAACCGCCGTGGTGGGCGTGGCCATGTCGCGTAGTGGCAGCAAGGCAACCGCCAACGGAAAGGCAACTGCCAACGGAAAGGCCAACGGCGTCGGCAACGGGTGAGGAGGACTCCCGCGAGGGTCCAAACCTGGCTCAAGTTAAACCAGGGATGCTGTCCACTGGGGCTGCACACGCCCCCGGCCCTTGCCGCCCCGCGGGCCGTACAGCACCCCTACCGTTGCACTGGGATGGCCGTCTCGCTGTCCTCTTGGGTTGTGGGTGTTGCACGGCACCCCGATTGGACGAGGTCCCGGGGAACAAAGCCAAGCTAAGCCAAGTACCTGCCTCCCATCCCCCCGGCGACCCTCCTGCATGCACCACCTGCCACCAACCGCCATCCGCTCCGCCACTGCCCCCATCCTACCCTTGCCGTTCTTACCCCTCTTCCGCCGCAGCTGTCGCCTTGCCCTACATGCCCTTCGCCCCATTCCTTACACACGCCAGACCACCCGCCTTTCCTCCCCGCGTCAACCCCCACAGGCACCACCCGCCGCCGCCGCCACCCTCCGCCCCGCCGCCGCCGCCTCCCGCTCCACCGCCTCCTCCTCCAGGGGGCCCCAGCCCCTTCGCCGACCCCAACGCTGGTCCATACGCGGATACGGCCCTGGACGGCGGGGGCCCCGGCGCCGAAGGTACGCGCCATCACACCGCTACACAGCGGCTGGGCTGTGCAACCGCGGCGTGCTTCTTCGGTGAACTGGCACCAGATGTCACAACGCACCTCACCACCATTGTTGGTCACTGTCGCGCTGTACCGGTCTTGAAGCGGCTCTTCCGGTGTGTACAGCGGTGGCTGTCGTGCTGTGTCTTGCAAAGCACGTCAGCAGTGGTACGAAAGTAGTGTGGTAGGTGCACCTGCCGGCCCTTACGGTGTACCGAGGCGGCTTTGGGGCCCCGGTGCCGGATATGCCGGGTCGAGCGGCGGCGAGCTCAGGACAGAAGGAATACATAAAGTCAACATAATACATAATACAGAACGAATACATAAAGTCAACATAATTATATAATTAGTTAATTATATACATACATAACATCTAAGTGTTGTTGTCATTTGCTCGCCATTGCAGGCGCCCATGACGAGCAGCTGGGCACCGCCAAGTCGAGCAGCAAGCTCAAGGGAGGCCTCAGCAAGGTGTTCGGCGCCTCAGCCTCCGCACACTTGTACAGGTGTGTTGCTCGGGTGCTGCAGTCATGTACCATGCTAATTTGTTGTTTGTTGAGGTAGCCAAGAAATGGAAAATGGGGGGCAGGCGTCTGGGTGGTGTGAGGGCATCGGCAAGCGGGGCAGCAAGTTGGCTACCCAAGACGGGCAAGGGGCGAGGGAAACTGCACACTGCAATTTCACGTGCAATTTCGCGCCAATTTCGCGCCTCAGCCTCCGCACACCTGTACAGGTGGGCGCGTTGTGTACATGATCATACAGTGTTTGTTTGTGTACTAAGCAAACCGGGCAGTGACTTGACGTCTGGGTGCTAGAGGGGGCTGGGCGGACCACGGGCCAGAGCGTCTTCATCCTTATGTGATGTAAACTACATATGTTTTTCACTTCACAAGGTTTTTGGTATGCTTTTTTCCCCAGGCTGGTGGACCCCTCCGTCGACCCCAAGTACGCCGCCACGGGCGGCAAGCTGGAGGTGCCGCGGGTGGGCATGACGGCCGAGGAGATCTTCGCAGAGCTGGAGGTGAGTTTGTGAGGGCATGTTTTGTGGTTTTTATAGTGTATTATGGTTTATTCAAAATTGGGACATAGATGGTGGGCGTGCTGCAAGCTGGAGGTGCCGCGGGTGGGCATGACGGCCGAGGAGATCTTCGCAGAGCTGGAGGTGAGTTTGTGAGGGCATGTTTTGTGGTTTTTATAGTGTATTATGGTTTATTCAAAATTGGGACATAGATGGTGGGCGTGCTGCAAGCTGGAGGTGCCGCGGGTGGGCATGACGGCCGAGGAGATCTTCGCAGAGCTGGAGGTGAGTTTGTGGGACCATGTATTATATAACATTTTAAATATTTGACGTAGATGGTGGGCGTGCTGCAAGCTGGAGGCGCCCCGCGTGGGCATGACCGCCGAGGTGATCCTGGCGGAGGTGGAGGTGGGTACAGCACGGTACGCATGTCGTTCTTCTGAGTGGCGGCAAGCAATGCTGAAAGGCAACATCATATTGCTGGGGCCCCTATCCGAACACAGCGCGTGGAGCCGGAGGACAGCGGGCTGACCATCCCCGGGCGGTTGGGGGTTGGGACGCGATGCATAACCACGGAACGCCTTGGCCGGCGTCCTGCCACTACTTGCCCCGTCGCACAAGCAGCACCGGTGGTGTGTGTTACGTGGACACGCCCCATCCTGTTGCTCCTTCCCGCAGCGTGTGGAGCTGGATGACATCGGCCGCGGGCGTATGCCCTACAGAAGCATGTGAAAGTCTCTCCGCTAACCATGGTGGCACGCGTGTCCCTTGTCACGCCCTACAGCGCGTGGAGCCGGAGGACATCGGCCTCACCATTCCCGGGCGGTTGGGCGTTGACACGCGGCCCGATATCATTACCCGCCGTACGACAAAGCGGTACAAGTACGACATCAAGGACATCAGCCTGGACTCGACGTTCCAGGCCAAGGAGAAGCTGAAGCAGGTGGGGCTGAGGCAGGGTGCCAAGTGCTTACACATGCTCGAGTTGATTGTACACGTGGGGTAGGATAGTTGATGCACGTGGGGTGCCAACGAGAAACTGCTCTCCCCACCCTTAACCCACACGCAGGGCGTCACGCCGCAGCAGCTGGTGGCGCGGGAGTTTGCGCTGGTGTACACCCCCGAGAACGTGGCGGCGGTCAACATGATCCAGGACACCAGCGCGCTGGAGCCGCTGGTGGCCGAGTACAACAAGGTGCGTGTGTATTAGCGGGAGGGTGTGTATCAGCTTGTCGGTGTAAGTGGGCGGGCATCAGGGCGGAAGGGTCCGCGTGCTGCTGCAGCTGCACAACCTTCCCTGCCCTGCACTGCCCCCACACTTCATGCAGATACACATGCTTCTGTTCCCACCCTACAGCTGCACCAGGCGCTGGACGGCTAAGGGGACATGGCGCAGCTGCACCTCCTGCTCTCTGCTGCCACCCCTTAACACACACCAGACGCTAATACACATGCTCCCTCTTCCTGCCCCACAGCTGCACCAGGCGCTGGACGACTACCTGGACATGGCGCAGCTGCGCATCCGGCTGCGCAAGGGGCTGCCCCACAAGACGGTAAGGTTACGGTGAAGGACAAGCCTTTCAGTTAATGTGTTTGGGGCAGCTCCTCGGAAGCAATCCACCGCGCCGCATATGTATTATTTGGGCAAGTCCGCGTTGCCCGCGCCTGCAACGCCTGCTACGCTCACGGCGGCTGGCCAAATTCCCGGCACGCCCATGTGTAGGTGCGCACCCTGCGCCCTGCCGCGCACAGCGCCCCGTTTGCATGCCACCAGCAAGTAATTCCCGGCCCCGCGTGTATGTTTTTGCCGTTACGCGCGCCTGCTGCAAGCCCGACTAAGGCCCATGTGTTAGGTGCGCACCCTGCGCCTTGCCGCGCACAGCGCCCCGTTTGCGTGCCACCAGCGAGCCAGTTGCCGTACGCACCTGGCCACATCCTCCTTCCCTTTGCCGTACAGATGAAGATCTGGGTGCGGCTGTACGGCGAGTGGGGCTTCAAGAAGTACGGCACAAAGGGCTTCCACCGAGTGGACGCGCTCGAGTTCTGGCTCGACCGCCTGTTCTACCTCAGGGTGGGTAACTATGCAAGTACTTGTAAAAAAACATGTACAGCTTAACGCAGGGGAGCTCCCCTGCCTAAACACGCATATATGCCCAGCACTCAGCCGCCCGTCCTACCCGAGGACTCGTGGACTTGTGTGCTAATCCACGCGGCCACGATCCGCCCACCATCGTCAACCCCCCAGGCCCCCAGGCCCGACGATCATACGTAGTCGTACAACATATGGTTTTCGTTTTCCTCCAAACCCCAGGAGCGCATCATAGAGGAGCAGCGCATCGCGCAGGGCAAGGTGGCGGCGGCGGCCTTCGTGACGCTCAAGTGGGTGGTTGGGACGGTTAGGGCGGTTAGGTTGGACATGTCGCTTAGCGGTTGGCCGTGCAGTCAGACAGTTGGCATTTGGGCGATCCTGGCGGCCCGGAGGGTGGTAAGGAATGACGGGGGGCGGGGGCACCTGTTCGGTGGGGTCCGGTGGTCAATCGCATTCTGCGTGGTGGGCGTGAGCTTGGGCGTGTGGCGTATGGTCCGTATGGGGCAGGATATTCCCTGCGACCGGGGTAGCCTGAAGCGCTGGCCGTACTCCACAGTGACTCCACTACCCCATACTTGTGCACCGGCCGTACTAGGGAAGGGCACGTCTATGCAGCTGGGCTTGGAAGGAGCACGTGGACCACTGGTGGATGTCACACACGCATGCGCTCCTCTCTCAAAGCAACTTACCATGCGCTGTGAACAATATTCCCATCGATTACATCCTTGCAGCACGCGCATGGCGCAGTCCGTTGGCTCTGCATTTCCGCGAAGTGGTGTCCTGAGCCTTGACACAATTCCTGTATACAATTATTCTTAACACGCATCAGTACTCACAATATTCCTCACTGTCCCCGCATTGCAGCACGCGCATGGCGCAGTCGGTGGGCTCCAACTCGCTGCACTTTCACGACGAGGTGTCCCCAGCCGTGGCACATTTCCTGTATTAATGTTTCATAGTATGCATACAATAAGTACAATTATCCCTTCAATCTCCCTGCATTGCAGCACGCGCATGGCGCAGTCGGTGGGCTCCAACTCGCTGCACTTTCACGACGAGGTGTCCCCAGCCGTGGCACATTTCCTGTATTAATGTTTCATAGTATGCATAAAATAAGTACAATTATCCCTTCAATTTCCCCGTTTTGCAGCACGCGCATGGCGCAGTCGGTCGGCTCCAACTCGCTGCACTTCCACGACGAGACGTCGTGGCGGGTGGTGGGCGCGCCCGCCGCATTCGAGCTGGTGTGGGCCAACCTGCGCATGAAGTTCGCGGAGAAGAACGCGCGGCTCTACATACTGTAAGTGCGTTAACATATTATAACCTATAATAAAAAATGCGCGTCACCGTATGTGAACGTACGGGCGTGTGTGGGCCAACCTGCGCATGAAGTTCGCGGAGAAGAACGCGCGGCTCTACATACTGTAAGTGAAATCATATAGGATGTAACGTGTCGGCCATGCATGTGGGTTGCTTGTTTGTTCCCGGTGTGGTAGTGCCGTCAGGAAACACTGATTGGCCTGCGCCTTCACCACCTGTCCCCTCTGCCCTGTCCCCCAGGTGGGTGGTGTTCTGGCTGATGGCCCTCTTCTTCATGATCCCCGTCACGGCCATCCAGGTGGGCGACGGTGAATGTACGGGAAGCACAGGGGCATGGTACAATCAGGTGCCCCGTCACGGCCGTCCATGCAGGGCGTGCGCGGCTTAGCAGGGGCCTGCGTTGGTTTGAAGCCTTGAGGCTGTACGTCGCGCCACACCGTGAACCGTAATAAGCGATTGCCTCGGGGGCTTTCAGGCACAAGATGCGTGGGCAGGTGGCCTAGCGCTGCGTATGACACACCACCATGGCCATGCGTTCCCTGCCCCAGCACGTGGTCGGCGTGCTCAAGTCGGCGGCCAGGCCCGTGCTGTAAGGCGTGCACATTTTAAACACTGGTATACATCATCATACTCGGTATCTTTAACAATCGGTTCCCGCAGGCCGTGGTCGAGGTGCCCAGGCTGGCCGCCATCCCCGTGCTGGGCGACATCGTGAACACACAATATTAAAGTATATATGGCTTTCGTTTATAGACTGGCTTTATGATCTCGTATTTTATGACTGGTGCTTTAACGCAGGCTGTGATCGAGGTGCCCAAGCTGGCCGCCATCCCCATCCTGGGCGACATTGTGACGGCGCCCGCCATCCGGCAGATCATTGAGGCCATCATCCCCGGTGGGTTCGCGATCTTTAGCTTTTTTTGTATTACATAGCTTGTTATTTACTGCAGTACAGCCTGTGTAACAGTGCTGTGAAGCATTGCTGCGGCGCCCGGATAGTGTCCGGCAGCTGATCGAGGCCACCATCCCAATCGTTATCAAATAGTATGAACCACTTCTCACGTATTACCAATTATTCCTGTGCAGGCCTGGCGCTCAAGGTGTTTCTGGCCATTGTGACACACGAACGGTGCTAATTAAATAATATATATATTATATTTACATTGCTATTATACCCGATTTCCGCCCGTGCAGGCCTGGCGCTCAAGGTGTTTCTGGCCATTGTGCCCATCATCCTGCGCATCATGGCCCAGACACAGAATGTTGCTGAAAATCATTAAAATTTAATTATTCATATTGTGTGACATTGTATTTTATAATATTTGCGCCCGTGCAGGCCTGGCGCTCAAGATCTTCCTGGCCATCGTGCCCATCATCCTGCGCATCATGGCCAAGCTGTCCGGCGCCGTATCCGCCTCCGAGATCGACTTCGGGGTCGTGTCGCGCTTCTTCCTGTTCCAGGTGCGCATAACAAGAATACATTGTAAAATTGATCTGCATGGTGATCTCCATTATTATTGCTGCAGTTGCATGGGCCATGCTGGGTTTGCCTGAATGCTTGAAAGCCATGCGCACGTTGGTTGATGGCGGGAGACTTTGTTTCCATGTTTTCCTTGCAGGTAATCGTGGTGTTCTTTGGCAACATCCTTGCCGGCTCCTTCTTCAACCAGGTGAGGGAGCGAGCGGGGGGACACGTGTGCGTGGGACGGGGACAGCGGAGTGCTTGAGATCCCTAGGCAAATGGAGGGGGACGTCTGCACCTTAATGGAGGGGGAAGCCCAGGGGACGCCTGTAATAATATCAACAATGTTACGCGGGCGTAACCGTGCGTGTGATTAAGGGGGCAGGGCGTCTGCACCTTCAAGGATAGCTGCTGGGTCATCGCTGTGCGGCGAGGAGGGAGGAGGCAGGAGGGAGGCGCCCGCCATGACGATCCAGCCGTGTTGGGGATTTCGGAATCCGGAGGGGCGGAGTGTCACCTAAGGGGGGTTGCCTAATACCCTTTGCGCGTGGAAGAAAAAAGGAAAGAAGTACCTGCCCACGCCCACGGCCGTCCTCTTGCCGCCCCCGCAGGTCACGGTGTGGGTCAAGGACCCCGGTTCCATCGTGCCCACCCTGGGCAAATCCATCCCCATGACCTCAACCTTCTTCGTCACCTACGTGCTGATCAACGTGAGTAAGAGGGATGTTGCAAGGACTTGGCGTGGTATCGTAGCATGAATCGGTGATACTTCAGGATTGCCAAAGGTGTTATCATCAGGTTCCTGCGTGCTCGTCAAGGTTAGGGTTAAAAGCACAGTATGCTTTTTTGGAGTGATGGCACAACTGCACCAGCGGAGGGGGAACCAGCCCCAACGTACGTGCCAATCAGAGAAGGTGGCGGATGGGCGTCGGTACTATGTCCCCACCTGTCCTCCGAGACACACGCAAGCAACCCACCTCGCCCCCACAACCCTGCAGGGCCTTCGCCTTCGCACGGCGGACTTTCTGTGCAGTCGCAACTTTACGATAGGCAGATAAACATATGCTCACGTGAAAATGCAAAACGGTGTGTACAACCTGCAGGGTCTGGGTGTCAAGTCCATCCAGTTCATCCGCCTGCCCGGTTTCATTATCTACTGGATCCTGTCCAAGTTCGCGGGTGAGGGGGAAGGGTTGGGGCCCTCGGTGCATCATGTGTATCAGCGTGTATTGGCGTGGTGGGTGCTGCCTGGGGGGGCGTACCTTGCTTGCTGTTGTGCCCCGAGCAATATGCACGCTCGATCGGCATCCCTAGCAGTCCGCCAACAGGGCAAGCTGCCCAGGCCCCCTGCCGCCAACGAACGCACCCGTAACCTCCGCTTCGCTGTACCGAACTCCTACCTCCCAACTTGCGCTTGCAGGCTCGCCCAAGGCCCGCCAGCGGCTGTGGATGTACCAGTACACCGACAACGGCACCACAGTGGTGGACCACACCATTGTGTGCCTGCTGGGCCTGGTGGGTGGGGGTGGGGCACGTGTATTAGCGTGCTGGTGGCGTGCGTACAGTGATGTTACGTGTGGTGGTGCGTCACACGCTCTCACGGCACAGCATGCACGGCGGACGACCTCAGGCATGAGAGCCAGACCCACGGGTCGGGCTTGCGCCCTTGCGTACGGCACCCAGCGTACGGTAGTCGCCCCGACGGCCCTGTCCACCCCCCTGGTGGGTGGGGGTGGGGCATGTGTATTAGCGTGGTGGTGGGTGAGCATGTGTATTAAGGGTTGGATGTCGTCCCATAGTCGCCCCGACGGCCCTGCCCACCGTAGTGCCGTTTGGCCAAGCCCAGTGGGCCTCCCATGTTATTGAGTAATGCGGTACTGCCTTACATGCACGCTCACCTGCTGTTCATCCCCGCAGACCTTCTCCTGCATCAACCCCATCATGTCCCTGGCCGCCTTGGTGTATTACCTGGTGGTGGGCCTGAAAACTCACCAAATATATGAATTTAACCAATATTGTTGGAATATTTGTGTATTTTTTCCGCAGACCTTCTCCTGCATCAACCCCATCATGTCGCTGGCCGCCCTGGTGTATTACCTGGTGGTGGGCATTGGCGAGCGCTACAACAATATCTACGTGTTCCGGAGGCAGTACGAGAGCGCGGGGCGGCTGTGGAAGACGGTGGGTGTGTTAGCACTTGTGTTGATTATTACGCATGCCCCTGCTGCTGCTCCTGCTGCTAATACACGTGCACCACCCCACATGGGGAAGGAGGGGTGCACAGCGCCACAGCCGACGTAGCTGGGGCAGTACGAGAGCGCGGACCGGCTGTGGAAGACGGTGGTGTATTAAGTGGAGTTGGAATGGACGCGAGGCAGCGTCCGGTTTACAGAGGCGGTGCGAGAGCGCAGGGAGGCTGTTTCCGCTGTCAGCTTACCGAGGTCCACTGCAGCTTCGAGCGTTGGGTGCAGTATCGTGCATAGAAAGGCATACAGGGCTGCTCGCGAGCTACGGGTGGCCCACATTAACCCCACATGCCGCGACCTCGCTAACACACATGCAATACACACGCCCGCTGCTGGTCCTGCTAATACACGTGCACCGCCCCACAGGTGTACGGCCAGGTGATGGTGGCGCTGCACATCCAGGAGCTCACCTTGGAATCTGCACTGACGTTCTCGCTAATACACATGCCCCTGCTGCTGCTCCTACTGCTAATACACATGCACCACCCCACAGGTGTACAACCAGGTGATGGCAGCGCTGTACATCCAGCAGCTCACCATGACGGGCCTGTTTGCGCTCAAGCGCTTTACGGCCACCTTCGTTATGATCCCGCTCATCATCTTCACATTCGCGTCGCACGTGTCAACCCTGCGCCTGTTCGCGCGCCCCTGGTAAGTTATAGTATTATGTAGGTGTAAAGCGGCATAAGAATGGTGCTATGTTACGACCCCGCGCATCAAGTTGCACCTCTGCGTCGCGCGCGCCAAGCAGGCATACCCCTAGCAGGACAGAGTCCCTGGCGTGCCCCTGAAGATTTCAACCTGGGTGTTGACGACGTCAGCAACCACGCCGCGCCCGAGATGCTCATTGTATTTGTGATATCGATTTATCAGCGCCGGACTGGCACTTCTCTAACAAGGCAACTACCAGTGGCACTCGTAGTCGCTTGTCAGGGACATTCCTACTGTCACTCCGACGCTGATATTGGATGTCACAAATGCAATGAACATCTCGGGCGCGGCGTGATGTTGTCGACGTCCGTGTTGAAATGCTCAGGTGCGCGCCAAGGTCTCTGTTCTGCTTGGGCTATGCTGAAACGTCCGCGCGCATACCAAACCTTTGTCCTGATGCCGTACACGTTCGTTATTGTTCATCGTACCCGTACGGCAGGGCGCTCACCTCCCTGCACGACGCGGCCGGCCTGCACCGAGAGCCGTGCCCAACTCCACCCAATAGCAGAGCGCTCGACAGCTCTCACATTGCACCTCCCGTGCATCGTTTCCAGACCGGCGTCCTGACTGGCTGACGCGCATCCGATCCTGCCCGTCCTGGCAGGGCGCTGACCTCGCTGCAGTAAAGTTGTTCGGGAACTTTTGCAAAAAACTCGCATAGCGTGCATGCGCAACATACTTGGCGCGACGCTGCGCACCTGGACGTTCAGGGAACCATGCCTGAACCCCTCCAAACACAAAGCACCAAAGAACTCTTAATTATCCAGCAGCTCCCGTGCTGCTGTTCCATACCGGCCTGCTACCTGACGCGCACCTGCCCCTCTCCTGGTGCCAATTGCCGTACAACTACTGCCCCTTCCTGTCGTACCCGTGCGGCAGGGCGCTGAACTCCCTGCACGACACGGCAGACCTGAGGCGCTCCTGCTCCCTCCATCGCCCCTCATGCTGCCTGTCGTACAACTCCCGTCGCCGTACATATTGTCCTGCAGGGCGCTGACCTCGCTGCACGACGCTGCGGACCTGGACATCCACGAGGCGGACAACCGGCGCATGGAGCTGCTGCGCAAGGCCAAGGAGGTGCGTTGGTGTTGCATGTGTATTAGCAAGGGGCACGTGTGTATTTGCGGCACGTTGGTCGGGTCGGGTCCAGGGCCGGGTGGCGGACAACCGGCGCATGGAACTGCTGCGCTAGGCCAAGGAGGTGCGTGGTTGCGGCATGTGTATTAGCTTAGAGTGTGTATAAGCAAGGGAGTCCCATTGTGTTCATATGTGGTGCATTTCCTTTCCCCCAGGAGCGCAAGGCGGCCCGCAAGGCCATCGAGCAGAAGGAGGGCAAGCTGGCGGCACTGAACGCAGTGCTCAAGCCGGGTGAGTGGAAAAGTTGTTATTATGTGTAATGAACTAAGCGGGTGACTCTCATGTCTGTTTTCACACACTGGGCCAGGAGGGCGAGCTTGCGGTCATAAACATGCATGCCAAAGTGGGTGAGAGGCACGTGCATGGGATGGTAAGCGCGCGTGGCCCCCTCGCGTGGCATGCGGCGGCAATGTGCTCAAAGTATATTTACTTTACTATTTACATTATATATCTTTCCCCGCAACAGGCCCCGCGGAGCTGATGCTGAAGAAGCTGCTGCTGGGCGGCAACCAGTACGTGCTGAGCAGCGAGGAGAAGAAGGCCATTGAGGAGATGTACCGCAACCCCTGCTTCACGGTGAGCAACTCCACAATGAGCATGCACGAACATTAAATATATAATATATTATAATGTAACATCTTATGCTGATTTTATTTGTTTTGGAAAGAAGAAGGCCATCGAGGAGATGTACCGCAACCCCTGCTTCACGGTGAGCACCAGTACAGTATGAATACCTTTCGTCGAGGAGGTGTACCGCAACCCACGGCGCGTGTTATGTAGTTACTGCTACACACGCCGCGCTGTGATCGATGCGACCCTGTGTTGAAATAAGGGTGTGCGCAGGGAGGGATTGGCTCCGCATGAACAGTCTGTCAGGTGCTCATGCGGCCTCCACCGTAAATCCCCCGCAGGTGGACCTGACCGACTTGGAGGCAATGCAGGCCCTGGCTGAGGACACCCGCGATGCCAGAAAGCCCCACGTTGCCACGTAGTCCTTGTCAAACGCATGGCATCCATGTTCATGCCATAATATTGTGCATATCCTGCCCGAAACCCCCCGCAGGTGGACCTGACCGACTTGGAGGCGATGCAAGCCCTGGCCGAGGACACGCGCGCGCGCCTGGACATCCTGAACGCGTGGGTGGAGTCGCTCAAGAAGGCCGGCAAGAAGCCCGCCCCCCCGCCCATGCTGTCCGGCCCGCTGCCCAGCAAGGCTGGCTCGGAGGACGGCAACAGCAGCCTCGGCAGCGCCTACGCGCACCCGCCGCCAGAGCTGACGGTGTACGACCACGCGCCCGTCATCGACCCCGATGTGCACGAGGACTAAGGGGAGGGGGCAGCAGGGGCGGCGGCGGGCAGCCCCAGTGCGGACGGGCGGACGGGCGTCGTGGGGCGGGGTGTCGGGGCGCAGGGGGCATCCGCGGCAGCGGGTACACGCACGCCCCGCCGGAGGTGACGGTGTATGACCACGCGCCCGTCATCGACCCAGCGACCCGTGCATGAGGACTAGTGCGGGACTCAATGGGGAGGGGTGTGCACGAGGGGCAGATCACAATGCAGCACGGTGGCGGCAACGGTGGCGACGGCGGCGGCGACGGCGACGGCGGCGCGGGCGGCGGCGGCAGGTAGCCCCAATGCGGACGGGCTGACGGGCGTCATGGAGGAGGGGCGCAGGGGGCGATCTCGGCGGCGGCGGTGCTGACGGTGTACGACCACGCGCCGGTGATCGACCCCGACGTGCACGAGGACTGAGGGGAGGGGGCAGCAGAGGGCCGGCGGCAGGCGGGGTTCCGTTGGCCGCTGGCTAGTGGGCGGCGGCGGGCGACTGGCGGATGCGCGTTTGGGTGCGGCCGGCAGGGCAAACCTCAGGGAGGGCTGATATGCGCACCCGCCGCGCGGCCAGCAGGGGCGGCGGCGGGCGGGGTTGCCGTCTGGTTGGTGGGTGGCCGGCCGCTGTGCCTGGCAGCTCTCGGTGCACGGCCATCGACCCGGGGGTGCAAGAGGGCCGCAGGGCAGGACGGCAAGCAGCCATTGTGGGCAGCCCTGGGTATCGGCGGGTGTGGTGGGGCGCGGGGCGGAGGGCGGAAGGCCGCGAGGACCGCTATGCGGTAGCTGCTGGTGTATGGCCACACTGCGGCCAGCAGGGCTGACCCGGACCCGAACAGCAGGGACAGCGGTGGGCAGGTTGATCGGGGACAGGGTGGACCGGGAGCGGTGACAGCAGCTGCGCCCAAGTGGGGCAAGAGGCGGCATGCGCACGAGACTTGGGCGGGGAAGTCGGCAGGTGGTTGGCAGGGGCGGGTGGGAGGAGGGTGGCGGGATGCGGCACGGCGGCGGGGGTTGATGGGGGGAAGGGCTGTGCCTGGATGGTGTAGTCAGTCAGTGTTACACGGCGAGGGTTCTCCCCTCCGCAACTGCAACGACCCATGTACGAGCCGGAGGCTCAAGGGCCGACAAACTCGATACCAAGGATGGTGTAGGACCAGGCGCCTGTGCTTGACCTGGAATTGCACGTGGGGTGAGCAACGGGGCTGATATACTGGGGCGTGGACGGCGTGGCAGGCTGGTGTAGGGTGAGCTGTGAAAGGGGGCCGATAGGCTGCTCACAGGTGGGGAATGGGGCCCGTGACGGAAGGTTGTCCGCTCGGTGAGCAGGTGGGCGATGGCGGGGTGATTGGCGATGTCAGGTTGTCGGGTGGGTTTGCATGTTCGTGTTGACGGTGTGCAGTGCGCGCTGGGGAGGGGGTTGCAAAGAGGGGCGGGACTTGGTACCGAGCGGGGAGGGCTGGGGGCGACGGCGTTTGGGTGACCGCAGCAGCTGGAGTGTGGCTTGAGGCGGTGTGGGTCCTGACCCTGAGCTCGGCGCAATGTTCAATATTTCTGCACCACAGACTGCGCTGTATATGTCTGTTTGTGCTGCACGTGTTCTGTCGTACGCCGCTATTGGGCTGTGGGTCGTTGCGTACCCAAACCGCCTGTGTGAGTTGGTGGTCCTGTATGTACGGCTTAAGAGTTATATGCTTTACGCTCACGCAACCCCGCCTGTAGTTGTCGTACTGTGACTTACAACAATTACGTCATACGTCGCTTCAGTACCATTTGTAGGCAGGTGCACTGGTCGCAGGGCTGTCACCATAACCCCTGTGCGTGGCTGTACTGAACGTTGGTGGCTATGTGTTGTGCCAACCTGTTGTGTTTCGCTGCTGACTTGACTTGGCATGCTGCCGTGCGCCTGGCACTCCCGTGTGCTGCTGGCACGTGTGTCGTTACGAGCACGGCGTATGTATGAGGTCTCCCCATGGTGTGAAGTTCTTACCCGTTTGGTAACAAAGCCACGCAGGCGCACCCAGAGGGTGACATTAGATTGGATTGGGGGGTCACCCCCGGTCCCGGAGATTGAAATTGGAACCCAGTAGATTGGTGGCGG
>VFQN01003204.1_pt1 | contig 23837 bp, 11 predicted proteins | sample 3512371 | NCBI WGS metagenome assembly VFQN01 (sample SAMN10412370, study PRJNA504923) | tailings metagenome | isolation source: Replicate 2 from Balatoc abandoned mine | place: Philippines: Itogon, Benguet | collected 2017-08-28
AGATGTTTGATTTGAGTTCTTCAATGTCGAAAGGTCTGCAGGAGTGTTGACGGCAAGAGATTGGTATTCCTCTTGTTCGTGTATGTGTATATCTTGATACATCTTCTCCAAATCTTCAGTCGACCTGCCGAGCGTTAGAACACGCTGCTCTTCATAAATTCGGTGGTGAGTAGTTCTCCAAGCAATACGATTACGCTTGCTCAAGTCTTCTAATTTGGCGATTGTTAATATGAGATCTTCATTGCGATGGTGGAAAAAGGAACAAGTCTCTTGTACAAAAGTTGCGGTAGATGTCACTTCCGAAGATGCATGGGTATGCTGGGAATCAAGGAAAGTCAGGCAATATTGATGCAATGTGAGTGCACTTTCTTCGAAAGATGAATAAGACGACAAAGCCTCAGCTTTTAAACGAGAATCATCGATATTCAATCGATTCTTCATGATAGATACCAACTCAGGTCTGGTATTCAAGTGCTTCATCGTGCTCAGAACCTTTGCTCGCCGACTGAACAAAGTTTCGCTCAAATCAGACTCTAAAACGATTTGTGACTTCATCTTCTGAAGAAGTAATTGGCGATCTCTCCATAAGCTAGTTTCCAGTGAAAGGGCTCTTTCTCTTTCAAATAAAGTGAAAGGATCTGTCCCAGAGGCGAGAGCTTGCTGCTGTCTTTCAACTTCCTTTTGATGTGACTTCATAATCTGTGCTTGAAGCTGCTCTTGTAATGATTGCTGTTCGTTTTGTTTTTGCTTGGAGAAATCCAAGAGAACACTTCGTTGCTCGTCAACTCCAACTTGGCGCTGGAATAGATCACTCCAAATCTTGACACGATCATTTTCTGTTTGATGTTCAAACTCAATCAGCGCCAACCGATTTTCTAAAGTAGAATGAACTTGAAGAGTTCCCAATAAATTGATATGGAATTGCTCCAGTCGCAGCTTCTCTCCAGAAACGACGCCGATCGGATCCTTAGCACTGTAAGTCGATACAAAGTCTTCAATAGCAATATTTAGAGCGAGTGCCTCCCGTTCTGACGTCGCAAATTCATCTTTCAAAAACGATTCGAAGAACCCTTCGATAGAGACGTCATCGGACACAATTGAATCGAAGGATAGCTCGATGAACTTCATAATACCTCCATCGTCTTTAACAGGGGCGAGTAAAACTTGCTTCTTCAATAACGCAGGAACATTCTTCAAAACAGAAATATTCGAGCGCCAGAGCTCCTGCGCAGACTTGTAGACTTGAGAAGTTTGGTCAGAGAATCGTTGCCATTCCTTTTCGACGAGAGGTCGTTCTTTCGCGAGAAGGGCCTCTTTGGATAGCGAAGATGTGTCAACAGAAAAACGAGTGATGTAATCTGTGACAAACTCTTGAATCTGCTTGTTAAGAATCTTAGTTGCACTTTCGTGGAAATTTGCCAAATCCTTCTTTTCTTCTTCGACAAATCGGAGAAGAGTGGATTTAATAGTCGCAGCAGGTGGACAAGTATTGCCTTCACCAAACAACTGCTGGAACAGCTTAGACTTCATAACTAAGCGATCAACCATAAAATGACGATACTTAGCGCGGGACCACAAGCTCCAACCACGATAAACAACTAAAGATCGGAGTTTAGTAAGCAAATCAGCGTATTGCATGAGCTTTGTCTCATCTAAATCGCCTTCCAAATTAGCAAGTTCCTCTTCTCTGTTTCGTTTCAGCTCTTCCTCTAATTTTTTCTGCTCTTCCATGAACTTATCCTCCGAGGTATCAGCGTCACCACTTTCAAGCGCTTTTTGGATTTCTTCTGCCTTTCGTCGTTCTTCAAGCTCCATCAAGTTTTCGATGCGTCGTTGGTCTTGTTCTGCTGACTCGAGGATTGTTTCTTTTTGACTCGTTGTGAGATTATCATTTGCTAACACTTCCCCGACAACATTTTCCGATTCATCTTCAGGTATGACGGCTAACGTCTCTGGTAGGTTCTGATCTTCAGACTGAGATGTAGCAACAGGTAGTGTACGTCCTTCGCGAAGAGCGGCCAATAATGGCTCCAGTAGCTGTTGAATGGAGTTCGCATCTGCACCGACCGGCTGCGCGCCTTCGTTCGCCTGTAAGCCTAACAGAGCGGCGTCAATAGCTTCAATTAGTTTCTCTCGAGATGATTTTCCTTCAGAAGCACTTTCTACGAGATTATTGAGTCGCTCAGTCAGAGCAGCCTCAAGAATGCTAATAGCTTCGAGCAGATCGTTTAAGTAACCACTAAAGCTTTGCTTTGCGAGCTCTTGCTCTCGTTCAATCAGCGATGAATTTCCCTTTTCCACAGTTCTGCTCAAACCTCGATTAAACGAGGCTTGAGACTCAGTCATGAAGTTGACAAACTGGGGAATATGATCACAGAATGAGCGTAGAACCGAAAGGGTATTATCCATAGCTAGATCAGTCACAAGATCGCAATCCTTCGACATCTTCCAACAATCTAAAACGTCCGCAGGGAAAATGATAGACTGCAAGTTCTTCAAAGAGGTTTCAAAGGAATCTTCCGCGGCTTTTCTTCGGCGCTTTTCTTCATCAATCGATACATAAAAATCGTTGTTCGTGAAGTAAGCCATCTGTCCAAGGTATTCTCCAAGCTGTTGTAGTAAAGGCGAATGCATTCCAGTAACTTGCTCATCTAAATTGGAGAGGTTCATAGCTTGTTCCGATAGATCATGGACTATGGAAGTAGCCACATTACCAGGTCCTTCCTGCAGTATCTGCTTCAACTGTCCTATTGATGCGATTATTCGACGCTCAGTTGTGTCACTATTGTTTTCAAAGGAATCTCGGGCAAGTGCATCTGCGCGAAGTTGAAGTAAAATAGTTTGCAGCTTTTTATTTCTTTGTTCGCTGCTAGCATTGAGGGAGATCTCCATGGCTGTATTCTGCAAGAGAGACTTGAGTTCATCAACTTCCTTCTTCAATGTTTCTTGCAGAGCGCTCAGGATATCATTCTGATTGATGAGCTGTCGATCGATTTCGTCGTGATGTGACTGCAAATGTTTGGCCAGTTCAGGGAGCAAACCATCCTCGTCAACATTCTCTTCCTCCGTGGGGAAGGCCGGAGACTCGAGATCCTCATCTTTGAGAGCCCCGATTTCTTCTTTTCCTTGATTAGCAGCAGCACTGTCAGCAAAGACTTTATTGTTTTTTGAGAAAATTCCACCTTTTCCAGCACCTTTTCCATCAAAGTTAGAGTTCTTGTTATTCTTGCGATACAAATTGTCGATATTAGTATGATACGACCACGATTTCTTGCGGAAATAATAAAGGAAAGCAACAACAAGAACAACAATAGCGAGCATCCCCAACAGTAAACCAATGACGAGATTCCAGTCAGGTGAAACAACAATGTTATCATCTGATTTAACTCCGGAAACGATTAAATTATTCTCCGAGAATTCTACAAATTGTGCTGAGGTCTTTTGAGCGATATTCGAGGCGAGAACAATTATCAAAGTAATTGCTGAAGAATCCGAAGATGTACTAAAGACATAAGTGCCTGCTGTGGTAAAAGTAAAAGAGAAAGTGGAAAATGTAATTGATGTCGCTGCTGTACTTTGTAAATTGCGGAACGCGGAATAATCGAAGGTGGGGTTAGTATTAAGCAGGGAATCCTTGACGTAAACGGGATAGGAAGTCTTGGAAACATCGAAAACGATCGAATCCCCTTCATAGATTGTTACTATCGGGTTACTTAATACTGCGGAGGCCCCGCTCAATCGACGACGATTACTCTCAGAAATACCCGCGAAAGGGTGGACTTTCAAGAGAGCAGACACATTCAGATTGCCTGAAGCAGGGAAGTCGATTTCTTCATCAGCTGCAATCTGCAATCTTCTTCTCTGAGATAGAGAAAACAAAGCATCGTTGACACCGAAAACTCCCTTGAAGCCATCGGAAGAAACAGACATGGAATAGACTGCGCTACCGGCAGTGCAGGAAAGGGTTCCCTGGGTAGTAAGCTCACTCGCAGAAACTTTGATGGTGGACTTAGTGCTTGGATCATAATAAACTAACTGGCCATCGCTATTACAAGTCACATTAATCGCAGACGATCGACAATCTTCATTGCAAACTTCAGCCAAAGTAGTGATATTGCTGCAAATACAAGTTCCGACGGTACCACTGACGGAGCCGCCTTGCGGTCCGCAAATTGAACTGCAATAATTGTCTGTTTTACATGAACCATCAAACAGGCGTGACTGGTCGCTTGAGCATTGAGGGAAGACTATCGGTTGGCAATCGTAGGCTCCATCTGCGGTTGAAGAGACTTGTAAATTACTGTTCACGAATTCGTAGCCAGGTTGACAAATACAGTATCCATCATCTGGTTGGAATGCTCTGTTTTTACCAATACAAGAGCAAATAGCAGAACCTTGCTTTGAAGTACTACTCGAGGAACATGAAAAACATGTAGAACTACCTGCGTTGTACTGATATGTTCCAGCTGCACACAATGTGCATTGACTTCGGTTCGTTGCACCAGTAAAGTCGATGTAGGAACCGGCAGGACATGCGAAAGGTGTCCCGGTTCCAGCTGGACAGTAGTGTCCCGATGGACAGATATCACCTTTTTCAGTCGTTTTGTTACTGGGTGTAGAGGTTGTTGCACCTTGCAGGTAATAATAACCAGGTAATCCTAAATAGCACTCTAATCGTTTTGGATCATTGCCATAGTAACCAGCTGGACACCACTCGCAACCAGAACTTTGTGAACCAAGAACAGAATAACTGTTGTTTGGGACGCTAACGGCACGCGATCCAAGGGGACATGGGATAGGGAAAGTTGTACCAGCAGGACAGTAGCTTCCTAAATCACATCTGAAAGGCGATGACGATCCACTTGGGCAGTAGTAAGAAGATGGACATACTATAGGCTGAGAGGAATTAGCTGGGCAGTAGTGACCACCCGGACAAACCGTCGTATTAGACGAACCAGCAGGACAGTATGTTCCTTTAGGGCAAGTTACATAGGAAATACTCGACGATTCACAATAGTGACCCCCGGGACAAATAAAGCAGGATGAGAGAGCACTTCCTCCCACAATGTCACGATAAGTACCACTTGGGCAAGCTGTGGGAAGTTGTGTCCCTAAAGTACAGTAATATCCAGCTGGACAAGGCCATCTTGTATAAGTTGTGATAGCAGTGGCATTACAGAAATAGCCAGCTGGACAGTAAATACAGTCATCGAGCACTTTGCGACCTAATAAATTATTGTATGTACCTTTCGGACATAATTGAGGCTGGCTGCCTCCAGGACAATATTTTCCTCGATCGCAAGCTGTAGGCACAGGGTCGCCGACAACACAAGTATAGCCGGCAGGACAAGGACCGCAATCATTTGCACTGGTTCCGTAAGCATCGCTACGGACAGTCTTATTAGGACAGGATTGCGGAATGGAAGTTCCAATCGGACAGTAATGGCCTGGAGGGCATGGACCGCCCGCTAAAGGCTCCAAGAATGTCAAAATCGAGTAACTGTCGACTCCAAACCGGGAAATATTCACGTATGGGGATGGGGATCCTTGACCAGTCTTGCAGAAATAACCTTCCGAACAGTTTCCAACGACTGCACCGTTGAAACAGTATTTTCCTGGAGGGCATGGAGTGCAGCTCTGCTGATTGACCAATCCAGTGGTAATACCGTAGGTTCCATTTGCACAGAAGGTTCCAAGAGAGCTTCCTTGAAGGCAGAAACGACCAACAGGGCAAAGCTGAGACGGTGTAATTGTTCCAGTGTCACATACATAGCCAGCGGGGCACAGCTTACAAGAAGGGCGACCTTCATCATCTTGATAAGAACCAGCAGGACAAACGACAGGAGAAGATGAGCCAACAGGACACATGGACCCTTTAGGACATAAAAGATGAGGAACACTCGTACCATCAAGACAATAATAGCCACCAAGGCACTTATCATAAGCATTTACTGTTCCGTTCAATGGACAATAGAATCCTTTCGTGCACTTTGGACAATCTGACACTGTCTTCAAACCGTTCGATGAAGAGTTCGTGCCTGGAGGACATTGAACAGGAGATGGACTTCCCGTTGGACAATAGTGACCTGGAGGACAGATGTCGTTCAAAGTCGTGTTGCTCGCTGCTGTGCAAGTGTCGCCTACATAGCTCACATGATAGCTCGATTTACCGCTGTCGAAAGGAGTAGCCACTGAGCTGCCGCCTCCACAGAAGTATCCTGCCTCACATGGTCCGGTTGGTGCCGTCAAGCCTCGAGATCCACAATACTCGCCTGGAGTACATGATGTGCAATTCTTCACCTCTTGCAGACCTGTCACCGCGCTGTAGGTGCCGTTAGGACATAAGAACTCGTTCGCATATGTTGTGCCTGCTGGACAGTAGCTACCCGCTGGACAAACTGCTGGGTGTGTCGAGTTGTACAAGCAATAGTTGCCTGCTGGACATACTTTACATGTTGACTGTCCCAACTCGTCTTGGTAAGTTCCCGCATCACACAACACAGGCTGTGGACTGCCTGTCGGACAATGAGCGCCTCTTGGACAGATATGGACATCCGTCAGCACTGAAGTTCCCGATGGACAGAAATATCCCGCCAAACACTTCTTCGTCGCGTAGATCGTGCCGTTCAATGGACAATAGAATCCTTTCGTGCACTTTGGACAATCTGACACTGTCTTCAAACCGTTCGATGAAGAGTTCGTGCCTGGAGGACATTGAACAGGAGATGGACTTCCCGTTGGACAATAGTGACCTGGAGGACAGATGTCGTTCAAAGTCGTGTTGCTCGCTGCTGTGCAAGTGTCGCCTACATAGCTCACATGATAGCTCGATTTACCGCTGTCGAAAGGAGTAGCCACTGAGCTGCCGCCTCCACAGAAGTATCCTGCCTCACATGGTCCGGTTGGTGCCGTCAAGCCTCGAGATCCACAATACTCGCCTGGAGTACATGATGTGCAATTCTTCACCTCTTGCAGACCTGTCACCGCGCTGTAGGTGCCGTTAGGACATAAGAACTCGTTCGCATATGTTGTGCCTGCTGGACAGTAGCTACCCGCTGGACAAACTGCTGGGTGTGTCGAGTTGTACAAGCAATAGTTGCCTGCTGGACATACTTTACATGTTGACTGTCCCAGCTCGTCTTGGTAAGTTCCGGCCGGGCAATGAATTGGGACTGTTGAGTTGGCGGCGCATTTTGACCCTGTTGGACATATTCCATAAAGATCTGTGCAGTTTACCGCCGTGCAAACTGGTCTCCGGCTCTTTGCGCCAGCAATAGCCCAATATCCAGCTTCAACGACCACTGTATAGTTAGAGCTACCTGTATGTTCACACGCTTTTCCACTAGGACATGGAGTACAAAACGTTTTCTTTTCATTGTAGTACACTTCTCCGGTATTTCTCATATCGGCCATGAAGGTTCCAACCGGACAAGGTATAGGCGCGCTACTGCCCACTGGGCAATAATTTCCCTTCGTGCAAGGTCCCCCTGTTGACGTCCGATAAGATTGAATACGAGCAAACGCTCCACTGGAACAATAATAACCAGCATCGCAAGGACCAGTATAGTTTGTACGCCCATCGAACTCGCAATAAAAGCCAGGAGGACATGGCGAGCATTGCGTAATATTAATATTACCTTTCTGGAAGGAATAAGTACCAGGAGGGCACTTGTAAGGAATAACAGTTTGCTCGGGACAATAATGACCGGTCGGACACAAGTAGCTCACGTACGTGGAAAGTCCGATTGTTGGACAATAAAATCCAGGCTCGCAAGGAAGACAAGATGATTGCTGGCTCCTCATATTGTACGTTCCTGGAGCACAATAAGTCTGGTTTGAAGATCCCGCGGTTGCATAGTAACCAGGATTAGCTTCATGTTGTGTTGGCGAAGAGGCACCTCCGCTGCAATAATATCCATCGGAACATTTAGCGGTAGGTTTCGAGTTTCCGGTGCCTTCGCAGTAGTATCCAGGAGAGCAACTGGCACATGAAGTCAGCGCGGATGCGCCGATCGTGGGATTAAAAGTACCAGCAGGACATGGAGTTGGGGTTATTGATCCATCAGGACAGTAAAATCCTTTCGGACAAATGTTGCCAATTGACGACAAATTTGTTCCAGGTGCGGGCGTGTGATAAGGAGTGGATGTGTTACTCCCCGACAAGCAATAGAACCCTACAAAGAATTTAAGGAAAAGGAACTACTTGCATTATGTTGTACCTTTTGTGCATAATCCACGAGGGGCTTTTAAACCGTATCCATCACAGTAATATCCTCCAGTACACGCTAAGCATTCATCACTAGAGACTAAGCCTGTGGTGTTGCCGAAGGTTCCAGGAGGACAAGGAAGCGGGTCACCAATGCCGGTCGGGCAGTAAAATCCTTTAGGACAGACGGTTGGATAAGCGGAGGCCTGCGGACAATATCCACCAGCAACACAAACAGAACAATCTGATAGACTCGCGCCTCCATACTCGGGGAGGTAAGTTCTTTTAGGACAGGGGATTTGATTTGGGCCTGTTGATTGTGCGGGGCAGTAATAGCCAGGAACGCACAATCCTGTGGGGCTAGTGGACGCATTAGTCGAATAATAACCAGCTGGAGTAATTAAACATTCGGAAAGCGACGATTGTCCGGGCGAAGGGTTATACCTCCCAGATGGACAGGCGATTGGGTATGAAGTTCCTGCAGGACAGTAAAATCCGGCGGCACAAGCATCTCGCAAGAGATCTGGCGCACGTTTCATTCCTTGAGAACAATACGTCCCATTAAAACACATTCCAGAAGGATCTGAGGCCTTGCTCCACGACCCGCCGCCTGTAGAGAGACTTGAAAGAGAGGTTGTGTTGCTGCCACAATAATAACCTAACGGACAAATACTACACGTTGCGGCTCCTGGAGCAGAATAATATCCGACACCACAGGCAGTTTCATGTGTGGAGAGAGCAGGACAGTTATACCCAGCACTACATTGAAGGCAAGAAGCAACCGATGTTCCGTTTGCTGAGGAATATCTGCCAGCGGCACACCCGCTCATTTGGGATGATCCTGCAGGACAGTAATAACCTGCCTGACACGTTAGACATTGGCTTGCAGCGTAAAGGCCCGTTGATCCCGAATAGGTTCCTGCAGGACAAGCATATTGCGTCGAGTAGCTGGTACCAAGAGGACAATAATGGCCAGTGGGACAAACACCAGACTCTGTCTTATTTCCGCCGAGACAGTACTTACCAGCAGGACATATCGAACACTCTGTTGCACTCGTTAATTGGACGGAATTAGAATATCGACCAGCAGGACATGGCGAATCATGACCGAGGGCTGTTCCCTCTGGACAGTAGTGACCACGCGAGCATTCTACCAACGTTGAGGTGGTCGTCGCTACTCCGCAAGTGTAACCTGCTGGACATCTCGAGCACCCATTCAAGTTGACCAAACTCGTGGAATCTGAATAAGTGCCTGCTGGGCAGGCATATTGCGCGGGATTTACAGTGCCAGGTGGACAGTAATAACCAGGAGAACAAAGCTGGGTCATTGTGACCATTCCAGCGGAGGGACAAGCATATCCTGCCTCACAGGGCAAACAACTAGCGTTCGAAACTCCGCCATAATAAGGATTATACGAGCCAGCAGGACAAGGTTTCGGACTTGATGCGCCTGTGCAATAATGTCCAACTGTACAATTTAGACACTGCGAAGCAGAAAACAGGCCAGTTGCTTCACTGTAAGTTCCTTCTGGGCATGGGTAGGAAGTGTAATCGCTTGTTCCTTCTGGACAGTAATAATGCGCTGGGCAAGCACTTCCATTGTTATAAGTGCCCGAATAAAGACAATATTTCCCTTTCTCACATTTTTCGCATGTCGATGGAGCGGACTGACCTGTCGCAGAGCTGCTCGTTCCTGGCGGGCAGTACATAATTGAACTCGTTCCCTCTGGGCAATATGCGCCTGCCGGACAAACAATTCGAGTTGAGAACGTTGTCCCAGTACCTGGACAAAAATATCCAGCATCGCACGATCTACAGGCTTGACCCTGACTTGTTCCACCGGTTAGCACGCCATAAGTCCCCACTGGGCAAGGATAATAGCCACCACCAAGTGGACAATATCCACCTATTGGACATACAGCACCAAGCGGCGCAGGCTCTGTACTACCAGCTGGACACAAGTAGCCAGGATCACATAAAGTACAGGACGCAGCTCCACCAGAACTGTAATATCCCGAGGAACATAAAGTTGCCGACGACGAAATCGGATTCGGTACATAGTAGCCAGCGGGAGCAACCGAACAAGCTATCTGCCCAGTGGTACTATAGGTTCCTTCAGGGCAATTAAGAGGGGCAGTCGCTCTATTTGGGCAATATTGACCGGCAGGACAAATGAGGCAGTTCTGAGACCCTGCGACAGAGTAGTATCCTGTTGCACAAGGCACCATGGAGTTCGAATAAATAGATGGACATTCGTATCCAGCGATACAGACTGTGCACGCAGTTTGTCTGCCAATACTGAATGTTCCCGATGGACAGAGGTTTTGAATGTTTCTGTTGGTGAAGGGACAAGCATATCCAGGAGGACAAGGAGTACAACTTGACGAGCCAGCAATAGCGTACGTTCCATTAAGACAAGCATTTTTCGTCGGCAAATTCGTGTACGGGCATTTAAATCCAGCAGGACAGATGGTACAAACCCCGTCACCTTCATTGGAGTAATACCCTGGAGAGCAAGGTTGCACAGTGCGTCCATATGTATCACACTCATAACCTGCTGCGCAGACGGTGCACTGTGACTGACCACCCAGAGAATAAGTTCCATTTGCACAAGGGCGCACGACAGCTTGACTTGTTGAAGGACACTCATGACCTCGAGGGCAGATCGAACAAGCAGTAGCATTTCCTGTGGAATATGTGCCATTGCGACAAGCGTAAGCCAAAACCTCCGTAGAAGAAGGGCAATAGAAACCAGGGGGGCAAGAAGTGCAGGCGCTACTACCAGTAACAGCGTATGTACCAGGGTTGCAGGTTACAGGTACTGTGACGTGCAAATCAGTGATAATTTGAAAGAAAAGGACGAAAACATACCTGACGTCGCAAATGGACATTTGTAACCAGGAGGGCAAACACTGCACTGCGAAGCACCGGGCATATTCGAATAAGTGCCACCTGGACAAGCAGTGCAGTTCGTCGCGTAACCGATGCTGTAATAACCCACTGGACAGATGATCGGGACGCTGTTCCGACGGGGGCAAGCGTACCCAAGAGGACAGGCAGTACAGTTGGCTTGCCCTGTGGCTAAGTTATATTGACCAGCAGGGCAAGCGAGACAAGAGCTTCGGCCGAGTTGAGGCTGATATGTTCCCACAGCACAGGGCACTGGAGTATTACAAGAACCAGCACACGAGTAACCTAAAGGACAATTGACACATCCAATCTCGACAGAATTGTAGCATTCCTCTGGGGCGAAATAAGTTCCTGCAGCACAGAAGTTACAAGGTTTCTGAGTTGGCTGACTTGTTGGCGAGCCTGTGGGTTGCCCAGTAGGGTGACTGCTCGGATGCACAACAGGCTGTGCAGAGGGTTGAGAAGTTGGTTGGCCGGAAGGTGAACGAGAGGGTTGGCTAGTGGGCTGGTAGGAAGGATCTCGACTAGGCGACACAGTTGGGGAAAAGGTCGGCACAACTGTCGGGGTCTCGGACGGAGTAGCGCTTGGTGCATATGTCGGTGGAAAGGATGGAGTAGGAGAGGGGTTATAGGTGGGTGTAGCAGAGGGTGCAGTGGTGGAAGGAACAGCTGTCGGAGTATAAGTGGGATTATTCGAGGGATCAGCTGTGGGTGAAGCGGAGGGCGTTGCCGAAGGATTATAAGTTGGATCAGCTGTGGGAGTATAAGTTGGATCAGCTGTGGGTGCTGCGGTTGGGTTGGCGGTTGGGTTCTCTGTTGGTTGCTGGGAAGGCATGAAAGTTGGGGCTGTTGGTTGAGAGGATGGTTGAGAGGATGGAAGAGAGGAAGGCGTGCTACTCGGGTTATCGGCTAACTTTCTCCTTGTTTCATCATTTCGATTTACAGAGAGGTTTTCTGCATTGGATTGAATTAATAGAAAAAGAGAGATTATAATAAAAACGAATAAAAATCTCATTGAGTCGAATGAGGAGGGTTATTAATTGAAATTGCTTCTTCTTTCTTTGTCCGTTGTTCGTTGTTTAGATCAATCAAGAATAGATATAATGTGACAGAGTAAGAGAAATGTTGATGATAATTCTTCTCAGGTCGAGTGTGAGATGATCTTTGTTAGTGGTTCATATATATACTTTGCTTTGGATTGTCTTTGTTCTAGTAATAATAGAGGTTGTTCGTTGTTAGTGTTCTATGGTCGTTTAACGTTTTAAACGCTTTTAACGGTAAGAGAATTTGCGCAAAAATTGAAACGGAGAAAAAGCGCTTTTCAAAAAATAGCGGTTTCCGCTTTAAATTACATACACGTTAACTCACGTTTACACTTTTTGAGGACTCGATTGTGACTGTACGAGCTTTAAGACCAATTCTTTCAAAGCTTTCATTTCTTCTTGCATGGAAGTAATTTTATCCTCATACTGTTGTTTGATTGTAGAAATCTCCTGGTTCATTTTCTGATGCAGCTCCTTGATTCCCTCTGCGAGAAGAGGACAGGCGTGACTATAGGCAATTGCATAATAGGAATCTTCTTCCCTTGAAGTAGGGTCTGTCGAAGATTTATTGAGAGATTGCTCGAAGACAATCTCAGGAAGTACGTTCTTCACCTCTTGCGCTATCCATCCGATCTGAGTAGATCGAGGAAAAGAGAAGGAAGCCTCGTCTTGTTTGTACTCATATCGCACCTATCACATTAGCATGTTGTTACATAAGGGTATAAACCATAAATAATTCGTATCTTACCGCCTGCAGCTGTTCAATGAGGTCGAGAGCGTGAGTGACGGGGCGGATGTTTTGCTTGAAGCGTCTATCTGACGTGTCGATGTAAGGTCCCGCGCCTGAGACAGTGCCATACACGGCCAGAGAGGAAAGAATTGTCACAGGCGACTGAAACGACGCTACTTGCTTTACAGTGAGCTCATTCGTAACGATGGAGGTCGCGTCAGAAACGGATGAGTGACGTAGCTCCGATCCCTCTATCAATGCAGAATGTATTCGAAGACGATCGGATTGTGAGGCGGTGGCGGGATAGATTGCATTCACGTGGAGGCTATGGTCTTCAGGGCTGACGTAGATCTTCGCTTCTGGCTCAAGCTTGCCGCTTCTGACGTCTTGCACGATGAGAGGATTTCCACCGGGGGAGATGGGGGAGGAGGCAGGCAAAGGAGCGAGAGAGATTTCTCTCGCAGAAAGACGGTTCGTCTTAATGGATTGATCGGTGACGATGGCAGAAGTGTGGAGGTGGTGAAATCGCGCATTAATCTTCGGATCTTCTGCGACGTCGCTTCTCTCTCCCTCCACTGCATCTCCGTCAGATGAGGAGGAGGTTGAGATCTTGACCACACGACCGTTTCTATCAATTGCCAGCAGACCAGAGGCAGAGGCACTGTCAGCGGCGCCGTCGTCACTACTATCAGTCTCGAAGATGACAGTAGCACCTGACTGAATCACCAGATTCGAGCGAATCGATAGATCCTTAAGAGAGGATGATGTCAGATAAACGAACTTCCCAGAGGATCGTTCGATGCCTAACGGCGGGGAGACCGTATTCGCATTCTCAGAGGATTCGATCGTACTCAAGCCTGTTGAGGAAATTCGGATCGAATTCGCATCGATTTCCTTCGCTTTGAACGAATAGTCAGAGAAGTCGATGGCGCGATCGTCCTCGCTCAGACTAATGCCAGGGATGATCGCGACCTCCCCTGAGCTAGAGGAGAAGAGGAAATGTCTGTCGCGTCCGCTGTCTCTGCTGACACGTTGTTTCTGGTTCTTCACTTGGTTGTTCTCGATGACGAGTGATTGCACCACCATTCTCGGCGCTGAGCCCACAAACTCCACCGTCGATGCGTTAAGCTTCGCATGCTCGAGGATCTTATCGTGCAGACTGATGGATGACGTGGCGAACTGCAGGTTCGTCACTCTGAGGTTGGGGATGTCGATCTCGCTTTGGGACGTGGAATATGCCTGTAGGCGGCCTTGGTGGTCGGCGTAGACCAGTCTGCTGCCCTCTGCCTCAGAGGTGAATGACTCGATCACGAGGTCTCGCACCGACAGAGAGCGGATGTCAGTGAAGGTCGACGAAGAGATGCGGGCATTGCGGATTGTCTGACCGTTGGCATCGAGTGACGAATGCAGTCGATTAATCGCCACAGTATCGAGGGAGAGAACGCTGGAGTCAAAGTCGAACTTGAGGGCCTGCGTGGGCAGCGGAACGAGGTCCCCGCCAGCGCGACTGTCCACGCCGATCAGAGCTCCGTGCGTCAGGGATTCTTCGATCACCTGGGAGAACGACTTCCCCGGCGTGCCGTCCTCGCCATTCAATGCAGTAGAGGAAGGAGGGGATGGCAGGTTGATCTTTGTCGACGTCAGTCGAAGGTGTTCCACTTCCGCCGACACTATCTCCTGCAGGTTTCCCCCCTTTAAAATGACGTCACTGAGTGCGTGGCCGTTGCCCTCGATGTCAGAGTAGAGTCGTTTGATGAGGAGGTGGTTGTCTTCGTCGAGGGCAAGAGATTTAGACGCCAACAGCTGCCCTCGCTGAGTGAAGTACGCCAGACCTCCTCCGCCCCCCGCACCTCCTACTGCAGAGGAGAGGGTGAGCTCAGAGGCTTGAATGACACCATTTACGATCTTCGGGTTCGATAAGAGCAGGTTGCTGATGTCATGGCCTTGAGCGTCGAGAGAGCCAGCGAGTTTGTCGATCTTCAGTGACGGAGCATGCAGCGTGCCCTTGCTGTAAAAGAACTTCTGACGATGCTCGGAGAGGTAGTGTTGCTTGTTCACGAAGAGCACAGAACCCGGAGACAGTGACGTGGCCTGCAATCTGCCGGCGGAGAAAGACACGTTGCCTATGACGAGGTCATTCTTCGCCTCCAGACGCTCGACATTCGTCAGCACCTGCATCGGCGCTCTGAGCGCCTCCACGTCCTGCCACGTTACTCCATTGAACACGATGATGATCGTGGTATGCGGAGGAATGACGAGCACTCCCGAGGTAGTGGTGTCGTCAGCGTTGGAGAGGACGAGAATGCGGCCCATCTGTCGCTGACGTGTCTCGTCGTCGAGTGCTTTGTCTTCGTTGAAGCGCAGTCGTATGCCTTTCTTCGTCGACGTCACAGTTGTGGTTGTCGATGAGGACTTCTTAATCGTGAGGTAGTTGGCAGAGGAGGTGAGGGGGATGTCACCCAGCCACTCTTCTGTCGCCTCATTCCACCTCGCCGGGATTGTTTGGGCGGCGAGAAACACATCATTGTCAATGTGCAAAGGCGTAGCAACACGCACCCCTTTCTCTCCCTTAAAGGAGGCACCAGCAGAGGAAGCAAGGAAACCGTCGCCATCCACCTCGAACACTACCTCCTTGTTAGTTTCGGTATCAGCGTGTGCGTTGCCGGTATCTGTTGTCTTCTCGAAGGAGAGAAACTGGAAGGGCGGACGACTGTGACGACCCTCACGCGGGGAAGAAGGGACAGAGAGGCGAAGCATGGCGCCGACGTAGTAAGAAGAGGCGACTCTTCCATCGAAAAGAGTTGCCTCTTTTTCATCTGCTTGTAGTGATGACGTCAGCGACCCCACAGCGAGGCGACGATCTAAGAGGTTGAAATCGCCTGACTCGAGGGTGAATCCGCCTCTGACGGACAAACCACCTGCTTTGATGGCCATGCCGCCTCTGTCGATCTGAATGCCGCCACTGTGCAGCTTCAGCGCTGACATGCGCACAGAACCGTTAGTGCTCAGGTCGAATGTCGTCAGACCGTGAGATTCAGTTCGAAGGAAGCTCGCCACGTCGCTATCACTCTTCAGCGAGATGACCGCGCCATCAAAACTTTCTGACGAGTGTTCAATGCTGACAACACTGTCGGTAGAAGCTGCTGACGAGGCGATGGACAAACGACCTTCGTTGCTGAAGTGGACAGCATTGCCCACGACCAAGCCCTCCTCCACTGTCACTCTTCCTCCCACATTTAGTGCGTCAGAGAGAGTTACTGACTTCGCCGTCAAAGTTCCGGTAGGTTTGATAGTAACGCCGCCATCGTTATGGCGGGCTCCGATGACGACAGCTCCTTCGACCTCAGTGTTGCCATGACGATCGATAGAGAAGACTGTCACATCATCAGAGCGAGCGACGAAGTGGTGCGACGAGGCACTGACATCATCTTGCTTGGCTACTGACGATTCGATCTGAGATAAGGGGTACGATGTAAAGTTAAGAGAAGGAGGAGCTGCAAGGCGCAGTTCTTACCTGAGCGAGGAAAGGCGAAGGAATAACCGAGGAGGATGATGTCACTCGAATCCTTCCATCAACGCCTTCTACTTGCAGCAGACCTCGATGAGAGAGTCTGCGGTCGCCTCGGATGGTCGTGACGTTGACGTCGTTCAGTCTCGCCTGGAAGAGATTGAACGTGTCACTGTCACTGCCTTCCTGAGCGCGAAATAACTGCAGCTTCAACATCGTGCCTGTGAAGAAAGGGCCGTGGTGGACAGTGACATTAAGATCGTCGCTGTCTCTGACGTCATCACATGCCTTGCCCTTGAAGCCGGGCAGGCAGTGGCACAGCCCTCTGATGCGGTCACAGTCGCCGCGGCCAGCACATGACAGGTATTCAGGGAGATCAGTCGTCACTACGTCTGATAGCAAGCATTGTGGCTCTGATGCTCCCTCAGGATCGACCTTGCTGACGTCACATTCGAAGAGATCCAGTGCTGGGTTGCCGTCGTGATAGATGAGGTTATTTAAATAAGGCACTGTAGGGTAGCGGAGTAAGGTGATGAGGTAAGAGCCCGTCTTCTGCACGAAGTCGAAGCTTTCTCGCTGACAAACAACTTCTGCGACAGATTTGAGACCCATAGCGAGGCTGTTGGTGCAGAAGAAGTCGTCGAGGGAGGCGGCGTCAGCGTTGAGCAGGACACTGGAGCCAGCGAAGGAGAACTGCAGCAATCCTCCCATCACACCATCCTCCACTTTTGTTTCTAGACGGATAGTGCGACGATTAGGTCTTTTTTCAACGGTGAGAGGGTCGAAGGCCATGGGACAGAGTCGCTGAGAGCAATCGTCGCCTGTGAAACCAACGTCACAAATGCACTCTCCATCGCCGCCAGTGGGCGTACTGCATCGACCGCGCTGATTACACCAATTTGGACATCTAATGAAGCAAAGAATAAGTCTTGGAAAGAGAAGTGATTCGAATCTGTCTCTTACGCTGCATCGATATATCTCCACTGAGACAAGAGAAGCAACCCTATGAGAGGGAAAAACAATGGCCTTAGAGTAGCCATGATGGTTGGTTGGATGATTGAAGGTGTTTAGCTGGGTTGTGGTTGGTATTTGCTTGTATTTCGTTGTTGTTTTAATTGCTTCAAATCAGAGAAAAAACGCGCTCGAATTAAGCATTTCCTTAGCAAAGAGTTAAGTAAATGCTTAATATAGGTCAGCAAGCTGTCGGTAGTCTATCGGTATGTCTCTTCTCTCGCATTGAAGCTCTTTACACTCAAGGCTCTCACTATGTCTAGAGAGAGCCTCGAGGAGAAACTAAGTCTAGACGAGTAAGATGTCATGAAGATCTCTAAAAATATCTAACTTTATCTGCTAAAACTGAACAAAAAACTACAAAAAGGAAATCGATCGATCGATCAGTGGGTCTGTTGAGAGGGAAGTTAATGAGCGCTCATTCCTGCAGCTCCCTTGAACATTGCATCGACTACTTCACTTAATGTAGGATGAGTGTGAGTCTAAAGAAGAAGAGTGTTAGGAGTCAATTGACTATTATTCATCTTCTCTTACCATCATCGCCACGTCCTTCACTGTGTTGCCTGCAACCATAGCATTGGCGCATTCTTGTATGAGGTCAGCGGCGTGCATGCCAATAATATGGACTCCGAGGATCTCACCGCTCTCTTTGTTGTACAATACCTTCGCAATGCCATCGCCCTCATTCTCTGCCAGTGCCTTCGAGTTAGCGCGGAAATGCCCCAGAGATTTGCCCAGAGAAAAGCCCTCCTTACTCGCCTTCTGTTTCGCCTGTTCCTCCGTTAGCCCAACCGTCGCAACCTCAGGATGAGTAAAGCAGGCGGCTGGCACGTGGTTGTGATTTAAGACATGAGGTCGTCCAACGATGTTCTCCACGGCGGAGATGCCCTGACGTCATAAGTGAGTTGAGAGAGAAATAAGCACCGCGTATTAAGAATTTACCTGCGCTGAAGCAGCGTGTGCTAACATCATCTTGCCATTAGCATCACCGATACAGTAGAGACCAGGCACTACCTCACCCCCTTCCTTCTTGGTCAGAACTCGCATGTGATCGTCGACGTTGACAAAGCCGCGGTCTGTCTCAATGCCTGCCACTTCTAGATTCAGAGTGCCAGTATTGGGCACACGACCAGTGGCGACGAGACATGCATCGACCTCGATGGTCTCTCGGGGTTCGCGAGTCTTGGCGTCAATCATCTTAATCAACACGGGCTTCTTGCCCAGAACGCCTGGCACTACCTCAGCAGCGAAGACGCCGGTGCGCGAATCGATCGGTCTGGGTTTGATGAGGAGGCGGTCAGCGATGCGGCGGATCTCAGGGTCGAAGTTCGCCATGATGGTGTCAGCGGCCTCGATGAAGGTGACCTCAGAGCCCAGCGCTGTGTACACGTCAGAGAACTCTAAACCGATGTAACCAGATCCAATGATAGCCACATACTGTGGCACAGACTCGAGCTTCAAGCCGTCATCGGAGGTGAAGACAGTCTTCCCGTCGATCGTCACTCCTCTGGGCACGAAGGGCACACTGCCTGGGGCGAGGATGATGTTCTCCGCAGTGAGAATCTTCCCGGAAGACGCCACCTTCACCTCGTGGTGTTTTGCAGTAACTTCCCCGAAGCTATCAATGACGTCGACTCCCTGTGCCTTGAGTGAGGCTTCGAGATTGCCCTTCACTCGGTTGGCGAGGTTAGCAGCATGAGCAGCGATGACAGAGCGATCATATTGCACCTCCCCGTTCAACGAGATACCGAAGGACTTGAGATGGTGAGCGTCTTTCATTTCTCGCACTCGGTTTGAGGCTGCTAAGAGAGCCTTGGACGGGACGCAGCCTCGATTGACACAGGTCCCTCCCACGTCTTTGCCTGTGAGAATCGCGGTCTTCAAACCATTTGCACGGGCATGAAGTGCCGCGCCATGACCACCAACACCACAACCAATGATGACGAGGTCATAATCGAATTTCATTGCCAAGTTGCAGCGCTGAAGGTTGCGAGATCTGGCAGAATACTGTTGGAAAGGAGTCAAACGATAAGATTGAGCATGGAGTACCAGCTGCGAGATCGTGAGTGAAGCGAGTAGTACGAATAAGGAGATCATGTCTGTGATATATGTGTGGTGGTGTGATATATGTGTGGTGGTATGATCTAATAGATAATAGATAATAGATATATAATAATATAATAATACTGTAGTAGTGATAGGAGATAGTGGTGAATATAATTCAATGACAGGTCAGTCAGATCGCTCTAGTCTCTTTCAGTTCTATTGATGGTATGGATCGTATCCTTGCATTAACCGCTTGAAATGAAATGATGTTGCTTGCTGCACTTTTACTTCGTCATTTCACTGATGGGCAAATGGGCAATTGGTGGGCCAGGGAGAGGAGCGACGCAATAAAAAGAGAAGGTCCTATTATTTACAATTATTGACAACCGACAATAAACCTCTACACCTACGAATAACCTAACCTATAGTGGATAGTATGAATAGTTCAGAGGACATAAAATACCACCACCAATGATGCTTTTGAAAACACATTGTTTTAAGAGCGATCGAAGTCAGTAATAGTGTCTCCGAGGCCTGCCATAGTAGCCGCCCCCTCCGCCTCGATTACTGTTCGCGAAGAGCTGCACGAGCCAGAGAAAGGTGGTGAAGTTCAATCCGAAGAAAGGACGCGCAAATTGCTCGCCGAGTACTTGAGGGAACATCGGTGGGATGTAATATGCTCCGGCGATGATGGCGATCCAAGCAGACCAAGACAATCCTCTAGAATAGCCATAGCCATAAGAATAACCTCCATAGTAGTCGTATGATCTGTCACGGTACTGCGGGTAACCACTCGATGAGAAGAGGGAGGAGAAGAAGAAGACATAGAGGAGCAGAGCGAATATTCCGAGCTTCAGATAATTTCGGTATTCTTCTGAGAGAGACATATACCATGCTAGTAGTTTGCCGTAATAAGTGACGCAGGAGCGCTGGAAGGAGTCCCAATAAGCCTGCCAGTCGATGGAGAAGTTCTGCGGAGGACTCGCAGGCTGCGAGGGCTGTCGTGGTCCATTACGATGATTCATTTGATCTCGAACCTTCTGAATGGCTTGGTCGATCTCTCTGTGTCGGTCTGCAGAGGGTTCGAGCAGTCTCAGTTGCTCGTAAGTGGCGAGGGCTTCGTCGAACCTCTCAAGACGCACGAGACAGTTCGCCAGTCGATGATAGCCCTTCGGCCAGTCAGCTTTCAGACTGATGCATTCTTTAGCGTCGTTGTATGCTGGTTGGAGCTGGTTGAGCTGTAGGTGGCAGGCACAGCGGTTCGAGTAGCTGATGTAGAGCACGTTGAGCAGCGATTGACGCAAACTCTCCTCGATACTACTGTGGGGTTGAAATAGAATGTGTTGCAGTTTGAGTAGTTGGATAATTTTGGAGTATTGATCGATGGCAGGTTGAAATCGTTTGTTGTGATAGTGATCGTTTCCTTCTCCTTTCCACTTTGTTACCAAGGTTTCAATGGTTTGCAAATTCTTTTGATGCTCGTTTCCAGTAGGATGAGAGGTGTTGGAGTTCATGCTATCTGTATCGTAGTATCGTATTGTCTATTATTGTTGTTTATTGTTTATTGTTTCTTTCTATGAATATTATTTCTTCGTTTCCCACCGACTTCTACCGATACCGTTATCTCGAGAGTTCTGGAACTTTGGAGTCTCACACATCTCCTGACTACAGGACTTACAGTATGTATAATATGTATATGTACAGGTCATTCCAGTCAGTGTAACTCATTAAATGTCACCAACCACAGTGAAAAACACACCGAAGAAGATATAGTTAGGAGGATGTTAGTGAGTTAATAGACGCTATTCTCTAAGATCCCAACCTTATCTATCTCAAGCTTCACACTATCTCCACGACTCAACACCTTTGGAGGTTTCATCGCATAACCCACTCCATCCGGTGTCCCTGTGAGGATGATGTCACCAGGCTGCAGTGTGAAACCCTTCGAGAGATGAACGAGGATGTCAGAGATGTTGAAGATCATGTTAGACGTGTTACTCTGCTGTCTCCGCTCTCCGTTGACCCACAGTCTGACGTCAATATTCTGAGCATCAAAGCTACCATCATTGTAAACGATCCACGGACCGACGGGACAGGTGGCGTCGAGAGTCTTTCCTTTGAACCACTGGCCGTGATGTCGTTGGATGTCGCGGGCAGTGACGTCATTGGCCACTGAGAAGCCGAAGATATGATCCTTCGCATTATCTGGGGTCAGATCTCTGCCTTTCTTCCCGATGACAACCGCTAGCTCAACCTCGTAGTCGAGCCACTTCGTGATCTCTGCGTGGCTCTCGATCTTCTCCTCTGGTCCGATCACACTGTTCGGGGCCTTGGTGAAGAACTGTGGGTATTTTGGTAGTTCAGCAGCCGGAGACGAGGTAGTGCCAATGCCATGGCTTTTGTCTGCCTTCGCCACCTCAGCGATGTGATCCTTGTAGTTCTTGCCTACACACATCACATTCCTCCTGGGCAGAGGGATCGGAGACAAGAGACTCACCTCTGATCGCTGCAAAATTTGAACCTTTCCCTCGCTTATCTTATTGGATTGAGCGAAGGAAAGAAGCGAGGGTATAATTTCCTTGTGATATTCTATGAGGTGATTCATATCTTGAGGCGCATCTCTCAAAATCTCCTGAATGTTTACAATTGCTCCCTCAGACGAGGAAAGAGGAGAAGCAGGTTTAGGGAAGAATAAGCCAATCTGAGTCGCTGCATGCTTCGCAGTGTGAAGGCGGTAGCTCACAAGTCTCAGCATGCTTCTTGCAAGGGTTTGAAAGTGATGTCGGTGATGTTAATAACATGTCGGTAATGTGATGGTTAAATTAAGGTTGCTTTGTTCGGTGGTTCAGTGCTGTAGTATCGCACACGAAGACTCGAAGGAAATCATATTCTAAATCTCTCCTCTAAATTTGTTCTGTGGAAGTCTTTACAATGGCTTTCCATAATGTTCCGGTTGTCTCCACATCCACATGCCGATGAGTTGCACATCGTATTATTACGCGTAATTTTCAGCAGTAATTTACGATCGTTGTTTCACTCTTTCTCTCTCGACAATCAAAGAAGACGAAGAAGATAGATCGAAGATATTCACACGAAATATGATATTCACCGCACATTCTATCTCTCTGACATTACTGATTTTATCATGCTTTCAGTATCTTCCCATCTTTACGGCGAAGTCCTACTACTGCAAGGGCAACGAGTATGTCGATGGGCGGTGGGTCTTCAATCAATCCACCGCCATGACGAAGAGTTTTATCTGTTGCGGTTGGGATACAGGAGATTATCTCGATCCTGTGGTTTGTGGTCCTTCCACTGCTCCGAAGGCTGTCAACACGACGAATGTGCGAGGAAACAACAAATACCTCGCACAGGGCGGTGGTCACTCCTGTGTCTGCGATACTCGAGAAGGCACTCACTCTGTGCAACAACGTGAAAGATACTATTGGCACCCTCGCAACTGCACGCTGCCTCGGTGGTCAGCGGAGAGGTTCTGTCGCCTGCTTGGAGAGCGCCGCCTTCTTTTCATCGGCGATTCGACGAACCGCCAGACCTCCACCACTCTCATGTCAATGATCGTTGCGGGAGGAGGAAACTGCTCCGACCACATCTATTCGTCAAGGTCTGATAATCTGGTTTCGAAGGCGAATGGCAGCAAGTCGTTGCGTCAGATCGTGCAGGAATATTCCACGACCTTTGTGCCTGACGTAGTCATAATGTCTGCTGGTGCTCATGTCAAGTCAATTCCAGACTATGAGAAGAACTGGCAAGCTGTCTACGACCAGATAGTCGCGCTACACAGCGAGTTCCCGCAGATCAGGTTTTTGTGGAAAACTCAAAACCCCGGACATGTGCTCTGCCAGAGAGACTCGAAGCCTTCTCAGCGCCACGAGAAGCGACACGAAAAGAGAGATGTCTATCACTGGAACATCCACCGCGACTATGACCTGATGAGCTATGACTTTGTTCAGAACCTGACGCAGTCTTTTGTTCAGCGAGAATCAGAGGCACCCCAGGCAAAGGCTGTAATCAATGTGATGGACATGTATCCACTTTACCTCAGACCTGACGCACATCCGCACTATATCAATGACTGCCTTCACTACTGCCTGCCAGGACCGCTGAACATCATCGGAGTATTACTCCTCAATAAACTCATCACGCGTGAGATCTGATATACAATGATAGGAAATAGAATAAAATAGGTGATGATAGTCTTTTCTTTGTCTATTTATAATATTTATAGTGGGATAAAGTTTGTGTATTATGACGAAATGTGATTTAGGGCAGGTGCACAGAGTGCATGATTCGCACAGTGTGTTCTTCTAAGCAGAGCTCGGAAAAAAATAATTGTTTCAGGATTTTTCCAGGAAAAATAATTAT
>VFQN01003205.1_pt1 | contig 23834 bp, 33 predicted proteins | sample 3512371 | NCBI WGS metagenome assembly VFQN01 (sample SAMN10412370, study PRJNA504923) | tailings metagenome | isolation source: Replicate 2 from Balatoc abandoned mine | place: Philippines: Itogon, Benguet | collected 2017-08-28
TGTTGACATGTCCGGCTTCGGCTCCAGCAGCATAGCAAACAGAGCTCGTGCGACTGCACCCGCGAACGCACCTGGTGTACTCACCTCGTAAGGTCCCGTAAAGAGTACGCTGGGGCATGCCAGCCCGGCCGATTTGACGCCGCGAAATGCTCCTAAGTTGTGCCTACCGACCCCCCGCAAAAGCGACAGTAAAACAGAGTGCAACGCACCTGAGGCAAGCCAGAGCGGAAGGAGGCATACGGGACAAAAGGGAAAGAAAGGGATGGTGAGCTGCGGTGGTGAAAAGGCGGAACGAACAGGGCAAGCAAATGCAACGTGCCTAGACCTAGAGCTAAGCGGCAAGAGGAAGAGGAAAAGCACACGAGCAGGCATATGTAACCGCAACCCAGTACGGCTGAAGACGACGGTTAGGGGTCACGCAGGACATGGCTGCAGAGGCATAATGTAGAATGGATGATCATAGCATACGGGTGCAACATGTTAAACACAAAAAGGCGCATGCGTGTTGTGAAGGTTAGGCTGGGATGGACACAGCGTAATGAGGGGCAGGGGCATGGGGCAGGAGCCACAAATGACAAGTATTCAAGGGGGTACGCGTAAAACGCGAACAAACCGTGTAAAGGCGTCAGGGAAGCACGGAAACGCTGGTGCCTGCACGCGAAGATGTAATCCCTGGGGGCGGGCAACGGAGGTGTGGAACCCTGCGTGCTGCCATCGCTACATGCAGTGCATTTGCTATATGAACTTGCAAGGGGAGGTCAATAGCAGGGTGTAGGGTAGGTTTCGAGCCGAGGCGAGCGGCAGCACCTGGATTACAATGCTGTGTCTGCTGCGTTATGCCACAGTCGCTTGGGCATGCCCTGCGGTTCTCCCCTGCCTCACTCCCCTGCCTGTCCTTCTGCCCCTGCCGCAGGGCCGGCTGTGTGGCCATCGTGGCAGCGTTCGTGGCCCGCACCTTCAACACCAGCATGGAGGTGGGCCCGTGGGACGCTTGGATATTAAATAAAATGGCGCAAAAATAAAAATAAAAATAATTATAAAATGGCGCAATCTAGCACCAGCATGGAGGTGGGCCCGTGGGACGCTTGGATAGGCGTGGAACGTTAGGCCCATTACGTGCCGTCACCGGTTTGGGAGCGCCGTACACGATAAACGGCATAGGCTAGCACCAGCATCAGGAGGTGGGCATAGAGGTGGGCATAATGGACCGGGCCAGGGGTAGCATCGTAGCAAGGCTACGGGGGCGCAGCAAACCCAGATCGTGGAACTAATGCATGACTTGTCGAAGTGCTGCGGTAAGACTAAACATAGTACCCAACCAGTTGGGCTCCTGGTACCGCACTCCTAGCGATGTATGGTGACGGTTGAAGTGGCACCAGCGGCTTGCAAACACTTATCCTCTTCAAATACGCGACAGCGCCTTACAGGCGTGTTGAGTTTACCGGCTCGACAGGTGCTCCTCTTGACCCCCGCGTTGGTCTCTCAGTACTGACATTCACGCGGCCTGTGCCTGCCCCGCATGCGTGTGCCCCATACGCTCCAGGTTGTGGTTGTCGTGGAGAGCGAGGACATGCGCACAGGCGTACGGCACCACTGCTGCTCCGCCCACCTTACATTCGTCGTACGGCCGCACGGCCCGCACGCACCCACAAGCAGCAGCAGCAGCAGCAGCAGCACCAACACCGTCAGCGCGGCCGGTGCATCGGGCACGGCCACAATCACAGAGGGGGCAGCAGGAGGGGCCGGCGGCGGCAATGGCGGCGGCGGCAACGGCAGTACGGCACTGCTGCCGCGTGTGTACCCCACCGGCCCGGAGCTGCGTGCGGTGTGGGAGGGTGCGGAGGCGCGGCGGCAGCAGCGGCTGGAGGCGCGGCAGCGGCTGCGGCGCAGTCCCGAGCTGCAGGCGCAGGAGCGGCTGTGCAGGTGGGCGCACAGTGTGCATGGAAGCGCGTTTACGGTGTGCTGGTGGGGTGTTGGTGCAGGAGCGGGAGCGGGCGGGAGGCTGTCGGTGTGCGGGCGCCATGTGCAGTTGTCCACTTGCGCATGGTGCGTGGGATGAATGTTGGTGCGGTAAGAGGTGTGAAGGTGGGATCTCGGGTAGCGGCCTGGCGGCTGTGTGTTGCGGCGGGGCCTGTTAGAGCACTGGGCTGGTCCAAAGCCACTACGAGGGCTTTGGGCTAGCCGCATGGCGAGCCAAAAACGTGACCCTCGTCGTCATACAGTACGTAGGGTTGAGGACCTGCTGTGCCTCTCTTCACTGCCACCTTGCACATTTCGTGAACCTTGTCAGCCCTTGCTGTCCGTACTTGATGCCTGCGCTCGTAGGCCCATTACCACGGCTGCGGCCCATCGCCCACCGAGAGGGCGGCATGGAAAATGCATGACGCCCGTGTGCTGGGATCGCGACGTGCATTGCCTGCTCTTGATTGTCCTCTTCCGTGCCTTGTGGCCCTGAATCCCATCGCACCAGTGCTCCTACCACCTACCCGCGCTGGCCATTGCAAGCACGCTCGCATCAGTACCCACCCCATTTGTGACGGCACCTTGCCCGCTTGCCGCTTCGCGACCACCCCTCCGGCACAGGCTGCGTCCCATCACCCACCGCGAAGGCGGGCCCACGCTGCCGCCAGCCGTCACCCTCATTCCGCAGCAGCGCCCCTCGCCCCAGCGTCAGGCACACCCACACGGACAGCAGCAGCAGGGGCAGGGGCAGGCGCACCGGCCCCGCTCCCACCCGCTGCAGCCCCAGCCGGCGGCGGAGGGCGCTCGGGAGACGGAGGACGAGCAGCAGATGGAGGCCACGGAGAGCGGCGCTGAGGATGGCGGGCCGGCGGCGGCGGGCGGTGCCGTACAGCTGCTGCCGTACGCCCCGGCGCCGCCACGTCAGCGCGTGCCGCCGTCGTGCACCACGGCCTACATGACGCAGGCAATCATGCCGCAGCACGCCAACACGCTCAACATCACCTTTGGTGGGCAGGTGAGGGAGGGCATGCTGCCTGAGAGCCACCCCGATGTCCCCGAGGCCGGCCGAGTGGGAAAGGACGTGCCTGTGTCATGCTTATCAACGTTACCTCCAGAGAGTCAACGGCCGACCCGCGTTGTGCTTCATTGTTCCTTAGGACCCACATTCCCCCATCCCCAGGTGCGACCGGCTACTGTTGTTTTCTACCACAAAACACTCGTGCTCCCATCCGCAGGTGATGAGCTGGATCGAGCAGTGCGCCTATATCTCCGCCTCGCGGCTGCGCGCCCCCGGGCTGCTGACCGCCGCCATGGACAGCGTCACCTTCGTACGGCCCACGCGCGTGGGAGACATCCTGTACGTCACGGCGCAGGTACGGCAAACTCTGTACGGCGGTACTGCAATGCAGGCGTAAGCTGCATGGCATAGCACCAACGAACGGCGTTTGATTTCATTCTTACCGCGGCACTAACCAATGCTTTTTTTGTAGCAACTTCTGTTACTTGCAACTCATTTACGGCAGGTGACTGCCATCTTCGGCAGCAGCCTGGAGGTGATGGTGTCTGTGTTCGGGGAGAGCCCGTACGCGGGGGCGGGAAGCAGCGCCGGCGGCGGCGGGGGCAGCAGCGGGGGCGGCAGCAACGCCACGGGTAGGCGGTGGCAGCCGTAGTCACTACCGCGTCCGCGGGTCCTTTCCTGCCCGTGCAAAACTGGAACACAACTGGCGCGTTAAGCACACCAGCTCCCCATTGCACTGTTTCCCTGGCGTCATGGTACATGGGCACTTCGTCACCCTAAAACCTCTCAACTTGGCTCCCGTGCCCACACACCTCTTTTTGAGCATACGCCCGCCTTCTTCTGATGCCCCCCTGATTTGGTGAACAAAACGGGCACATCTACACTCAGCGCCAAGGTGAAGGTTGCCCCACTCGTACCCATGCCGCACAGGCCCGCCCCTGTCCCCCTCGGCCCCCCTCCGCGCGGCCCCCTCCGTCACCGACACCCCCAGCGGCACCATCTTCCACTGCGCCGACGCGTACGTCACCGTGGTCGCCGTGGACGAAGCGCACGCCATGCCCGTACAGGTGTGTCGTACCGCTTTGCTGCCGTACACGCCGCCAGGGACGGGGGCACAGGCTGCCCGTTCCCCACATCGTGTCACCTTGACATGGACAGTGACCCTGTGTTGCAAAGTACCTTTGCAAGCGTTCATCGATGTACGTGCATGCGCCACTGCCGTACGTCCTGCCGTACAGCTGTCGTTCGAGCTGGACCCCCAGGAGCCGGCCGACAAGCTGCGGTACAAGGTGGGCCGGGGGGGTAGGGGGACACTAAGGAGGGGATGAGGCGCGGGACAAGGTCCGTAGCCCTTCCACCCAGGCCTTTCCGCAACCGTTCCCTCACTGCATCGGGCCGTTACCGTATCCACCTGCCCTCCCATCTTCCACACACAAGCGACATGCCCAACCTGCGCCGATACCCTTGGGTGCCTAACCTAGCGCATCAGCTTTTGGGTGCCGAGGGGTGGACTTCCTCCTCTGCAGTGCCCTCCACTCCATCATAGCCCTAGCCCACATGCCCTCTGACCCCGGCCTTACACGTCACGCGTACCCCGGCCTCCCGCCCCACCTGTCCTCCACGGCCCTTCTGCTCCCCGCCCCCTCGCTACACCTACCCGCGTGAACCTGACCACCTAAGTCCATGTGCCGCGTGCCTCCCCCTTGGTTATAAGCACATACCAGACTCCCTGACTGTTACTCCTGTCTGCTCCACGGTGAATCCGCTCCGCAGGGTGCCGTGGCCCGGCGCTCCGAGCGGCTGGCGCTGCGGGGGTCGTTCACTGCAGGGGAGACCTCCCGCGTGTCCCTGGACGGAGGGCACACCTACAGCCCCCCGCCCGAGCTGGCCGAAGACGGCGCCGCAAACGTACTGGAGGCCATACCGCCGCTGTGAAGCTGCTACCTGTACAGCATGGTACGGCACGGCGTGGTGCCGTACGGTAGGGGGGCTGTCACCGGCGGGCGGATCGTACGGCAAGGCAGGAGAGTCGGGTCCAGGATCGATTGGATGCACACCGTGTTGGTGCAAGCTGCAACACGTGTGCACGGGTCGAACCTGTAACGGGCATGTATGATTCATGGAGTTCTGGGTGGGGCACTTGGACTTTGCAGCGAGGGCATATGGCGATGGATGGGGATGGATGGGGATCGTTTTGGCGCTGCCGAGGCAGTGGACAGGAAGTGCGGCGGCGGTGCGTCCACCTGCTGTAAAATACGGTACGCCAGTTGACGGTTGAAAGTACAAGCGTGCTGTAGAGGCTGCAGGTAGGTGGCTGACCTGACATTCTTACTCAGCGGCTTGCCCGGGCTGACTGGCCGGCAATAAGCGGGTCAACCCGACCTCCCCGTCTCGTGTAAAGCTGTGGGTGGTTGGGTGGTTGGCCGTTGGGGAGGCGGGAGTGTCAACCGTGCAGGTGCGAATGGGTGCACGTACAGCTGCAAGCAGTGCGAGCATGGCACTGCTGTGCCAAGGAGCTGCGCCCTGCCTGGTCCCGCGGGGCTGGGCAGGTGCAGCCCGTGCAGGTAGGAGCAGGGGCAAGGCAAGTACTGGTGTGACACTCGAGCCTGGCACTGACCAGTACCGGTACAACGCGGGCGCGTGTGTGGCTGGCTCAACACGGGGGGCCTCTGGAGGGGAGCCCTCATCCCTGCATGCAAGGCAGGACTGGTCCATTTGCCGCAGTTTGCCGTCAGGGGAGAGCGGGAGGTAGCAAAGAAGGGCACAGGAGGGTCAGGGAGAGCAGGTACAGGGGCAGGGTGTGAGGCAGGCGGAGCGCTATGTGCAAGTGTGTGGGTAAAAGCTTGCATGGGCAGCAGCCAAGTGCATTACGCGCTGTGGCCTCCTAGTAGCAGAGGCAAGAGCGCTTCAACGTCCAAGATCGAAAAAGGTGCGTTGCATGTAATCGTGAAATACGATGACATCATGACAGGGACACCTTTCAACTCTGGCCCCTACGATGCCAAGCACCCTTGATATAAAAGGGTTGTACCTACTGACGCATACCACGTCAGTGCTCTGCGTCTTCTTCTCCGGCAGTTGACACCTCTCGGCTCTCGCTTCTCACCCTGCTACTCTCGACAACCGCGCCGAGTACGGCCCGAGTCTATTGTTGTTATACACCATAAACAAGCCGCAATACTCCCACGCCATCTTGCTTCTGCGCCATTGCAGCCACCACTTTGCCCATTTCACTTTGCAACGAACTTAGTGAAACCTGTCACTCCTTACGTGCGGCCGATTGATTCATATATAGTGCTGGCTCTACTTATCGCGACTAATCCTGGGTGACAACTATTAGCCAGTGTGCATACTCCGACATCGAGGGTTTCCCCACCGGTGTTGCAGCGAGCCAGCTAATTCAGGAGTAACAATGCAGCGCGCGGGATCGGGACTAGTGCCCCGCACGGGCTCGGGCATTGCGAGGGCTGGCTCCGTGAGGCTTGTCACGGCTGGCTCTGGTCGCGTCGTGGAGAAGGTCATCGTCAACAAGAACGTCAGCTGGCTCAACTACCCTGGCGTGTGGGCAGCTTACCTGGCCACCGTCTTGCTGCTCTGGCTGGGCTGCTCTGCTATCGTTGCTGATGCTGGCCTGGCGTGGACCTACGTTCACCTGATTCACGGCGTCATCACCTACTACGTGCTGCACTGGGTTAAGGGCTCGGCAAACCAGTTCCAGTATGATCAGGGCAAGTATGACCACCTCACAATTTGGGAGCAAGTCGACAACCAGACCTACGGAACCCTCAGCCGGAAGGTCTTCACCATCGTCCCGGTCATCCTCTTCCTTCTCGCATCTCACGGAACCGAGCTGACCAAGCAGCCCGTAGGCCTCAACTTGGTGGTGGCGACCGTCCTCATCTTCGCTAAAATCCCTCAGATGCACAAGGTTCGCATCTTCGGCATCAACAAATAGCGAGGTTTATAGCGTTTGGCTTCATACGGCCTTGCGGGCGCTTGCAGGAGTGCAGGGGGGTTGCGCCCACATGTCAGGGGTGTCGACACGACCGCGCGAGGAACTGTGCGCTGTTAGTTCCATGAACAGCACAAACTTGGATGCAGTATGTCGGTTATGGGGCAAACTAGCGTCGCGAAAGGCACGCCGCATCAGGTGTGAAACAGTGTGAACTGGTATGTCCTGTGGAAAACCACCACAATGGTCACTACCGCCATTGTGGTGTTGAACTGGCAATAAGTGTACACATATTCGTATGACAGCATTTGAAGGAACTGGTGCGAGCGACCGCAGGTGCAATAGTGCAAGACTTTTGCCACCTAGCGTAGTGGGGGCCATGTGTAACGGCTGAGCATGCCTTGTGTGGTACGTCTCACCCCCGAGGGCTGCAGCTCCAAGTGTCCTGTAGTCTCTATGCCTTGGAACCCAGCTACCATGATTCGGAACCTACCAGCCTGCTCAAATCGACCGTTCGCTAGATGGTTGGCCTGTCAGCTCAAGTGTCTTTCCACCCTGTCCAGTTTGCTTTCAGCCTGGAGTACTAGAAGGATGTTTTTTGACGAGCATGCAGGACCATCAACACCAGCACCCTTACAGCACATGGCATCGCAGCGTCAGTCATGAATGTACAGTTGTGGAGGTCCAGTCGCAGGAGCTTTACTAACACCCTAACACACCAAGTCTCCGGGGGTACGGTGCTGAGCAACAGAGAGAGCCGCTAAGCAATTTTTCCACCAGGGCCTCCAGGGTGCCGGGGCCCTTGCGCACAACGCAGCCGGCAAGCGGCAACATGCAATTCCATAGACAAAAGCGATTTATTGACACGAAGCCACTTACAGATGGCGACTATGTGGAACTGGGAACGCAAAGGGTGCAGGGGTTATCCCCAGCGAAGGACCAACGGTCAACCCACAGCCCCACGTCAGAGACTGATCCCCCAAAGCCACTTGCACAACAAAACCCGTGCAACAATTGTACACATGTCCGGATGCTAAAGTCTAAAACACACTCATGCGACTGTTCCCGAAACTGCCTCCTAGGCAACCTCACTGCCATTCCTGTACACGCCACAGCTTCTCCTCATCAGTCGCCACTCCCTTGGCTCCAGCCCGCTACAATTGACGCCCTAGGGCCCGCCAGGTGCCGCGCCGCCGCCGCCGCCAACTCCACCGCCGCCAGCTCCGCCGCCGCCACCACCCTGGGTCTGCGCCGCCGCCGCCAGGCGCGCAAAGATGTCACGTGCCTCCACCGGGTCACGGCAGGTGAGGGGCGCCACGGCCACGCTCTGCGTAGTGGTGGGGATGCCCAGGCCGTTGTCGGTTGCGCCGCCGGTGGTGGTTGTGGTGGTTTGGCCGTTGACGGTTATGGAGGAGGAGGACAGGCCGCCTTCGCCGCCGGTGCTGATGGCTGTGGCAGAGCTGGTGGAGCCGCCGGGGCCTGGGGTGTGCGGAGGGGCAAGGAATGCGGGGTCGGTGTGGGTAACGCGTGGAACGCGAGGTCGCGGGGTCGTTGAGGTTTGGCACGATTCGCCCGTTCGGGCTGATGACTGCACTGGTCGACTGGCAGGGAGCACAGCAGCGCTGTACAGGCGCCCATCACGTTCCCGGGGCTGAGCGCGAAAGAGTGTGGCAGGGGTTAAGGGGCTGAGAGCTGGTTCTGGTGGCCAGGGACGGAGCCGCCGGATGTAGTGCGTGGGTAGGTGGGGCACGTGTCTCACGTGGTGCGCAGCGGGAGGCGACGGGCAGTGTGACAGGGCGGGTGTGACAGGGGGTAATGCAGGGGCAGTACGGTGTTGGTAGAAGGGGAGGGGCAAGTGGGGTGCGCAAGGGGCTGCCGAGTGGGCATCAGCGGATGCATACCCACCCATGGTGTCCGGGAAGGGCGGCAACTGCAGGGGCTGCTGGAAGGTATCAGTGAAAGCATCTGCTACCGCATCAACCGCGTCGTTGATCGCATCAGACAGGGCATTCACGGCCTGGTTGATGTGCTTATTAACGGCGGCGAACTGCTGGTCCATGGCTGACGTGCTCTCGTTCATTTGCTGCCGCATGGCCTGCACCCGCGCCTCGAAGTCGTTGCCAGGCGCTGAGGCTGGTGCGCCCGTCAGCTGCTCCGCTGCCGCTGTGTCCAGGAACGGCCACGTGCATGCATGCAGCGCACAGAGCGAACTCGCGTCACCATAGGGTCCCGTCACGCACGCTGCCTTACGAATCGCGCTTTGCTGCACACTACTTTGCCCACATTTTACAGGCGATGCCGCCGCCTTTTTCGTACGCAGTGTACGGCATGGCCAACGGCCCCCAACCTGTTCTCAGCTTCGCACCTGTGAAGTCGGGATCGATGCTGCTGCTGCTGAACGGGGTGGTGCCGCCGCCGCCGCCAGTGCCGCCGCCAGGGGCGGACTCGGTGGTGAAGGTGGGCGGGTTGCCTCCCTCGCCCGTCTGCGTGCCCGACACGCTACCGGAGGGCCCGGACACGGTGCCTGCCACGTGTCACAGAACAAACAACAGTTGGTAAGTAATGCACCGGTAGGTGCACAGCTGTAAACCAGCATGTCGTATTGGCGTTGGCCGGCGAGCGACATTATTACCGTACAGTCATCAAAATCTAATTCTGCACTAGGACGTGTAACCGTGCACTATCGTCACCCATGGCTTCACCTCACTAACCCGGCCCCCTCTCACCGCTGGCTTGGGCGGTTCCTCCGGGCGTGGTGGCCGTGCCGGTGGTGACGGTGCCCTACGCACACGGGCAGGCATGGAACATGCGCGACGCGCGAGAAAGGTCACCACGCAGGCACGAGGTGGTTGCGTGGGGCGGGAGGTGGGGCACCAGGCCGTGGGTACCGGTACGCCACCGCCCTGTGAACTGCTTGGATTATGGTGTACAGGGCTGGGCGGTGGATAGGGACAACGATGGGACAGGGTGCAGTGAGTGTGTCCCGCCGGTAGTGCCGCGCTCCCATGACATGCGCTCCACGTTGTCCGGTGATGCGCGCATTCCTGGTATCACCAACAACTTTGCGCAATGCACCGCAGAGCGCTGTGCGCAGCGCAGTCATCTGCACCGACCGCACCGCACCACACCTTGCACGCACCCAGCGGCTGCCCATCACATGCCTGTGCTTCTATTGCAACACCTAACCCAGCTCCCCTGATACTTGCATAACCGCACCCACCAGCTCGCCAGTCACCGACTCTTGCAGTACGTGTTTTAGCACACCTACCGGCTCGCCAGTCACGGTGTTGACAGCGCCAGTGCCCATTCCGCCAGTTGTGTTCGCACCGCCAGTGCCCACACCGCCAGCGCCCATGCCCATTCCGCCAGGTCCCATGCCGCCCATGCCCATTCCGCCAGTGCTCATTCCGCCAGTGCCCATGCCGCCAGGTCCCGTGCCGCCAGTTGTGCCCGTTCCACCTCCAGTAGTGCCCATTCCGCCAGTGCCCGTGCCCATACCGCCAGCAGTGCTCACGCCGCCAGTGCCCGACGTACTAAGGCCGGGCCCGCCCAGGCCAACGCCTACGTTGCTGGTCGTGTCCAGACCTGCCGCTGTGGAGGCGGGGCACACGGAAACATTACCAGGAAAGCGAACGGTATCCTGCCCCCCTACCCAACCGCCTAGCCGCCCCGAACAGAGGTGCAACAAACCAGTGTGTTCCCGAGACAACGGGAGATGCCCTGCCCGTCCGCCCCAGGGACCGCCCGTTCGGACGCATGACCACTGCGTTCTGAGCCCTTCGATGCAGTCCTTAAGTGGCTGCACGTTATTAGGGGTGTGTGCGCTAACCCACCTGGGCAGGTGCCCTTCCCGTCCACCCTCTGGCCGCACGACCATTGCGCGCTGAGGGTGGGGGAGGTGCCGGAGTCGGTGCGGCTGCAGGGGTCGCCAAAGATGTTGGTGCCGAACAGGGACTGCGGCGGAGGGGACAGAAAGATGCACGATAAGGTAAACCGAGGGGGCCGCAAGTGGCACTTGTACTTTGAGTGCAGGGCTGCCAATGATGGTGATGCAGGGCAGGGAGTGCACGGAAGCAGGGGGGATTGTGCGGCGGTGGAAGACTGGTCTGGGGTACCGGGGATCACATCATACGCGGAAGGGGTGTTTGCTTAACGTGCCATACACTTACACGCACTGCAGCATTACCAACACCGATGTCCTACCTTGAAGCGCGGCTCCACGTTGCACTGCCCGGCCGTGTACAGCACCTTGGCTAGGCCGTCGGCCTGGCCGCTGATGCGCGTGTCTGGAATTCAGGGGCAATGGGGCGGGGTGAGTGGATAAACACTATGCGGGTGGACACCTCCACGAGCACCTTGGGTACTGCAGTCTCTGCAACCCCTCGGTCCTCAGCTGGCATCGGTGTATTAAGACTTCCGACTGTCCATGGGTGCAATGCGTTGCACCCAGGTGGTTCTGGCCCTAGCACTCACCGTCCGTGCCCTGCACCCAGGTGATGCTGACGCCATGTGTATTAGCACTCACCGTCCGTGCCCTGCACCCAGGTGGTGCTGATGCCGTGTGTACTAGCACTCACCGTCCGTGCCCTTCACCCAGGTGGTGCTGATGCCGTGTGTATTAGCACTCACCGTCCGTGCCCTGCACCCAGGTGGTGCTGATGCCGTCCACGTTGACCAGCACGTTGCCGCTGACGTTGCCCGCCAGGTACACACGTGCCGTACCGCCCGCCACCACCTCGGCGCCGCCAAAGGTGCCGTTCAGGGCCACGGTGCCCGTGCTGCGGTCAGGGTGGCGGCGGAGAGACAAAAGAGTGCATGGCAAGGGATGTACTGTTGACGTATGTGCTGCAGTCGAGGGGGGCAACACCAAAGACCTCAAGTTGGTTTGGGGCCCGGGGGAGGGCGACGATGCAAGGTGTGCACGAGGCTTGTAGCAACGGTGCTGCAACCGACTGGGGTACAGGAGTCTCGCCTACCATGGCAGTAATTGACACATGCGACGCAGGGGCTTGAGAGTAACAACTCCAGCTATCACAGGCGAGGGCGACGTAGCAATGGCCAGAGCGCGGCAAAGCTTGCGTGCTAGCTAGGCCATGTGCCATCATCACCGCACGTGTTTCCCGGAGCCAGCCTGCTAGCTAACACCCAGTACTGGGTGCACCTCCAATAACCCACCCTGTGTTGGTGACGTAGGCCTTGCCCGCTTTCACACCCGTAGCCAGCACACCGCCAATGGAGGTGGAGGCGGCGGAGAAGTCGGGCACGTCGAAGCCGGGGCCCACCACGATGTTACCCAGCCTGCAGCATTTGGAAAAAGGGTATTAGAATTATGTAGCTTGACAAGCGTTCTTAATACACGCGTTACGGTAACGGTTCGAGCTTTGGGCTGCAACGGCGTTCCCCAACCCGTGCAACGGCTGGCGCACAGGCCAGGGCGCTTGCTGTGTCAAAGGCCTCTGGACGAAGAGCACTTGGGACAGGAAGTAAGAACAACGTTTACCAGGATCGTGTGCAATGTTTGAAGTGCGAAGTGCCACGACGGGCATGGCGGTGTGTGTGCTCAGGACTCCGCCATGCAACACGTGCTCCAGGCGCAGGTGGCGGGAAGCGGGCTGGCCTTCTGTCGCGCCAGATAGCTTGGCTCCAAACTCCCACTGCTGCCGACCGCTACATAGCTTATACTACGTCTTTCTACTGTTAGATATATCTCAGTGGCCATCAGTGTTGCTTCCTGTCTTGGCAGTGGGGTCGCAGGGTTTGCACGAGCACTCGCGAGCAGCGCAACGCGGGCGAAGAACCTAATTCCATGCATTAATACAGTACATCATCGTAAGCTTCTCTCCTCAATCCGTCCTGGAATGACAGTCTACCAGTCGTTGCAGCCGCTCACTGGCCCATGCCAACCGCCCTCAAGACCCTGTTAAGCACCTCCTCCCCCTTCCTCCCCTACAACAGGCGCCGCCTACGCCGCAGCACATGCTGCAGCCAAAGGCAAGAGCAACCCGCACATGCACCGCGTCCCCTTCGCCGCAGCCCGCTGCTCCACAGCCCCTTTGCATCAGACCCTCTTGAGAGCAGCCTCCCAGCTCCTACATTCTCCACGGCCGCCCTCAACCCCCCACCCCACAGCGGGCCCCATCCCACAGCCCCACAGCAGACCGCATCCCACAGCCCAACAGCCCCAACAGCCCCAACAGCCGCAACAGCCCCAATAGCCCCAACAGCAGCGCTTACCCGAAGTTCTGCACGTAGCGCAGGGAGCTGGGTGAGGCGGTGATGATGGTCAGGTTGATGACGCGGCGGGAGTCGTAGCCCTGGGGGCAGGGGCAGGGTGCGCGGCAGCAGTAAGTGAAGGCAAGTGGCAGCAAATGGCAGGCCTGGTGCAACAACAAGAATAGAAGCAGGGAGGTGGAGAACGAGAGCGGGGGGGGAGCAGGAGGGGCGGAGCTGCAGCGGTAGGGCGGGTTGGGCAGCAGTACGGGCAGCGGCGGTGCGGCAGGCGGGGCGGCATGGGCAGGAGCCAACAGCCAACGTTGGTGGCGTCGAGCGCAGGTGTACGATGCAAGCCGGACCAGGCAGGAAGGATGCTTGCATCGGCGTCTGTCGTGGGCAGGCTGTAGCAAGGACGAGCGCGCAAGCGGAAGGTGAGTGGTAGGCAGGGAATCGGGGTGTAGCGGATGCGGTGCGGGAATGGGATAAATAGAATCCCTTACAAGTAAACACATAGCAAGGTGCACTCACTGCCACCACGGGGAAGAAGAAGACCGGCCGAGGGAATCGGGGTGTGTACCGGTGGGCTGTGGGGGCTCTGCTCTGGCGCAACGGCAGAGCGACCGCTACCGGTAGTGTACAGGGGCAGGGGCAGGGGAGCTGCGCTTGCCCACACGTCATGCATGCGTGTGTGTATGCATGGACCCACCTGCGCTAGGGCCAGCGTCAGGATGCCGTCAGCAGCCGAGTACGAAATGTCGGTTGCGTTGATGACGTCAGGCTCGGCGTCCATCAGGATGGTGGCGTTACCGCCGCCGCCGCCGCCGGTGGTAGCGGCGCCGCCAGTGGCACCTCCGCCAGTGGCACCTCCGCCGGCGGCGGTGGTGTTGGTGTTGGTCGCGTTGGTGCCCGTTGTGTTGTTGCTGGAGGTGATGTTGGGTCCGGAGCCGGGCAGGACCAGCACCGTGAACGGCAGGCAAGACCGTACGGCGATGACGTCACCCGGCAGTGTTGCGCCCGCCGTACTGGTGTTGGCGGCTGGCGGCGGCGGCGCGGTGCCGCCGTCGGTGGCGGTGCCGTCGGCGGCCTGCAGCAGCATGCGGCGCAGGCGGCGGCGGCCGGTGTCAGGGGGCGTTACGGTCTCGGAGATGACGTTGCCTTGCGCATCAGTGACGACTGTGGTCACAACGCCGCGCGCATCGACGCTCGTGGTTGTTATGGTTCCATCTGGGTTAGTCACGCTGCTGGAGCTTTGGGCGCCGCCGCCGTCGCTGCCGCTGACGGCGGTGGCGGCACGGCCGCCGCGCTGCTGCAGCCGCCGCCGGCTGCCACCGCTGGTGCTGGTGCTAGCGGACGCCATGCCGCTGACGGAGCCGTCGGAGGAGGTGCCGGTGGTTGTGGTGGTTGTGACACCGTCGTTGGTGGTTGTATAGGTGGTTGTGGTTCCGTCAGGGTTCGTAACCACCTTGGTGTCGCGCACCTCGGTCTGGAGCAGCAGCCGCCGGGCGCCCTCGGCATCAGAGCTGCCCCTTCCCTTGGCCCTGGTCGCGCCAACGGAATTGGCTTGAGCCTCCTCCTCTGCCAGGGTGAGTACCTGGGACACCCCGCTCACGGCCGCTGCGCCGGCGCTGCTGCCGGTGCAGGTCCGTGGGCTGCTGAGCGCTAGCAAAGCCAGGAGGAGCGCTGCCGGAAGTAGTAGGAACAGCGAAGACGGCCGGGCGGTCGCGGCGCGCGGCCGCGCCATAAATGCTGTTTTCATAGGATTAATCTGCTATTGCGTATTTGTTTGGGCTTGTTGCGGTGGTGTCGGAGAGTAAGTCCTGCGTGCGAGCAAGTCCCGGTAGGTGGTAAGGCCCCTGGTCCTACAGCCGGAGCACGGTGTTTGCAGCAGCAATGTTTGCAAGTAGGCGAGCAGAGGCGTTTCCGTGCCCTGTGACTCGTAGCATTTATGTAGGGATGACCGACTGCTTCTAACACCCATGCGCACCTTTTCTTTGCCTCTTGAAGTTGGGGCCGGGTGCCGTGAGGATGCGTTTTGGGAGGCCGCTTTGGGTTTGAGAGGTTATCTTTGGAGTTCGCCATACAAAAGCCTTGCTGGCTTTTTCCCTGAGCCTACGATGCAGGCCCCTGCTTTCCTGCACCTGCCGTGTCCTTGGCGCCGATCCTGACTCATGACCTCGGTGCCCTACACACAATGCCTGTCCTACCATAGGCGCATTAGCTCTGTTGACATATTATCTAGTCCATTGTTGACAAGTTGGGCCCCTGGCAGGGGGCCCGAGGCCCTCGAGCATACATTCGTAATCAACTTTACGAAGTCCTGTACCTTCCCAGCCTACGCTGTACCTGTAAGTCTTACTACTGCTGCATTCTACATGTCCAAGCATTGCGCGAATGTCCCTACCCTGCTGCTGGCTCGTTTCTGTTTTACTCAGCTTTGCTCACCTTGCATTATGCAAGCTTTGCAAGCTTGTCGCGATCCTCTTGCTAAGCTTTGAAAGTGCATCATGTACACAAGCTTTATGCGGACGCAGACAAGCCAGCGGTCTGCCTTCACGAATTCTTCGTTGTCTGCTTTTTCTTCCGGCACACCGACCCATGGGTCGCAGCGCGCGCGAGCAAGGCAGTGGTCGTAATCTTTTGAGCTGTAAATCAGGAAAATATAAATGTGCTGCTCAGTCATATCGCAGCTGATTGCTGGGGCTGTGAGGCAGCCAAGTAACAGGCCCAAGGGTCGCGCGTGCAGCAGACTGCTTCGAACACGGCGGGTTCACGGACAACAGGCACGCTGACGCAACACGGCAAACGCAGGTATGACAGGGTGTGCACATATGCGTAGCTGTAGCTCCCGCAACGCCAGTTATGATGTAGGTCGTAGGGCTGTGCGGTCGCTCCAAGACGTCTGCGTACCATGGCACGTGGCGACGGTTGCCCATCAACCCCGCCTGCCCCCAACCGCTCTCGCCTGCCACACCGCAGCCCTTGGGAAGGCGAACCCGCCAATCACCGAAAGGTCCCTGGTAAACCATTCGTATGACGGTCACTAAGCCTTACGCAATGACAGTAGTAACCCGCCCGCTTACACCGCTCCCCTGCCGGTCGCACGGCAGGATCCGCCCTTCACCGACAGCTTTTGATGCTGTGAACGCCTCGCATAACTCGTAGACGCAACCTACAAGCACCGTGCGCACCGTGGCGTACGATACTACATCATATAACAACCATAAGACTCTCACACAAGAGCAGACTGCATCAAGGAAGGGTCCTAGGCTTACTACCACGTATAGCCCAGCTTACAAACCATGGGGGCTAGCACCTCCCGACCCGGCGGGTCATCGGACCGATCGGCATGGGGCACACAAAGGACCACAAGCCACGCCGCAAAGGCCACTCTCTCTCGCTCATCTTCCGCACCGACCCCATCTTCTCAACCTCGCTCATCCCATGGCAGCAGCAGCAGCCCACACCACCACCAGCACCCACACGGCGCTCGGCGCCACCCCCGCGCCTGCATCTCTTCCCCGCTTCCCACCAGCTTCCTTCTCACATGGGCGCTGCTGCTGCTCCTGGGGCTGTCCGCCAGGGCCGTGCAGGGCGCGGAGACAGCCGACGCACCTGCAGCAGCCGAGGTGGGCCGCTCACCCTGCGGCACTCCATCAATGTGACCCTAGCTAGTCAAGGGTCAAGGTCCAGGGGCCAAGGAGGGTCATCCATCCGTACGACTGAGCCGGTATCAAGGAAGTCTCCCTACTCTGCATGTACCAGCACCGGCACCGCACAGCTGGCCTTGTTCAGCTGAGGGCCTTGCACCTAACCGATTGCTGGCCTGAAGCTTGGGTTGCTCCGCGGCTTAAACACCGGACTCAGAACCTCGTTCCACCAGTTCTCTATTTCTGCCGCCCCCTGTGCTTTACCGTACTGCCCACCGTCCTCCGTCCACCTGCAGGTCTTAATCCCCGTGGCTTAACTCCGCACTCACACCACACACCTGCGTTATTCCACCCGTCACATGCCTGCTGCTGCCCCCTGCCCTCCTTCCATCTGAAGGCCGCGCTCCCGATCCAGGACCCAAGCAAGGTGGAGCTGCGTGCCTGTTCCCACCACTCCAATGCCCCCGGTCGCCCTCTTACCTGTGCCCTGCTGCCCTCGGTCCTGCCTTCACCAGCAGGCCACCGTCCCGGTCCAGGACCCAGGCAAGGTGGAGCTCCGCGCCGGCCCCGGCTCGGTGCTGCCTGGGATCGTGGGCCCGTTGGACCTCCTGCTGTCCAGGCCGTGGTGGCAGAGCCAGTTCGGCGTGGCGGGACAGGCGGGCGGCGGCGGCAGCGGAAGCGGTGGCAGTGGTAGTGGCGGCAGTGCAAGCAACCAGGGCAACGACGGAAACGGTGAGAAGGACGTCAGTGTCGATGGCAACGGCGGTGGTTTTGATGAAGTTGGTGGCACACTGGCGACGAGGGCGCAAGCGATTGGACGATGCGAAATGCGGCTGGGTACTGGCGAACGCGCCCATCAACACGCATCCACACCACAAACGCGTTCCCACCACCATTCACGCGTCCCCACACGCACCGGCACGACACGCTCAAAGCTACGCTCACTCTGTACGACACTAGGGCAGCCGTGTGTCGTACACATACTCGCTCCTCGCACTCTTAACCTGGGCAAGTACCACAACAGGGGTACCGGTGCCCGCACACGCCTGACCTGCCCTGGCTGAATAACCTTGACCTTGGGCACGTGCTCCTGCATCAGCACCTTATTTCGCTGCTCCCTCCCGCCCAGGTCGTCGCCATCCCACAACTCCCCCTCCCCCTCCCCCGCCCCACCCACAACTGAAGTGGATGGAATTTCTCCTTACCGTACTACAATTACTACTACCATCTCCTCGCGTTACTAGTACTTTGTTCCCCCGCCCCACCACCCGTACCCCTCCCAACAAGGGGACCCCCTGCGCGAAGCTGACGGCGAGGCCAACCGTACGGCGGGGTACTACCGGCAGCTGCCGGTGGGTGAATGGGCGGGTGGACTGCATGGCACGCGTGGCGGTAGGATGACGCTACCCGCGGCTGCCGGCAATTGACACGGCTTGACTTGGCGGAGCACTGATAGACTTCGATACGCTGAAGACGGCAGCCCAAGAGGCACCAGGGCGGGCCAGGGGGGCCGTGCACCCACCGTTCCGGCGTCCACGGACGTTAGCAGCCTTGCTACCGTTCCTTCAGCCGGCAGTAGCTGTACAACACCCCACAACCTCCACATGCCCCAGTGTCAACACCTTGCCACGTGCCACCCTGCGCCGTGCGCGCTGCGGTACAGGGGCTCTGTGGTGGGAGCGCTTCAGGTGGCGCTGCCTGCACCCACATGCCATACGCTGCTGTGACCTAACCCACAGCACTTAGCCTGTAAGCCACCCTGGCCCCCTGCACTTGAACAGCCCATTTGTCGCTATGCTGCTGGTTGCTCTGCCCGGTTTGTCCTCCTGCCTCATGGTGCAGCGCCCTAGCTACCAAACGGCGGATGCCTCTTACCGTCGTACGCCCCCCTGCAACGCAACGGCCCACTAGCCGCTGTGCTGTTGGTGGCGCAGCGTGTGCCCAGCCTCCATTCCCCGCCTGCGACCTCATCTCGCCCAGCAGGCGCCATATGCCCTATACCTAACTCAGATATGGCTTGAAATATGGCCCCTCTCTCGGGCTCCCTTCGCCCTGCTTTCCCCCTGCAGTACAACAGCCCGGTGGTTGGCGCGCTGCTTGTTGCACTGCCGGGCTCGTCCTCCTACCTAATGGTGCAACGGCCAACGGGAAACTCCAGCAACGCCGACAACCTGGTCAACGCCGCCGTAATGGACGTTGACAGCGGGGAGGTGGGTGTACGACACCGTACGGCATTTGTAGAATAGGTGTACGGACGCGTGTGCGGCCGGGGAGGCGGGTGCAGTAAGACGCGGATGCACAAAGCATGTAACAGGGCAAATTTGACCAGGCAGCAAAGGCATGGTCGGGAGGTGGGTGTACGACACCCGTACGGCGGATGTACGGACGCTTGTGCGGCACGTGTACGCGGGGGTTGCTAGCTGTGCCCCGAGGGCTGTTGAGTGCATGAGCACTGGGCTGCTGCTAGCTAGAGCGCTGTTGGGCGTGGGTGTGGGCACGTGCAGGGCGTATGGCGGTATGGGTACTTGTGGAATGAGGCACCTGTGCGATAATGGGTGCGGGTAGCATAACATACGTGCTTATCCCACACGCGGCCATTGCGGCTTGTTACCTCGACCCTCCCACATGCGAAACGAAGCCACCGGTACGCTGACCCGGCTCCCCCCTAACCCACTGCTACTCTCTTGGTATTTCCACCACTCTAGCGCTCTGCGGCTACCCTCGTGCTGGCAGCACACAGCCTCGGCCCTCGCGCATGCCAAAGGGCACCATGTGTGCGCCGCCTCCTTGCCTGCGCAGGCCACGGCGTTCCAGCCGCCCCGCAACTTCTTTTGCGGCGGTGCGGTCATCCTGGCGTCAGGGGACCCGCTGCTGGTGGGCGGCGACAAGCGCTTCGGACCCATCCAGGACGGCAGGAAGACGCTCACGGTGCGCTGCACATTAGGGCAGGCGCGGTGTATATTACGGTATATTACGGTATATTATTACGGTATTATATTACGGTATTCGCTGTCTTGTCCTTCCGTTGGCTGTTGCCGTGCTCCTTTTTGTCGTCAGAACGGCAGGAAGACGCTCACGGTGCGACATGGGCTACCGACGCAACCCTGAGCTGCACATGTCCTGCCGCGTCCCTGCGTCCGCTGTTACCGTGCTGCTTTCTGTCCTCCTCCTGGCTTGTTTTGTCGCTGTTCACTTACGACCTCTGCGCAGCCCGTCAGCGCACAACCCTGATGACACCTTCCCACCTTTGCCCTTCCCCTACCTTCTGCTGTACTATGACCGCAAATCTGCGCCGTTCCCTGCCCCCAGGTGTTCAACCGCACCTCCCGCACCTTCACGGAGGTCAACAAGCTTCAGTGGAACCGCTGGTACGGCACTCCGCAGCGCACGGGAGACACACGGGTGGGTAACGTGCCGTACGAGCTTGTCGTACAGCGTGTGGTAAAGACACAGGTGGGCAGCGCGCTGTACCAGCTTGTTGCGCATGGAGGATATACGGATGATGCGCTTAACACGTGTGCTTGTCGTACAAGCTGGTTGCGTCAGGTGAGCTTGTCGTACATCGCATGGGAGGGGCAGCGGTGGCGGGGGCTTTATTTGCAGGGCCGTAGGGGTGGCCGTAGGGGTCGGGTGTGAGAGGCGGGTCGGCCGCGGGCGTGGCTGCCGTAATCCAGTACTGCAGATACGGTACAGCGCACCCTAACACAAGCGCGCGTGCTCCTCTGCGTGGTCTCCCTTGCCCCATGCGATTTTCAGGTAACACCAACTGTCTCCTGCCCTGCTTGCCCGCCCAGGTGCTGGTGTCCGGCGGCACCGCAGAAACCGACGGAGGCACCATCCCCCCCGTGGCGGAGGTGTGGGACGCCGCCGACCCCTCCGCCCCCACGCAGCACCTGCAGCAGCCGCAGAGCTTCGTGGAGGCGGCGGGCAAGAACTGGTTCCCCTCGCTGCAGCTGCTGCCCAGAGGTGCGTGTGTGCTAACACACATGCGGTCCGCCGGGGGCATGCACGGTTGGGTGCATGAACAGAATGCATGAACAGGATAGGGCGGGCCATTTCTGCTGTTGTTGCATGTGTTTAAGCGTCGCAGCTCTCTCTCCCGTCCGGCATGGACAAACAGTGCAGCTGCAGCTGAATGACGGGGGAAGGGCTGGGAAGGCATGGGTGCAGACGTGCGCTGCTGCTGCTGTAGGTCGGACACAAAGGGGCCGTTACCGTACACTTTGCAGACACCCGTGTGCCACAAAAAATAGCAGCTGTGAGCAAAGCGGTGCTGATGAGCGTTTCCGTTTATGCATTCTGCGCTCCACCCTCACTCCGCCCTTGTCCGTCACCCCAGGCCCGACTGTTCTATGGCCACGCCGCCTGCATATCATTTAAGTACCCCGTTACAATGATAGCTCGCAACTCGACTTTCAATACCCCATGCATGCCCCCTGCCACCCTCCAGGCGACATGCTGTGGTGGGGCGACCACGCCGGCTCCATCACCAGCGGGCGCAACGGCACACTGCTCACCGACCTGCCGCCCCTGCCGCCCAACATCACGTGAGCAACCCGCTGCTGTCGGACCGACTTGCTGCTGTCGGACCGACTTGGCAGTGTCAAGCTGTTCTATTGATGCGTTCCCCTCACAATCACCCTTTGCACAACAACTGCGGCTTCGCTCCTAACGGCCCGCATGCAGCTGCCTGTAGTGCTCCCTGCCGCAACTTGATGCAAACCGCCATCTGCCGTTCACCCACAGCCCAACTCACGCACACCGACAGCTACGGCACCATGTACCCCTACACCGGTGCCCCCACCCTGCTGCCTGGTTCGTTGCTGCACCTCAATGCTAACCCATAACCTTAACCCACGCACCTCGTGCTCCTCCACAGTTACGCCACCATGTACCCCTACACCGGCACCCCCACGCTGCTGGCGCTAAGACACGAGGACGGGTACGCCCCCTCCTTCATGGTCTTCGGAGGAGGGGTGAGTCGCCGGCACAGGGCCACTCTGACGAAACTATGTATACTCTGGGAACGCGCAGCCCTCTTTTGTCTTATCTTGTCACAACGTAGCAGCAACTGCCTGTGCCTGTGCCACGTGTGAAGCCGGGAGCTTCCAGCACGTGCGCCATCACACATCATGCACCACCACACGCACGTTAGGGTATCAGCTCACCAGGGGTCAGTCCGCTGCCGCTTCAGCTCGAGCGACGCCTCGCCTGCCCCTCCCCCTTGCCTCCTAACACACATCCAGTGTTTATCCTTCTGTCACCCTCCGCCCTTCCCCTCGACCTCACTCCCCCCATGCCCATATCCACCACCGCCATCGCCACCCCCAGAATGCGATAAGTATGTCTTAAACTGTTTGCTCTGTTCGACCGCCTGCCTTGAACCTCCCTCTCCGCACGTAGGCCAACGAACCGTTCACGTTGCTCTTTGCTTTGCCGCCCACCTGTCAACCCACAGTCTGCAGTGGAGAAGCCCAACTCTCCGGAGTCCTACTCCGTGTCCGCTCCCTCCACCTCCCTGCGCCTGGACCTAACACACTGCGGGGACGTGTCTGACAGCGGCTACTGCGCATCCGCCCCAGGGTGGGTGTGGGCACATTATTCTTGCAAGAACGGCATATGCTTATATGTACACCAGCTGGGTGCACACTGGCGGGACGTGTCGGAGAGCGGCAACGTGCTGCGCATCCGCGCCAGGGCGAGTGTGCGTGGGTATGGTGTCCTGAGTAAGCAGCAGGGCGAGTCTTGGGCAGAGTGGCAATAGGCGTTGGGTTTGTGCGATGCGCGAGCGTGTCGGAGAGCTGGCTGCGGGTCCGCTCCGGGGTGGGTGACTTTCGCATCAGCGGCCTGTGCAGCATGTGGCTTAATGCACAGCTACTGCGTTACTACCGCGGTGCTGGTCCAGGGTGCGTGGGCTAGCGGCTTCGGCACCATACCAGGTGGGTGAGAATTACAGGAGGCATGTGTGCAGCACAAACAAGCAGAAGTCCAGAGTTGCTCTACAGCCTACAATCGTCCTTGCGGTTTGCCTTCCCCTGCTTGCTGCCTCCCCAGGTGGAATGTGGAGGATATGCTTGGCCTGGGCCGAGTGATGGGGGACTCAGTGGTGCTGCCCAACGGCAAGGTGCTGGTGCTGGGTGGGGCGCAGGTGAGGCGGTGTGTTTCAGGGTGTGTGTGTGTGTGTGTGTGTGTGTGTGTGTGTGTGTGTGTTAGGGTGTGTATGTGGTGCGGCAGGGAGGAGTGCAGGTGGGGCCGGTGCTTCCCAGCTGCGAGAAGGTGGTGCTGAGGGGAGCGCAGATGAGGTGGTGTGGGTAAGCTAAGCTGTGCGTTAGGACAGGGAGAGGCAGGTGGAAGGGTGCTGCCCAAATGCATGGTGCTGGTGCTGGTGAGGGAGCAGGTGAGGCAGAGATGGTGGCGGCGGGGAACGCGAACGGCCTTGCCCAACCCCCCCGCGCCCATTCGCAGTGCTGGCTTGTGATGCTGCTGCAGCGAGTCCCCGTTTGCTACATAACAAGCGGTGGATTGCGTCAGTGCCAAAAACTTTTCGCTGCTTCTTGTGCCCATCGCAGGCCGGGCTAGCAGCCTACGCCCCATTGGTGGGCGGCACCCGTACGGGCCGGGCCACCCGCCCCAACACCGTATCCCTGCTGTATGACCCGTACGCGCCGGCGGGCGGGCGGTACAAGGTACGTACCGCCCTGCCTCAACCTCTCAACCTCGACTCCAGCCGCAAGTACGGATGAAACGTGCACCCTATCGTCCCCCGCCCGCCCCTTCAGCGCCCGCCCCCCACGCCCGTCCACCCCAACCCACCCCACCGCCCGCGGCCGGCCCACCACCACATTGCGCACGCCGCCTTCGTCAGCCCTGTTCGCTGGCCCCCACCCCCGTCATCCGCCCCTACCACTCCACCGCTTCCTCCTCCACCACCGCAATGCTTCTACGACGTGCTTGAGCCATTTGCCCTGCTGCCCCACCGCACTGCTCCCCCCCCCCCCCCCCCCCGCCGCCGCCGTCCCCCCCCCCCCTCAACCCCCCCTAC
>VFQN01003206.1_pt1 | contig 23834 bp, 35 predicted proteins | sample 3512371 | NCBI WGS metagenome assembly VFQN01 (sample SAMN10412370, study PRJNA504923) | tailings metagenome | isolation source: Replicate 2 from Balatoc abandoned mine | place: Philippines: Itogon, Benguet | collected 2017-08-28
GGCCCCTGCCAGGATTTAGGGGGTAAGGTACAGGATTTCTCGTATCCCCCCCCCCCTGTGGTGGTGGTGGTGGCGGGAGGGCGCGGACGGTGGACCCTGCCTGGCAAACGCAAGGAGAGTGCGCGACCGAGTCCTCAACCTGCCTCAACCCTGGAGTTCACGGCCTTGACACTGACGAGGACAGCCTTACTCGCCCCGCTGAGCTGCACGCGTACGCCATAATGCACGCGTGTGGTATTTTGATTCCAGTCTAACCCAGAGCCGTGCCAGTGTTGGACGGAACTAGGTCCTGATGGAGTTGTGATACGGAATGTGCTGCACCCAGACGCCGACCCCACCGCTGGCTCTGAACACTGTCCCCGCGGTGATCGTGCGTACACGTGACCGCGTGACGTCAGGTGGCGGGCGCCCGCCCAGGAGGTGCTCGGCCAGCTGTACGACAGCGCCGGTACGGCGTCGTACACGTGGGACGGCAACCTGTGGGCGCCGGACCGCTTCGACAACCGCTACCGCGAGTGGCTGCAGCGGCGTGGGCAGCCGGCGGAGCCGCTGCCACCGCCGTCGCGCCTGCCGGCCTTCCCTGACGGGGTGGACACAGGTGCGCTGCACATGTTTGCTGTATGCTGTTCACACGAAGGTAGTGTGGGTGCATTTTGCAGGCCCGCACCGGCGCCTGTAACACGTTTGTGCCAAAATGGTAAACCGGCGAAAGGAATGGCATGGGCTCTGCTCTTGTTGCAAGCACCGAAGGGCGCGACGTTGCCTGCATGCCGTTCGTGCAAGATACGGGCACACAAACTGCCTGCACGCACTCCTGCCACACGCCACGCGCCTCTTCCTCCAGGCGTCATCCCAACGGGCGCCGAGATGCGCCGGCTGCTGACGGAGGCAGCCCTGGCGTCGTACGGCGGCGCCGCTGGCGCTGCCGACGCCAGCGTGCGGGCCGTTGCAGAGGGCGTGCTGGCGGGCGCGGCGGCGGGCGCGGAGGCGGCACGGGCTGTACGGCTGTACAGCGGGGAGGCCTCTCCCCTGGAGCTGCTGCGGCAGTACCTCAAGTGCGTGCCGCACCTGTGCCTATCTTAGCGCACGCGCCTGCACACGTGCCTGCACGTGTCTGCACGACATGCCTTTGCATGCCCACGAGGGTGCAAGTCATAAACGTGCCTTTGTCATCTGTCCCCGGTTGAGGGTGCATGCGCAAGGTTCCGGCACGCAAACCCTGACACACCTTATCCTTTACCCAAGAGTTGGCGGCGTGGTGGTTGAACGCAGGAGGCTGGACGTCCCGTCCGCCCTGAGCCCTCTCCATGCGTCCAAATCCCACCAGCACAGGCGAGTCCCTGCGCCCCCGCCAGGTGACCTTCGTCGTCATATCCTCTTGTAAGGATGCTTGCCCCTCCCATTCCTCTGCCATCGCAGGGCTGCGCCAGGCCCCTCCGCCGGCCACCCCTCCGGCGGCTCCTCCCCGCTGTCTTCCCTGGACGATGACGTCGCCGCAACCCTCTTGTTAGTGTCTAATTTCACCACCCATTTGCCCCCGACGACAGGGCTGCGCCCGCCCCCACCGTAGTCTCCCCCTCCGGCGGCAGCGGGCAGCCGTTGTCCTCCCTGGACGATGGCGTGGCTGAGACGGAGACTTAGTCACTCATGCCCCATCCCCCCGCCACCACAGGGCTGCGCCCGGCCACCCCTCCGGCGGCCCTCCCCGCTGTCCTCCCTGGACGATGACCGGATGCCCTCATTCTCTTGTTAGTATCTGATAGCTCCACGCACTCGCCCGCCACCTCAGGGCTGCGCCCGGCCCCGCCGCCGTCTCCCGTTCTGGCGGCAGCGGGCAGCCGCTGTCCTCCCTGGACGATGACCGGATGCCATCATTCTCTTGTTAGTATCTGATAGCTCCACGCACTCGCCCGCCACCTCAGGGCTGCGCCCGGCCCCGCCGCCGTCTCCCGTTCTGGCGGCAGCGGGCAGCCGCTGTCCTCCCTGGACGACGACGTGGCAGCGCTGCGCGCCCCCGGGGTGGACGGCGCGCCCTTCACGGGGCTGTTCGCGCTGGGCAAGGCGCTGGGCACGCTGTCGCCACGCAGGGTGCTAAAGGAGGTGGGTGTGGGGTGGGCAAGGGGGCCGGCGTGCGTTGGACGCTTTGGCTACACGCTGTGTGCTGTACACATGGTGCTGCGTGCTGTACTATGTGTGCTGTGACTGTGCTTTGCGGCGCGGTAAGTCTAATTCACCTACCGTACATGGCAGGCCTGCAGCGTTATACCCTTGCCCACACGATTTTGCCTTGTAACGCTTTGTGGCTTTTCGGATGTGATATTTCGCCGTGCGTCGCAGGCCTACGCCGCTGACGGTCGGCCATACGGCTCGGTGCCGCCCCGCAGCCTGCGCACGCCCGAGGCCCGCGCGGCGGCGGTGGGCGCGGAGGCTGCCGACTTCCACCGCTCGCTGGCGGTGCTGGACGACAACCGGGTGGTTGCCCCGGGGGTGGAGGTGCACTTCTGGAGGTGGCGGGGAGGGCTCACAGGTGGGCGGGCGGGCTGGCGGGGAGGGCAGCTGGGTGGGAGGCGTGTGGGAGAGGCAAGGGGGCGGCGGGTGGACACACAGGTGGGCTGGAGGGCTGGCCGGGGGAGCAGGTGGATGGGAGGCGTGTGGGAAAGGCATACCGTAGGGTGGGTGGCGGTGGCGGACGGCTGTTGGATCCGGAATGCCAATGTCGTCGTTCCCTCTTGCCGCTGCGAGCTGGCCCGTGCGCATGGTTGCTTCCTCCACGTAAACGCTGTTGTGCGCAAGCGTTAGAGGAAGGCACCGGCACGTGATAGCAGCTGCCCGCACAAGCCAGTGCAACAGAGACCACGCGGCGCCACACCGCACCCGCAGGCTACGGTACTGCGTGGCAGAGCCCGCCAACCCGTTTCGGCATGTTGCCGTTTAGCACTTTTCAACCAGCTTCTGCCGCTGAGGACCCGATTGTCTGGCTGCATGCCCCGCCATCGGATCCAGCTACATGAAACTCGAGCACGCCTGTCCTCCTCTACACACGGTCAACAGCATCCCACTAAGCCGCTCGCACACACACTGTACGTCCCGCAGACTACTGCGTGGCCGAGCCGTCCAACCCGCTTCCCGGCGCGCCCGCCGTGCTGCTGGTGCACGGCTTTGGCGCGTTCGGCGACCAGTGGCGCGGCAACATGGCGGCGCTGGCGGGCGCCGGCTACCGCGTGTTCGCGCCCACCTTCCCGGGCTTCGGGCGCAGCCAGAAGGCGGCGGTGCCGTACAGCCAGGACCTGTGGAGGGACTTCCTCAGGTAGGCGGATAACGTTGTACGTTGTGGTGGATGATTCCAAGTGTACACGCAGCAAAGGCAGGACCTGTGGAGGGACTTCCTCAGGTGGGCAGGTGGAGGTTGTGGAGGAAACTCATATGAGCTGCGCCATAGGGCCGCTGTGAAGAGGGCAGGACGGACGGTGTCCATTTCTGCTGCGCGAGTGGTGGTTGCGTGCATGCATGCATGCTGTGGTGTACCGGGATGCCGTCGCACATCCTGGGCCGCTTTTGGGAACGGCGGGGGCTGGGGTTGACAGAATCGGGGAGGTCCAGGCCATGGTTGGGAAGCGGCGAGCAATGGAGGGAGCTCGGGGTTGGCGCCCGTAGAACCGCACTGCATGTGTCGCAGTGCCCACTTTGTGCCGTCTTAGCTTCATGCCGCTTCGCCCTTGCCCGGCCTCCCAGCACAAATTCCTTGCTCCTGTACTGTTTCTCATGCCTACGTGCTGTCCTCCAGCGCGAACCGCCCCATCTGCTACTGCTGCTACCATTCCATCCTCGCGTTACTAGTGCTTTGTTCCCCATCTACCCGCCTTCGCAGGGACTTTGTGCTGCAGGTGGTGCGCGCCCCTGTGGTGGCTGCAGGCAATTCCATCGGCGGCTTCATCTCCACCTCGCTGGCCGCCGACTACCCGCAGCTGGTGGCGGGGCTGGTGCTGCTCAACAGCGCAGGTGGGGCTAATACACACAGTGCTAAGACACATACGCATGCCAGTGCAAAGGTCAACGCACAGGGGTCATGACAGGCGCAGCGCCGTTCCGTCCACACCAGACCCAAACGCGTGGGTGGAAGTTGGACACACAGGAGATCGGCCCACACAAGCAGTATAAAAGGTTGACGCGAGCAGGACGCACACAAAACGAGCGTAATAGCTAATAGGCTATCAACAGCCGGGTTATATCCAGGTGTACGGCCCGGCGGTTCAACCCCTGGCCCCTTCCCCTCCTCCCCAGGCCCCTTGGGCCCATACGGGCTAGCACTCCCCACCCACTCTACCCGCCTTACATTGCCCTGGCACTACGCCATCCCCCGGGTGTCACGCATCCCTCCCTCGTACGACACCCCTCCCCTCCTGCCCCAGGCCCCGTGGACCCCTCCTTCGACATCGCCGCCTGGAGGGCCGCAGTGGCCGCCGGCCGCCGCGCCCCGCCCGCCCTGGTGGTGTCAGCGGTGTCTCAGGCGCTGTTCTGGTACCTGGAGCGGGCGGTGCCCAGCACGCTAAAGTGGGTACTGTTACACACACAGCACACGGATATATATGGACATATAAGTGGGAGGGTAGGGGCTCTGGGTATCTCAATGTCAGTGCGGGGCTGTGGGTTCTGGTACCTGGAGCGGGCGGTGCCCAGCATATTCAAGTGGGTAGCGGTGCAGTTGCTGGAACGACAGTAGCAAATAGACACGGCGTGCTCGGGTGTTTGAGCTCAAAGGAGCGCTGGTTCCTGGGGCGGGCGGTGCCCAGTGCGATAAAGTGGGTGTGGGGTTGTGGGTGCGGGGTACGGAAGGGTGTGCCTGGGCGTGCCGATAATGATAGCGTTGGCGGTTAGCAGCGGGCGGAAGGGCGTGAACTGGGCGTTAGTTGCTGGGGTAGCACCTGACGATGATGCTGTTGGGAATGACATAAAGCATGCGTCGGAGCCTCTGCCTCCTACCTCTGCTCGTTTCGCACATCAGGCGCGGTCTGGATTACCCCGTCAACCCCGCTTGCGCTGGCCGTTGGTGCAAGCTACAGACTGCTCACTCTATTCTTGTTGTGCTGCTCCGCTGCAGGTGGGTGTACCCTGTGAACCCCTCCAAGGCGGATGAGTGGCTGCAGCAGGAGATTCTAAGGTGGGGTGCTGGCCATGAGGATGTTTGACTAATGAGGAAGGCGAACCTCAGATGGGGTTGGGCGTGTGTGCGCGTGCTGTAATGCATGGCTGGTGCCGTTGTTACTGTGCTAGTAACGGCCATGTGAGCATGTCTGCCGGCGCAGGTCCCAGTCCCGTTTCATTACCTGTGTTGACTCTGTTGGTTGCGATCTATGAAGCGGTTGACTCGTGGTGACCTGATGAGCATGTCTGGCTGCGGGGCAGGCTGCGGATTCCTTTCCTTCGCGCTCCGCCGGTGACAGCAGCACAGTGGACGTGTTTGACGCGAGCTTCTGCCCTATTTCATGCATATTGAATGACATTACTGCCTGTTGGAACGCCCCCAACCGCAGAGCTGCGGGTGACAGCGGCGCGGTGGACGTGTTCAAGGCCGTGTTCTACCTGCCCCCGCCACGTGCCCTCAACTGGATGGTCAAGGACGCGTTCGGGGGCCCCACGCTGGTGCTGCAGGTGTGGGATAAGTACGGCATCCCCGTACAATGCCGTACTTGCGGGTGTAGTGTACCTGCTTACGTGCACAAGGCATGTGCGTGTTGGCGTCATGGCGCCACGCTAGTGCTGCAGGTGGGGCGCAGGAGGTGCAGCGAAACCTGTACGGCACCTCGGCACAGTGCCGTACTGGCGCATGCGCGGCACGTGCCCACCTGCATTAGCGGGGTCGGTCGGGTCGAGGGGCTTGGAAGTAGGCCACTAAGGCCAGTGCTGCAGGTGGGCGCAGGCGGCCAACGCAGGAGCGCACTCACACACACTGACCTCATCATGAAACGTGCTCATACACCGTGAGACCGTTTGACAGGGCCTAGCTAAGGTCTGCCCCCTCTGCCGTCTGCCCGCTGCTTCAGCATGTCGTTAACCGCTGACGGAGCACGCCCTGCCCCGTGTCCCCCGGTTCGGTCCCCAGGGCGCCCTGGACCCTCTGAACGACGCCCGGTCCCGCGCCAGGCAGCTGGGCGAGCTGTGCCCCAACGTGCAGGTGGAGCTGCTGGAGGCAGGTGGGTGTGGGTTAGGTGGTGGGTGTGGGTTAGCGGGTAGGGGCAGGCGTGTGGGTTAGCAACTAGGGGCGGGGCTGTGCCCAAACGTGCAGGTGGAGCTGCTGGAGACAGGTGGGTGAGGGTTGATAGTTGCAGAGTGGGTGTGGGTTAGCAGTTGGGGGGCTGAGCCCCATAACGCAGGTGGAGGCAGGTGTGTGACGTTGTGAACCTGTCATGTTGGCATTTATACATGTGACGGTGCAGTTAGTGCGAACTCCGCACAAATTTTCGACTGCGCAACGAAGCGCATTTTCCCCGGTTCCAATCCCAGCTCGACGCTGTCTGCCGCAGGGCGCAGCCACCTGCTCAACGCACCCCAACGGACGCGCCGTGCTGCTGGCCCACACTGTCCCCTTACCCACTCCCAACTGCACTCCCTAGGCCACTGCCCCCACGACGAGACCCCGGAGCTGGTCAACGCGGGACTGCTGCGCTTCCTGCAAGACACCGTGCTGCCATCCATGCAGCAGCGGGGGAAAGGAGGCAAGGCGGGGGCGGCGGAGGTGGAGGCGGTGGGCGTGGCGGCGGGCTTGGGCAGCAGCAGCAGCAGCAGCAGCTGAGAGCCGCGCCGATATTTGGGCACACTGCCGCTGGCCGTTGGTAGCTATCGGATGGCGTTGCTGGGTTTCGAAGTGGCACGGCGTGCCTGTGCTTGTTTGTACCGTATCACAGGGGTGCTGCTAGCTTGTGCGGTGAGGCTCCGGAGGGCGTCAGCCTGGCTGAAGAGGCAGGTTGGCAGGTTGCTGCATGAGCCTTGCCAGGCCAGGTGTGCTGCTGGCTGAGGAGTTGCCTGGTATGGTTGGCATCATCACATGCACCCATGCGGTACAGCGTGCAGTGCATAAAATTTTTCCAAAACTTCTCTGTGCTGGCCAGACCGCGTGACTGGTTCAGCTGTGTCAGGGCTGTCCCTTGTCAGGGCTGTTCCTTACCGCTTACGTTTCGCTGTCATAGCAGCTGGAGACCACACAAGCACGCGTGGCTTAGCTGTGTGAATGCAGTGCGCAGGATGCTGACAGGGCATGCGTGTGTGGTGACACGAGCCTGGACACTGGCGTGTCTTCACTCAACGCGTGCGTAGCCAGTAACTGAGCGTGACAGCTGAGTGTGACGCGGTTCCCATTGCTGCACATGAAAATGCTGGCATCTGGCAAGAATGGAACGTATCAGCTACATACAAGGATATTTTACAATAGGGTACAAACGTGGACTGCGTGGTCACTTCCGCGTTCCGTTGGCGTGGAACCACAGGACATACGTGTACTACAACCCAACGCCATGAGCACCAACAGGCAACGTTGACAGAAGTGCACGTCACAGGATTGGAATTTGGCGGCGAAGGTTTATGGTGCGACAAAGCCCTGTGCGGAGCGCTGAAAAGCCGCACTTCGCCTCAGCGTTAATCACCATGATACACAGCAGTTTCAGGAGCCCAAGGCTGACGCCCCTTAGGCCCACACGCCCGAAGGTGCCAGACTGGAACCGGGAGCAAAGGAAACCTAGGCCATACCACCATGATACTAGCCCACCATGCACCTCGCACTTGCAGCTCACACGAGCGCCCGGCAGCGCCAACACAACCGCAACCCTACCGTACACGTCCTCTGCACCACCAGGGAATACCACGCGCCGAGGTCATCGCAAGCCAGCCGAGCTCCTGTTACACAACTTGCTGCTCCTGTTGTTGTTACAGCTGTTCGCCCATCTACTTGATGTCCAGCAGCTCCACATCGAAGACCAGCGTGGCGGAGGGCGGGATGACGCCGGGGATGCCGCGCGGGCCGTACGCCATGTCGGACGAGATGGTCAGCGTGGCGCGCTGGCCCTTGGACATCTGGGCAACGCCCTGGTCTGCGGGCAGCGAGGCGAGGGCGCGGGAAGAAGGGGTGTTGGGGGTGTGCGGTGGAGGGGGAGTAATGCTGAGCAGGCTGGACATGCGGCGGGGGGAGAGGGCAAGGGCTGTGCGCGAGCAACCAGGCGCTAGGCGTGTTCCGTATGGCGCGGCCAGCAGTGAGGCGGGGTGCTGACAGAGGCGGTACGGACTCACCCCAGCCTGCGATGACCTCGCCAAGGCTGATGGAGGGTGAGGGAGGGCGGAGGAAGGGGGAGAGGGGGGTGTCACCAGTCAAGCTGGGAGGTATTGAGCTGCGTGCGATGGCCGGGTGGCGTTCTGCTATGGCACATACTTGCGTTGGCTAAGGAGTGCCCCGCCCCTTCACAACCGTGCACAGTTTGCCACAGGACATTGACGGCGTTTGGTTGTGCGAGGGCGCGTCAGGGACAACTGACGACTATGTCGGAAGTGGGGAGGACAGCAGGCCGACAGCAGCTTACCCCAGGTGGAAGTCAAAGGGCGCGCCACGGTCGCGGCTGCTGTCGAACTTCTTGCCATCAGTCAGGGTCCCTGCGGGTGTTTAACACGTCAGTTGAGTCCTAGTCCGTGCCGGAATATGCGCGTGACAGTCCCGGAGAACCTTGAGACCGCAGTATCCGTGCGAACTTACCAGTGTAATGCACGATCACTTTCTGGCCCTTCTGGGGAAAGGTGACGCCTGCGCGAAGTTGAGGAATCGGCAAGCGGCGGGTTGGCCAAGAGATGGCTGCGTAGACTTGGGCGACGACGGACACAACCAAGTTTGTCTCTTCATAAAAGCTGCTGCTAAGAGCAATTGAGTAGCATGTGTCGGTCGCCTATGTTGAAAAGCCGACATGTTGGACGCGATCTCGTCACCAACAACACTCCAAACTCCTCCCAGCGAGCGCATGCTATACTTGATACACCCTGGCAAGCTGCCTACCATCGCCAGGCTTGGTGGTCTGAATGTCGACACCCATGGTCAAGTTTTGAGCTCTGACAAGAAGGGGCCGCCGCGACAGCCGATGTATGTATGCTATACAATGGTTATATGGAGAAAACACAACACCTTATGTATGCGTAACAGCTGCATACGAAATGTCGCACGACACTATTTCGCATCTGCCTGCGGCCCTTCGCCACGTGCCACACCTCCTCCCCTCTAGCGTCTAGGCGCTGACAGACCCACAAGCTAGTACTGGCTGTACATTGTACTTTTATGACTCTTGACACCAGTTGCGTTGCTGTTCTCATTGTGTGTCATTGGGAGGAACGTGGGGACCGGGGAGCCCTTACCGCCAGCCCGGGGAGCTCTGACGGTCGCTGCTCCTGTACCTGAGCAGGAAACCCCTGCAGGGGGCCTCCCCTGAACCCTCGTACGCTCATGCGCATTCACGTCCGTACATGCTGCTCTTTCATGCGCTTCACTGTTGATGACAGTTCATGTTCACAGAGCCAACCGTATGTGCTCGTCCCATAACAAACCTGTTGCGACACTGATACTGCCACCCTCGCCTGCGATCCCAAAGCTACGGCAGCCTCAGGGGTGTGCATGCGAGCAAACGTACAAACATTCGTTCGCCTGCACGACGTCAAATGGAGGCCTCCCTTACGGCATATGCGCACAGGCACCCCCGTACACTCATGCGGTTGTGACACACAAAACGGCCTACATCACCACACAAGGCACACAGGACGCAGCACTCTGACGCAGCACTCTGGAGCACCAACACCTTGACAGCAGAGCTGCAGCACAACATGCCAAACTAGCTACCGGTACCAGCACTGCCAGTGGCCCTGTACAGGGAAACCTCGCTTCCCGCATGCATTCCGTGCCCTTTCCACATACAGTCTACTCCAGGCCCGGCCTCCCCACTCCGCCCCCCTACCCTACTCCGCCCCCTCTGCTACCCTCCGCCCGGGCTGCCCAGGCGCCGCCCTGTCACGGTGGCCGCACCCTGCCCCGCGCCCAGGCCCCCGGGCGCCACCGCCGAGTACTTGACGGCCAGCATGAGCCACGTGCTCACCTGCGGGCGGACACGGCTTCTGCAATGAACATACGGTAGGGCACATGTTGCAGATAGTACCACTCCGTCGGCACTGTGCACGCTGGGGCCCACGAACAGCAACGATGCGCATAAGCCGCGACATGGTTCAGCGCTTTTGCTGTTCTGCTTGACAGCAGATTCCGTAAGGTTAGATGCTGAACGCTGGCACCTCCGTACAGCATGTGTACACAGCCTGTGTGTCGCACCTGTGTTTCGGCGTAGGGTGTGACGCGCACGCACAGCGCGAAGGCGGCGGTGGTGGCCGTGGTGCCGCAGATGTCCAGCATCTGTACAGGGGGAAGAGGGGCCCAAGGGTAGGGGGAGCAGCCACGTGGGGAGCAGCCAAGGTGTGAAGAGCAAGGTGACGATGCTTGAGGAAGGTAGCACACGATGGCCGGCATGGCGCACGCGTTGTGCGCTGCACGTACAGGTGCTTTTGCCAAGCAGCATGCAGCTGCAGCCTGCAGGTGTCCCGCTCCCCCTCTTCACAAGCACCACTTCCCAAACCCGACGAAGTTGAACTCATACAGCACTGGCACAATATCTACACGGTCGGGTGTCACCCCAACTGCTACCAGCGCAGCCGCGCCACACCTGCTCGTCCTCCAGCAGCGCCTTGCGCATGAGGCCCACGCACACGTGCGGGTGGTGCTGCGGCATGGCCTTGAACACCCATCCCAGCGGCACGGAGCGCTTCACCGCCGACTGGAACTCCTCGTTGCCGGGCGCAACCTCGCAGTGCACAGCCTCCTGCGCAGGGTCACGTGCCAAGGGATGAAGTATAGAAAAGGGACGAACGCGCTCTCTGCACACGGGCTGCCTAACCGATGCCGCGTCATGGCACCCTAACGCCATGCCATGAGCCGTGCCGACCTGCCTTCCCGTCAGCCACGATATGGCCACCTTCTGATCTACGCCCTTGCACACGTACGCTGTACTTTGGCAGATCTTCAACATCCTATCGCCAACCCCCACAAAGCTCTGCTCCCTTTCTCTTCTCCCGACCGCCCCGCCCCCCCATCCCCTTTTGCAACAAGCTCGACACCCCAAAAGCCCCAGTAAACTAGCAACACGGCACCCACATGCTCGTAGGCGTCCAGTGCTGGCATGAGCAGGTGCGCCAAACCCTCGTCCCACGCCGTGGCCCCGCCGGCGCCCAGCAGCCCCCGGCGGTGGTGCTCCACTGCGGCGCGCAGGGCGGCCTCCAGGTACGCCTCGGCCAGGCGGGGGTCGGCGGAGGACTGCAGCGGGCTGCGGGACAGCGGTACCGCGGACCTGGTGGGCGGCGGAGGGGGACGGGCGTGGGGTAACGGTTGGTCAAAGGCAGGCGGGCAACGGCGTGTGGGGCAGGGTGAGGGAGGAAGTGGTGTGCGAGGGATGGAGGGCAGCGTGGTTACCTCGGCCTGGCGGGCTGCATTTTTGTGCGGAAGCCTTGCAATATTGCCGCTCAACAACAGGGAGATGAAAGCACTCTCTACCTGCCCTCGGCGGGTCAGCACTGCCGGGGGGCTAAGCAACAGCCCCAGTGACGGCAGGTGTTCATTCACAATGGCACACCTTGGTATGGCAGGGTATCGCTCAGTATCAGAAAGAAACACGTAAGGCAACGCACCACGGCATGGCCGGCAGCTCCTCCGGCGGCATGGGCAGTTCCCTCCACAGCGCCGGGTCCTCCAGCGTGTACGACGTGCCGAAGGCGCTGTCGTCGCACTGGCAGTTGGCGAACAGCCGTTGGTGGTTGAACACGCAGCCGACCGACTGGTACGGCCACGTGTCCACGTCGGTGATGGTGTAACGCACGCCTGGAGGGCAATGCCGGCGCGTACACAAGCGCAAATCTCAGTATCCGAATCCCGAAAGCCCTCCTATCCAAGTGTACCTAGGCGTACTCGACGCGTGGATCTATACAGTAAGCCAATATGCCGCGCTCACCTGTCCCCGGCTCCCAGAAGCAGGGCGCCGCCAGCGGCCCCCGCGTCATGACCCACATGTGGCCGCTGCCGTCCAGCAGCCGCCCCACCACCACCCACGCGTCCAGCCCGAAGCCCAGCAGCAGGCCGCACAGCAGCAGCGCCAGCTCCTCCTAGTGGAGGGAACACACGATAAGGATGTGAAGGCTAGTCTGGAGACACAGCGCAGCTACTGGCGTTTTAGCAGGATACCGCATGTCTGTGGATGGCATGCGGCAAACAGGCGGCACCTCGTGTCCTGGGGTGCAGTGCGCGTGTGGGGGGGATGCTGAAGGCACTCGCCGTCCCCCCTGCTCTTCCCACCTTGACCGCGGCCCCCGACGCCAGCACGGTGTGCAGGCAGCACCAGCACTCGGCCATCTCCCCCAGGCCCCCGCCCCGTGCCCCCGGCAGCCCCGCCAGCCCCGTGCCCGCCGCCGCCTCCTCGTCCTCCCGCCGCCGCAGCAGGCCCACCAAGCGCGCCGCCTGCCGCGGGTTGGCCAGCCGCCGGCCCAGCTGCAGCGGCCGCACGAAGCAGCACACGGGGTACTGGCTGCCGTCCTCGCCGGTGGCCAGGACCTGGCGGGAAGGGGTGGGGAAGAGTTGTGGCCTTGCATTAGGGCACCGGACTACGATACACTGCTAAGGGACGCGAGGCGCACTGTCTCATGCCAGCGCGGAGGTGCACTCCGTCGCAAGTCGTAAGCTTACGAGAGTATCCCGTGCCACTCCTCTCGCACCTCGACCAGCCACGCCATAATTCAGGTACACACCCACTTGCGTTAGTGGCCTTAAGGCCCCCCCTGCCCAGCGCCTCCCGCACCTTGACCGGCCGCGCCTTGAATGCCAGGTTAGGCGCCACGTAGTCGCCCCACCAGGCCTTGGCCCGCGCCACGAAGGCCGCCATGACGTCCGCGTCGCGCGCCGCCTCCAGCCGCTGCTGGCTCTTGAGCAGCGCCTCGTCCAGCGCGGAGGAGAAGGCGGGCCGCAGCTCCAGCTGCAGCGTCAGCAGGCCGGCGGGGGCAGCGGCAGAGGGCATGCCGCCGTGGCCGCCTGGGGGCGGTGGGGCGCGGGGGCAGTGGGTTGAGGTGCTGGGTTGCAGTGAAGGCGGTGAGGGTGATGCAGGTTGGAGGGAGTCGCAATCTGCGAGCAGCCTGACGGCAATACTCGTGGGAAATGGATACAGTGCCATTACTTCAGTGACAGAGCAGGCAGGCGCAAATCCAATAACCAACTGTCTACACAACCCTTTGCCCTACTTGGCCAGGCATAAGCAGCGTGCACGTCGCGCCCGCAGCATCCCACCCTACCTCGGCACCTTCTTCCGCCCCATGCCACCTCGTCCCCTCCTCCGCACGCACCTGGCCCCTCCCCCAGCTGAACGGACACCACCACCTTGCCCCGCCGCACCAGCGCCGTGCGCCACTCCGCGCTGCCCAGCGCCACCACCGCCCGCCGCACGCTCAGGGCCCGGCATGCAGCGCGCGCCGCCGCCTCGCCGGGGCCGTCCAGCGGCCGGCCGGAGGGGGCCGTGGCGGGCGGCAAGTCTGTGCAGTGGTGGAGGCGTTAGGACAGGAGCTTGCCGTAAAGAGGGGTTGACGTAGCTTAGGGTCAACCAGTTTTGGTAATGACGACGGAACCGGGTGGACTGCCCTGAACACTTTCCCTGCACCTCATAGTCGGAACCCTCCAGTCACAGCCCTGTATCTACCTTGTCACAAAGCCTGACTGCCAGTACGCCCACAGCACGCAGCTCGTTTATACATGCGTACGCACGCATACCCTACACGTCACTGCCGATTGCCCGTTCCTTTAACCCCACCCTCACCGTCGTCCTCCGCCGCCATGGGCGTCAGCTGCAGCACCACTGCGTGCAGCCCCTGCCGCAGCGCCAGCAGCTGCAGCGGGTCCACAGACACACCCGCTCCTCCCCCTCCCACTCCCCCTGCGGCCCCAGGCTCCCGGGTCCCCAAAGGCAGCGTGAAGAAGGCCTCCCCTGCAAAGGCCGGCTCCACAGAGGCGGCTACAGTGGCCGTGTCCAGCCGCTGGCCGAAGAGCTCCAGGCACAGCTGCAGCTGGGGCTGGGGCTGGGCAGGGTGGGCGCCGGGGGCGGGGGGCGCCCGCGCGGCGTAGGCTGTGAAGGCGCGGCCGCCCAGCACCTTGACGTGGAGGAAGGCCTTGCCGCTGAGATGGAGAGGAGGGTGGAGCGGAAAGGCATCCGAGGTGCTGTTGTTGTGAGGGAGGCCGTGCTGCCGTGGACGAATGCCATTGGGGTGCAAGGAAGTGGTGTTGGTGTGAGCTTTTGCGGTGTGGGACGGGGCCAGAGAACACGTACCTTGGCAGCTCAGGTGGCTTGAGGGGCCCCACGTTGGATGTTTGCACCAGGGCCTCCACCGCAGGCTGGGGCGGCCGCACCACCCTCACCAGCTGGTCAATGACACCCCGGCCCTGAGGTTATGATTGCAGCATTTGGTGAAAAGCAGGATAGGTGTTACATCCAGTACGTGCGCTGTCAAATCTCTAGGTGTCCACTTCTCGATGTTACTAGGTAGCCGAGGTGCGGCACTCTGCCCCTGTTGTGTGTGCGAGTGAAGGTCGCAGGCGCCAAGGGAGGGCGCACCTGCAAGATGTCGAGTGCGTCGTCCGGCGTGACGACTTCCCCTGTCCGCTGGTACTCTTGTAGCAGGTTGTGAAGCACATTCTGCACGCCAGCCTGCTGCAGCTGGTGGCGGACGGCTTTTCGAAGCTCCGCTACCCGCGCGTCTTCCATGACACAGCTATTTCCGCGGACCCGTGTGATGCTTCATGTGTGCATTGGCTAGTTTCCAAGCGTCAACTATTTGGCCTTTCCATGTTGTCCAGCAGTGTATTGGTGTTGCGTCCACCTGATGAAATGCTTTGAAGTTTGTCTCGACAGCTACATGCATGTAGGACGGCTACAGCGATCATAGTAATATCCTTTGTCCTTCGACGTAAAAACCATTAGATACTGAAACGTAGCATGGCTTGCGTGCTGTCCTAAGCATGGGCTCCGATGCCAGCCTCTCTCTACACACCCTGCCCACAAAGGAAAGGTACAGCGCCAAAGGTTCACGATCGGTACACCTTTACAAACACTAGAGTTAAATTTGGGCAACGAAAAATGGGCCAGGGCCAGTCCGCGAACAAGGATGCGATTCTCCAGATCGCCAAGACTCAGACGGCTTATGCGCCACCGCTTGGCCCTCCCAACCCGGTAGGCAGCGGTGCTCGCAATCGTTGACGCGGTCGCCGTTACGTCGTGTCGGAGGCAGGGGTCGCTGTTCTCCTGCAGGATTGGTGGCCGGGACAGCTATGTTACATACATAACGCTAGAAAGGGAGACGAGAACAACGCGCGCAATCGTGCGAATTGTGCTGTCAGTATCTTCGCTTGCACGCGCATGCCACGTCCACGGGCGCGACGCCTCCCACGGCTGCCCTGGAAACAAATTGACAAAAACCGTGACGAGGAGAAGATTTTGCTGTATTCACGCACACTGGTAGATTTCAGACGCGTGTCAGCCACATACTCCCGCCTGACGCGTTCCCCTCGCTTCAGCTCCTCAAGTCCCCCACCAACGTTGCCAGGGGCTCGCCCGCGCGTTACATCATCAAGAAACTCAACCCGTCGCCCCCCCCCCGTCTGCTCAACTACCTCCGTACCCTTCATGCCAATCCGCTCCACCCTCCTCTGCAGGCCAACCCCAAGGTGTTTTTCGACATCAAGCTGGGCCGCTACGGCGATGCCACCCCCATCGGCCGTGTGGTGATGGAGGTCAAGGCGGACGTGTGCCCCAAGACCGCCGAGGTGGGTGACAGGGGAGCACTGGTATCTGAAATACCAGGAACGGGTGGGCTGGCGAAGTGGGGACTCAGCCAAGCCGTACGGCCCATGACCCCTGCAGCGTGGCACATGGAAGTGTGATCTGCCGTAGTGGGGCCGATTGCACAGGATGCCTGACCCCACTGCCTCCCCTTACAGGGTGTAACTTCAAAGTTGTTTCCTTTCCATGCGCAGAACTTCCGCCAGCTGTGCCTGCGTGAGGAGGGCAAGGGCTTCAAGGCCTCGCGCTTCCACCGCATCATCCCCAGCTTCATGTGCCAGGTGAGCAACGGGGAGGGCGTGCATGCTGCGTGCGTGGGAGGCATGGCATGCCACCAACTTGCAAGGATAGCCCTCGATTAGTTACATGGTGTTTAGGTTGCTTATCCATGGCTTATTGGTACGCATGCTGCGCTCAACGCTCCACTGTCATCAAGCTGAGCGAGCCACTTGGGCATGTCCCACTACGCTCAGCACATGCAAGTGAGTAATCTGCTTCTGTGTACGCAGGGTGGCGACTTCACTCGTGACAACGGCACTGGTGGCGTGAGCATCTACGGCGCCCGCTTCGAGGACGAGGTGGGGGCAGGGGACCGGGACCGGACAAGGATGAAGACGGGGCCAGGGACGGCGGCCGGGAACGGGAGCGGAGTAAGGCGGTAGAAAGGAGGGCGCGATTCGGGGACGGCCGCGAACCAGGGGCGGGGGCGGGGCGGGCGAAGGCGAGCTGCAGCCCGGGCGAAGGCGAGCTGCAGACCAGGCGTGCTGCAGCAGGACGCAGGGGTAAACCCCTTGGGGAGCGCGCCCGTGCAGTCACGCGCGGGAGGATAATGGCGATGCATGTGCACCACCCTGCTTGCCGCACGGTATGTCAGTGGCACAGTGCCTCGTTAGTCGTTACCCTCGGTGCACGCGGCAGCCAAACGCCATCGCAAGGAACTATCCGCGCGTGCCGCAGCGCTCCGACCCACACAGCTCGCCACCTCATGCCTGCTACTTTTTGTCCACTACCTCAACCCCTTGCTGGCCGCCCCCAGAACTTCAAGCTGCGCCACCTGGGCCCCGGCGTGTTGTCCATGGCCAACGCCGGCCCCAACACCAACGGCAGCCAGTTCTTCCTGTGCACGGCGCAGACGCCCTGGCTGGACGGCAAGCACGTGGTGTTCGGCCAGGTGGGTGGCCACCCCTCCGTCGGTACGCACACTGCTAACACACATGCGCCCTCCGCTAAGACACACGTGACCCGCAGCCGCACCTGGACGGCATGCACGTGGTGTCGGCCTGAAGTACGAAGTGCGCAGCGCGAACCAGCGCGCACACTGCTCACACACACGCACAGCCTCCGCTACGCACAGCTTCCGCTAAGACATATGTGACCTGCAGCCGCACCTGACGCATGCACCGGTAGGTTGGGCATGAGGGGTCTGCTGGTTGGCAATGGTTTCCGGCCTGGCCAGTCTGCCCGCTGTGGTCATTACGACGCGGCCAGGGCATGGCACCCGCAAGCTCGCAAACCTTACACGTCGTAACGCAACGCACGTGCACCTGCGCTGCTCGGCACCCGTCAAGCCAGCTTTTAACAGCTCGACGTTCTCATGGAGCTGCCCCACGATTGTTTGCGCGCACCTGCGGTCCAGCAGGGCAAGCTGCCTACCAAGTACACTCACATATACTCAGGTTCTAGCTGCCACCTGAATAAACGTTTTATGAGGGTTGCTCTTCTCGCCGCTCGTTCCTCTCCAGGTGCTCGAGGGCTTCGAGGTGGTCAAGGCCATGGAGGCGTGCGGCAGCCGCAGCGGCGAGACCGCCTTCGACGTCATGATCGCCGACTGCGGGGAGCTGCCGGCAGGTGGGCAGCAGCAGCAGTAGGCAGGTGGGCAGCAGCAGCAGCAGTGGGCAGGTGGGGTTGGGGGCAGGGTGGGGTGCAGGTGGAGGCAGGTGGGGTGGAGGCAGGTGGGGTGGAGGCCGGCTGGGGAGAAGGCATGGAGGCAGGCGGAGGTGGAGGCAGGTGGGGTCGGGGGCAGGCGGGCAGCAGCCGCAGTAGTGGGCAGGCGGGAATGGAGAGTTGCCCGGGGTGGGGGCCGCTGGGGGCGGAGGCAGGTGAAAAGAAGGCGGGTGGGGTTTAGGCTAATGGGGGCCAGGAGCGGGGCACGGAGGCTGGTGGGGTACGTAGCCAGCGCAGTGGGGCCTGGCGCAGCGGGTGGCGTCTCGAGGACGCCGGGCCACGTGCTGCATCACCTGCGCGCGAGCAGCTGCGATGAAGAGCAGCAGCGTTTATAGCGCTTAGGCAACTGCCAAACACCACGTGCAGCAGTGAAGTGGTCCAGGCTGCCCCATGCAGCACCCGGCCACCACGCACCGAGGCAGCATGCTTGGATCTCACCCACAGACCCTGTAGGGAACTACCCGTAGCAGCAGCTGCCTGGCCACGAGTTCCGCCCTACCATTTCGCTCACTCCCTTTTCCTCTCCTCCTGTGTAGGTGCTGCGGGCGCCGCCGCCGCCGGGCGCTCGGGCGCCGCCCGCTCTGGGGCGCTTGGTGCCTCTGCGCGCAGCTTCAGCACCCTGGCCGCCCCGGCCGCCGCCCGCACCTTCTCGTCCGCCTCCGTGGCCCGGTGGGTTGAGGCCGAGATCAGCTGCCACCCTTGTTCTGCGTTCATGTGCGTATGGTTACATTTGGTACCAGTCATGTCGCCAGGGCCTGGCACGACGAAGCAGTGAGCACGTCCGCATTGTACCGGTACCGGCATCGGCTGGGCAACCTCAGCAGCTGCTCGTTCCCTCCCGCTCCCGCTTGCCCCACGTGAGCAGTCACCACAACCGGCCCCGCCCACGTACAGTAGTGCCCTGCTGACATCCCTGCTGCACCACCCCTAGTGACTTGTTTTTCGCTTTGGCGCCACGCCTCCAACCCTCACCTCTCCATCGTTTCGCTGCTTTTACCTTTCACCACCTGCAGGCCCGCGCTGTGCCCCCAGCGCGCCCGCTCCGCCGTGCCCGTCCGTGCTGCCGCCGCCGTCGCTGCCCTGCCCCAGGTGCAGAGCTTCGCTCGCTCCACCGTGCGTGCTGCCCGCATGCTGGCGCTGTAACGTGGTTGATTGTCTGCGCGCTGTTCCGTTCTTGGAAGGAAGTAGGCGCACTGCTGGCCAGCAACTGGGCAAGACGACCAAAACAATGACACGGTGTTGTTTTGGGCGCGGGCAGAACACGTTCCGGCGGGTACCAGGTGTTGTGCACGTGTGCTGTGCGCGGCAGGTCGAAGGACGAAGGACCCGTGGTTTGTAATACGGTACTGACCAGGCATGCACCCCCGCCAGTGCATGTTCAATGAAATGCCGCTGCTCTTCGGTGGCCTGGCTCAACAATCGACGGGTATTGCTACTGATCGGATAATGGTGAGACCTGCAGCATTGCTTGCCGCTCTGGTGGCAGCGCTAATTGCTTTCTGATTGCTGAACGACATGCATCGGTAACACGTGTGTCTCCTGGCATCAACGGTATCACAGCGCTTGGTGAACATGAGTAAGGCATAAGGAGCACGTACGTTTGCTCAGGCCTGGCCCATATCCCATGTTGCAGACCCACCTGCAGGGCTCCGTCACAGTTACACCCCTCCAATACCGGTGAAACCGCCTATAGTCGGCTGCAATGACCTTGCTAAACGCTTGATTTTTTTCTTGATGGTTCCTGCACCGCATCCTACTACCTACTACGGTACTCACGAAGGAAAAAAAACTACCGGTACGACACCACAAAACGAGATGCCCCGTCCCCACGCACCACGCTTCGTTCGGCACCAAGCTACCAAACCTTTCACAGGCGCGCTTTCCCCGCCAGCAACGAACGCCTCTTCCCGCGTTGCAGCTAGCCATTCAGTCCATTGTTTCGTAGTCTGAGTGCAGGTACCCGCCCACGCAATGCAGCACAAGGCAGGGGAGCTTCCCTTGGCACAAGGCACTCAACCAGTCACCTGACCGTCCATCCAAATGGCGCAATGCTCCCCCAACAGCACGCCCACGCACCTATCACACCTATGCCCTTGCACGAAAAGCCTCACCTACAGCACGAACTGAGGAGTTGCAGCCCTGCGACCCGCTCTCCACTCGGCACCCGCTGCCCCCATAGACACAACGCATGGTACCTATAAGCGTGCCAATAAGGACCTGCCGCCAGCTTCCGCTCTGCCCTGCACCAAGAGCAAGGGGGTGCTCCCCTGTTCCACCACGTGACCCAGCCCCAAGCGGGTCGGTTCGGGCTGAACCAGATTCAACCAGGCTGGTTCGAGCATGCAACTCCTTCTGATCGTGAAGCTACTTGTCAGGATAGCCCCTTGCGACCTTTCTTTGCTCTGCAGAACCGCGATTCCATACCGCGCGCGCCAGGACATGCAAAACGGAGCGCGCTGCAATGCAGCTGCATATGACATCATTGCTTGCTTGGAAAAGAGTCTAGTAGTGTTGATAGATAATGGCAGCCTTTGTATGGGCACCACCATGCGGCCAAATAGCCGATCCTGCCCCCCTAGACAATCCATTATTCTGGCTCCACTTACTGCAGGCCAACCAGGGTCCAGCCGATTCGCACATAGAAACACGCCCGTATAGCGGGGGCACCGCCCCAGCCAGGCGGCAGCGCGAGGGATAGTAGAATACTATTGTTGAGGCATACGCACGAGTACTACGCAGTACTACGCGTACATTAAATTATTCTGCCGTGTGCTGGCTTGGTGGTGTGCGCGGGTGTGCGGTACTGGTATGGATGCCAAAGCTCGGAGGCTTGGGGCTTGCTATCGGACGCCTCGCTGGACGCCTCGGATGTCTCGGATGCCTCGTTGCCCGCCCACTGGAAGACCACTGGTAGGCTGCATGTTGCCTCGGGCCAACCGCAGCGGGCGCACATGCACACACAACAAGGCCTGAACTCAGGGGGCCCTGTGAGGAGCAAAACCTAATGTTGCCTTGCTTCAGGAAATCCTCCAGCGACATCATGCTCCACGATGGGCAAAGCGGTTGCATCATTACTTCGTGATGATTGCATAAAGCGGTTGCTTCTGGTTGCCGGCAGTTGGCCGGGAAAATTACGAAACGCCTCGGGGGCTACGTCTCACCTCTGGGACCGCACCGATAGTACACCCCGCTCTGCCATAAAAGGCTGCACAGCCCTGTGGAGGCACATAGGGAAGTCGTCACGTCCATTAACCAACACCGCCTACTCGCCACGTCACAGGCGCCAAACAGGTATGTGCCTCCGGGGCTGACTTGCGTTGGCACCGCCCGGAGCCCTGCTCCCACGCCCCTGCTCACCACCGGTGACGCGACTCTCCGAGCGCACGAGCCTAGGCTTTGCTGCCTCGCGCCTGGTCAAACAAGGTGCTCCGCTGCAACCTGCGCCTCGTCCCTGGCCCCTATATTTGATGCCTTCGTGGTTCATGTCCATCCCCAGGGGATTCTCGCGTCTCCCGGCTCCAGCCAGCCTCAAGTTCGGCCCTCTCGAGGCGGCCATGGCATCCTCGCCGGCACCCGTGGCGCTGGCAGTGCTGCTGCTGCTCTTCGCTGGAGCAGCCCCCTCAAACGCCCAGACAGCAGGGTAAGAGGAGGACAGAGGTAGTGCTGCAGCTAGCACCGTCGTACACGTCAGTGGCACGGCGTCGTATTCAGCCTGGCGGGTATCCATTGCGTGTACAGTGAGTCCTCACGACCAGGGCATGCGCGGGTCATACGTGGCAAGCCTTTATACCCCTGCCGTGGTAACCATCTCCAGGGTTCACTGTAGGCCACTGTTCCTACAGCTTTGCTCTGTGTAGGGACCCACTCAGTCAAGGCGCCTACTCTTGCCTGCCCCTATGACCCCCCAACGCATGCGTGTCTTCATACGCCCCCCGCAGCTACCCATATCTACTGCCTCTGTTGGCCACCGAGGCCGCCGTAGCTGTGGCTGCTGTGGCCGACACCGACAAGTACATCCTCACAGGTCGGATCCTTGGAGACTACGACGACGTTGTTGCCGGATACCTGGACCTGACGCCTGGCGCCATGACGGTGGGTGTGTAGGAGTGTTGGCCCTGCTTATGCATGATTAGGTGCGCGTCTTGATTGCGATTATCCTAGGCGCTGGTACATATCCTAGACGCTGGTGCTAGTGCGGGTGCCTGGACCTCATGCCGGTGGGTGTGCGTGGTGTGCGCGAGCGAGCCCTGGTCAGGCGGCGCGTCACTTACCGTAGCTCTGACTAGCTCGCTACGTGCGGGGTGGCAGCACAGGCAGCGCTCCCCAGCGCAACACGTCCCTTGACCTGACCCTACGGCGCTGTCCTCCCATAACCTTGCCTAGTTGCCTTTCTTTGTGCTGCCGTACTTGTGGCCACGCTAACCTGCCGTGGGCTGTGCGCACGTGGCCTGTACTACAGGCGGGGCCCGTGTCCACCCCTGACAACCGCTTCTGCAATGGTCCCCTCGTGTGGAAGGACGCCTGCCGCACTTCATTGGGGGTGAAGTGGGCAACCTCGTCATTGGTGACGGCCGCAACAAGATTGCGGTGAGAGGGCTGCTCAGCGTAGCCAACGCTCTCCGTCCGCCCCTTACACCTGCAGCCTTGGGACCCCGCGGCACCGGTAATCCGGTAACCTGTTAAGTGTTGTAACAGGTGACTTGGTGTGACAGAGTGCTGAACAAACCTGGTATGCAAGGCCGCATCAGCCACTATGTGTGTGTGGGCAGCGGCGTCCAACTGCCGTCGTATGGCACTCTAAGGCCGTCAGGGTAACAGTAGATTGGTAAACCGATGATGCGGAATGAAATGCTTTTACCAAATGTGTTTGGCACGTAGGCTTGGCTTTGCGGACCAAGTTGCCTGACCGCTGACTGCGGTAGCACGTGGTGCCCTCTCCATCCGTGCGTGCGTGCATGCAGGCCGTCGGTGTTGCCCCGTCTTACCCAAGAGGATATCGGCATTACCGGTGTTCTCGCGGCCTCAATCGGATACCGCTTACTTAACACTGTACCTCACATTGCACGTGCTGGCGGTGCTGCTGCCGCAGCGCTGGAACCCGGACACCAACTCCATCACCTCGGTCTCGGCCATCAACATGCGCTACACCAGGTGGGGATGCAAGCGAATGCGCGTGCGTGCCTGCTTGGATATCTACCATCCCACCACGCACCCATACCCCTCAGCCGTGACAGCACACGTACCGCCCTTCCCTCCTGCTCCCCTGCGCCACCGTGTTACCTGCCGCCCACACGCTCGCCAGGTGGCACCCCTGAACCATCCGCCTCACCACAAAGAATGTGCACCTCCGCCAGCCTTCCCTTCCGCCTCGCGTGCCCCCGCTCCATCCAGCCTCCCCTGTTTCCTCCCCTGCCCGCACCCCGCCAGGTGGTGCCCTCCATCACCCGCCTCGCCACAAAAAGGCCGGTCACCCCGCTGCATACATCCTAAAGCCCCACCTGCCTTCCCTCCCGCCTCCCATACCTTGCCACACTCACGCCAGGTGGTACCCCACGATCTGCCGCACGAATGATAATGAGGTGGGTGCGCCAGCATCTAGGTGTATAGCAGGGCTTGCGATTCATCTACATACAATGGTTTCCAGGAAGAGTGCTCCCCATGGACGCCGCCGTACACTACAAGAAACCTGATGCTTTGCTACCGTGTCATCACAGCCATGACGTCGCATGGCATCAGGTGCCAGCACATCGATGCCCCGTTCACGCGTCAGGCTGCGAGTTTCCTTAGCGAGCTGTGGGCGTGAACGCGCCAGCACCAATGGATCCTTCCCCAACACACCTAAGCTCCTGCCTACGCTGCTGCCGTCTGCCGTACAGATCCTGATCGCGGGCGGCACTCTTACGGGCACCGGCGGCATCCTGCCCTTCGCTGAGTCGTTCGACCTCCAGAACCCCGACATCCCCA
>VFQN01003207.1_pt1 | contig 23827 bp, 40 predicted proteins | sample 3512371 | NCBI WGS metagenome assembly VFQN01 (sample SAMN10412370, study PRJNA504923) | tailings metagenome | isolation source: Replicate 2 from Balatoc abandoned mine | place: Philippines: Itogon, Benguet | collected 2017-08-28
GCTGGCGGCAAACTCCCACTGTGGCGCGGGCGCGTACGCGCCATCCAGCCCCTCCCCGCGGCACAGCCGGCACAGCGCTTCCGCCGCACGCGCAGCAAGCCGCGCCACCAGCAGCGGCGGCGGCCGGGCCAGCACGCCCGCCGCCTTTGCTAGCTCAGTAGTCGCGGTCGACCAGTCGCACAGCGAGAACACTACCTGGCAGTGGTGGTCCTCGAGCCACCCAGCCGTGCTGCTGCGCACCTGGGCCTCCGGGCCCTGGCCCCCCTCACCCAGGCCCAGCAGCTGCCCCCGCTCCGCCTCCTCCCGCGCAAACCACCACGCACCGCTGCTGCCCGTCCACGCCTCGTCCGCTTGCTGAACCCCAGCACCTTGGCCCTGCTGCCCTGGGCCCTCCTCCTGCCCCTCCTCCTGCCCCTCCTCCTGCCCCTCCTCCTGCCCCTCCTCCCATGTAGGCTCCAGTTCTGCCCCCAGGCCCGCGTGCGCCGCCAGCTGGTCCAGGAGCGCCACCTGCAGCCGTTGAACCACCTCTTGCCGTACCACGCGGAGCAGCACCGCCGCCAGCCGCCAACCCTCGTGGCCCCCACGAGACGTCAGCATGCTCCTTGACAAGGTGAGCAGGAACACTGCCGACGCCGCATGGACAGCGGCGCGGCGCACGTCACTGTAGATACTGTCGGTGACGTCGGGCGGGAGGGTGCTGTTTGCGGTTGATTGGTGCAGGCTGTCGACCACGGCGGACGCGGCAGCTGCCAGCAGCTGCGTCTCGTCAAGCGCGTGCACGACCGGAGTCACTGCCCGAAGCACGACGCCCAAGGTCGCCTTCCCGCCGCCGCGGCAAGACGCAGGCGTGCCCAGCATGTCAACCACCCTTTGCCCCGTCAGCGCCGCGTAACGAGCCAGCGCAGCGCTCGTGGTGTTGATGAAGCCGTTACCCATCGCCGAGTGCGACGGCTCCTCCTGGTCATGGCCATGGGCGTTGGCGGTGTTGGAAGACAGGGACGCAGCGATGGCGCTCATCCCCCTTGCGGTGTCTGCAACGGCTGACATGAAGCTCCTATGCCCCATGGGTGACAGGACGTTGTTGATCAGCTCCAGGTCGCCCCTGCTGTTGGGCTTCAGGTCGATGGCCGCGGCGCACGCGTACTCCAGCAGGGTCATGGCGGCCGCGCACGAGTACTTGGCGATGAGGGCCGCGTTGCACCTGGCGAAAGAGACAGTAGGGTAGTATGCACAAGACAAGTTAGCGCTGCTTCTGCGCGGAGGGGACGAAATAATGCACTGGCTGTGAGCGGGGCTGTATAGGCCGTCGTGCTCGGGCTGTGTGGTCATTTTGCCGGGTCTCTGGACAAGCGGCTGTGGCCAGTGGAGGCATCCGAACTGGAGTGATTCCAGGTGTAGCTAGGCAACAACTCGCTGCTGCAGGTGATGCCATTGCGCCGCTGCGCAGCACACAAGCAATGCTACCTAGGAAGGGGATCCGCTGCACACCTGGACGCGGCAGGGGTTGACTCGTCGGTCGCGACGGCCACCTGCCCTTTTGCGGTGACAAGGAGCACCTCCATACGAGGAAACAGCTTCCGATCAACGTACGGGGTGATCCAAGCTCTCGCGAAGGCGTTCCGCTCGGAATGGCCGGCAGCAGCGTTGCGCTTTGGCTGCGAACGCTCCCATAGCGTCTGCACAGCTTTCAGGCTGTCATCAAAAGCGTTTGTTACTGTAGCATTCCTGCTGTCTGTTGCGATGGTACTGTCCCGGCGCAGCGCCTCGATAAGCTCGTCAGTGCATCGCAAAAGCCGCTCAGCGGCCCCGCCAACGTCCGCCATTGCTGCAGCAATTACTTGTACACGGGAGGCGTTGGGCATACTCCCTTAAGCGCTCTCCGGCATGCTGCACAGGTTGTCTTACAACTGTACGGCGGCCTTTGGACTGCCCTTGAGCACTCCCCTGCGTGGGCCGCCGCGCTACCAATGCCCTCAACGGAAGCGGGGCTGCTGATCCATGCCCCTGAGAGATGAGACACCCCCTCTTTGAAACTGCATGCACTGATATGGACCCGGTTGCAGGCGCGTAATCTTGATACGACTTGCCATGCCTGTGCTGTTCTTTTTGCCAAGTTCATATTGCTGCTGTGCTGCAATTCAAGCACAACCCACGTTGCAGCACATTGTGTGGGGATACGAGACGGTGGCTGTTGCACAGGCGCCACCAAGCGTAACAAGGGCGCAGCAAGTGACCGCGGCAATGAGGGCTTTCTGCCTTGGGTCAGCAACTGGAAGAGCAGGAGGGGGACTGGCGGGGCTGAGGTGGGAGGAATGCAAACTATGAAGTACCAGTGGGCGATGCTGGGATTGAAGGTAGGCCGTACGCCGCCATGGACTTCGGCGAGGATGGGGTCGCAGCGCTGCTGCGACCGGCTGCGGCCTGCAGGACCGAGGCGCAGCACACCTAAGCCGAGTATGTGTTACATAATGCGTGACCTAAATGCAGTCGGGTGGGGTGCTGGCTGGCCGGACATGTCTGCACTTGCTATGACATCCTGTCTTGGCCTGACACGTGGCAGTGTGCGTCGAGGTTTTGTTCGTCTTCACCGCTCCGCAGCGAATACCTGCATACGCATTCGCATATCCAATGATTTGTGTTGTATTCCCATGCATGTTTGGGCGGTAGGATGAGTAAAGCGGGTGACCATCGTCCAACGCCGCTTTGTCGCCACTGCCCTGATGCCTGAATGACTCAGTGACTGCGCTTCCCCGTTCCTGTCAGTCCCTATGGCTAGTCCGCGCGTAGTTCCCTTGAATCTTAGCTTCTCCCATACAGGCCTGGATAAGCTTCAACTAGTGCTTCAAAATTACACCTGCACCGAGCGCTTGCCTCCGAGACCAGACACCGCGTACAGGCCGACTGCCTGCTTTCAGCTCTCATAACAATGCTGTGGGCCGGCAGTGCATAACTGCACAACTTCTCCTGTCTCTTGCAGCGCGCAGCCAGGCCGGTTTGACATTTGAACAAATTGCGACAGACTTGACCAGGCCGGTGCTGACCAGACAATACAATCACTCGTCACTGAGCTGTGGACAAGCTTACTTATGATGCCATAGCTATGGAGTAACGCAGGCCTCATTGGCAAATGGCCGGTTTGCTTGACGCTGAGCGGTTTGATTCCGCCGCGAATGTAGCTGCTGACATAGACTTCATGAGCGGAAGCGGCTCTCCAGATGGCACTCCGCGGCGAAGCTTATCGCATACGGTGGGAGCCAGCTACCGCCATCGGCATGGGAAGCAACCATGGATGCAGCCCGCAGGCTGTGCACCAAAAACCCTTTGCATAATAATTTCTACTATGGTCATGCAGGCATCTTTCGAGGCAGCCGAGCGGGTGTGGATGCTGCCGGTGCCATGTGACGCGGTGCTGAACTCGGCACACGCGAGCCCAGCCTCCAAGGTCTGTCTACGGTACACTCCCGGGCGGGGTGTTGCGTCAACCTGCAAGACCCTTAATGGGACACACTGATAATACCTCACCTGGTATTTGCAGGGAGGTGGAGGAGGAGGAGCTCCGCTAGGGCCCCCTGGTAGCCCCACAGAACCGAAACCAGCTGTGGCCGCAGGTGGGCCGCAGGCGTACCGCGACGTACTCTGGACCAGCACTGCCGGAGTCCTTGCTCATTCGCGTGCGCACGCCCGTTTCCTCTATGCCCCGCAGGGTCACGGCTATTCGTGGCCACGTCTGCAAGCGCGCTGGATGGCAGCAAGCTGGACGTTGACCTTGCCCACTTGTTCACACCTACCGCGGTGTCCCCCAAGGCTGGCGACGCACCACGCAGCAATCCCGCCAGTGTGGGCACCTCGCCTTCCTCTCAGCCGCCCCGGCGTGAGAGCGCTACCTCTGAACCCGTGCCTGAAACGCTGAAGGGCCCAGAGGAAGGACACCAGCAACCAGGGCAGCATGAGGAGCAGCAGGAGCCAGAAGCCGAGCAGCAACGCCAGCAACAGCACGAGGGGCACGACGCTCCATGCCCACCTTCTCCTGGCATGGGCGCTGACGTTGAGCCGAAAACACCTGCCACCGGCGAGCGAAGCGATGACGCGCCGCTGCCGTCACCTTTCAACAGGGCGGCTGCTGGCATGAGGGATGCTGACTGGCTGCTGCAGCTCATCGACCAGCAGTGCAGCGAGAGGCCTAGCGTGCATGACACGCCGCTCCTGACAACCGCTACAAAGAAGATGGAGAAGCAGATACAAGAGGCGTACGCGCGCCTCAGCCCGGAGTGGAGGCGCCGCGTGCATGCACGGGCCTACGAGTACCTCCGGGACGCAGACGCTCAAGCGCGTGCACAGGCAACGCCCCGGTCAGCCGCAAAGCGGGTGAACGCGGAGGTGCTGGTCAGGATCGGCGAGATGCTGGAGGCGACGGGGGCGCTTGGGGCGCCGATGGAGCCTGGCGACAGCATCCACGCCAGCAGCATGGGCTTCGCCGCTGCCATTGAAGCTGCAGCTGCCCAGCTGAACCGTTCCACACCCGCAGCGGAGGGCAGCTGCAGGCGCAGCGGCTCACGGGCAGACAGCGTAGCAAGCAGCGGGCGGGAGGGCAGCAGATACGGCATGGGCGCCGACTCCTGCGACATGCGGATGGGATCCGTGCTGGCGGAGAGCCAGGTGCGGGTTTATAAGAGACTGAACCTATACTTAACCGATATGTGTGTTGCCCAACGCCTCGTGTGTATACGACTGTAGTGCAGGCGGCACGCCATGTGCTTGGGCACCTGCATCAATCTGTATCTTGTGTCCCCATGCCTCCTTAGGCCCGACGACTCGCTGCCGCAGCGCCAACGGCAGGCACAGCAGGCGGGCAGTCCCCCTACCGGCAAGCCTACGGATTAACGCCAACTTCTGCACCAACAGGGGCAGCAGCAGCGGCTGCCCCCTCAGTGCAGCCTGACGCCCAGCCAGCAGCAACAGGTCCAAACGGCGCCGCTCACGCCACCCCAAACTCTTCCAGCATGATACAGCAGAACCAGCAGCAGGAGGGCAATGCCCGCACAAGCGCAAGCTGGGCGGCGCAAGTGCTGCGGGCCAGCGCCAGTCGCGCCGCGGCCCCGCCCTCTGCCCCTGCCTCAGCCGCCTCCTCCACCTGCAGCAACCGCCAGGGTGCGGGGCACAACCGCGGCCCGGCCCCCGCTGCCCCCCGAGCCCAGCCCCAGCAGCAGCAAAGGCTGCCGCCCGGTCGCCTTGCAGCGCAGCAGCGGGTTGCACGTGCCCTGGTCAACGAGCGCAAAGGGCTCTCCGGTCTGAGCCTGGACCTGGGGTGCCTTACCCAGCTGGACGTGGACGGCGGCCCAGCCGCCTGGGGCCCAAGCAGCGCAGGCCATGCTCCGAAGGCCCAAGGTGCTGGCGGCTCCCGGTCGCGCGTCAGCCAAGCCCAGCTGCGGCGGGCGCAGCAAATGAACAAGGCGGCAAGCGCGCGCGGGGCGGCTGGGGCGAGCAGGGAGGGCGTCGGTGGCAGCGGCACCGTGCGGGCTCTGCCCCCGTGGCAGCGCCCGAACGAGGGAAGACACAAGAAGGTGCGTCTGCCAATCTGTTGCCGTACCCGCAGCTGCAGATCCAAGGAAAGGGCAATGCAATCCGGTTGCTAGCCTGCGGGCTCCATAGTCACGCACACGCTGCTTAGCTTCACGTTCCTTCCGTTCATTGCTGCTACAGGGGCTAGAAACAAAGCGCCGTGCCGACGAGGTCAAGGCCGCGCTTGAGCAGAAGAAGCGCCGCATCTTCGAGGCAGCGGCTCAGCGCGCAGCCATCGCCGCTGCCGCCGCCGCGGCTGCTGCCTCAGCCACCGCTGCTGCCCCTCAGCCGACGGAGCAGCAACAGCCCCAGGCACAACCGCACCCCCAGCCGCCCGACGCAGAGGCCAGGCCTGCCGAATGGGCAGCTGCTCCTGCAGACCGCCCCAACGCCAAGCCTCCTCCTGCCGCGGGCGCGAAAGCCAACCCCACTGGCACACCACGCGGTGCGACATATCTCGCTGCGTATTGCAAGCTGCTGCGCAAGAAGACCGGGGTTTTTGCTGACGGCCAGGGGGGCCCTGTGTCCCCCGGGCGTAACGCCCGCATCGGCAGCGCACCCAATGTACCACAGCGCCGCACCAGTGCTGCTGACGTCGCGCAGCAATCCACCCGGCGGGCAGCGTCCGTGTCACCCGGCCGCCCTGGCGGCCGGCAGGCGCAGGGGCAGTGGCTGGCGCAGCCGCCTGCACCGCAGGTGCCTCACCCTGGCGGGCGTGTTAGCGAGGGTGGTAAGGTGCCACAGCGGGTCAGCGGTGGCGGCGGCGGTGGTGCTGCTGCCGCCGCGTACCCCACCAAGGTTCTACCCGCAACCGCGTCCAAGCCATACCACATCATCCACGCCTACTCCGCGGGCCGGATGGACGGCTGGAAGCAGCCGGACGTGCTGCTGCCCGGCATGTCCCAGCTGCCGCTGCCTCCTGCGCCGGGCCACGCGCCGCTGCAGACGGAGCTGACGCTGGATGAGCTGCTGGGACTCAGTGCGCTGCAGGAAGCTGACCTCGGCCAGGGGGCCAGCAGCAACCAGGAGGCTCATGCAGTGCCGCCCAGCGGCTGGGGCGGTGAAGCGGGTGCAGCCGCTGCAGGGGACGCCGGCTTCACGCCCGCTGCGCCGGCTGGTGATACAGCGGTGCCTGTGGCTGTGGATCCGGGTGCAGGTCCGGAGCAGGAGGCGGGAGCTGGGGCGGAGCGAGGCGGCTTCAGCGGCCTCGACGTGCCAGAACACGACGAGCCAGCGACCGGCTTCGTCATTGTTAGCCGCCGGGCTACAAGGGAGGCGCTAGACTTCGGCCCGCTGGCCCCCCCTGCACCCGAGCCCTTCTCATCGCTGCTGGACCTTACCGCGCTGCTCCCCGAGCCCGCCTGGCGCCACAGCCCGGGCCGGGAGTCGGAGCCTGCCAGCATGGCACCGCACGCCCGCAGCCCATCGGGCGCCCCGCGTGGTGGCGCGCCCAGGGGCGACCGGTACGGCAGCCTGGCAGGCTCGACCACAGGGGCGGATGCGCCTGGGGCTCAGTCCCCAGGTAGCCAGGAGCTGGTGGAGGGCGGCCAGCCTGCTTGCCGCACGCGTGCGGCATCGGGCGTGGGGATGAACGCTGGGACTGGGACGAGCCGTCGGCTGCAGCTGGACCCCTCGCGTGTGGTCCTGGCGGACCGAGAGCAGGTGCGGTGTTGGATATGGAAACTACTTACTTGCGCAGTACGAACGGACGGTTCACAACCGGTATTTGCCTGGCCTTTGCGCGCTCGACTCTCGCGTGTCAGACTGTCCTCAGGTTTTGACCGGTACCCCCTGCCTTGCAGATTCAGGCCAGCTCCCCGGTGCGCTTGCGTTACGCGCCCGCCACCGAGCCCACCGAGCCCGCGGCGCCCAAACCAGCTCTCCAGCGGAGGCCCCTGTCCCAGCCGCCACGGTCTGTGGCTGTGAAGGCCACACGGCCCGTAAGCCAGCCTAGGGCCAAGCCCGCCGCACGAGCACCTGCGAGGCGGGACGCGCAGCAGCAGCAGCCGCGCGCGCGCTCTGCGCCTCCCTCGCGCCCCGGCGCCCAGCCCCGCAAGCCCCTTCCCTCGCGCCACGCGCCCAAGCAGCCTGCTCCTGGCCCCAAGGCCGCTGCGCAGGATCAGGAGCCACAGCGGGAGGCCGCTGCCGCATCTGCCCCTCAGGGTGCCTCGGCCTTTGCGGCTGTGCCCGTTGTGAAGGATGAGGAGAGCCGCGTCGCGGCGTTACGGAGCTCGGGGGCCCCAGCCTTTGGCAGCCCGAGGACCCCCACAGACCGACGACTCCACCTTGCGGCCGCTGAGGACATGCCCCTCTCGGTGCTCAAAGGCATGTCTTCAGGCCTGGCTGCGGCCGAGTCTCTGGGCCAGGCGTCCTCGGTTGCGTCCACGGCTGCTGCCGGCGTGACGGCAACAACAACGACGGCAGCAGGAGCAGTAGGCCAGCCAGCTGCCACGGCCGGGGCCCCTGCGCTGGGCGGCAACACCCTTGGGGCGAGCCTTCGGTCCAACCCGCCCCTCAGAACCCGCTCAACCCACTATCCTGCTGCACCAGTGCCCCAGCACACCAAGCCAGCTCCATCAGGCGACTCGGAGCCACCCAGCGGTACTGGCACGGCAGAGGCTGCACCACCCCCTACATCGGCCGCGCCGTACAGCCCGCCTCCCGCCCGGCGAGCGGCCAAGACACCCATCGTACGGACCACAGCGGCCTCCCCGGGGCCAGCTAGCCCGGCACGTGACCCGACTCCCAATATCCTCAGCCCGGCTCGGAACTACGACAAGCCGTGGCTGCAGAGCCCCGTGGCGGCAGGCCCACCAAGGGAGTTCTCCACGCCGCCCAGGTCACGACGGGTCACGGCGTCGCCCGGCGGTCCGCGCCTGGGAGAGGGCGGCTGCACGCCGCCCAACCGGTCCCGGAAGAAGGGAGGCCGCTTCTGCTATGCGGCAGTTAATGACAGTCCAGGTGGGAAGGTCACGTTGAGCGCTTCGCGCTCGAGGTTGTGGCCATCATGTTGTGACACTACTGCAGCAAAGCTCCGTTACGGTGTCGTGTTACTGTTAGCCCGATGTAGGAGTACCCACCATGCAGTGCATGGACAGGTCCGTAACACGGTCAGTAGCCTTCCAAACCCAGCTGCCACTGAACGAGTCCGGAGGGCCCTTCGGAAGCCCAGAGGCACTCCGGGCCTTGTAGCCCATGCTAACCGTGTTGTTAACTCTGTATCCTCAATTCCAATCCTCTCACATAGGGCCCCACCGTGCGGTGGAGTCGCTGCCGGAGGACGGCGAGGTCGCGCTGGGCAGCCCACCGGCCGTCGCCATGTCTCGAGCCGGAGGCCCCGTGGCCTTCACCACCGCCACCAGCACCGACCTGTACATCTTCGACGCCATGCCCTCCCCCTCCGCCAGCCTGCAGCAGCACCCCTCGCGCGGCCTCCCCCTGGAGCCGCCCAGGCAAGGCGCCGCAAGCATGACCTCTGGTGCTGCGGGGCCAAACCCAAGCACACCGACGCAGCTGCCGGCCGCAACGCAAATGCCAGCAGCCCTTGCTGCATCACCAGAGCTACCCCTCGCCCTGTCTGTACTTCCAGACCAGCGGCGAACTGCCTCCGCCACCCCGTCGGCGCATGCGCCAGCTGTCCAGTCAGCTGCCGGCTTGCCCCAGGACATGCCACGGGCAGCTGCCCCAACCCAAGACCCAGCCCAAGCCCCCGTGCAATCGTCCCCCAGCCTTGCCAGCGCACGGCCCCGGAGCCAAGGCGGCAGCAGCGGAGACAGCAACGCTGGCGACAGCAACGCGCTGGGCGGCATGAGCAACGCACAGCGGGGCTCCTTCCGCGGCACAGCCACCACGCTGCGTGCAGGGCCCTCTGTGCGCCTGCAGCCGCAGGAGGCGCTCATCCGCGCCGCCGGTTGGCAAGGTCACTCGGAGCCCCGCGTGTCAGACGCGCTGGCAGCGCTGCAGGTCGGCGTCCTGGTCCATGACCCCTCCTCAACCATGGGCGCGTCACCCAACAGGCCCCTTTTAGGGCCAGGGAGGCAGCAGGTAGCCAGCCCCGACCACGTCCGAGCCCTGGGCTGCATGGGCTTCTTCGGGCGCCGCCCGGCGCCTGAGAAGGCGGGCAGGTCTGCTGCAACGCCGGTTGGGACGTCCTCCTCGGCCATGGTGTTGCTGAAGGCGCAGCTGCAGGAGGGCACGGTGCAGCTGGTGCTCACGCAGCAGGTGCAGCAGCAGTGCATGTACGGCAGCCTGCCCGTGCAGGCGGAGCTCTCGGCCCACCTGGAGCTCACCGGGCTGTCTGCCGTACACCCCGATGTGCGGGGCGCTGCTGCAAGCACCTCGCAGCGGAGCACGGGGCAGCGTCCGGGGATAAGTGCAGCGGTGGGAGGGAGCGCGCCAGGTGTGAGGGCGCGTGGCGTGGGTACCAGGGCGGGGGCGGAGGGGGCGCAGCGGTGGGTGGAGGTGGTGGTGCAGTCGGGTGAGGTGGCCAGCGTGCTGAGGCTGATAGCGGGCAGCCCTGCGGACCATGCGCGGCTAGTGTTGGGGCTGAACGCTGCGCTTGCGTTGGTGGGCGGAGGCGGGATGGTGGCAGGGGAGGACCTGCTTAGCGGAGTGCCGATCGTATATAACAGCTGACGTGTGCATACCGCGCGGGTGCATGTGGCGGGTGGTGACCAGGGGTCCCACCTGGCCGTGACCAGCACCGGTAGACTTGTGGAACGGAGAAGTACACATGCACCAGACACGTTAGCACAGTGTAGGTGCTGGGTATCAAGCAACTCCAGCGACATGAGGTTGGGAGGGAGCGAGGCCGTGTAAGGGCCGTTAGGCTGACTTGTACCATGTGATGTTGTCTGCCCTTGAACACCTACCGCTGGCAGCGTTTGGCTGGGGTATGGTTACGTGACGCAGTGGTGGTTTATGACACAGGCGCTGTGCCGGGAGACACATTTTGCTCACACGCCATGATAGTCTTATTTATTTACAAGTCTGGCCAAGCTTGTGCCTACGGTTTCTAATGACATCCTAACTGTCGTGCTGTAGTGTGCGGGCCATGTCGCCATGAGGCCTCTGCTGACGTGACGTTGGCGGCGTACTCCTGGGGGCGGTTGATGCACCCAAGTTGACTATGACGGTGTTTCTCAGGGGCCCCTGGTGTTTCTGCGGCGGGCGGTACCTTTGCTGACTTGTGACAACCTCGGTCGGGGCCCCAGTGTTGTGCAATGCAGCTAAGCCGCGGGTACCGCATTATCCGCAATGCGCCGCGTGCGGTTTAGGATGTGTAGGGGGTATTTTTTTGGAAGGCTTGTGTGTGCCGCCGCCAGTACGCAGCGTGTACAAAACCCAACATGGTTGGGGACTGGGGAGACGCTGCGATGTCAGTTCATCCTGTGCACGGAGTTGAACGTGTAAAACTAGCACGAATGGTGCACATGCCGCTGCCTTCGGCAGTCTGGGTGTGTGCGGCAAGGGAGTTGGTACCGTATCCGCACAACGGGACAGCGAGGAGGGTTTCGACATGGCCACGTACCACATGGCCATGCACTCTTGCATACTTCTTCATTGCCAGCCAACGTGCAGTGCATTCTTCAGCCTCAAGCTCCTTGCGCCTCTGTACTGGGGAAGGTGCAGAGGAAAGAAGCATGACCTGATTGGGGGAGTGCAAGCCAGGAGCAGCAGGGGCTTGGGGCAGCATGCGCCTTACGACACCGCAACCCCCAACGCTCGCTCCCGTTTCGGACCCGAGCCAATTACTTACATCGAGCTGTCCAGTCAGTAGTATACTTGCGACCAACCGGAACTCTAGGAGACCTCTTCTTGCTTCCATCACACCGGGTGCGTAGCCTCGCGATCACACACCAGCGGGACAGACTCAGGCATCGCACTGTACATATCAAGCAGTAATTGCACAAGAACACTTTTGTCGTGACTCCTGGGTATATTGGCATCCAATCATGGCTTTGTGTCGGCTCTTGCTTTCAGGAAGAAAATGGCCCCCGAGGGTGTCGCTGTTGGCGCTGCTATGATCCCCGTTTTGGTTGGGGGCGTCATTGGTGCTGGCGTGGGGACTATGCTCCTGTATGGAGGTGAGAATGCATCGCTGCTCGACTGGACTGCGATGCGCCACCCTATTGGGTTTATCGTCTGTAGTGGAAGTCGTTAACGACTATCCGGGATTGCAAGCATACGTCAGGTCGAGTCCTGCTGCCCGTGTTGTGCGCGACACCGCTTGACTTCCGGGACAGTGGGGTCGAGAGCTCGGGCCAGGGAAGCGCCTCCTGCACTACATGCTCCTGCACATGAAGTTTAGACCTCCGCCCCGCTTATTCCTCGCCCCACTCGGGACTCGCACATACACACACCCTGCGCAGCGCGGAGCACCATTCCTATCTGGGCGGTGGGCCTGCTCCCACACGCCACTGCCTTTCGAATGCCAATGCCACATGCCAACGCCATGCACCTCAGCACAGACTACCCTCCTCCCAAATGCCTGTCCTTTAGGTGCCATTGAGGCTGGTGAGGCGGAGAACATCTTTGCCGAGGAGGGCGAGGCCAAGGCTGCCGCCCACAGCCCCTACGAGTCCCTCAAGCAGGGCACCCAGCAGCAGCAGCCCAAGATCGCGGCCGCCAGCGCCTACGAGCGCCGCAGGAACCCCTTCCGCTCCTTCGCTGCCATGTTCCTCTGAGTGGCAGCTGGTTTGAAGCGGCAGCTGGGCTGTAGGAGGAGCGTTGGCGAGCAGAGCTGCTCCCCAGGTTGTGAGCGTGGTGGTGGAAGGACCCTATGACCCGATGTCGAGATGGCAGGGGGAGCCGGGCGCAACATGGTAGCGGGCTCAGAATGGTTGGCGCTGGGTGATGGAGGTAGCGGGAACGGATACACGCGCCATGAGGAGGAGTCTCGGTGGCGTCTCAGAGGCTTGTCCTGGAGGGGTCAGGTGTGGGTGTCGAACTACAAGTAGGGCGAGTTTGTCGGAGGCACGCCTGTGTCGAACGCGCATCTCATGTGCTATTTCGCTTGTGCGGCTGCTGTTAAGCGTTATGTCGCTTTTGTAACACAGTCAAGGTCGTGTGCGCTTGCATCCCTCACTGCGCTCGAGGCCAGGGCCCCTTCCTCGCGTGACCCAGCTCGCGCCAGCACATCTCTGCAATACTGCTACTGGGCCTGCCAGCTCTTCCCGTACGGACCGGAGCATTGCATTACGTACCCAAGGCGATAGGGCGGTCTGGCGGGGTCAGCGGCAGGGGCGCAGGGCGCAGCGGCACAGCAGGCGTGCATAGGGGATGCGGCGCTGCACAAACCGTCGCTGCTGCACATCTTACCATGGGATCCCGTTCTCGATGCCTGAGCACAAGCACGGGGCTTCCGTTCTCGATGTGTGGCACAAGGTAGCCACATACTGGCAGACTTGGCAGGGCTGTTATCCGGCCATGCAGGTTCCGGTACTAAAAGCATGCACGGCCCACTTGCCCTTTCACATCGTGCTTCAGCATACCGTTTTCAAATGCGATAGCTACCGTCATTAATGATGACGGCCCCCCACGACGTTCTTCCACTGTTCCACACAGTTCCACAAGACCGCCACGCCGAAAGCAGCATATATCCTGCTGCACCCCTGTCAAGCCCCGACAGCAGAACAGCACTGGGCTGAGGGAAGGCGCAACTGCACAATCCCCCGACCACCAGGAGTGAACCAAACGGTTCCAGCAATACCGCAAGAATAGAGACATGCCATGTATGGCAAGAGTTAAGGCACGCAGTTAACAACGCTTGTTGGCACGCAACTCAGCAGGATAAGAGCGTTAACCTGCAACTCCACCTGCACCACCATGCCTTCAGTGCCGGTGCACATCCGCTTTGCCTCAATATGGACTGTGGATGCTGCATCCTAACAACCTGTTCAACGCAAACACGGCATGCTGCAGCCAAGGAGTATGCCGTGCGCAGCTGCGCACTTCCGGCAACACCACCCAGCAACACCAACCCCTGCCACCAACACTCCTGAAGGGTTGCCACCCTGCACCGTGTCACCGCCGCTCTTGAATGGCGGCCAGTTGCGCATTACTCATCAGTATGCCCTGCCATGACTCAACAGCACACAAATGTGAGCTAGTGTTGCACTAGCGGCAATAGCCACGTGGTCATGGCCTGACCGAAACACGGCGACAGGTTCCTGGGCCTTAGGCACGAGCCGGCAAGGCTTGAAAGCACGGGACGGCGCCCGAACAGCCCGAGTCGGCCAATGTAGTAAATCAAGTACCTGTAGAAATGCATCCATCCTGCGCTCATGCACTTTATTCAGGGCAAACATGAACCCTGCCGAACTGATACTGCCATGCATCCAGTTCAACACACCTGCGGTGTTAGCAGTGCAACGTAGTAGTATCACTTCGCAGCGAAGCGCAATGAGACCAGTCCAAGGAGCACACAGACTTGTCCTCAACTAGGCGGTCATGCAGCTCAAATGCCTCACCACACTCGGTCATCCCCACGCCAATGTCGCATAGCTACACAACACTGGCCCACCAGGGCTATCGCCACACGCGCCACTCCCGCTACTCGGCCTGCGCGGCCCCGCCTTGCTCCTGTCCTTGCTGCCCCTGCTGCCCCTGACCCGCGCCGTGTGCCCCCTGCTCCCTCGCCGCCGGCGCCCCGCCCGCCGCCGCCCCGCCTGCTGCCGTGGTGGCCTGCGCCGCCTCGATCAGCGTCTTAAGCAGCTCGGGGCAGTGCACGCCATCCAGCAGCTCGCGGGCCGGCCGGGCCCAGCTGCACGGAGTAAAACAAAGGCGGCAATGTGCAGCAATGCCCATTACGTATGCACGTGCCTGGACGTTTGCGGTCGTGTGATACAGCGGTGACGGTCCCGAACGTCGCACACAAGGATTTGGTCTACCGGTATATCCTACATACATGCATTTTAACCCGTCTAACACATGCATGTACGCAGACGGTGTCAGTCACTCACTTGCCCAGCGCCAGCTGCGTTCCCAGGTCGTATGCGCAGTACCAGCCCAGGTCCCTCAGGTCGTACTTCTGGCACATGGCCAGCCACTCGGCGCCCTCCGCCACGTCCTGGAAGCGGAACGCGGAGCACAGCATGCGGCCGCGCAGGCATCTGGGGGCAAGGGAAGAGGAGACGTAACACGATAGTAACAAACAAAATTGCATATGGTTACGGCGCGGTAAACACGGAGGGCAACACGTGCATGCGGCCGCGCAGGCACCTGGGGGCGTGGGCAGGGGGATACGTGGTGGCGTCGTCTGGGTGAATACCATCGAGTTGCTTCAAGTTGTGGTGCTCTCAAAGGAGCGCGAGTGTTGCGTCGAGGTCTCTGCTCCCAAAAGGGAGATGCGGCCGCGCGGCCACCTGGGTGTCAGGGGAGAGCAAGTAGCTATCTACTGCAGGACCAGCCTTGGTCGGTTCAGCAGCCTTCTACTGCACCCACCCTGCGAAGTCCCGTCAATCCGCCGCAAGCGCGACCCCATGTCCCCTGGCCACGCACCTTGATATCAGCAACTTCTCGCACCGCTCCTTCACCAAGGCCCTGCAGCCAAACACATTGCAAGATAGCAACGGGTAAACGATGCGGGCAAGCACAGCGAGGTCGTCGCACTCAGTCAACGCACAGGATCGTGCCAGGCAGCCCCAGCGCCGCCCACTGTGCGCACCGCGCGCGCACCCAGTGTCCCTTCCGCCCCGCATAGAGCAAAACAGCAAATGCATTGGGGGAGGAAGCCGTTGCTGCCCAAAACAGCCCCCCAAGGAGTACGCAGCCCAGCCAAGGCCCCCAACCCACCCTCCTCGCGTACAGGCACCAGGGTTTCCGTTATTCCCCGACGCCTCACACGCACCCCCTCGCGCTTCACGCGTGCCCCCAACCCCCTCGGTCTCGTCCCCAGAGAGGCGAACGCCCTGGACCCCGTGTACGGCAACCTACATGTCGTACTTGTCCGCCACCACCAGCACCTTCTTGTACGTGCTCCAGCACGCCGTACTCCGTACGTCGTACGTGCCCGGCGCCTGCTGGCCCGCCATGACCGCCAGCACGGTGCCCAGCGTGTCGGCAGTCTCCTCCACGTGCAGCCGCCCGGTGTCGCACGCAACCAGCATGCCTTGGAAAACTGTAGTGGGCGCAGATAGGAATGCACTGTGTACGGTATACCCTGTGGGTTGCTGCGTTGTAGATGCTTCTCGCGCGTGCGGCTGGCAGGTAATCAGACCCCACACCGCGCGCTGCTTGAACAACCATTCTTGGCATGAGAAGGTACAATGAGTATGGCTTGGTGACAACAGATGTACGGGGCCGTTTCCTCCACGTGCGGCAGTGGCCTGTGCCCCGACGCCCGCTTCCGACGGGGGCCATGGAGGATGGCTAACCAGTTCCTGCGCTGTGTTTTGTGGCACTGTAGGTGTAAGCTACGTCCCCAAGAACGCATGTGCGCTCCGCATGGGCAGTGTGGGTAGGGTTGCGCAGTAAGTCGTCGGTTCTACCTCCCATCCAGTGTAGCCTCAGGCGCACCCAGCATGGCGTGCCTTGTGAGACCGGAGGAGATGCACCAAAAGGGGTGCGATATGGGGCTTGGGTAGGCGCAAGGTTCAACACGCAACTAGGTGGGATTGGCACGTTGGAACGTTTCTGCCGCATGATGGGGGTCGGGGGATACAGGACAGGGGTCGGGGCGGGACCCTGAGTGTCCATGAGCCGGTTGGGCGTAGGGGTTCAGCTTGCAAAGCGCAGGGCAGTCAACCGGATGGCATGTGCACCTGCCATCCGTTGATGCACGTTTCGGGACATCCTGATCGATTTGGTTGACCGCGTGCATATCTGTCCAGGTTCGCTGCACATACCGACGGGTGCCACCACCCGCAGGTGCCACCAACCCCTCCACATGCCTCTGCAACCCCCCTTCCGGGGGCCTATGCCGTAGGCACCCTCTGCAACGCACAATGTAAATTGTCAATGCGCAAGTCCAGAAGTCACCGGTGAGCCACAGACGACAGAGCACCGCTCCGCCAACGCCCACCCCACCCTCGAACGGCGAACGGGCCAATACGCGGAAGTGCTGCTGCGCAAGGCATCATAGCAAATATCTATACGACATACGCACTGGTATGATGCTTACATTTGCTGCTGCTACACAGGAGCTCCTTGTCAACCTTGAGCTCCGCGCCATCGGCAGTTAGTAGGGTTATCGTCCCTGAGGGCTGCTTGTCGATAGCTGTTGCAGCCATGTTGCTTGCATGTACTCCGTCGTCTTCTGGTAAGGAAGGTGGAAGCAAAGGGGACACCGATATGCTTGGTTGCGCACCGTACCGGTACTCTAAATGTGCAGGCCAGCGGTAGCGGTATACAGCAAAAAGGATTACTTTGTGTAGGTTCCTTGGACAACAGACTGAGCTGGCTCTGCAAAGCCACCGTGAGTGTGACTCGACCGGCGGGAGCATGTCGGTTACTGCAGCGGTGCCCGCATGCTCTCTCAATGGGGGTACCCTGCAAGGTACCTACATAACCAGGGGTTCCCCTGTACATAACCAGGGAGTCCCCTGTACATAATTCTTGCAGATCATTAGGGACGAGCACTTCTTCTCATACTCTTGGATGCAGTGTCTTGAGGAGATTCAGGTAACCAATTCACATCAGGTACCACACACGCGGGACCGGCGTGGACCGGCAGGGCCATCTCTTTCCGTCCTGGTCTTGGCTGCCGACTACAGGTGCTGGGAGCGCCCTGGCTAGCAGGTAGGTAGAGATGGTCTTCCGAGACTGCCTCGACCCTCTGTTGCCCTGCTGTCGTCCTCCCCGCTGCACCCCGAGGTGTGCGCCCGCGTGCCGCACGCACACGTGCCCTTCGGCGTGGGCAGCAGGATGTGCAACGGATGGCAGCTGGCAGGTAAGTTTCTTCCAATATTATGCAGACAAAACCTCCAGACTGCTTACCGTCGCCGCTATGCATGGTCGTGCGTGCCAGCTACGGTGGTATCTGTCATACCCCACGCCGTCCCCCGCACCGCCCTTCGACGCCTACACTCACCCGCTGACACCACTGGACACCACATACTATGCACAGCCTTTCATCCTTTGATCGTTCTGCGGTAACCCCCCTCAGGAGGCCAAGGAGGTTGCGGTGGCGCTGCTGTACCAGCACCCTCACCCTGGAGCACCAGCGGGGGCAGGTGCCGCTGCTGCTGGCAACGTGGATCACCATGGCACCGAAAGGCCAGGTGCAGCCGGTTCTGCGTCCGTGAGATAAAGGGAGCGGCTGGCCTATCCGCGCGTAAGGGGACACAGAAGATGCACTTGTACTTGTTGGGCCAGAAGGATTGGGCAGGCGTATGGAGAGCACCCATCCCCTGGGTTTTGGCATGTTGAAACACTTCTTCCTCTGTGGAAAGGTTTACAGGTAAGGAGACGGGAGGGGCCAGGTCAGCGGAAAAACGAGCCCAACAAACACAGGCAAGCGCCAGCACCACCTAACGCCCAAACCCAATGCACCCCAACCGCAAACAGGGCACACCTAGACTGCTAGGGACGGAGGGGACCTGAGAGGACCTGAATCCATCTATCAATTGCTGCGTGGATCCGTTTGGTATGAAGCACACATGCATTTGCAGGGCTGAGTCCTGTGTACTGCGATTACCGGTACTGCTGGCGGGCTGCTTCCCATTCACGCCGGGGTTCGGGCTGGGCCCCCCCGGCAGCTGGTGACAGCTGTGACAAATGACGAGGCACGAGGGTGAACGTGCTTCTAGTGGGGAGCGCTATGTCCTAGCTGGTCCTAGGCATGTTGCGATTCAAGCGTTTGAATCGCAACAGTTCAAACGCTTGGGGAAATGCTTGTGGTGTTGCCCTTCACAGCTACACAAGGACAACACGTGGAGTGTCACGGGTGCTGCTGCATCGAGCCCGTTGACGTCGAGTCTGTTGTTGGTTAGCCTACGATGCTTACCATATGCGCACCGCAGCTCAGTTGGATGATGTCCGTCTGCTTGCAGCAGACTTCGTTGTACTCCTATATCGACCTTACGGCTGGGCCTAGTCTTGCGGAGCCCTTTCCGATGGTTATCGCCTCCAGCTTTCTCGGTTGGGCAGCGGTCCTTGCGATTGTGGCGGTAGGCAACACTATATACGTATGATACTTGAGCTTGGGTCCGACGCTTTGACCCTGGACAATAAGCAGTTGGCAAATGGCTTGGCTCGCAGGCTGTTGTCAACCTCCTGTTCAATCCAATTGCTCGATGGCGACTGCGCAAGATACCAGGTGCGCATATGCAACCGAAAGGGGGAGCGCAGGGCACACCCGAGACTGTGCGGTCGTGGGTGTTGCCACGCTGTTCCGTCAGGCAGTTGGGAACTCACAACAAGGACTGCGTGACTGATGGTGCCAACCACGTGCACGATGAAGACAAGGCAACGCCGCGCAAACCGCACGCACATGAACAATGGACCAGGTACAAACAGCGGCATATAAAAGCCATCTCCAATTTGCCGGCACGGCTGCGCTGCTTTGGCCCCGATGGGGTGCTCTGCATCCCGAAGCCCATGCCCAGCAGTGTGTAGCATGTGCGGATGCGGGGAATGGGATACATGGAATTCCGGACAAGCAGACACACCGTAAAGTGTCACTCACTGCCATATTCCAGAAAAAGGAGACATCCCAAGGCGATGGTGCTGAGTAGGCGGCTGGCATGCCACACAGTGTGTATTACCAATGCACGCACAGGCTCCGCCGGTCCCCCTCTCACCTGTTCCTCCCCCTCACCCAACATTGACCCACGCACAGGGCCGCCTGCGATGCCCTTCTTTGGGCACCTGATCCCCATCATGCGCCAGGGCTCCCCGACGTTCTTCCGGCAATGCATACAGAAGTATGGGCCGGTGTTCAAGGTGGGCTAGGTAGTACTTGGGTCACCCGGCGAGTCCTCTCGCGCCGGGGCCGCAAACTTCCACAAAACGGTGCATACAGGTTGCGTGGATGTTGCCTCAGCGGAGATCATGGGTCTCCTCTAAGCAGGGGTGCTTCATCCCTTTTGTCTACCGAAGTGCGCTCTGTACTTGGTCAGGTGTAACAGAGGGCGTCGCCGTGTCCCTGACCCTGTTTCCCCAGGTGTCGTTCGGGCGGCAGTGGATGGTGGTGGTGGCTGACCCGGAGCTCCTGCGACAGGTGTGTGTTGAGACCTGAAAGCCTTGCCGACGTCAGCATGTCTGCAGCAGCAATGGTATTACCGCCCAGCCGTACAGGCTTGTACGCTTACCCGGCCTAGCCCAGTGCAACTATACAATGTCAGGACGTAGCGATAAGGACAGGGGGCATTGCCTGGTGGTCAGAGACAAGCGGTGAAACGTGCGCAGGTCTATTTGACACGTGGCACAAGTAAACACGTGCTTTGCTGCTGCTTACGTAGCTGCTTTTACTGCTGCTGTCTTCCATGCAGTCCGTGAACCATGGAATGAATCTTGAATGGAATGTGTATCCTGGTGTGCGTGCCGTCAGGCTGGCTCCAAGCTGCTGAACCACCAGATATTCCGGGGAATGCTGCGCGGGGAGCTGGCGGAACTGGACCTGTCGGGCCTGGTATCGGCCAGGTGGGGCCCCACTGCACAACGACATTATATTGCAGTCTTACGGATGGTTTTGTGGCACGGGCAGTACGGGACGCAGGGTCTGGCGGAGTGGGGCTAGTTGGGCCTGGTGTAGGCCAGGAATGGGCTGGCTAGGGGGTGAGGCACCAAGGGTCCAGTCGCGTTGTGGTTGTGCTAGGGGTACGCTGGAGCGATCTAAGCACAGTACGGACATGATGTCGCCGGGCAGGTAGTCAGGGCCGTCGCGGTCCACAGTGTCACGCGCAGGCACGTGTCGCCCGCGGACGGATAGAGCAACGACACGTACATGAACTCCCGACACGACAGGGCTGGCACGGGTTACCAGGCATCCTTCGTTGTGCTCAACCTCGCTCCGTGCCGCCCCTGCCCCCGCCCCTTTCCCCGCCCTGCTGCTTCCAGGGATGACCTGTGGCGTCGTGTCCGCGCCGCATGGCAGCCCGCCTTCTCCCCCGCCTGCCTCAGCGGCTACCTGCCGGGCATGGTGGCAACTGCGCAGAAGCTGGTGGCGCGGCTGGAGGCACGGGCGCAGCAGCAGCAGGGGACCACGGAGGCTGGCGGTGGCGGCGGAGCAGGGGCGGCCAAGGGCCAGCGGGTGGACGTGTGGCGGGAGCTGGGCAGCATGACGCTGCAGGTGGTGGGCTCAACGGCGTACGGGTGAGCGGGGAAGAGAACGGCACACAGCGTGACGTGGCACACACACTGTACCGGTACATCGCGGGTTCGTGGGCCGGCGTAACGCGGAATCCATTGCTTTGATGTTGTCTTGCATGCTTGAACGTAGATGCTTGGGTTGTGCGGGGCTGGCAGTTTGACACAAGTTACAGGTGCGCTCCTCTCTCTAGATCCTTGGATGCGGTATCTTGTCGCTCTACAAATCTGCACCTGCATGTGTTTTGCTTGCCAAAATTACATCGACAGCGTCGACTTCCACGCCATGGATGACGAGTCCGTGGTGTACTCCGACCAACCGCCAACCGCACCCGTCGCCGCCAAGGACGAGCACAAGTACGGCAGTGGCGGGCAGCAGCAGCAGCCGTACGGGCGGCGCCTCGTGGAGTGCGTACGGGACGTGTTCAAGTACAGCACCATCATGAACGGCAGCAAGTAAGTGTCGTACACATGGGCGAAATGTTCCGAGCTGATGTTTTAGCGCAGGAGCGCTGCAAAGGCAAGCAGTTCCACCATCCAGCATCATGGATAGCTGGTCTAGGTGTTGGGCCTTGTGGCCACCCCTACCTACTGGGTATGCGGGTAACTGAGCCCGCCGGTTGGACCAATGGCGGGGTTTGGCAAGAGAGCCGTCACTGCTGGGGTGCAAGGGAGCCTGCATCCCACGGCATGTTGACACGTTGCCGTACAAACCCATGCGTACGGGCACACGTGCCGACATGCCATGTGCGAGAAGGTGTGGCGGCTCTCCTGCCAAACCCCGCTGTCGGTTCCTCCGGCGTGCACTGCAGATTCTAGTGGGGCGCGCCCCAAGAAGCAAGGCCCGGCGAGGCACACAGGCGCTCTGCTATAGTCGCAATTGGACACCGTCTCGCAGGCACAGTATCCTGGCTCGTATGCGGCAATTGCCGTTCACGCACGTGCGATGCGCCATCGTTTTATTACGTGGATGCTTGGCATGCTCCTGGCATGTTCGCGAGTGTCAAAGCTACGCCGTACTGCGCGGGTATGCCCTCGTGGGGCTCCTGCTGTGTGAGCTGCACACCTGCCTATGCACGTGCTTCCCGCTCCCACACACACCTACCACACACCTACCACCACCTCCCGGCAGGTACTCCCACGTGGGGATGCTGCTGCCCGAGCTGCGCCCCCTGCTGTCGCCCCTGGCGCACGCGCTGCCCGACAAGCCCTTCGCCGCGCTGCTGCAGGTACGGCAATGTGCTGCGCTGTGTGTTGGTAAAAGTACCAAAACACATTCTCTGCGCCATGGCTGCTCTCGGGCAGGAGGAACCGCCAAGCCACACCCGCTCACCGGGTGTCCTGCGTGAGAGGTTCTGCTGCCGGAAACAGCGCGTAGCGGCTATCTACTTTCTTGGCCGCGAACAAAAGCCACTCACGCTGTTGCGCTTCGTTGCAGGCCCGCACGGTGCTGTACGAATCCGCCCTGGAGCTCATCCGCGGCTGGAAGCCTTCCCCCGAGGCCAACCGTCCCAACGGCACCAACGGCACTAACGGTCACCACGCCAACGGCGATGCCGCCGCTGCCGCTGCCGCTGCCGCTGCCGCTGCTGCTGGCTCCCCCGCGGCTCCGGGCGTAGCTGCCGGCAGCTTCCTGGACCTCATGCTGAGCAGCAGGGACAAGGCCTCGGGGCTGACCGACCCCCAGGTGGTCGCACAGGTGGGCGTCCGGGGAGACCTCCCCTGGTGGGCATATCAAGTAGCATGGTCGCCAGGGACTGTGGGTGGGACCAGGGAACGTGTTAAGTGGCTACGGCTGTACGCAGCTGGGAACCAAGGTCTTGGGTCTGACACACCGACCAGGGGGTGTCACACACGGGGGCAGCAAATGCGCATGCACTTCCTGGGTGCCCACTTGCGTCACTTGAATGTATGGGGTTCCAGTTACACAGTCCACATGTGCAGGTGGCAGGAACGGCGCTGCCAGCAGTTGCAGGTGCCAGCAGGCACTCAGCTGCAGCTGCTGCCCTGTAAGTGCTTCCTGCATGCCTCACCCCGTTTCCTGGAATGGGTATTTGTGCCAGGTTATAACTACACTAACAAATTACGAGTCATAAAACTGCGTGTGCGCCCCTCCCACCCAACCGTCTTACCAGGTCATCTGTGCTAACCAGTACTTGCCAACACACACCCTTTCTTGCTTTGCAGGTCCAGACCTTCCTGCTGGCCGGCTACGAGACCACCGCCTCCTCCCTGGCCTTCGCGATCTACTGCATCGCCACTAACCCGCAGGGTGCGTTGCAGCCGAGGCTGCAGCCGGGAACGTGATGTTGCCAGGTGTACGGGATATGTTGAGCTCATGCGCAACAGCAAAGCCGGGAAGCAAAGCTGCTTGCAGCGGGGCCCTGGGCCGGCAGGGTACGGTCATAAGCTGGGGCCGGGGCCGGGGCCGGGCTGTCACAAGGCTTGTGTGCCGCGGGATGTAGACTGCAACATGCGTGTTATTGGCCCTGGATTTCTTTTTGCAGTTGAGTCCAAGCTGCTGGCGGAGATCGACAGCGTGCTGGGCAGGGACAGGTGGGGGAGGGGGAGGGGGAGGGTGGGGGGAGCGGGGAGCGGGGGCGTCGAGGGGGACAGTGGTCTACAGTGGGGCCAATGCGGACACCCGGTCTGCCGGCAGGGGCAGGTGTCTGGGGGAAAAAGCACGACCTCCCTCATCATGGCAGATGATGACTGCGTAAAAAGTAATGGTTTGATAGGTGGTACGGCGTATATGTGATTGATGCATGCCTGGGCACGCCGCAAGGGCACGCCGCAAAGTGTTCCTGCATCACCGTCGGCGCAGCATCAGCTCCCAATCCCTGCCCAGTACCGCCGTACGCCCGACCGTCGCCCTCACCCCTGCCCTTCCTGGGCCATTCCCATGCAGCCCCCCCCCCCCCCCCCCCCCCCGAGACCCCCCCCCCCCCCCCCCTCTTTTTGGCCCCGCCCTACCCCCCCGTTGTCCGCGGCGCCCCCCCCCCCCCCCCCCCCCCCCCCC
>VFQN01003208.1_pt1 | contig 23824 bp, 38 predicted proteins | sample 3512371 | NCBI WGS metagenome assembly VFQN01 (sample SAMN10412370, study PRJNA504923) | tailings metagenome | isolation source: Replicate 2 from Balatoc abandoned mine | place: Philippines: Itogon, Benguet | collected 2017-08-28
GCGGTGGAGCTGGACGCTGAGGGGCGGGAGGTGCAGCGGAAGGCGGAGGCGCCGGCCTCCCTGTCGCAGAGCCTGGCGGAGAACGAGGGCGGAGGCGTGTAGGACGTTGTTGCAGAGTGATCTCATTCGGGATTTGCAGTCTTGCGTTTGTGGTGTGTGCGGGTGCCTGCGGCAGTGTTGCATGCGGTGTCCGGGTGGGTCAACGGCTAAGACATAAGGCCGTGTACAGAGGCGTGAGCTCTCAGAGTGTAGCGGTGTGTAGCCGGTGTTCGGTAGCTTTGTTGCGGGGCTGTTGGGGGAAGTGCTAAGATGACAGATGGGTTCAAAGCACAGGGCTGATGATGCATGGTGCTAACACGCATATCCACTGACCGGACATGAACGAAATGCACAGCGAGTTGATGACGGGCCCGTGTTGCGTTGGTAGTTGAGCGGTTCACGCACATGTGCGTGATGCATGCATGCCAGTAACAGCGAATGGATGCCCGTCGGGACGACATGTGCTGTGGCGGATTGTACTCGTGAGTCAGAGTGCTGTGGGCTGAGCCGCTGACAGGCCTGCCACGTGCCAGCGAGGGAGGCGCCGGGTTGGCCGCCTGGAGGACGTGTCGTGCATCTTCGTGCACATGGTGCATTGCACTTACGTTACGCCCATACATCGTCTTCCTATCTGGAACCTACCGGTAACCCGGGGTGTGCATTGCTCGGATCACTTCGATGGCAACTGCCATTTTGCCTCGTGGGTCCATGACGGCGAGGGAGCGTCGTTGTGACGGGATTGCGCCTCTGTCGCTGCCAGCAGCCACTCCGCCTGGGGTTGCACTAGCCCAGACCCGTTTTGGTACCTGACGTACTAGTAAAATGATCCGATGAAGAGTTGCTGCTCGCAAGTTGCTGCCAGCACGACACCAGCACCAGATCGGTACGACAGGCAGGGGCATGACCCGCGGGTCGCGTCTACTGGCACCACATCACGCCCCGAGGTTGTGAGCAGTACTGTGTTTTAGAGCAGCAAGTTCAAAACCACAATGCATCTACGCAGCACTATCGCTAGTGCTCGCCATCCATGGACCCAGCCCAGACCTTTGGTCGCGGTGTCAGCGCCCTCGGGCCGCCCAGCCCTCTGTTCCAGCATTCTGCCACGGCCTCGGCACCTCCTATCGCCCTGCCGTGACTCCCTCCCTCCTTCGCAGCAGCCAGATGCCCAGGGGCTTGGACCACGTCAGGGCGATGCGGTTCAGGATGCAGCGGCCAAGGATGTTGCCGCTACTTCGGACGCGGCCGGAACACGATTCGACAGCGCGCCCCGAAGGCGGCAGCAGGCCGTCGAGACCATTCTTGCCTCCCTACAGTACTACGGCCCCAACGCATCCGCCGGCGCGAACGACGACGTGAGTGTTGCCCAACCAGCCCAACTGCCGAGTCACGCAGTCTGAGTCACGAGCACGGGTCCAAGGCTGCAGGCTGTTGCTTGCCTTTGCCGCCGCAAAGGAACTACCATTGCGCTTCCAACATGCACTGCCTCCACATGACCAAAGCAGATGCAACTACGCATGCGCCTTGGCACGAGCTCAACATGTCGGAAGCGCTTCCCATTGCTGTGCCGCATGCCGTTGCTCGCTGCCCCAGCCACTTCCATGATCCAGTCTTCCTGGACGAAGCGTAGCTAGGCATAGCTCGTCCGAACACCCAATCGACGCCTCATCGCTAACCCACAGGGTGTTGTGGACCTGCTGCAACAGCTGCTCCCCCCGCTGCTGGAGGTGCGCGACCGCCTGGCCGCCCACTGCCCCGCCGCCGCCCTCACGCAGCAGCAGCTCCTGGCCGTGGCGCAGCAGCAGCTGGCGGCCCTGCAGCGCATAGAGGGGCACCTGGCAGTGGCGGGAAAGCGCGCGGAGGAAGGCAAGCAGGAGCAGCACCGGGAGCTGGTGGCAGCGGAGCAGGCGATGCAGCCGTATCCGGACCAGCAAAAGCAGGTTCAGCAGCAGCAGCATGACAAGGAAGGAGGACACAGCTGCACAGATGACAGCGAGGCAGAAAGGGCGTGTCTACCGGTATCAACTCCAAGGCCAAGCAGCGCCTGCAGCCACGACAGCGGCAGCGGTCTGCCGCCACCAGCGCCGCCACCGCTACCACCGCAGCCGCCGGCTCAGAGGCGTGATCGGAGGCTGCCACAGTCTCGGTGGACCACGGCGGCGACTCCGCAGGAGCAGCTGAGGGCGGCGCGGTCAGGTACGGTGGCCCGCCCAAAGCACTCCCCTCCGCTGGGGACCGTGGCCCCGGCCCCGGCGGCCAGGGCAAGCGGTGGCAACTCCAAGTCGATTGCGGAGGAGCTGAGGGGGTCGAGCGTGAGCGCTGTGGAGCTGGCGGCCCTGAGGCAGCAGGTGCAGCAGCACGAGGGGGCGGCGAAGGCCCACGGCAGCAGCGGGCACAGCGTCATGGGGTGGCAGCGCGACCCGCTGGCTGGGTACTATGACGAGTATGATGAAGACGAGGAATGGTATGGGTCAACGGAGGAGGATGACGATATTTAGGGCCCCGTGTGGGGACAAAGGTGGACACCGATGGGCGGGAGGTCCTGCGAGAGGGGTGTGTGCCGGGCCCCTGCCTGTTGCATGCAGAGTCTGGCGGAGATCGAGGGCGCTGCAGGGCAATACTGGCTGATTCTGTCCAGAACGGTACTGGGAGTAGGGACCTGGGGCACAACGGCGGCCAATGACGCAGCGAGAGGCAGGGGCGAGGCAGCATCATGAGCACGGATTTGCCGCGTCGGCATGGTCGTCAGGGTAGCAGCTCCATTGCAGGCATGCAGGTGCATGCTGGCGCTTGGAAGGTAGGGGTTGTGCGCATCGTACTGAGTCGTATCAAGTACGACCAGTATCGCTTTGGAAGGGTTTTGCAAGCAGCTGAGCGCGGTATCGACTGCACGGCATGATGGCGTCCCTTTTGCCATTCGGTACCGGGACTCTGTCTACAACAGGTGCTGTGCGTGTCAACGAGGAGTTGTCATGTGGAGCCATGATGAGGGTTGCCCAGCATGTCGTTCACTGGCAAGGCGTTTGGAAGATCATTAGCTGTGCATCAGCTGTGTAGCTGTGTATCGGTATGTACCGGTTGTCTGGCTTACATAATTACAGCGCTAAAGGAACCGTCTCTTCCAGTGGGCGAGGGAGTACATGGGCAGTGGCATGCCCCGTACGTGTACGGTGCAGCAGTACAAGTGGGCTGGTGGATCTTGCATGCAAACCAGGTGCAAACGAAGGAACTGGGTGTTAGGTGGAATCACCTTGCTGGACCGAACCGAGTAATGAGACAGCGCGCTTATGCTACGGGACTCATGATAAGTTGCAAACTTCCTTTCGTGGCATGTAAGGTGATAGATGAAGCAACGAGAGGATGGAGAGGGCGGTACCAGCCTTGCACACCCGTGCCTGCCCATGCCTGTCCTACGGGTTGCTGATGTCACCTATCATGGCACGCCAGACGCCACAGCGCACACTGTGTGGCTGCTTCACGGCGGCAGCAGAAATCCAAGGCGTGATCAGGACATGTCGGATGCGCACGCACACGGCTTCACTCTAATAAAGGGATAGCGGTTGTGCGATACCGTAGGGCACATCTGCCGTGGACACACTGTATATGCACTGCGCACGAGTAAACCCACACGGCAATACCTGCAAAAATAGCATTATATGTTATGGGCTCGCTCTGTTGAGAGCGTTGCGAACGCGGCCGCACAGGGGAAGAGGGCGTGCTGGGGTGTTCCATTTCGTAAGACGGAACACGAGGAGGCACTTACGGGCACGACCCGCAGAAGCATGTGCAGGCATGCGGTCAACGAGCCCACTAATAACTTATTATTAAAGTTCAGATATCACACATTTAGTAGTTTCGACAGGCGCCTTGGGTACCATGATGCTGCGCAGTTGTCCATCGATGCGCGCTGGATGTGCGGGCCGGTCAGCCACGACGCTGAGGACATCTGCGCTGATGCAGCGTCCCAGATGTCAGCGGTTTAAGATGTATTGCACCGCGTCTGCAGCGGCATCGCCAGAGCCTGCGCTGGAGGGTCCCGACGTGAAATCTGCTGGCATGCCCGAGGCCCCCGCACCTCCGGTGCCTGGTGCCAAGCGCAAAACCGCTAAGACGCCGACGACAAGGAGAAAGAAGACAGACGCACTTATTGAGGACGCCATACAAGCGAACGATACAGGAGATGCTCCGAGCGCCAAATCAAAGGTGGGTCGCGACTGCCTAACTGCCCCAAGCAACGAAATATTCCAGACTAGTTGTAGCTCGCCTGGTCTTCATAGCGGCCAAGCTTTACAATCACATACGTGGCAACGAAACTGCATTTCATCGCGTCTGCCCATGTCCAGCCGCGACCACGTGCCTTCCTTGCCTTGCGTGCCTGAACCTGCCGCTGCCCCGCCAGCAGATTCCAAGCACCCAAATAGGCAAAACCTGGTAGGACCTGCTGCCGAGTACCCACAGACCACATTGCGCAAAACCCCAAGCATCCACCCTCTCGATCCTACGCTGCGCCATTCAAGCCTCTGCAAGACCTAAACCTTCCCCATCCCCTACCTACCCTTGCCACGCTACCCTTACCCCTGCCACAGGCCACGGCGCTGGAGATGCTATCGCACCTGCTCCCCCCCATCGTGGAACTACAGGGACGCTTGGGTTGCTGGTTCGACAAAGATTCAACCGCTAAGCAGCAGTTTCCAACCACCGCGCAGCAGCAGCTGGACACACTGTCCCGCATCGAGGGGCACCTGGTGGCCATGGCAGAGCGCGCCGAGCAGGACAGGCTGGAGCGCCAGCGCCAGCACAACGAGCTTATCGGGGCGCTCCTGCAGGTGGCGCAGCGGCCCGCCGTGGGCCAGGCCACTGCCTCCACCGCCGCCCCCTCCGCCGCCGAGGGAGGCCAGCCCGCAGCAGCCAGCGCCGAACCGTCCGCGACCCCTAAGGCGGAGGCGCCCGCGCCCGTGGTCGAGACCGAGGTGCTGCCGCCAGCCGCCGCCGCCGCCCCCTCCGCCGCCGAGGGATGCCACCCGCCAGCAGCCAGCGCCGACCCGCCCTCGCCCCTGGAGGCCGCGGCGCCCGCGGCCAAGCCCAAGCGCCGTGCGTCCACTCGCAAGAAGGCGGCGGAGGCGGAGCAGCCGCTGCCGGCGGTCGAGGGCGAGGTGCTGCCGCCTGCCGCTGCCGCTGAGGAGACCGTCGCCGCCGCTGCCGAGGGCGCCGCCGCCGAGGGCGTGAAGGCGGCTCCCAAGAAGCGGGCGTCCCGCTCCAAGGCCGCCGCCACCAAGACCGTGGGCACCGGCCTTGTCGCCACGGCCTCGCGCAAGGCGAAGGCGCCGCAGCCGGCCCCGGGGCAGGAGGAGCAGGGGGAGGGGGAGGCTGTGCCTGTGGTGGAGGCCGAGGTGATTGAGCCGGGCGCCGACGGTGGTCCCGTCAACAGCTCAAGCAGCAGCGCGGCGGCGAAGGGGCAGCAGTCCGGGGGGGCTGCAGACGGCAGGGCGGCGTCTGGGCGGACGGGGCGGAGGGTTCAATCGACCATGCACACTTTTTTCAATGGCAACGTCACCATCCAGAACTCCAACGTCTGGCTTGGAGGGAAAATCAATGTTGAGCCGATGAACAGGGCGGCGGCGAGGGCAGCGCAGGAGGCCGGGGAGGAGATGCGGAAGGCGGGGGACAAGCTGCGGCAAGCGTTAAGCAGGAAGGAGCTGGGGGACGGCCAGGACACGCACTACCTGGACGGAAATTGAGCCGGGTCTGAGGGATGTTTGGGGGCTGGAATTTGGACCGCAGGTAGATTCACTGGAGCGGGCAAGTTATGTGTGACTGGATGCTGGGCTTTGTTTGTAGGGAGCCAGGGAGCCAGGGAGGCGGGGGTTAGGGAGGTGGCTTGGGGCGGGTGCAGGCGCAAGTTGCTGGAGGGGTACACGTTAGGGTTAGGACGTCACCGGCAAGCAAGTGAAAAAGTATGCTGCAACAAATTAGAGGCCAGCGCATTGCCATGTGTGATAGGGAGGGCGGCGAGGGCTGTAACGTGTGGTGGGTGCCACGTGCCGTGTCCCAGTGGCACTCGGCGCCCTGTTGCCAAGGTTAGGTGTGTGTGGTCGCCACGCTAGCATGCTGGGATTAGTAAATACAGCCAAGTTTCACTGCAATTCGTGCCCAAGTGGGTGACCTTGTGTAGTTTGGCTGTGTGCTCCGGCATGAGGGGTCGGGGCTCGGGAGCCGTGCGGCGGACACGGCTATAAGGTACATGACCGTGGCACCGTAGTAGGGCGCTTGGAATTGTGACCTTGTGTGCACTGTGCCCATACAATCTATAACAATTATCTTACATGGTTCATGACAGTGTGACCTTTGGTTGGCTCGCAAAACATAACGGTTGGCGTTTTGGGCGTTGTGAGCGGACAGGGTGTTGCCGGCCCGCAGGGCAGACGGCCTGCAAGGTCTTGTCACCTTATAGTATGTGTTTATGCCTATGGCAGGCTTAGTTTCTGGCGATATGTCGCGTGCGCATTCGGTGATATACGTCTACGCGGTACACAACCTGTGTCAGTGTCGGAAGGCTGCCTAGGGGTCAGCCAGGGTCCTGGGGTTCGCATACGACGCACCGGCCATCGCTTGTCAGGGGCCATTGGGCCCTCTTTGTGAGACAGTCCTGTGAAACAGTTTACCAGAGTCCGTCCTAAGAGGTACCCTGGACTTGCAAGGACGATACCGTTGGACGTCTGCGCCCACTGCTGTGTTCCAGTGCAGCCGCCCTTGGTTGAGGCAAAGGCAAGCGGGCACTGGGGTGTTGGGAGGGACGGCAAGGCATGCCAACTACTACAGCATAGTCATAGTGATCAGAGCTCTGAGCACCTCATGCAGGAACCTGCCTGAAGCTATCCAAAGGATGCACCGCCCTGTACCACCTCACCTGCCTGGCACACCTGGCAGGGGAGCAGGGCTGCGGCCTGTCCACGCCCAACTCCACCGTGCCTAGCTTCTGCTGTACGTCACTTCTTACACTGCATAGCACGGTTCACAGCTTCAGCAGCGCCTGCTCTTGCCTAGAAGCTCTAGGGTTCTTGACCCATGGGCCAACGTACGATCACTCGCGGAGGGCAACCGCAACGGTGTTGTGTAAGTGAGCCAACGCACCACGGACCACCTACCGCCAAGCTGTTATGCAAAGCATGTATACAGAAAGCCTTTAACATCTTCCACTCATAGGAGAGAAGATGTCAGCGCAAGCGCAAGACCGACAGCCATCGGAGCTTTTCGGTAGCGAGCGCGATTGCGATTGCGAGGTACGCTTCCGCGTCTCTACCAGCCAGACGAGCACTGATGTAAGCAACGCTCTGCTCGGGAACCGACTGCCAGGGCACAGTGCAGTGCTCACGAGAGGGTCACATTTCTTCGAGGCAAGGCTCGGAAGGGCCGCCCGGAACACTCCACAACAGACGCAGAATGACAAAACACTAAGCACGGTGACGAGTGTTCAGCATCAAGGGGTACCTCGACAGCTGTCGCGCCAAGCCAGCGCGCCCGCGTCTGGCAAGAGCGCGAGCCAAGCCGTCCACAGCGGCCAGCAACAGCAGCAGCAGGCGTCGACGCCATGGCTCCAGAGACTGCTGGCACCCACCCGCACGACTCCCGCCCAGGTATGCAAGTGCTGAATGCCAACTGATACGCTGTCACGCACTGCTTTCCGTTAGCTGTTCCACAGCACCAGAGCCGGCCTGTGCATCTGTCCGCCGTGCAACACCCAACCCCCTTCCCTGGCCCCCGCCCCCGAACCCGATTCCTAATATACCGGTACCCGATAAACCCAACGCTTATTCATCAAGGACAGCTTAAGCTTTATACCGTTAGCGCCCCTGTGCCCGCCAAACCGGTACCCCCCAGCCCACACCCGTACCTCCACCCACACCCTCACCCTTAGCCGCATTCCCCTACTCCCCGCCCCCTGCCCCCAGCAGGTCCAAGCCCACGCCCTGCCCCTAGTTGAGGTGCCCCTGGCCTGCCCCGAGGACCTACCCCACGCCGTGCTGGTGTTAAGACACATGTACACCGGCAGCCTGCCGCACGCCGGCACGCGCGACCCGGCCACCCTGCTGCGCGTGCGGCGCCAGGCCGCAGCCCTGGGGGTCGCAGCATGTGTAGCAGAGTGCGATGCGACGCTGCTTGCCTGGCTGCAGAACAAACCACAGCCGGACAGCAGCAGCAACAGCAGCAGCACCGGCAACGGTGCTAACCAACAGGGCCGGAGCCAGGGGCCTGCGGGAGGAGCGACCGGGCAGCAGCAGCCGGGGCAGCAGGGCCATGGGCACGGGCAGGAGGCTTTGACACGTGTCCTGGAACTGTACAAGTGTCATGAGGTGTTCCCGGCTGTGGGCAACCCGGAGGGCCAGGGTGTGGAGGGGTGGTACAACGGGGGCTTCGAGGTGGTGCGGAGGGAGCTGGAGGGGCAGCTGCTGGCGCACTTTGGGGACGCTGTGGGTGTGTTAAGCAGCCCGCTGCTGATGCAACACTTGCAGCAGCTGCCCGCGTGCGCGCTGGAGGTGCTCCTGAGGTCGGATGCGTTCGGGACGGACAGCGAGAGCAGCGTGTTGCTGCTGCTGCTCAGCTGGCTGCACGCAAACGGCGGTGGCGGGGATGCGGTGGGAGGCGCAGGGGTGGGTGACGAGCAGCGGAGGCGGCTGTGGGCCTGTGTGCGGCTGTCGCAGCTGACGCGGTCGTACGTGGCGTTCGTACTGCCAGGGTGCAGGGAGGTCTCCAGGTCCGACCTGGGGGTGCTGTCGTACATGATGAGTGTGGTGGACGAGCAGGAGCGGGCTAGCCTGCCGCTCGCGCAGCTGCTGCTGCTGCAGCAGCAGCAGCAGGAAGTACCGCAGGAGGGTGCCAGTGGAGGAGGAGCAGCAGCAGCGGGGGCTGGTGTGAGAGGGGAAGGCGGGGAGGAGGCGGCCTGGCGGCAGGGGGCACGGGGCGTGTGGTTCGGTGCGCGGCCGAGGCGGCAGGTGGTGCCGGAGGGCGGGCGGGTGGTGGAGTGGAGCGTGACGGGTGAGCAGCTGCTGGAGGCCTCCCACAGGGCCATGGGCACAGGGGAGCCCTGCCTGGTGTCCGCCGCCTTCGCATGTACGGCAAGTACGACGTCGGCATCTGGGGGGCCGGCGGCGGCAAACGGGGGAGCAGGTGTTGCAGCGGGGGGAGTGTCGTCGCCAGGAGGCGGAGGAGGAGGAGGTCGGGGTGGGGGGCTGGGGAGCAGCAGCAGCAACGGCGGAGGGCGTGGCAGCGGTGTGGGTGGCGGTGCGGCTGCAGTGGCGGCGGGCGCTGTACCCGACAGTGCCGACAGGGTCATGTCTTGCGGACTGCTGTGGGGCCTAAGCATCGAGATCTCGCCGCCTGCGGCTGCTGCTTCGGCAGCTGCTGCTTCGGCAGCTGCTGCTTCGGCAGCGGCAGGCGCCGGTGCAGCAGCAGGGACGCTGGCCGCTGGCGCGCAGCCCAGCCCGCTGCTCCCCCACTCCCCCAGCAGCCCCCTTCCCGCAGCAGTTGGCTCTCCACCGCTGCCTACCAGGGCATCCCACACCGCAGTGAGCCCAGCCTCAGTTCCCCAACTCCGCCCCAACTCACCCGTCAACGGTGCCGCCGCCGCTGCCGTGACGCCAGCCCCCTTCACGGCCAGCCTGTACCTGTCGTGCCACGTGCCCCAACCGCTGCACGGCGAGCAGCAGCAGAGCCAGCAGCAGCAGGGCAACGGCCTGGCGGGGTGGGCTTGGAGCAACGCCCGGCTAGCGGTGCACGGCTGGGACGAGCGCGGGCGCAGGACGGAGGCCCTGGTGTGGGAGTGCGACAGGGCGGGGAGGAAGCCGGTGAGCTTTGGGGGCGCGGTCAAGTTCACGGCGCCACTGGTTGGGGGTACTGGTGTGGGTGGGCAGGTGCCGAGGGCGGGCGGTGGTGTGGGTGGGGGCGCGGAGGCGGGCGGGGATGCGGTGGGGGCGCTGGCGGGGTGGCTGCGGCACATGCGGGGCGGGAGGGTGACGGGCACGATCACCTTTCACAGGTAGGCGGTGTGGAGCGGGGAGCGGGCTGTGGGTGGTGGTGTTGTGCAGCGTAATGTGAATGTGCTGGGCAGGACCTAACGCTGCTGGCTGGCGGTGTGAAAGCATTAGAGCTATGATGTGGACGTCGTGCAGGTGCAGGTGCGGGTGCTTGCACAGGGGAGACTCTACTGGGTGCTTGTGAGGTTTGGGCAGTGGGTGATGTTAGCATGCAGGAAGTGCTTGGATCGGTTGTGTTTATCAATATCTGCTTTGCTATAGCTTGATGCACGTTCCGCAATGAAGCCTTGACCTCCGGTGTTTGTGAGCTGCTGAAGTGCGGCAGGCTGGCAGCTTGAACCATGCCGCTCCACACACTGCCACATGCGCCAAGCCGTCAATGGTGCAGGTGCCTAGATTAGTACCTTTATGCGACTTATCGTGATCTATATGCTGTTTTACTCTGTGAACCACGGAGCTGATAACACGGCCCTCCCCCTGGGCAAGTAGCAAAGAGACGCCCAGACCCGCCAGTGTCTGCCAGGCCCGTAGGGCCGGAAGCGGTCTGTGCGGCGTGTCTTGGTGCGTTGGATGGAAGTCTTGGCGTCCTTTCTTTATCTTGCGGCCCTGGATTCAGTCAGGGTCAGTACTCACTGGCGTTTCGGGTGTCAAGCCGCTTTCAGACCTGGGCAGTGCTGGACCTGGCTGGACATAAGCTGTGCAACGCCGACCCAAGGGACGCCACTCTGCGCCACTTCGGCTGTGCGCAACCTGGCGCGCCTTACAGGCGCAAGGCCTGTCCATGGACGCTTGCAGTCACAACATTTCGTGAGGTCGTTCTCCCAAGTGCTTATGGTGGACATGCTAGTCAGCGAGTAACGGAAGCAGGCATGCTGGGTGGTTACGTACGTCTCTGAAACACAGAATGGCTTGACCCCCATGCCTATAACTTCTTCATGCGAAGAGGTGTCATCTTGTTCTAGTCTAACGTGCCCTACGGTGTAGACGGAGACACAGGATAGGTCCCTGCATCCTCTGACAAAAGCGACAAAATGGCCGACAAAGGGCCAAGCGAGGCCGAGGCAAATGCTGTAGCAGCTGCAGCCCTTTCTATGGCCACGACAGAGCTCGAATACCGCGTTAACCTTCTAAACAGGTACGCGATGGTAGTATGCATCGCGGACAAGCCGCCTGCCACGCCAGACATCCCATCAAACACTATGCCTTTTATAATTGCACCAACAGGATGGTGGAGACATGTCACGAGCGTTGCGCAGCACGGCCGTAAGTAGCAGGGTGCTGGTGTCGGGGCGGATGGCGCACACGCGCAGGGGAGTTAATGGCGCGTGCCACCTGACTGTCTGCAGATACAAGGAGGGCACCCTCAGCGTCGGCGAGAACAGCTGCATCGACCGGTGCTGCGCCAAGTACTGGCAGGTGCGAGAGGGTGGGGGGAGGAAGGGGGCGGGCCATCAAGGGTTGCCGGTGTACCCAAGAGCTGCATCCAAGCAATGGTCTCAATTCCCCCTTGCTCAAACCATGATGTCCAGTTTGCCATCTGCCATGTGTTGCTCACCGCCTGCCTTTCGTGTTCCGCTGCGATCCACACAGGTGGTGGCCATCGTCGGGCAACTGCTGGGCGCGCAGAACAAGTGAGGGCGGGCGGGGCGCAGTCGGCGCTCACCTGCTGCTATAAGCTTGGCCCGCCGTACCAGTGGTGTCGCCTCGAAGCCTTATAGCAAGCAGCGGACGGCTGACCCTGCTGGGGCTCTTCCACTTGCGCGCCCTGCACGTGCTAGTGGCTGGAATGAGCATTGGGTACCTGGACTAGAATGCTGTGCACCTGCAGCGCGGCACGCATAGCGGTGGCGAGGTGCAGGGTGTTGTGGGCGCCTCCGGTGCATCCGGGCGGTGACCTGTGGGCTGCGGTGGCCTCAACCGGTCGAATTTCATGTTGTGGGCTAACTGATCCTTAGTTGAGTGCAAAGCATGGCGCTGGCCACTGACGCAACAACAGGCGAACAGGTCGCAAGTTACGGATGCATGGAGGGGCCTGCGTGTAGCGGGCTGCAGTCCGGCTCACGGAGCGCTTAGGGTCGACCGTTGGATGGGGGTGGTTACGACCCCTGCTGAGCGCATGCATGAGTGCTGCTGTGCGGGCGGGCGGGCGCACATTGGAGGTTTGCACACACGAGTGGCGGCTTGGCGGGTAATTGCAGTTACTGCTCACGCGGCACGAGCTGAGGCTGGTTTAGGACCCATCGATCAGGTTGCATCTTTGCAATGCTTCGCGCAGCGTATGCGGGGTAATGAGCTTCTGACAGGTGGTTGTTGAGTTGTCTGCACAAGTTCTCTGGCCAGGCTCGTTTGCAATATGGGGCACCTGGGCACTTGGCTCATCTTTCTGGCCAGATGGATTTGCGACCATGCTTGTAAGGACCGTTGCAACCTGACGAAACCAGAACTCGTGCTAGCTCTTGGCTGTCTTGTTAGCCTGTAAAGTTGCTCCTCGCAACACGTCGCACATGCAGCCAGGTCGCACGCGGCCGCCATTGTGATGGAACCGCATAGCAGTGCGCCATCAGACACGTCCTTTCCCCAACCCGTGTGTCCCTTCACCGTCAAACCACGCAGTCCAACAACCTCGATGCAAACTCGTCGAGACTTTGTCCTGTCCTGTGCTGCACACTCTCTTGCATCCGCACCACACCCACTCCTCTCACATTCTCTCCTTGCTCTCACTCTCTCACTCCCCTCTCTCGCTCAACACTCTCAACAGTCCCCACACCAGTCAAAACAAACACACCCCGAGTCCTCCACGTGCCCCATTTACTTCTTCCACGGGTCGTCAGACACGATCTCCGCATCCACCGGCGTGGCCGAGGGTTGGCTGGCGGCCCTGGGCGCCTCCGCCCGCGGCACCTGCACCTCCACCTCGGGCGCGTGCACCTCCACCTTGGGCGCCGCCGCCGCCGCCGCCGCCTGCTGCGCCTGCTGCGCCGCCTCCATGGCCGCCTCCGCCTCCGACAGGATGTCGTACCCCAGCGCGATCTTCATCAGCGTGAACACCTTGCTGGCGTAGTCCTTGGGGCTGTCCACCTGGAACCCTGAGGTGATGAGCGCCGTCTCGTACAGCAGCTCGGACAGGTCGCGCGCGCGGTCCTCGTCCTTCTCCTGTTGGGGCAAGGACAGGAGGGGCAGGGAGCATGGAAGGGGTGTGAGTACCGTATTGGCGACGAGTGGGGGCGAAACGGTTTGGGCTGTGTGCGCGTGCGAGTACGCGTGAGAGACAACTGGTACGATTGCATGCAAATTCCTTGAAGGCTGGCTCGCTGCCGCTGCAACTCCTGCCTGATGTTCCATTGTTGATGTCAGCGCCGCATTGCGGCGCACGCAGCGGCCAAGGCGGCGGCCCCACCTTGAGCAGGGTCTTGATGCCGTTAATGATGTCGTGCTTGGGGTTGATCTCCATGATCTTGCGGCCCTGGGGGCAGCAACAGGGGAACACAGGCAGCGGCGGACATGAGCAACACACAGCTCGTACATATTCACGCTGCACGTGTCAGGGGGTGCCAGACAGCAAGCCGGACAACACGCACAAACCTCCCACCCCCCGCTGCAGCCCACAGCGTCACCGCACGGACTCCTTTCTTGTACCGTCCTCAACATCGCCTCGCTTTGACAGTTTGCTTTCCCGGCCGCCCCGACCCCACTCCCCCTGCACGTTGGTGTCATCATGTACGACCACCCGCGTCCCCCACCTTCATGTACTCCATGGCGCGCGCGTCGCCCAGCGCCTGGCTGCGCATGATGCGCTCCATGTTGGCGGACCAGCCGAACTTGGAGGTCACCAGCGCGCAGGGCGAGTCCAGCAGGCGGTTGGACACCGACACCTTCTCCACGCGCTCGCCCAGGCACTGCGGGAGGCACGGGGGCAATGCAGGCGTGAGACGTGGAAGTGCGTCCAGTACGGGCAAGGGTGCAGCTGCTTGTTGCGCAACGTGGACACAGGCATAGCCAAACACATTTGCCAGGCCGTACAAAAGCCAACTGTCTAATATGTATCATCCTCGTCTTGTATAAGTGGCACAGTGGTACCCTGGTACATGGTGGATTGCGCACCTTCTTGAGGAAGTCCACCACGGGCTGCAGCTCCTTGGCCGCCTCCTCCGCCTTCTTCTTGTCCTCAGCTGCAGGGGGAGCAAGGAAGAGGCAACACAACGTGAGACAGGGTTCCGCGAGCAGCAGTCGCCGCTCCGCTGGTCTCCACCCAAGCCGGAAAGCCCATCGCAAGGTGCTCTTTTTGCTCAGAGCGTGACCATCCCCGGCCCCCTCCCATGCGTCAGCAGAAACCACCAGCCCGTACACCGCACGCCAACCCGCTCCAAGGAGGAACATGTACGCGCCTCCACCCCCAGTACCCACCGTCCTCGCCCACGATGACGCCCTCCTTGCCCACGTCCGCCCACCACACCCAGTCATACCCACAAAGAGCTAACCCACACCCTCCCCTCCCGCACCCACCGTCCTCGTCCACGGTGACGCCCTCCTTGCTCACGTCCACCAGCTCGCAGTCGGCGAACTTGGCCAGGTTGGTTACGCACGCCTCGTCGATGGGCTCCGTCAGGTACAGCACCTCGGTGCCGCGCGCCACCAGCGCCTCCACGAAGGGCGCGGCGCGGGCGGCCTCCACGCTGTCGGCGGCCATGTAGTAGATGGACTTCTGGCCGGGCTTCATCCTGCACGGCAGGGTGAAAGGGGGCGGGCGCGCTGAGGGTGTTGCATGATGCGAAGGACGATTCGCGGCAGCGGTTGGATTTTCGAACTCCGCCCCTGTTCCGCCTGTCACAAAGCGCATAGTCGGATGCAGCAGCACCAAGAAGGGGTGGGGGAAGGAAAATGGTCTTGCCCACCACGCGCACGGCGCCTGCAGTGCCGTACCTGCTGACGTACTGCTCCAGGCTGGTGGGCGCGTCCTCGCTCTTGGACGAGTAGAAGCGGATGAGCTTGGACAGCTTCTCGCGGTTCTCCGTGTCCTCGATCACGCCGTACTTGATCTGCCGCCCGAACGCCTCCCAGAACGTCTTGTAGTCCTCGCCGCCCTCCTTGCCAGCCAGCTCCTCCATCATCTCAATGGACCTGCGCGCGACACGAAACGTCCGTGCGTTTGTGATATGCTCTTGCCAGCGCTTGCAGTCATCTCCCGCTGTCAGCACGCCGAGCGCCAAGCCGTGGTGTGCGTTTTCCACACAGTACTCTGGCCAGCTGCCATTTCGACCCTACCATACCGATCGGGCAGATCTCAACACCATCACACTACGGCTGCCCTCAGCCCAATGGCCCTTTCGACAGCCCACGGCCCTGTTTCACAACCACAACACGTTGTAAGGCAACTGTGCGGCACTGCAGTACAAGTCCCGCACCTGCGGACCAGCTGCTTGCGGATGACGCGCACGATGCGGCTCTCCTGCAGGATCTCGCGGCTGACGTTGAGCGGCAGGTCGGAGCTGTCCACCACGCCCTTGACGAACGACAGGTAGCGCGGCATGAGGTCCTCGTCGAACTCGTCAGAGATGAACACGCGCTTCACGTACAGCTTGATGGACTTGGAGCGCTGAGGGGCGGGGAGGCGGGCAGCTTAAAGGGTTGGAGGTGATGGCTATGGGGATGCGTCCGCCGGGGTGGCAAAGTAGTACGTGGACGGGCATGGCCGGACATGCAATATTGTGCAACACCTCAACCAGGCCGCCGTTGACAGCGAAACACGGAGTGCAACACTATGGTGCGGTCTTCGACTCTTCGTGTGCGACGCGACCCTTAGCCCCGCTGCGCCAGTCCAAACACAACCCTGGATCCAACCACCGCACAGCCGCTCTCCCCCTTGGCCATCCGCCGTCACACCCGCAACATGTCACACCCACCTGCATGGCGTTCTGCTGCTCGAAGGGCGCCATGCCGGGCAGGTAGAGGATGGCGGAGAACTCGATGGTGCCCTCCACGTTGAAGTGCACATGGGCCAGCGGGTCCAGGAACTCGCCGAAGGTGGTCTGGGGGAGCAGAGGGGGAGGGAGCGAACCGGAGAGGCGGGACAGGGACGGGTTGGTGGACAGGTGTTCAGCATGTATGCATTGACAGAGACCTTAATCTCTAGGGCAACAGAGCAGCCCCAAGGAAAAAAGCGACCTACGATGGTGCAGTGGCGCCTCTGTCCTGCCCACGCTGCCCGTCTTTCCCCTCTGCTTCCAGCCCCCCACCCCTTCTCACCTTGAAGAAGTCGTTGTAGGCTGTCTCCGACACGTCCTTGGGGTTGCGCGTCCAGATGGGCTTGTTCTCGTTCTCCAGCCGCCAGTCCCACACCTCCTCGTACTCGGTCTTCATCACCGGCTCAACCTGAAAGCAACATGGCGAGGAACGGCGCCACGTAAGAGAGACTGGGCCACTACGCGCCAGGGGCACAGGCACCCGACCTCCCGGTGCATGTGGTATCCCGCCCTGCTCCACTCAGCCCCCTCGCCGCGCGAGGCCAGGTCCCAAGGATACTGCAGGTCCCCTCCAGCAGCCGCACCCCAATACTTTGGGACCCTCGCTTGCCTCCTAACGGACCCCCCGTCCCCTACCGGAACCACATCCTCTAGCCATACCCTTCCAGGCCCGCAACGCCTCCCTGCCCCCCTCGCTGCCTCACGTCCGGAGCCCCGTTGGTATCCTAACAGGCCCACCCCAGGCCCGCAACACCTCATTGCCTGGCCCACCCCGGCCCACGGCCCTGGATCCCTCCCCAACGACATGTATGATGCACCCACCGGCTTGGGCTCCTCGTTGGCCTCCTGCGCCTTTTTGTCGGCCGCCTCCTGCTTGCGCTTGGTGGCCTCCTCGTCAATGACCTTCTTGGGCTCCTTCTTGGGAGAGTACACCTAAGCGGGGAGTGCATGCGCACGGGAGGAGCAGCATGATGATGTTATACGCGCACGTGGCTGCACTGAGGGTCGGTGTTGCGGTATTGGTGTGTACTTTGCAAGTCGTAGTGGACAGTAGTGTAAGGAAGCAAGTCCGGGGGTGATGGTGAGTGTGCGTACGGCGCGCATGCCCCCGCCGCCCACAGCGCGGGAAGCTCCGGGACGTGACGCGGTGCCTCCCAGGCAGGAGCGTGCCGTACACCAAGCACCCTGCCGTACCTTGATTGGGAAGGCGATGAACTGGCTGTACTGCTTGATGAGGCGCGTGATGCGCACGGGGTCCGACATCTCGGCGGCGTCCTCCTTCAGGAACAGCGTGATGCTGCGCGGCCGAGCAACAAACGGATGCACTTATTAAAATAGACTGCAATAACGCAACACATCGCGGTCAACGTTATTCAGGGGCTTCTACCTAGTGCTCAAACGGGCTGTCCTCTCCTCTGTCCCGACACGCAAGTCCGGCACATTGCGTCCCCTGGACCCATGCGCTGCACTCCGGCAGGCTGGGAGATTGCTCCCACGTTCTACTGCCACCGCACAGTGGCAGGCACGCTAGGGCGCAATGCCTGCCCATCTGGACCGCAGCTCTGTAGGCTGTCCATCTGTGGGAGACACCATAGACCTCGTGCAAGGCCCAGTAACCACATCCGGTTCATCCTGCACGCCCCTGCGTGCTTCGGCTACACAAACAGAACTATTCTCCTCCTGACAGACTGACCATGGAACCCGTAGCCCCGCCCTCCATGCCCCAAGTCCCTCCTGCCCGACCGTTGCCACCCCTCCCCGCCCACAAGCTCCCACCATTACCACAAGCATCCCTGGGCCTATCGTGTGCCGCGCACTAGGTCCTCACCGGGCCTCCCCCACCCCGCTGCACCCAGGCGCCACACAGGCTGCTGCTGCATCGCCGCTACCCCAACACCCACTAACCCACCCGCCACCGCCAAGCCCTTGTCACTCACCGCGTGCCGCGCACCAGGTCCTGCACGCTGTCTTCGGCGATCGAGTACTGGTGGCTGCCCGCCGCCGCCTCCCACACCCACTGCTTGGGGTCCTCGGGGCTCTTGGACTGCACGCGCACCTTGTCGGCAACCAGGAAGGCGGAGTAGAAGCCCACACCGAACTGCGGGGCGGAGGAGGGGGAGCGGTTAGGGCAGCTGAAGCTGATTGACCGTGTGCAGGGGAGTGCTCCATGGCACTGTCGTTACCAGTGGGCGCCCGCGCTCCATGCCTGCCGTACCGGGCGCGCTTCCGTACGCTCAGTGCGTCCACCACATGGCCCTGGTGCCCCGTTCCGTGCAGTCTACAGCCCTGCTCTTCCCTGAGAAATCGGGCCCTCTGTCCCTGGTGCCAGCCCAGCCCCATCCCGTCCAGTTGCTATCCTGTATGTCGGCCCACCTGTCCGATGAGGTTGCTGTCCCCCTTGGCGGCCATGACCTCCATGAACTTGCGGGTGCCGGAGCGCGCGATGGTGCCCAGGTTGGACAGCAGCTGCTCGCGCGACATGCCGATGCCGGAGTCCCTGTGGGGGAGGAAAACACAGCGGTCAGCATGGGGCGGCGCAGGGCGGTCAGCACACACAGGCAGGACGAACACTGTAGTACCGGTACTACGCAGTGGCTGAGCAGCTTCCTACCGCGCCTACGCCCCCATGCAGCATCCAGCCGGTTCCGCTCAGCGCCACGCCACAGTGCAGTTGGCGGCGACCAGGTCGGGGCGGGCCCTTCCTAACTACCTCCCCACGGCCCGCACCCGTAGAAGTGCCAGCACCACCCCTTGACCTCCTGACCACCCCTAAGGAGGCCTCCAGACAAACCGCCTTCCGATGCTTTTCTTGACCCCCCGCGGCACACAGCCCCACACCGGTGAGATCCCAGGCCTCTACCCCGCCCTCACCCACTTCCCAGCCGCTCCCCAAGCGCTTCAGCGACGCACTTGCAGGCCTGGGCGCCCGTCTGCCCGTGTGCTCTTGCCGGCGTATGGTCCACCACCCTCTCCCACATTCCTTGCCCCCACAAAGCCCCAAAGCCACACTCCAGTCCACTCACTCGACGGTGGGGATGCCCCTGCTCGGGGTCCACGTACGCCCACCCCAACATGCATCAAAACCAAACCCACCACGCCCTGCCCCACACCTTCACCCCATGACCCCATCCACCCCGCCGCGCCCACGCATGCTCACTCGATGGTGAGGGTGCCCTTCTCCGCGTCCGCCCGGATGCGGATCTCCAGGTCCTCCTTGCCGGCCAGCACGCTGGGGTCGGTCACCGACAGGAAGCGCGCCTTGTCCAGCGCGTCGCTGGCGTTGGACACCAGCTCGCGCAGGAACACCTCGCGGTTCGAGTACAGCGAGTTGACGATGATGTCCATCAGGCGGTCAACCTGTTGTCGCCACCATGGGTGGAAGGCGGCCGGGGGCGATGTGGGTCACGGCGGATAAGGACGGGCATGAGCGAACTGGATACGGCGGTTGTGTTTTCCTGGGAGGACAAGCAGTAAAGCGTCCGTATACGGGCCTGTATGCAGGTGTGTTGGGCCCTTTCCGGGCTCTGGCTGTAGGTTGCTGCCCACCTCAATGCAGCCCGCTGCAACATGCCTCCTACCCCCGACCCCCAACCGCGGCAGCGGCTGTGATCCCCCGCTGTCCCTGCTGCGTCACCCGTTGACCCACCTCAGCCTGGTAGGTGAAGGTCTCAGCCTGGGGAGCGGCGTCGGTGGCCGCGGCGCGGGTCACGACGCTGCCGCTGCGGATCGATGCGCCGGGGAAGCGCAGCTGCGACACGGCCAGGCTGGCCGGCGACTGCAGGCGCTGCTGCAGCGACAGCACGGGAGCGGGGCGCGCTGCCGAGCGCTCGCCGCTGGCGCGCACCTGAGGAACGGCAAGCGCGAGGCACGACATGGGCCGCATCAGGCAGCCAGGGTGTGGGCTCCGAAGCATCGTCACCACCTGTAGATCAGCAGTGGATTGGCATGAGGGCGGACGGCAGCATTGCGCCGTCTGAGACAGGGTGCCGGGGAAGAAACCCCGGTCCTGGTTGCGCCGCCCTCGCGGTCGTTCCGGACGCGACCAAAGACCCACATATAACTTATTCGGACATGCAGCATTGCGGGATGCGCTGTCCTATAGTAGATCTGTGTTACATACCTGGCCAACACGCGAAGAGAGCCCACGTAGCATCATTGTGGTCTGCTTCGGGACAACAGCCGGCTCTCGAGAGACAGTGCCGCTGGAAAGGCGATGCAGACTCAAATGACACTTTGTAATGCTATCTACTGTATGATACGTATTCAGGAGCGTCCAGCCTTATGTATGGTATGGTGCAGTATGGTTGTGGAAGTGGAAGCCGATGCGGCAAAGCTGGATCGAGAAATTTCTCAAAGACCAGGAGCGGGTGCTAGACAGATACGTCAAACATTACTTGTTGAATAAAATATAACTTTACTTCCTGCCAGTATTGACACTCAGTCCTTGTGGTCGTTTCCTCTCGCGACCATCTGTTGCATACTCCTGGGAGTGTACACCATCGTACGCATCAACGATAAGCACGTTCATCCTTGAAGCTGACTTGTTCCAAAGCTCCCGGCCAAACCCACTTGAAGACGCACAACGCCTTGCCGAACCGTCGACAACCACCCGAGCTGTCGTCCTTAAAACGAACGATGAGTAGGTCGTCTAGCTATCGCAAGCAAGACAATGCTGAAGCAGTATCAGTACTTGTCGCGTCCGGGAAGAGAGAACGGTCGGGCCACCGCGACCCACGGTTCAACTTGTGCGTGCTGCCAAGCCAACAGCCACGTGTCAAGGACCTAGGCAACTCCACATGTCTTCCCACAGGCCATCCGTCACTTCCCCATCACCTCAATATACCCTAATGCGACACGTGCCCGCCAAAACTATCATCCACCAAACCCCCCATTACCAGACGCCCCGCTCGTGCTTGGCACATCCCACAGCCACAGCCGATGACGCCCCGCCCAGCACGCCTCAATCTACCTCGCCCCAGCCCACCAACACCGCCGCCACCACACACCCGCTGCCTTACGCCCCCGCCTCCGACCCCCTGTCCCGCGTGCCGCTGTACCCTGAGGAGCTGCGGGCAGCTGCCGGGCCGCCCCTGACCGTGGCGGTGACGGGCGCCACAGGCTACGTGGCGGGGGCGGTGGTGGCGCGGCTGCTGGCGGCGGGGCACATCGTGCACGGCACTGTCAGGTAGGTCCCTGCACAACACTCGCACGCACCCTTTCGGCTCCGTACGTCCATGGGAGCATGACGCCTCCGGGCGCCGGCGCTGGAACCTCATTGTGGTGCCGCCGGTCTCGGCTTTCCCATGCCACCAGGCAGGCCTTCACACGGAGTCGTCGCAAGCTGTGCCAGTGCCGTCTGCCGTGCCGTGCGCACGCGCGCCAGCGACTACTCCGTCCCGTCTGCTGTCCCGCAGACGCATACCATCAGCACAACTCATGTAATTCAAGCCTCCATAAACAATGCGCACACCACCCCCATGCAGCCACGCCAATGCGAACTCCCTGAAGCCACCTGGCACGCCTCCAGCGCATGTCGTACTACGGTACCCTGCACTGCACCCTTCAAGTCCCGTTCAAGGCGCCTCGGCTTGTGTTTCTCGTCTGGTGTAAACTGCCCCCTTCATCACCACACCGCCCGTGCCGCCCGTCGTCCCATGGCCCCTCACCACCACCCCACTCCCACTGCTCCCCCCACAGGAAACCCCACCAACGAGGCCCTGGTGGACCCCTTTTTACTACAGAAGATGGAGTGCCTCAAAACCAGCACTCCTCGGTAACTTGTCCACCCCGTGCCCGCTGCCCCCAGGGACCCCTCTAACGAGGCCCTGGTGGGCCCCCTGAAGGCGCTCCCGGGCGCCGCCCAGCGGCTGCGGCTGTTCCGTGCCGACCTGCTGGAGCCGGGCTCCTTCGACGCGGCGGTGGCGGGGTGCGACCACGTACTGCACACCGCCTCGCCGTTCGTCATCAACGTGAGGGCGTGTGGTGCGGGTGTGGGGTTGCGCGGGGGATGTGGGTGTGCGGGTGCCTTGTCACTGGTCATGAAAGGTAGGGGCAAGAGCTGGTGGTGCGCGGTGTGGTGTGTGCTTGGGTGCTGGTGGTGGATGCAAATCGTCGTGGGGGCTTGAGACTGCCGGGTACACGCACGGGGCGGGTGAGGACCAGGGGTAAATCCTGATTATGGCGGTTCTGCGCGTCAGAGCACCGCGGCCCATTAGGAGAGTGTGCGTGGGGTGTGCGAAGCATGACAGCCCCCACCTCACATCCAAGCCACACTGCCTGCTTCGGCGCGCCACCACCCCCCGCAGGTCCCTGCACGCGAGGCCCGGGCCCGGCTGGTGGAGCCGGCCGTGCGAGGCGTGGAGAACGTGCTGGGTGAGCGGGTGTGTGATACTGTGTGATGGGGAAGGGCGCTGTAACAGCCAAATGGCACCTACGTGTGGGGCGTGGAGAACGTGCTGGGTGGGGTTGAGGGGAGCGGGCAGGCGAAGCTCTGGTGGCCGCTGGTAGAAGAGACACCGGACGCAACTGAAGCGTTAAGTTGGTGGCTTGTAGTGGCGCATCGCTCGAGACGCCTGGGGCCCGGCGAACAAAGCACAACTTCCTTGTTGAGCACAAACGGAGCAGCCTAACAGATAACGCGTGGGCACAAATACCTGTTCATGACGATGCCTCGACTGTATGTGATTGTGTTGGACCCCTGCAGCCGCCGTTGAGCGCTCCCCCAGCGTCAGGCGCGTGGTACTGACCAGCTCCGTCGCCGCCATCATGTACGACAAGCCGCACACGTGGCAGCGCGCCGGGCAGCACACGTACGACGAGTCCTGCTGGAACGCGCTGGCGTCGGAGCGCGTGCTGCCGTACGCGTACAGCAAGACGGCGGCGGAGCGGCGCGCGTGGGAGCTGTGCGAAAAGCAGAGCCGGTGAGGGACATGTGCTGCACGTTGCAGGTCGGACGCTCTTGTTTCCGGGCGTCACACCCCATCTCATTTTGCTGAAGACGTAGGTAGGTGGGGGGTATTGCTAGCGCATATCAGCGTCACATTCGTGGCCTCCTGCGCATACTGGTAGGTGGTCACGGCTTCCTGTTTAGTTTTGGCCCAAAGGCAAGTACGGTGAGCTAGTGGCGCTGCAGCTGCCCGGTGGGCTGTCCCCCGCGCCGCGGCTTCCACATGCCGCATGGCACTTGCGCGCCCAGTCTGAGTTTCGCACCCCTCTGTCCTCCTACTGCACACCGCTCTCACCCAACCTTTTGCCCTGTTCCAAACACCGTGCATACCCTGTTCCGACCCTGCCGTAACGGTGGCGCTACTCAAAGCCACCAACGCTTGTCCTCACCGCGCACCGCACCGTCTGCAACCCCATATCCCCAATGTCCCCCCCATGGCACCAGCGCTCCTGCAACTCCCTGACGCCTCACATGGCTCTTCGCGTTTCACGCGCTCCCCCATGTTCCCCAGCTGGAGCCTGGTTGCGCTGCACCCCGGCCTGGTGCTGGGCCCGCCGCTGGGCCGCCGCACAGACAGCGAGAGCATCGGCCTGGTGCGGCGCATGCTGTCAGGGGAGATGTACCCCGCGGCCCCCTACGCGGGCGTCAACTGCGTGGACGTGAGGGATGTGGCGGTGGCGCACTGCCTGGCCATGCTGCAGCCGGGGGCCAAGGGCAGGTGGGTGTGGGTGTGGGTAAAGGGTGTGGGTTAAGGGTGGAGGGGGCTGCGTGGACGTGAGGGATGTGGCGGTGGCGCACTGCCTGGCCATGCTGCAGCCGGGGGCCAAGGGCAGGTGGGTGTGGGTGTGGGT
>VFQN01003209.1_pt1 | contig 23821 bp, 19 predicted proteins | sample 3512371 | NCBI WGS metagenome assembly VFQN01 (sample SAMN10412370, study PRJNA504923) | tailings metagenome | isolation source: Replicate 2 from Balatoc abandoned mine | place: Philippines: Itogon, Benguet | collected 2017-08-28
TCTCAAGCCGCGCGAGCACGTCCAGCCCCTGCATGTTCAGGAAATGCAGCAGGTCGATGAATATCCAGTTTTCGGCCAGCTTGCCGTCTTCGACGCGGTACAGATCGACCACGCGCATGTCGGCGGGCGCCGGTCCTGCCGGCATCCCCATATAGCCGCCCGCGTTGCGCACAGTCAGATTTGGCCAGCCGAAGAAACCGCCGAAATGGCCCTCGGCGAGACGGCAGAGATGGCCGTTGAACCGGTAGCCGTCATTCAGCGCGTCGCGGAAAGGCGCCGCATGCTGTTCGATGTAGCGTTCAATCGTATAGGTCGCGCCGATCCCGGTCGGGCCCCACCAGATCATATCCTCGTGCCAATTCCGTCGCATGACGTCGCTCCAGGCTTCGCTGCCGTTCGCCTTGGCAAAGATCATCTCGTCGATCGTCGCGAGCGTGGCGCGACCGGTCGCCGGGTCCTGCGCGTCGAACATCAGCCCTTCGTGCGTCATCGGTCCGGGCTGGACCAGATGCGCGCCGGTCTGCGGCGGGAACGGATATTGGCCCGCCTGCAGCATGAGCTGGGGGATGTCGCAGAATAAGGCGGTCTCGACGATCCGGTCGCCCTCGACGCGGTTGAACTCGGCATAGCGCATCATCGCGATCCGGCCGGTCGGACGGATGCCCAGAAAGGGCGCGTCGAACAATCCCATCAAATGGCCCATCGACACGACCCATACCGACTGGAAATCGTCGATCTCGTTGAGCCCGGCGAAGAAGATGTCCTGCCGCCGCTGCACGCGATGCATCGCGCCGAGGAAGGGCGCCCAGAAGGCGGCGGCCACTGCCGCAGCGCCGTTCTGCTCGTGAAAGGGATGCATGCCGCGCCACAGCCAGTCGGGCGACGTCCGCTCGGCCAGCACCGCAGCGGCCGTTTCGGGCGTCGCTTTCGCCAGCGCGACATAGTGCGCGCGGACAACGGCCTTTTGCGTCTGAAAATCGGCCACGGCGCTTGTTCCCCTTATCTTGTGCGCACAATCGTTAGATCGCGCCATGCCATGTCACAATATCGCGATCGCGCGTTCAGGCCGCGACTTTCCGTACGATGAAAGACACGGCATCCTCACTGCGCGCGACCAGCGTGTGCGCGGCGCCGGCGGGAACCGAAATCGTGTCCCCCTCGCCCAGCGCCAGTTCGCCGCCGTCCCAGCGCAGCGTGAACGCGCCACTGTGCACGAAAACGACCTTGGCATCGTCGGCGCCGAACGCCGCGCTGTCCTGCGCTTCCGGGGCGTAGCGCACGAGGGTGAAGCCGTGAGGCCAGCCGAAATGCGCGCCTTCACCGATCAACAGCGTTTCGGTACCTTCGTCACCCGCCGCCTTCCAGCCGAACGCCCCGGCCTTGTTCGGCGATACGCGCGTCATCCGCGCAACCTCCTCGGGCGTGGTCGGTGCCATCGGCTTCATGCCCTCGGGCACCGTCTCGCCCTTGGTGAGATCGATGAGCCGCCCGCTTTCGAGCAGGACGAGCCCGTAGTCGCGCGCCAGCTCGAACACCTGCGGCGCCCATGTCACGCGGCCGGGATTGTCCTCGCCGAGGATCGCCCACAGCAGCCCGACATCGTCGCCAATGTTGGTGAAGCCGCGGAAAATTCCCGTCGGGATCGAAATGACATCGCCCGGCGCCAGCTCGATCTGCGCATCCTCGCCGGTCTCGCCGAGGTCGAAGCGCCAGCGGCCCGAATGGACGACGAAGACCTCCGCCGTGTCGTGGCTGTGCTGCGAATTGACGCAGGCCGGGGGCTGGCGCGCGGCGCCGATGTTGAAGCCATGCGGCTCGGCAATGTGGACATATTGATCAGGGTTTTCCGACACGCCGGGGCCGATGATCGTGAAATTTTCCTTCGCTTCCGAACCCGGCGTTCGCGTGTCGATGAACGCGTTCAGACAAGGGCGCAGGTCGGCATAGCGAACGAGACGCCCCTCCATCTCGCTCTGGCTCCATATGCGGGTGCTGCTTGCTGCTTCGGCCAACATGATTTCCTTCCTGATCGATCGATGCTTGACTTATTTTGCATTCGCAGTCAATAAACAAATAGCGCCAATATGCGCAGCTTCATCCATCGGGAGACGAATAATGGCCGTCTGGCTCAAGAAAGGTGCGACTGCGCAGGCGAAAGCGGAAAACGACCGAAAGGTCCGCGACGTAGTCGAAGCGACGCTCGCCGACATCGAGGCGCGCGGCGATGCCGCAGTGCGCGAACTGTCGGTAAAATTCGACGGTTGGGACCGCGAATCCTATGCGCTCACCGACCGCGAAAAGCAGGATTGCCTCGACCAGCTGTCGGGTCAGGATCTGAAGGATATCGAATTCGCGCAGGCGCAGGTCCGCAATTTCGCGCAGATCCAGCGCGACTCGATGCAGGACGTCGAGGTCGAAACGCTGCCTGGTGTTGTGCTCGGCCACAAGAATCTGCCGGTGAATGCCGCGGGCTGCTATGTCCCCGGCGGCAAATACCCCCTCCTCGCCTCGGCGCACATGTCGGTGATCACCGCCAAGGTCGCGGGCGTCCCGCGCGTCATCACCTGCGCCCCGCCCTTCCAGGGCAAGCCCGCCCCGGCGATCGTCGCCGCTCAGGTGATGGCCGGCGCCGACGAAATTTACGCGCTCGGCGGCATCCAGGCGATCGGCGCCATGGCGATCGGTACCCAGAGCATCGACCCGGTCGACATCCTTGTCGGCCCCGGCAACGCCTTCGTCGCTGAAGCGAAGCGCCAGTTGTTCGGCCGCGTCGGCATCGACCTGTTCGCGGGTCCGACCGAAACGCTGGTGATCGCCGACGAAATCGCCTGCGACGGCGAACTCGCAGCGACCGACCTGCTCGGCCAGGCCGAACATGGCCCCGATAGCCCCGCCGTGCTGCTGACGACATCGCGCGCGCTCGCCGAGGACACGATGCGCGAGGTCGAACGCCTGCTGCAGATTCTGCCCACCGCCGACCATGCCCGCAAGGCGTGGGAGACGTTCGGCGAAGTCATCGTCGCCGACGACGAAGCCGAAATGGTCCGCATCGCCGACGAGATCGCCAGCGAGCATGTGCAGGTGATGACGCACGACCCCGATTATTTCCTGAAGAACATGACCAATTACGGCGCGTTGTTCCTCGGCCCGCGCACGAACGTCAGCTTCGGCGACAAGGTCATCGGCACCAATCACACGTTGCCGACGAAGAAGGCCGCGCGCTACACCGGCGGTTTGTGGGTCGGCAAGTTCCTGAAGACCTGCACCTACCAGCGCGTCACCAGCGACGAAGCCTCGGCGATGATCGGCGAATATTGCAGCCGCCTCTGCGCGCTCGAAGGCTTTGCCGGCCATGGCGAGCAGGCCAATATCCGCGTGCGCCGTTATGGCGGCCGCGACGTTCCCTATGCGGGCGCCGCCGCACCGCTGGAGCCGGCGGTATGACGATCGGTCGCCGCGAGCTCATCGGCGCCGGCGCCTCGCTCCTCGCCGCCGGTCCCGCGATCGCGGCGACACGGCCCGCAAAGCCCGGGTTTCTCTGGGGCGCCGCCACCGCGGCGCACCAGATCGAGGGCGGCAACGTCAACAGCGACTATTGGGTGATGGAACAGGTGCCCGGCACCTATTTCCGTGAACCCTCGGGCGACGCCTGCGACAGCTGGAACCGCTGGCGCGACGATCTGGCGCTGGTCAAGGCTGGCGGCATGAACGCCTACCGCTTCTCGGTCGAATGGGCGCGGATCGAGCCCGAGCCGGGCGAATTCTCCTTCGCGACGCTCGAATATTATCGCCGCATCTGCATGGCCGCGCGCGAGATGGGGATCGAACCGGTGGTGACGCTCCACCATTTCACCAGCCCCCGCTGGATCGCGGGGCGCGGCGGCTGGGAAAATCCCGAAGTGGCCGACCGCTACGCCCTCTATGCCGAGCGCACCGCCAAGGCGCTTGACGGCGCGGTACGATGGATCTGCACGATGAACGAGCCCAACGCGCAGGTTACCTCGAAGGTGATGCAGCGCAAGCCTTGGGACCTCGAGACCCGGCTGCGCGCCGACGCCGCAAAGGCCATCGGTTCGGATCGCTTTCACATGTACTTCCTCGGCGACAGCTACAAGGTGCGCGACAATTGCATCGCCGCGCATCGCAAGGGGCGCGAAGCGGTCAAGGCCGCGCTGCCTGGCGCCAAGGTCGGGCTGACGCTGGCGCTGCAGCAACTGGAAGCCGGCCCGGGCGGCGAAGCGCTGTACCGGCGCATCTACGACAATGCGCGTGCACCCTTTTACGAGGCGGTCAAGGGCGACGACTTCATCGGGGTCCAGACCTACAATCTGTCGCGGACCGGCCCCGACGGCTATCTTCCCGCGATCACGCCCGCATCGGAGCGCGACATGTCGGGCTTCGACGCGCCGCCATCCGCGCTCGCCGCGACGGTTCGCGAAGCGCACCGCGAGACCGGCGTGCCGGTGATGGTGACCGAGAACGGGATCAACACGGAAGATGACGCGCAGCGCGTGCGCCATCTCCGCGCCACGGTCGGTGCACTGGCCAAGGAGATCGACGGCGGGCTGCCGGTGCTCGGCTATTTGCACTGGAGCCTGATCGACAATTTCGAGTGGAGCGCGGGCTATGGCCCGAAGATGGGGCTGGCATCGGTCGACCGCACCACCTTCCGGCGTACCGGAAAGCCGAGCCTCGCGGCGTATCGCGCGCTGATCGCCGATACCCGCAAACGGCATAAATGGGCGTGACCGCGCACCCGTTTCTGTGGGGCGTGGCCACGGCGGCGCACCAGACCGAGGGCGGCAACGTTAACAGCGACTATTGGGTGCTCGAACATCTCCCGGACACCTATTTCAAGGCGTCATCGGGCGATGCCTGCGACAGCTTGCATCGCTGGCGCGAGGACCTCGCCCTCATCAAGTCGGCGGGGCTCAACTGTTACCGCTTCTCGATCGAATGGGCGCGGATCGAACCGCGGCCGGGCGAGTTCTCGGCCGCCGCGCTGGCGCACTACCGGCGCATCTGTCTGGCCGCACGCGAACTGGGGCTGGAACCCGTCATCACCTTCCAGCACTTCACCGCGCCGCGATGGATCGCCGGACAGGGCGGATGGGAGAACCCCGCCACCGCCGACCGCTTCGCTGCCTATTGCGAGCACGCGACGCGCGCATTGCGCGGCGCCTTCAACTGGGCCTGCACCGTCAACGAACCCAACGGCCAGGTCGTGTCCTATCTGCTGCGGCGCACGCCCTGGACTGCCGAGCCGGTGCTTCGCGCCGAGGCGGCGCGGCGGGTCGGGTCGGATCGCTTTCAATCCTATTTCCTCGGCGACTCGCTGAAGGTCCGTGACGTCTGCCTGATCGCGCACGCGAAAGGCCGCGATGCGATCAAGTCCGTGGCGCCCGAAGTGCGCGTCGGCATGACGCTCGACTTACAGGACTTCTCGCCCGGAGCGGGCGGCGAAGCGCTGTACCGGCGGGTCTATGACGAGAGCCGCGCGCCCTTCTACGAGGCCGCGCGGAACGACGACTTCCTCGGCGTACAGCCCTATATGCGCTATACTTTCGGGCCCGAGGGGCTGATCCCCGCCGACCCGGCCGGGGAACGCAACCAGTGGGGTCAGACCTGCCCGCCGGACGTCGCCGCGACGGTCGCGCGGGAGGCGCATGCTGCCGCCGGCGTGCCCATCATCGTCACCGAGAACGGCATCGACACGCTCGACGATGCGCAGCGTATCCGGTTCACCCGCGCTTCCGTGGAAGCGCTGTCGGCCGAGGTCGATCGCGGCCTGCCTTTGCACGGCTACATCCACTGGACCCTGATGGACGATTATTCGTGGAGCGCCGGCTATGCACCGCGTTTCGGCATGTGCAGCGTGAACCGCACGACCTTTCGCCGCACGCCCAAGCCAAGCCTCGCGGCGTATCGCGCGCTGATCGGTGACATGAAGCGCAAGCATCGCTGGGCATCGGGTAAATCCGTTGCCGCAAACCCATTCCAGGAAAACCACCACGCCTAGAGAGGCTCGCATGACAGGAGGGGTTTGCGACATGATCATCGGACGGCGCGAAATGATGGGTGCTACGGCTGTCGGCGCAGCATTGGCCGCAACAGGCCCGGTTCTGGCCAAGAGCATGTCGCCAGAAACCGGATTCCTGTGGGGCGTCGCGACTGCAGCGCATGTCAGCGAAGGCCAGAATATCAACAGCGACTATTGGGTCTTGGAAAACATCCCGGGCACCTATTTTCGTGAACCGTCGGGGGACACCAACGACAGTTGGCACCGCTGGCGCGAAGATCTGGCGCTGGTCAAGGCCGCGGGTCTCAACTCCTATCGCTTCTCGATCGAATGGGCGCGGATCGAACCCGAGCCGGGGCAGTTTTCGGCCGCAACCCTCGCCCATTATCGCGCCATCTGCGTCGCCTGTCGCGAAGCCGGTATCGAGCCGGTCGTGACCTTCCATCATTTCACCAGCCCGCGCTGGATCGCGGCGATGGGCGGCTGGGAAAATCCGGAGACCGCCGACCGTTTCGCCCGCTACTGCGAAGTGGCGGCGAAAGCGCTCGGCGACAGCTTCGGCTGGGCCTGCACGATCAACGAACCCAATGCGCAGGTCACATCCTATGTGATCGCCAACGGCAAGGAATGGAAGGAACAGCCCGCCATCCGCGCCGCGGCGGCAAAGGCTGTCGGCTCCGACCGCTTCCACGCGTTTTTTATGGGCGATTCCTTCAAGGTCCGCGACATCTGCCTTGTCGCCCACGCGAAGGGGCGCGACGCGATCAAGGCCGCCGCACCGCATGCGAAGGTCGGCATCGCGTTGGCCCTGCAGGAACTGATCGCCGGCCCCGGCGGCGAAGCTTTTTATCGCCGCCTCTACAACGAAGCGCGCGCGCCCTTTTACGAGGCGGTGCGCGGCGATGACTATATCGGCGTTCAGACCTATAATCGTTCGCGCGTCGGTCCCGACGGCTATTTGCCGCCCGTCGCGGATGACCTTCTCGACATGTCGAAATACCCCGCTCCGCCCGAAGCGCTCGCCGCCTCGGTGCGCGAAGCCTACCGGGCAACGGGGGTGCCGGTCATGGTCAGCGAGCATGGCATCAACACGCTCGATGACAATCTGCGGATCCGGCACACGCGTGCTTCGCTCGAACATCTGGGCAAGGTGATCGACGACGGATTGCCCGTCCTCGGATATTTCCATTTCACCCTGAACGACACATGGGAATGGAGCGCAGGCCATGTCCCGCGCTTCGGCATGGTCGAAGTCGATCGCGCCACGTTCGAGCGCAGGCCGCGACCCAGCCTCGCCGCATATCGCGCGCTGATCGCCGACACCCGCAAGCGGCACCGATGGGCGTGACGCCAACCCGCCGCGACCTGATCGGCGGCGCGCTGGCGCTGGCCGCGGCGCCGACCCCGGCGTTCGCCAGGCCGGACACTGCACATCCGCGGGCGATCGCGATGTGGGACTTCTCGTGGCTGGAGCGGCGCTGGCCGGGCGGCGGCTATGACGACTGGGATGCGGCGCTCGACGGTCTTCTCGAACGGGGTTACGATTCCGTCCGGATCGACGCCTTCCCGCACCTGATCGCTGCCGGCGCCGAACGCGAATGGACGCTCAAGAAATGGGGCGACCAGCCATGGGGTGCGCCCGGCCGGGTCACCGTGCGCGTCATGCCCGCGCTGATCGACTTTGTCTCGAGGGCTCACCGCCGCGGCATCAAGGTCGCGCTTTCGACCTGGTTCCGCGAGGACGACACAAACGCGCGGATGCGGCTCGCCGACCCGGAGCAGATGGCGTCGGCATGGATCGCGACGCTCGACACCCTCGGCCGTGCCGGGTTGCTCGATTCCATACTCTACGTCGACCTCTGCAACGAATGGCCGGCGAACCTGTGGGCGCCATTCGTGACGCCGCCGCAGGCCTGGGGCGCGTGGCCGACGCCGGTGGCGCAGACGTGGATCAATCGCGCGCTCGATCTCGTCCGAACCGCTTATCCCGATCTGCCGCTCTGCTTCTCCACCGAGCGCAACGATGTGAGCGCCTACCTGACCAACGACGTCAAGCGGCTCGATCTCATCGAACAGCATATCTGGATGATCGATCAGGACGACAGGGCCTTTTCGAAAGCGATGACCGCCAACGCGGAAGGGACGACCGCGACCGAATGGGCCGACCGCGTGGCGGCCGTCGGCGAAACCACTTACCGCGGGCGGAAAGACCATTGGGACGCCCGGCTGGTCGCCAAGATCGACGAACTCGCGGCTGTATCGCGGCGTCTAGGCATGCCGGTCGCGACGACAGAGGGCTGGTCGATCGTCAGCATCACCGACTGGCCGATGCTGGACTGGGGCTGGATCAAGGAATCCTGCGCGGTCGGTATCGCCGCGGCGGCGGCGAGCGGCCGCTGGCTGGCGATCTGCACCAGCAATTTCTGCGGCCCGCAGTCGGCATCGATGTGGCGCGACATCGCCTGGCACCGGCGCCAGACCGATCTGATCCGTCGCGCCCCGATCGACCCCGACCTGCGCAGCGGCCGCTTCTACAAGAGGTTTTCATGACGGCATTGCCATGCACCCCCTCGCTCCGCCTCGACGGGAAACGCGCAATCGTGACCGGTGCGGGCCGGGGAATCGGCCTTGCCCTTGCCGCCGCGCTCGCCGAAGCTGGCGCCGGGGTGACGCTCGTGGCGCGCTCGGGCGAGGAGATCGAATCCGGCGCTGCGGCGATCCGGGCTGCGGGCGGGGCCGCGGAAGCGGCCGTGCTCGACGTGTCCGACCTGGACGCGGTGGCGCGCTTCTTCGCCGGGCAGCCGCCTTTCGACATTCTCGTCAACAATGCCGGGACCAATCGGCCCAAGCCCGTTCATCAGGTCGTCGAGGCCGATTATGACGCGGTCCTCGATCTGAATGTGAAGGCGGCCTATTTCGTATCCCAGAGCGCCTCGCGCCGTATGGTCGAGGAAGGCATCGCCGGATCGATCATCCACATCGGATCGCAGATGGGGCATGTCGGCGGCCCGAACCGCTCGCTCTACTGCGCATCGAAATGGGCGATCGAGGGGATGAGCAAGGCGATGGCGCTCGACCTCGCGCCCCACGGCATCCGCTCGAACACGATCGCGCCGACCTTCATCGAAACGCCGATGACGCGCCCCTTCCTCGACGATCCGGCGTTCACAGCGAGCGTGCTCGATAAGATCAAGATCGGCCGCCTCCGCCGCGTCGAGGATCTGATGGGCGCGGTCGTCTTTCTCGCATCCGGTGCATCGGCGCTGATGACCGGAACCAGCCTCGTCATCGACGGCGGATGGACCGCCGAATAGCCCGATGACCCGCCACCCCTTTCCCTCTCCCAGACCACAAGGTGCCGCATGACCCCGCATTTGCTCAACGTTTACAACCGCGCCTACCCGCTGTTCGAGCGGGGTGAAGGATCGTGGCTCTTCACGCCCGAGGGCGACGCCTATCTCGACTGCGTCGGCGGCATCGCGACCAATGCCCTCGGCCACGCCCATCCTGCCCTTGTCGCGGCGCTGACCGGGCAGGCGCAGAAGCTCTGGCACATCTCGAACATGTCCCGCGTCGAGGGGCAGGAGCGGCTTGCCGGCGCGCTGACGGCCGCGAGCTTCGCCGACCGTGTCTTCTTCGCCAATTCGGGGACCGAGGCGATCGAATGCGCGCTCAAGATGGCGCGCCGCTATCATTTCGTGCGCGGCGCACCCGAACGGACGATGATCTACGGCTTTGCCGGCGCCTTCCACGGACGCAGCTATGCCGCGATCAACGCGGCCGGAAATCCGGCCTATGTCGAGGGCTTCGGCGATCGCCTGCCCGGTTATGCGACCCTCGACCTCGGTGACGTCAAGGCCATTGCAAACGCCATCGCCACCCCCACCACCGCCGCGATCATCGTCGAGCCGGTGCAGGGCGAAGGCGGCGCCCGCGACGTCCCTCGCGCGCTTCTCCGCCTGATCCGCGGCCTTTGCCGCCGCCATGGCGTGCTCCTGATCTATGACGAGGTGCAGGCGGGCATGGGGCGCACCGGCCGCCTCTTCGCGCACCAGTGGCACCGCGGCATCGAGCCCGACATCATGGCGGTCGCAAAGGCGCTCGGCTGCGGCTTTCCCGTCGGCGCCTGCCTCGCGACCGAAGACGCGGCGTCAGGCATGGCACCCGGAACGCACGGATCGACGTTCGGCGGCAATCCGCTCGCCATGGCGGTCGCGAACGTAGCCTTCGACATCATCGCGGCGCCCGAAACGCTCACGCATGTGCTCGACGTTGCGCAGTTGCTGCGCGGCGGCTTCGAATCCCTCCGGCGCAATTATCCCTCAATTATCCGCGACATTCGCGGGCGCGGGCTGTTGATCGGGGTCGCGCTCCACCCGAACAACCGCGCGTTCGTCACGGCTGCCCGCGACCAGAAGCTGCTGCTAGCGGCGGGCGGTGACAATATCGTTCGCCTGCTGCCCGCGCTCAACATCAGCACGGCGGACGCCGGCGAGGCGCTGCGCCGGTTCGAGGCGAGCTGCATCGCCATGCAGATGGAGGCTGCGGCATGACCGCGATGCAGTCGATCGATCCCGCGAGCGGCGCGATCCTCTGGGAAGGCGTCGCCGCCACCGCCGCCGAGTGCCGCGATGCCGTCGCGACCGCGCGCCGCGCCCTCGCCTCGTGGTCCGCGCTCGATCTCGGCGAGCGCCGCGCAACGCTGAAGCGCTATCAGGACGAGCTGCGCGCCCGCACCGAGCGCATCGCGACCGACATCAGCCGCGAAACCGGAAAGCCGCTGTGGGAAGCGAGGACCGAAGTCACGACGATGATCGGCAAGATCGACCTGTCGATCGCCGCGCAGGACGATCGCGCGGGCGAACGCCGCACGGCGATGCCCTTCGGCGAGGCGGTGCTGCGCCACCGTCCGCACGGGGTGATGGTTGTGCTCGGCCCGTACAATTTCCCCGGCCACCTGCCCAACGGCCACATCGTGCCCGCGCTTCTGGCGGGCGACACGGTGGTCTTCAAACCCTCCGAGCTGACGCCGCTGGTCGGCACGCATATCGCCGAATGCCTCGCCGCGGTCGGCCTGCCCGAAGGTGTGTTCACGCTTCTTCAGGGCGGGCGCGAGACCGGCGCGGCCTTGATCGACTGCGACATCGACGGCCTGCTGTTCACCGGATCGTCGGCGGCCGGCATGCATTTCCGCAAGATCATGGCCGAACGGCCGAAGGTGATGCTCGCGCTCGAACTCGGCGGCAACAATCCGCTGGTCGCGTGGGATGGCGATCCCGAAGCCGCCGCTGCGCTGATCGTCCAGTCGTCCTTCATCACCGCCGGTCAGCGATGCTCCTGCGCGCGGCGCCTGATCGTGCCCGACGATGATTATGGGCAGCAGGTGGTGACCGCCGTCCGCGCCCTGATGGACCGGCTCGTCGTCGGCGCATGGGACGACGATGTCGAGGCCTTCATGGGCCCGTTGATCAGCGCCGAAGCCGCGACGGTCGCGCTCATGCGCCAGAAGGCGCTGATCGAGCGGGGCGCGACCGCGTTGCATCCGATGGCGCCCGTCCCCGGCCGGAGCGCCGCATTTCTTGCTGCCGGAATTATCGATGTCACCGACATGGACCGCGTCGACGAAGAGATATTCGCGCCGCTGCTGCAACTGATCCGCGTGCCCGATTTCGAGGCGGCGATCGCGGCGGCGGAAGACACCGCCTACGGCCTCGCCGCTGGGCTGATCAGCGAGGATCCGTTGTTGTGGGACCGCTTCCGCCGCGCCTCGCGCGCCGGCGTCGTGAATCTCAATCGTCCGACCCCGGGCGCCAGCGGCGCCCTGCCCTTCGGCGGGTCGGGCGCGTCGGGCAATCACCGTCCGAGCGCCTATTATGCCGCCGACTATTGCGCCTATCCGGTCGCCAGTCTCGAGGCGCCGGCGCTCGCGGATCTTCTGCCCGACATGCGCGGGTTGCGACAGCCCTTGCAATTATTGCATGCGGATGCATTATGAAGCCAATGGCCCGGAAAAACCGGGAAACATGAAGGGGACGACGGCGTGAGCAATTTTGAAAGCGCTCCAGCGCAGCAGGTCGCGCCGCGCGGGGCGAAGCCCGTCCCGACCGTTCGCGACAAGACGATGTACGGGCTCGGCAGCACCGCCGAAGCGATGGTCTACACGACAACGGCCAGCTTCCTCCTGATCTTCTACAATCAGGTCCGCGGGCTCGATCCCAGCCATGTCGGATTGGCTCTGGCGGCCGGCCTGGTGGTGAATGCGATCTTCGATCCGCTCGTCGGATCCTGGTCCGACCGCACCCGGTCGCGCTGGGGCCGCCGCCATCCCTTCATGTTCGCTTCGATCCTTCCCGCGGCTGTCTGCTTCTTCCTCCTGTTCAATCCGCCCGACGGGATGAGCGAGGTTGCCGAGCTTGCATGGCTGACGGGCTTCAACGTCGTGCTGCTGCAGGCGATGACGCTGTTCCATGCGCCGCATCTGGCGCTCGGCGGCGAGATGTCCGACGACTATCTCGGCCGGTCGAGCATCATGTCGTATAACACTTTCTTCCTGTGGGTCGGCGACACGCTCGGGTGGGTTCTGTCCTTCGCGTGGTTCTTCCGCGCGACGCAGGAATTCTCGAACGGCGCGCTCGATGCGTCGCGCTACCCGCTGTTCGCGGCGACCTTCTCGATTCTCATCATTCTCGTCTTCGCGTCGTCGAGCTACTGGACTCGGCGCTTCATCCCCTATCTGCCGCAAGTCCAACCCGATGCGCCCAAATTCAGCGCCCGCGGCTTCGCCCGCGATTTCATGCAGACCCTCGCAAACCGCAACTATGTCGTCCTGCTGATCGGCATGTTCTTCCTGTCGCTGATGACGGGCGTGCGCGGCGGCCTCTGGTTCTACGGAGCCAGCTATTTCTGGCAGATCGACAACAGCCAGATCAGCCTGTTCGCGATCGGCAGCTTCGTCGGCTATGTCTTCGGCGCCTTCGTCGTGACGCGGCTGCACGACCGTTTCGACAAGCGGTGGACCGGCATGGTTGCCGTTGTGATCTATTGCGTCGGCCCCGCGATCCCGTTGCTGCTCGGCTATCTGGGCATCCTGTCGCCGCAGACCCCCGGTCTGCTGTGGATCCTGATCGCTTTCTCGGTGCTCCAGCACGCGCCCTACAGCGTGATGACGACGACCGTCTATTCGGCACTGGCGGACATCGCCGACGAGAATGAGGTTAAGTTCGGCGTCCGGCAGGAAGGCGTTCTCTATGCCGCCCGTACGCTGTTCGCCCGCGTCGATCAGGCAATCGGGACAGCGCTTGCCGGCTGGGTGTTGGCCTTGATCGCCTTCCCCGCGAAGGCGGTACCGGGCGAAGTCTCGCAGACGGTGTTGATGGCGCTTGCCGGTGCCTTCGTCCTCTCGACCATTCCCGGGCTGATCGCTGCGATCTTTTACGGCATGCTGCGGGTGACGCGCGAAACCTATGACAACACCCGCGCCGTTCTGGCCGAACGGCACAATGACAAAGAAACGACGGCGGCGGTCTAGGCGCGAATATCGCTGGCGAGCGCCGCCGCGCCGCGCAGCAGGAATTCCTGATCCGAGGCGAGGATGAAAAGGCTCGCGCCCTGCTGGCGCCATAGCGGGACGTCGCCGGGGCGGCCCAAGAACATGCCGACCGCGCGGCCCGCCGCGCGGCCAGCGGCGCAGATGCGCTCGATCGCCTGCACGACGATCTCGTCGTCGGGTGTCGCGGCGCCCAGCGAGATGGTCAGGTCGGCGCGGCCGATGAACAGTGCGTCGATCGCATCGACGGCCGCGATGGCGTCGATCTCGTCCAGTGCCTCGGCATCCTCGATCTGCGCGATCACCACCACATCCTTCGCGGCCTCGCGGTGCCCCGCCATGCCTTTCGTCGTATAGCCTGCGGCCCGCGTGCTGCCGGCAAAGCCGCGGCCGCCCGGACCATAGTGACAGGCGCGCGCGACGGCGTCGGCCTCCGCGGCCGACCGGACATGCGGGACAACGACGCCGTCGGCCCCGCCGTCGAGCGCCTGAAGCAGCGCCGCCGGATCGGCCGAGGCCGGCCGGACGAGCACCGGCATATTTCCTGCCCGCGCGGCAAGGATCGCGATATCGAGCGCGGTGCGATCGAACGGCGCATGTTCGGCGTCGAGAACCAGCGCATCGAGCGGCGAATGCGCCAGCACCTCGACGACATGCGGGTGCGGCGTCTTGACCCAGGTGGCCGCCAGCAACTCGCCGGCCCGAAGGCGATCGCGGAATCCGGTCATGACGCCATTGCTCCGATGCGAATATGGGCAAGCCAGGCCTTCAGCGCCGTAGCGAGCCGGTCCGGCTGCTCGAGCGGCAGCATATGGCCCGCGCCTTCGATGACATGAAGTTCGGCATCGGACGCCTCAGCGGCCATCCGCTCGTGCCATTCGGGCGGGCATAGCCGATCTTCGCGCCCGCAGGCGAGGAAGAGCGGCTTGTCGATTTTCGCGACGATCTCGCGCTGGTCGGGCCGCGTCCGCAGCGCCTCGCTCTGCCGCACGAAGACATCCGCGCCAAGGCCAAGCGCCATGTCGAGGATCAGCGCGCGCAGCCCGGCGTTGCCCTCATTCTCCGCCGCCAGATAATTGGGCATCAGTTTGTCGGTGACGATGCTCTCGAGCGCACCGTCGCGCACCGCCTGCTGCTGCGCCGGCCGGACCGCCGCCCGTTCGGGCAAGTCCGCCGACGCATTGGTGTCGAGCAGCGCGAGCCCCGCAATCCGTTCGGGCGCTAGCGCCGCAATCATCAGCGCGGTGATACCTCCCATTGAAAAACCGACGGGAATGACGGGACCATCGGTCTCGGCCAGAACGCGCCGCGCCATTCCGGCGATACTGTCATCCTTGTCGAGCAGGGGGCGGACGACGGACCAGTCCTGCAGACAGGGGTCGATACCGCGCCACAAACGCGCATCGCACATATTGCCCGGCAACAGCAGCAGCGTCGGACGCGTGGTCATCCGACATGCGCCCGCCACGGCGCCGCGCCGACGGCCGCCTCGCCCGAAAGATCGCGGACGACATGATGTTCTGCCACACCCGATCCGTCGAAGCGGAACCGCACCGCCGCGAAGGAGAATCCCGCGCTGCGCACGGCATCCGGTCCCAACCGGAACAGCGCGAAGAGAGCCGCACCGCGATCACCGTTGCTGAAGGCGCGCAGGACGAAGGGCCGTGTGCGATAGGCGCCCTCGCCCTCCCCTGCGGCCCAGCCATGCGCAAGGTTCGCGCCGATCGCAACGACGGCGGCTGCAGCATCGGCGGCGAGCGCAGGGTGATCTTCGGCGCGAAAGGCGACATCGACGCGCGACTGGCGAAGGTCGGTATCGAACGGCACACCGATCGCAGGCTCGACCGCTCCCGGTTCTCCGGGACCGAGGCGCCAGATGCGCGCGATCAGGTCGCCATAGGTCGAAGCGAAGAGGGCATTCTCGCCCTCGAAGATCGCGACATGACCATCGGCTTCCAGAACCTCTGCCGCGTCCGAAAAGACGATCGGCGCGCGGCGGAACGCATGGACCGCCGCCTCTTCGCCGAACAGTTCGGCGCCGCCGGCGTGCAGACGGACCGGCGGCAGGAGCGCTCCGGCGGGGCGTTGTCCCGCTGCGAGCGCCAGAAGGGCCGTTCGCGCGCTCATGCTCCCAGTCCCCCCGAAATCTGTCGTAGCACAGCCAGTTCATCGAAGACCGTGATATCCTCGACGATCAGCCCGCCGCGCAGACGGTAGTGCGAAATCGCCATCACCAGCAGCTCGCGGCCCGTCGCCGGACCCCAGACGCCGGCACCGGCGTGGACACCCGCGAGCGACCAGCGCAGCGCGACGGCAATATCACCGCCGGGGAGCGGCCTCGCCGCAATATGGTCGAGCGTGAACGACGGGCGCTGCAGGCAGGCGCGGATCTGCGTCAGGCAGCCGACCCAGAAGCCGCGCCCGAAGCCGATCCGGTTGGTCGGCCAGCGGATTTCCGCTGCAGGCGACAGGCGCTTCGCCGCCTCGCCATAGAGATCGTCGCGCAGCGCGAGGCGCAGCATCGACGCCGGAATTTCCGCCGGATGGCCGGCGGGAATTGCGACATCGCCGCCGCCCCGTACCTTGGCGATCGCCTCGGTACGCCACGCATGGCGGCCCTGATCGCCCGCGCCATCGACCCCGGCCTGCCGCTGCGCGACCGCCCAGGGATCGCCGCCGATCTGCCATACCGCGCGCAGATTGTCGCGAACCAGCCATTCCTCGACGATGCGGTTTTCGCGGCACAGGCAGTCGGCAATCGTCGTCGCGCCCGCTTCGCGCCGCGTTGCGGGGCCGAGCGTGCCGTCGTCGCCGAGCTGCGTCGAACTACTCATGATCCGGTGCGAGCTGTAGAGATGGCCATTACCGTCATCGCTCCAGATGACGTCCTCGCCGATCACCTGCCGGTCGCTCGACATGGCAAGCGCGCCGATCGTGTTCTGCACCACGACTTCGCAGCCGACCTGCGGCCCGGCGAGCGTGTGCATGACGCAATCCTCGCTGTAGTGCGTGCGGCAGAGGCCGATGTCCTTTTCTTCCCAGATGCGGTGGGTGCAACGGATGATATAGTCGACGAAGTCGCGATAGACGGGCTCATATCCCGGCAGCTCCTGCCGCCGCGGCCCTTCGGCCATCAGGTCGGCGAACGACCGGCCGACGGGCGACAGCACCTCGGGATGCGCGTCCCAGCTCATGCGCGATACGCCTGCACGAGGACGCTGAGCTCGTCGAAGATCATCCACTCCTCGACGATCTTGTCGTCGGCAAACCGCATATGGCTGATCCCCATCATGAACACGGGGCGTCCGGCGGGGCATTCGCCCAGAACGCCGCCCGGCGCGGTCGTGCCTTCATAGACCCAGCGCACCGCGACGATCACGCCGTCGCTTTCCTCGCTGTGGCAGACATTCTCGACGCGCAGCACGCCGTCGGGAATGGCCGCCTGAATGTGCAGGTGCAGCGCGCTGATGTTGCGGATCCCGCTCGCAACACGCCCGCCGCCGGCGTGGACGACGGCATCGGCCGTATAATATTGGCCAAGCCAGTCGAAACGCTTCAGGTTCCAGATATTGTGGAACATGTGCCGCATCCAGCCGTCCATCGTGTCGGCCGGCAGGTCGAGCTTCTGGCGCGGAGCCTGCCCGACGAGCCGCGTTTCGGGCGACAGCATCGGGCTTTCCAGCATCGGGTTTTCAGCGAACCGCTGCGCGACTTCGTGGATTTCGAAACCGAGCTGGCGGACCTGCGCGCCGGCGTCGCGGACCAGCCATTCGGTGTGGATCCGGTTGTCCTTGCTGACGCAATCGGCGGCAAAGCGGATCGACGCGCGGCGGCCGGTCGCGGGGCCATAGCCGCTGCGCCCGACGTTGGTCGAACGGCTGTGCCCGAGGTGCGACGTATAGAACCCCTCAGTCTCGTCGCCGCTCCATGCGACGTTGAGGTGATGCACCTCGCCGTCGGGGAAGGAATTGAGCGTGGAGATCGTGCTGGAAATCACCTCCTCCACCGACCGCACCACCCCATAGGGCGAGTAAATGGTGCAGCTCGCGTCATAGGTGTCGTAGATGCGGCCCACCGCGCGATCCATCCAGATCTCGTCGGTGATGCGAACGATATAGTCGACAATATCGGTGAAATGATCCTCGAACCCCGCCATCGGCTGCGTCCGCTTGCCGGTCGGCGTTAGCAGCTCGTTCGTATCGCGCTTGCGTATCTGCGTGACTTGCGGGCGTTCGGGGAGGGCAAAAGGCAGCATATCTCTCTCGTTCAGATCGGCAGGTGGTGAATGGCGTCGCCGACCCGAAGGTCGAGCAGCTTGGCCAGATCGGCACCGACGGCGCCGCCGGCTGCAACGGGACCGCGCGCGAGCCTGAAGTCGCCCCCCGTTCCTGTTGCGACAATCGAAGATTCGGCGGCTTCTAGCTGACCGGCATCATCAACAATGCGAGCGACCACCGTTTGCCGGCTGTCACGCACCGTCCGGACGGCGTCGATATCGGCGACTAGCGTCGGGCCTCCGTCGAAAATATCGACATAATCCCCCGCGACGAAGCCTTCGGCGAGCAGCATTTCGAAAGCCGGGCGGCCGTCGTTATGCGGGCGGCCCAGCGCCGCCTGCGCCGCTTCGGGCAGCATCGATACATAGAGGGGATAGCGCGGACCGAGGTCGGCAATGAACTGGTTGCCCGCCAGCGCGCCCGTCCGGTCGGCGTCGGGAAATTCCATGTCGTAGAAATGATGGCCGATCGCATCCCAGACGGGCGCACGGCCAGCTTTGTCCTGATAGCCGCGAAGCTCGGCGATCACCTTGCGGCCGAACCACTCGCGATGCGCGGCAATGAACAGATAGCGCGCGCGCGCCGCGAGCGCGCCGAGCGCGTGGCCGCGGCGGCGCGGGTCGACGAACAGCCCGCCGACCTCGGTCTCGCCGTCGAAATCGTTGACGAGGTTGAGCACGGTCTGCGCCTTGCGGATGCCGACCGCGCGCGATTGCGACACCTGCCGCGTCAGACGGTAGCTGTAGAAAGGCCATTCGGCACCGACGCGCGGAAAGATGCACGAAGTGCCGACGATTGCCCCGTCCATCTCGACCATTAGAAGGATCGCCGCCCCCGCCTCGCGCGCCTCGGCGCTGGCGAGCGCCTGCACGCTGGCGCGCAATTTTGCGGTGAGCGCCGCGCGGTCGGGCGGCAGATTGGTGAGTCCCGATCCCCCTGCCTGCGCAAGCGCCAGCAGTCCGTCGATATCGTCCTCGCGCGCCGTACGTACGAGCGGCATCGCCGTTGCGGCGGCTTTGGCAGCGTCAAACAGGGTCGTGGACTCCGGCATCGATCATCTCAATGCCAGTTTTTGCATGCGCATGCAATATCAATGATCGGCTATCCGAGGCGCGCCGAATGCCCCTCGATCAGCGTCCCCGCAAAGGTCCGGGTTTCGGGCGGCAGGGCCGAATCTTCGATGCGTTCGAGGATCATCGAAACCGCCGCCTCGGTCATACGCCGCACCGGTTGGCGGACCGTCGAGACGCGATAGCTCGCCCATTCGGCCGGAGCGACGCCGTCGAACCCCGCGATCGACAGGTCTTCGGGGACGCGCAAACCCAACTCATGCCGCGCGCAGTCGATCGCGCCGATCGCCATCAGGTCGTTGGCGCAAATCAGCGCATCGACTTTTCCGCCCGTGCGCTTGTGCAGATCGCGGAGTCCGGCCGCACCGCTGGCATAATCGAATGCGCCGGCGGTGACGGTCGCCTTCAAACCCAACTCTTTCAGCCGCTGCTGCGCGGCCCGCACACGCTCCTGGCTGACAAAGCTGTCCTCGGGGCCCGAGATGATGCCGAAGGACCGATGGCCGGCCGCAAATAGCGCATCGATCAACTGCCGCTCGCCCCCCTGCGAATCGCAGCACACGCTTGCGACGGGCTCCTCTTCGGAAATGCGGTTATAGAGGACGACGGGGACGCGGTGCCGCGCAAAATCGCGCAGCTTTTCGGACGAGAGGTGCGCCGCCACGATCGCTCCATCGACGCGATAGCGCCAGACCTGATCGAGAATCTGGTCGACATCGCTCTCGGCCTGCAACGCGAACAGCAGAACGCGGATGTCATGGTTAGACAATCGCTTGGTGATCTCGGCAAGAACTTCGGGATAATAAAGGTTCGTCAGGTTCGAAATCAGCACCGCGACCAGATTGCTGCGCTTGGTGATCAGCCCCGACGCCATCGCATTGGGGTGGTAGCCAAGCGTCTTGGCCGCGGCGAGAACCTTCGCGCGCGTTTTCGGCGCGATGCTCGATCCGGGGCGGAAACAGCGCGACACCGCCGATTGCGACACCCCGGCCAACTTCGCCACGTCATAGGATGTGGGGGCCGCACCATTCGTGCCTGCAGGATCAGAACTCTTTTCGGTCGGGGTTTTCGCGTTCGCCATCCCCGCTGGTTCGATGATTTCGCAGGCAGGCTCAAGCAAAAAGATGAGACCCGCCTGCGTTCATCGCCCGCCCACCGACTTCTGCGAGACCAGCAAAAGGCTTCCCTGCGGCGCCATCCTGATCTGGACCTCCGCTCCGGGAGCCGGAGCGGGCTCGCCCCAGGCGCTCGTCCAGACAGGCTGGTTCCACGCCTTCGGAAGCGTGAGGCGGATCGTCCGCGATCGATCGGCATCGTCCCGCAGCCCTTCTTCCATATTGCCCGCGAGAATCCGGACGCGGCCGTCCTTTCCGCGCCATGCGGCAAAGGTGCCGGTCTGCTCGACATCGATCTCGCTCGCGCGGATCGCATCCCGGCCGGCGAGCTGCGCGGTCAGCGTCGCCGACGCCAGCGCATAGGGCACGGGGCTGCCATTCATATTGTCGATCAGCGGACGGAACCAGTAATCGGTCAGCGGCGCGGGATCCCAGGCGACGATGTCCATCCCTGCCGACTGGCGCCGCACGAGACCTGTGAAATTGCCGAAGGCGTACACCGTGTCGGCAATGCTCGCGCTGTTATTCCGCGCGGGCGGCGGCGCGACAAAGGTCGAAGGGAAGTTGCGAAGTGCCAACGCCTTCGAGGCCTGACCGAGCGTGGCGGTCAGCCTCCGGTCCTCGACCTTGGGCTCGTATTGGGTCGAGCTCGCGCCTGCCAGGCGGAGCAGCGACGCGTCGGTGCCATGGTCGAACCCGCCGAAGAAGGCCATCGGCTGCCCGCTCGCAGCGAGCTTTTCCAGCATGGCCCTGTCCTTTTCAGGCAGCGGCTTGGTCGCGCCGAAGACGAATAGCGGCGACTTCACCTGCGGCACCCATTCCATGCGGGTGATCGACAGGATGGGCATCGGCCATTTGATCAGCGAGCCGACCTGTTCGTCGATCCGGTCGCGGGGGTCGCCGAGCGTAGCAATGCCCCGAACCTGAGCGGCCGCGACATCGCGCGAATAAACCATCGTCGGCCCGTAGACCTCGGTCATTGAGGCCGCATCGCGTGCCGCTTCGTTGAGGTTGGTCGCGAGGAACGTCACATCGTCCGGGCCGAGCAGATCTTTGCCGCGATTGCCCCACGAAATATAGCTGCCCGCTGGCACTTTTAGCCCGCGCGGCGTTTTCACCGCGACATGTGAATAGGCCCAGATCGCCCAGCGCAAGCGCTCGGGCGTCGTATGAATCGTATCCCAGCTCTCCCACGCGTCGAACGTGTCGGTCAGGAAATAATGCCGCACTTTGCTATTCGCGAGCACCGCCGCATGCTGCAGCATGTAGCCCTGTTGATAAGTCCAGCCTAGAATCGGAGCGTTCCAGTAGGTCTGCTGGCGAACGCCGATCTCGTTCCATGCCCCCGACCAAGTCTGGTCGACGAAGATGTCAAGAAAGCCCTCGTTGGCGATACGCTCGACATCGACCCCGTTCGACCGCCAGTCCGAGACGGGCGATGCTGCGGTAGACCACATCATGAGAAGCGCCTTGGGATTCGCTCTCTTGGCATCGCGGATGAAGGTGGCGATACCGTTCGTCGTCCGCTCGGCCGCCGAGGCATCGGGAACATGGTCCCCGAAGGGGCCATAGCGCGTGAAACCGCGAGGAAAGCTCATCGAATCGCGCAGCATCAGCGCATCGAGTCCGACATCCTTCGACAAGGCGCCCCATTGCGCCGCGAAAGCGGCATGGACCGGCATTCCTTCTGCGATCCCGTTAGGCAGGCCGCCGCGCGGCTTCGGATCGGCACGCAGTTTGGCTAGAGGATCGAAATTGCTGCTCGAATCGATCGCGCCCGCAGCATCGACACGCCATCGCGTCCAGGCTTCGGGATGCTCGATCGAAAATGGCGTCTTTTCTCCATAGGTGCCGTCGCCGCCGACGATCAGCGAGCCAACCTTGAAATCTGCGACCCCGCGCGCCCTGCCCTCGGCGCGCAACGCGACCGTCAAACGTTTGAGGTCGCCATAGGTCCAAATACCATAGCCCGATTGCGACTGATGGTTGTCCGTCGCGCGATAACGCTCGCGCCAGGCCGCCTGCCGTTCGCCGGTCGTGCCGGACAATTGCCCGGAGATTGGAGTGCCGATTTCTTGCCCGGTACCTCTGGGAAAGAATATCCGCTGCGACAGCGACCCCTTATAGTCCATGATATAATTCACCGTCATGGCGGGATTGAGAATGACGCCGCGATAGCCCCCGACATCCTTGTACAGCGGCGCATACCGGTCCCAGAATCGCTTGGCCGAAGCCTCGGGATCGGTACCGTCGAACCAGTAGAGGTCGATCTCGACCCAACGATCATGCGGAGCCAACGGCTTCGCCTGCGCGGGCAGGGCAACGACCAAGGCCGCTACCAGCCAGGTGAGCCAGCGCATCACGCTTCGAACCGTTCTCGTCGCAGCCATCGTCCCGTTGCCCCACATATCTGGTGAATCAGCCTGGTCAGCATGCAGATATTGCATTCGTTGTCAAATTAGCGGCCAAGTACATCGATGGATTGGAGAAGAATCACTGAGAAACATCGATAAATGAGGACACATGCACAGTTGACACAAATGCATTCGAATGCAAATCTTTCCGAAATGGCGTAGAAGGGAAGTCGATGGCCGAGGTTCATGGCGCGAACAAGCGCTTGCTTGTGACAATGTTCGAAGCGCTCGCGTCGGCGCCGCGCGAGCGGTTGACCGAGGTCCTCGGGCAATTCTGCCACAGCGACTGCATCTGGGACATTTTCCATCCTTTCAACCGGATAGAGGGCGATGAGGCGGCCGTAGCGCAGTTCTGGAATCCCATGGCGACGGCCTTCCCCGATTGGGAGTATCGCCCGGCGCTGCTGCTCGGCGGCAGCTACGAAGGCCATCCGCATGTCAGCAGCTGGGGTCATGTCATGGGCACCCTCGCCGCGCCCTGGCTCAATATTCCCGCGACACTTCAGTTGAGCTTCCTGCGTTTCGGTTTCGATGCCCGGCTGCGCGACGGCAAGTTCGAGAGAGTGCATATCCTGCTCGACCTGCTCGACCTGATGCGTCAGGTCGGCCACTACCCGCTCCGCACGATGCCCGGCACGGTCGAGCAATGGCCCTTCCCTCCCGGCGACGCGGGCTTTTCGCTCGACGCAAGCGACGGGGAACGCGGCGCCCGAACGCTCGCGATCATTCTCGAGATGCAATATGGCCTGCCAAAAGGCAGCGACGTCATCGACATCGAATCCGCCCGCGCAGCGCACAGCCCGCACTGGCACGACAATATGAACTGGTATGGGCCGGCCGGTATCGGATCGAGCCGGGGACTGCGCGGATTTCGTGACTATCACGGCGCGCTGTTCCTGAAAGCCTTTCCCGACCGATCGGGCGTGGCACGGCCGCCCGAGGGCCCGCCCGACCGCCCCGGCGACTATATCCGGCTGGGCGACGGCCGCGTGGCGGTGACGGCGGGCTGGCCCGCGATGCGCGCCACACACACCGGCGGCCAGTGGCTCGGCCTTCCCCCTACCGGCGCCAGCCTCGAAATGCGCGTTGCCGACTGGTACCGTTTGGACCGCGATGACAGGATCATCGACAATTGGGTGATGATCGACATCCCGCATCTGCTCGACCAGATGGGCCTCGATATCTTCGACGACGTCCAGTTTTTTGCCGATCGCTCGATCCCTCGCCTGCGGACGGGGGGTTAGGATGACCGGCGCTGCCCCCAACAATGGCGACACGCCGTTTGCCTTGCCCGAGCGACACGGGGCCACGCAGGGTGGCCAGCTCGACACGTCCGCGCCGCTCGTTCCTGCTGGCCCGCGGACGATGCCGATGCAGGGG